>Ga0102924_1005907_pt1 | contig 11629 bp, 7 predicted proteins | sample PaiPotPPM11metaG_FD_80116 | JGI IMG/M metagenome (GOLD analysis project Ga0102924, IMG submission 80116) | Iron sulfur acid spring bacterial and archeal communities from Banff, Canada, to study Microbial Dark Matter (Phase II) - Paint Pots PPM... ...
GACCAACACCGAGATCGCCGCGCGGCTGTTCATCAGCCCGCTGACCTGCAAGTCGCACGTGTCCCGGATCCTGGGCAAGCTGGAGGCCAGGGACCGGACCCAGCTGGTGGTCATCGCCTATGAGAGCGGGCTGGTCGTGCCCGGCCAGCCGCATGCTCCCGGCGTACATCCCGCGGACTAACCGGCCGCGAACAAGGGATCTCGCGGCCGACGCGAGACCGGGGGCGCGCTTCCTAGCGTCGGTGGTGAGGTTCCCGCCCACGGGGACCACCACCGGAGGTCCCTGATGAGAGTGGTAGCCCGCTGGTGTTACCAGCATCGATTCGTTGTGCTCGGGGCGTGGATCGTGGTCCTTGCCGCCACGTTCCTCGGCGCCTCGAGCACCGGTTCCAACTACACGGCCGGAACCCAGCTGTCCGGCACCCCCAGCGCGCAGGCCGCGGCCCTGCTGCAGCGCGCCGCCCCGTCGGTAGCCGGCGACACCGAGCAGATCGTCTTCGAGGCCAAGACCGGCCACGTCAGTGACCCCGCAATCAGGGCCCAGATCCAGCGGATGCTCGCCAATGTCTCGCATCTGCGGTACGTCAGCGGAATCACCTCGCCCTACACCGCGGCCGGCGCGAAGCAGGTCAGCCCGGCCGGCAAGATCGCGTTCGCCCAGGTGAGCTTCACCAAGGACAGCAGCGCCATCCCCGCGGCCGAGGCCACCCGGCTGGTCAGCCTGGCCCGGGCGCCTGATTCCGCTCACCTGCAGGTTGACGTGGTCGGCGCCGTCGCCGCCTCGACGAACCCGTCCAGCAGTCTTGCCACCTTCATCGGCGTCGGCGCTGCGCTCATCGTGCTGCTCATCGTGTTCGGTGCCGTGCTGCCGGCCCTGCTCCCGCTCATCAGCACCGGAATCGCGCTGGTCGCCGGGCTGTCGGTGGTCGGCATGCTGTCCAATACCCTCAGCATGGCCTCGTTCACCACTCAGCTGTGCACGCTGATCGGCCTGGGCGTGGGCATCGACTACTCGCTGTTTATCCTGACCCGGGTCCGCAGCGGCATCCGCCGCGGGCTCAGCGTCCAGGACGCCGTCGTCACCGCCGCGGGCACGGCCGGACGAGCGGTCATGTTCGCCGGGATCACCGTCTGCATCGCCTTGCTCGGGATGCTGACCGTCGGCGTCGGCGTGCTGTCCGGCGCTGCGATCGCCGCCTCCATCGCGGTGCTGTTCCCGATGATGGCCGCGCAGACACTGCTGCCCGCGCTGATCCGGATCGTCGGCACGCGGACCCTGACCCGCCGCCAGCGCGCCGCGCTCGCCCGGGGCGAGACCGACATTCCCGAGGCATCCCGCAGGTGGCTGGCCTGGGCCAGGCGGGTCGAGGCGCACCGGGTCATGTACGCGCTCGGCGTGGTCGCCGTCCTGGTCGCCCTGGCCGTGCCGTTCTTCTCCATGCGGCAGGGCAGCGCCGACTACAGCACCGACCCCACCAGCACGACGACCACCACCTATCGCGGCTACCAGCTGCTCGTCAAGGGCTTCGGGCCGGGCTTCAGCGGCCCGCTGCAACTGGTGGCGGCCGTCAGCGGACCCGGCGGCCAGGCCGCGTTCGGCAAGGTGGTCACCGCGGCGGCGCACACCCCCGGGGTGGCGGTCACCACCGGGCCGCACCTGCTGCCCGCCGGGCCCGGCCATCCGGCCGTCGATGTGGCCAGCGTGTACCCGACCGGCTCGCCGCAAGACGCCTCGACCTCGGCCCTGATCGGCACGATGCGAGACACCGTCATCCCCGGCGCTCTGCGGGGCAGCGGCAGCCATCTCGACGTACTCGTCGGCGGCCAGACCGCGCTGTCCGACGACTTCGCCGCGCAACTGTCGGCCAAGCTCCCGATGTTCATCGCCGTGGTCGTGGGCCTGTCATTCCTCCTGCTGATGCTCTTGTTCCGCAGCCTGGTCATCCCCGCCACCGCGGCGATCATGAACTTGTTCTCGGCGGCCGCGGCGTTCGGGGTGATCGTGGCGGTGTTCCAGTTCGGCTGGCTCGACCGGCTGGTCGGGGTCACCCACACGGGGCCGATAACCCCGCTGGTGCCGATCCTGATGTTTGCCGTCCTGTTCGGGCTGTCCAGGTACTACGAGGTGTTCCTGGTCAGCCGCATGCACGAGGAATGGCTGATACTGCGCGATAACGACGCCGCCGTCCGGATCGGCCAGGCCATCATCGGCAAGACCATCACCGCGGCCGCCTCCATCATGATCGTGGTCTTCTCCTCGTTCGTGATCACCACCGACCGGACCGTGAAGATGATCGGCCTGGGCATGGCCGTCGCGATCCTCATCGACGCCCTGCTCATCCGCACGATCCTGGTTCCGGCCGTCATGCACACCTTCGGCCAGGCCAACTGGGCCCTGCCGCGCTTCCTGGACCGGCGGCTGCCCCGCCTCAGCCTCGAAGGCGGCGAGCCGGCCGATCAGGTCCCGGCGCCCCGGCCCCTCGACCCCGCCGCGGCACCGTAACCGGGGCGGCGGAGACCCGGCCGCACGGGTCTCCGCCGCGCCGATGCCAGAGCGGTGCCCCGCTCGATGCCCAACCGCCTGTCCGTCCCTGCCTCGGCTTCACTAAGGAGTCCTCATGTCTACTCACCGCGTTCTGATCGCCCGGCGGGCATCCAGGGCCGGCGGATCCAGCCCTGCACCCGGCGGGGCTCCGCCAGCGCTCCGGCGCGTGGTGGCCGCCGGCCTGATCGCCGCGGCCGCCTCCCTTGTGGCTGATGTGGTGCTGGCCAGCGTCGGCCAGGCGGCATTCACCGTTCCTGTGTCCTTCGGTAAGTTCAGCTTCGGGACCTACGCCCTGCTGACGGTGCTGGGAGTGGCCGGAGCAACCGCGACGTGGGCCGCCGTGACCCGGCTCAGCTCGCGGCCGAGATGGCTGCTCACCCGGCTGGCGGCGCTGGTCACGGCGCTGTTCCTGATCCCCGACTTCCTCCTGCTGGGAACGCCGGGCAACCCCGCCGGCCCGGTAGCCATCCTCATGGTCATGCACCTGGCCATCGCAGCCATCACCTACACCGCGCTCATCAAGATCGCGCAGGCACCGTGAGCGTGGCGGGCAAGACCGACGATAATCCCGGGCGGTGGCGATGAGGACGATCGTGTCCTTCTCGCTGCGTCACCGCTGGCTGGTGCTCGGAGCATGGGCGGTCGTGGCCGTCCTGGGCGCCCTGACGCTGAACAACACCATCAGCCGGCTCACCTACACGTACTCGACCCCGGGCCAGCCGGGATATGAGGCGAACCTGCACATCACGCAGCGCTTCGGGATCGACGGAACCTTCGAGCCGACGATCGCTGTTCTCAAGTTCCCGGCCGGGATGGACATGCACTCGGCGGCCGGGCGAGAGGCCGCGGCACGCACGTTCGCCGCCGCGGCGCGCCCAGGCGTCGTCGCGGTGGCCGACTACGCCGATACGGGCAATGCCCGGCTGGTGTCGGCGGACGGGCGTAGCACCTGGGCGGTGCTCAACCTGGCCAACCCCGACCAGGGTCCCGGCGTGGGCGCCGGCGACGACCTGGGTGAGATCCTCCAGCGTGCCGCGCCCGCCGGCGCGAGGGTGACGGTGACCGGGTTCGCGCAACTGCTCGCATCGGGCGGTGGCGGCGGCGGTCCGAGCGTGCTGCTGGAAACAGCGATCGGGGCCGCGCTGGCGCTGCTGATCCTGCTGGTGGTCTACGGGTCGGCCATCGCGATCGTGCCCCTGCTGATGGCGGTTCCCGCAATCCTGGCGACCTTCCTGTGCGTGCTCGGCTTCACTTACATCACGAGCGTCAGCTACTTCCTGGAATACCTCGTCGCCCTGGTCGGGCTCGGCGTCGCCGTGGATTACTCACTGATCGTCGTCGCACGATGGCGTGAGGAACGCGAGCGGGGGCTGTCCGGTGACGGAGCCGTCCTCGCGGCCGTCGGCCGGGCGGGACGTGCGGTGCTGCTGAGCGGCGCCACGGTGGCCGTCGGGCTGCTGTCCCTGGTGCTGCTGCCGGTACCGTTCCTGCGCAGCATCGGCGCCGGCGGCATGCTCATCCCGCTGGTGGCCACCGCAGCGGCCATCACCCTGCTACCGGTAACGCTGGCCGCCTGGGGGCCGGCGCTTGACCGCCGCCGCCTGTGGCGCGGATCGGTCTCCTACAGCAAGCGGTGGGAGCGCTGGGGGCGCCACATCGTGCGTCGGCGGTGGATCGCGGGCCTGCTCGGGCTTGGCATCGTCCTGGCGCTGGCCGCCCCCGCTGTGTCGATCAACACCGCCGAGCCGCTCATCGGCTCGCTGGCCGCTACCGGGCCATCCGCGGCCGCCTTCCGGGAACTGGAGCATTCCGGAGTGCCTTCCGCGGTGGACTTCCCGATCCAGGTCCTCAGCCACGGCGGCGCCGCCGGCGAGCGTCAGGCGGGCGCCATCGCGCACGCCACTCCCGGCGTCTACACGGTCCTCGCCCCCGAGACATCCGCGTTCCGCTCCGGCCAGGACGCGCTACTGACAATCATCCCGACCGCCGAGGGCGGCACCTCAGCCGGCCAGAGCATCGTGACCGATCTCCAGACCAGGCTGGCCGCGGTGCGCGGGGGCGCCGAGGTCGGCGGCTCTACGGCCGGGGACATGGCGTTCAGCAGGGCCGTGTACGGCAGCATGCCGCTGATCCTGGCCCTGATCGGCGTCCTGACCTTCCTGATCCTGCTCAGGGCGCTGCAATCGGTGGTGCTGGCGGCGAAGGCGGTGCTGCTCAACGTGATCTCGCTCGGGTCGGCCTTCGGGTTCATGGTCGTGTTCTGGCAGCAGGGCCACGGCTCGCAACTCGTTTACGGCATGCCCGCCACGGCCGCCATCCGGGACTGGATCCCGATCGTCGTCTTCGCCTGCCTGTTCGGCCTGTCTATGGACTACGAGGTCTTCGTCCTGACCCGGGTGCGCGAGGAATACGAGCGCACCGGCTCGACCGATGAGGCCGTGGTCGCGGCCCTGGCCCGCACCGGCCGCCTCGTCACCTGCGCGGCGCTGATCCTGGCCGTGTCGTTCCTGTCCCTTGGTTCCAGCCCGAACCAGCTCGTCAAGATCGTCGCAACGGCGCTAGCCGTCGGCATCGTCGTGGACGCCGTCATCATCCGCACGCTGCTCGTCCCCGCGCTCATGTCGCTCCTGGGCCCGTGGAACTGGTGGATGCCCGCGCGATTGGCCCGGCTGATGCGGCTGCCCGCGGCCGCGCCGACAGCGGTCAGTGAACCCAGCGAGCCAGCGATGCGCGCGGACCGATGAGGGCCCGGAGCACGATCGCCGCCGCCCGAGGAAGCCGGTAGGGCACACGGGAGATCACTGCGGCATTGCCGTAGGAACGTTGCACGGTCGATGTCCCGTAGGCCGCGTGCCCGGGCGCTGGCGCCAGCGGACGATGGCCGCTGCCAGTTCCGGCCGACGCTGGCTAGTCGAGGTCGTTGAGCAGAAGCTCAATGCCGGCGGTGGCGTGGCGGCGGAAGACTCGCTCCACCAGGTCCGGATCGCGCTTGCGAAACGCCGCCAGCAGGTCGCGATGATCCTCGATCCGGCGCAGGCCCGCCTCCGGGTGCAGGAGCAAGGACTCCACCGACCGCGCCCGGCGCTCCTGGCCGATGATGGACAGGCTCTGGATCATGCTCCGCAGGGTGGGATTGCCGGCCGCGCGCTCGATCTCGATGTCGAATTCCCGGGCGATCCGCAGCCGTTCGGGGATATCCATCCCCTGCCCGGTGGCCTGCGCTTCCACGATGGCCGCCATCCGGTCAAGAGCGGCGTCGGTGATCTTGTCAGTCGCGAACCGGGCCTCCAGGGCACGGAGCGCCGCGGCGGCCAGCAGCAGTTCCCGCAGCGTGCCCGAGGAGTGATCGACGACGCGAAGCTGCCGGGCGGAGACCCGCTCGATCAGGCCTTCCTGCTCCAGCCGCCGGAGCGCCTCCCGGACGGGAGTCGGGCTGACGTTCAGGCTGGCAGCCAGGCCGCGCTCAGTGACTCGCTCGCCGGCGCGGAACAGGCCCGTCGCGATGCCCTCGCGGATCGCCCGGTACGCCTGCTCAGCCAGCGACTCGGCACGAAACAGGGAAGGCAGGTCTGATGCCGTAGTCACGCGGCTCCCTCATGGTCGGGCAGGCCGGTCCAGGTGCAACATACCACTTGCTATGGCGAGTTGCAGATGTCGGCAGCGCCCGGCCGAAAGTGCCAGTGACATCTTGCCGTAACAGCACGGACATGTTTACCATAGCAAATAGCAAACGCGGATACCGCGCCCGCCGCGGTTTCCGCTATACCGCACACCGACAGCCACGGCCGCAGGTCCAGCGGGCCGCGCAGCCGCGTATCCCTTCGTAACGGCGTGGCCTAGGCCACCCCCTTCAGCCACCGTTCCCGCGCGAAACCGCCGACCCATTCCCATCTATGCTATAGCAAGTACGCTGTAGCAAGCAGGCAGGAGGCACGACGTGCTGACTTCGCTGAAAATCAGCGTGCTGGCATCTGCGGTTGCCCTGGCGGCCACCCTGACTAGTTGCGCTTCTGGTGGCGGGTCGCCCGCGCCCTCGTCAGCCGCCTCGTCCGCGGCCCCGCTCAGTCAGGCCCAGCTGGCCGCCGGCTCCCGGCACGAGAAGGGACTGCTGATCTTCAGCAATGCGCTGCCAAGCCAGATGCATGTGGTCATCACGGCCTTCGAGGCGAAGTACCCGTGGATCCATGTCACCGCCACCGACGACGAGGACCCGGTCGTCTTCTCCAAGTACTCGGCCGAGCATGCGACGGGTACTCGGACCGCGGACATCCTGCTCGCCAGTGCCCCGGGCCTGTGGGTGCACGCAGTGTCCAGCGGCTTCCTGCAGCCGTTCACCCCGGCAGGAATCTCGGACTTCCCACGGTTCGTCTCGCAGGGGAGGGGCCTGTACGTCTTCTCGGCCGATCCGGCGATCACGATCTACAACAAGATCCTGCTGAAGGGCCACGCGCCGCCAGCCACGATCGCGCAGATCGCCCAGGGCGCGATCGCGAAGAAGTACAAGGTAGCCACCTACTCCATCAATAACTTCTTCGGCTACTCCGCGTTTTACGGATACGTCCACCGGTACGGCTGGGCGGCGCTGGACAAGCTAGGCCAGATGGCGACGGCCGTCGGTGACGGGGACGTGATCGGCCAGGACGTCGGCCAGGGTGGCTTCGCCGTGGGCGTGTTCGAGTCCGGCCTGGCCCGCGGGCCGATCGACACCGTCCCCGCCGACCGCAAGCTGCTCGGCTGGGAGTACACCAGGGACTTCACCCCGCTGATCCCCCGGGGTATCGGGATCACCGCCGGTGCCGCCAGCCCCGACTCGGCCCGGCTGTTTCTCGACTTCGTCTTCAGCAACCCGGGCCAGCAGGCGCTGTGCGACGCCGGCTTCGAGGCCGCCAGCAACACGTTCACGCCGGCCAACGGCTGCCCGAACACCCTGAAGGCCCTGTACGCGGCGGTCGGCGGCGTGCAGCACACGTACATGACCCCGTTCACCCGGCAGGTGGCGAGCGGCCAGGCCGCGTTCACCGCCAGGTTCCGCCAGGCCTTCCACCAGTGAGCCCGTCTTCCGTCAGCGGTCCCGGCGCCGTCGCGACGCTCAGCCCGGCGGGCTTCCCGCCGGCCGGCCGCGGCCGGGTCCGCCGGCTAGTCCCCGAGTCGGGGGTGCAGGCGGTCATCTGGGCGCTGGTGGCGGTCGGCGTCCTGGCCCCCGTCATCCCGCTCGTATACGCGTCGGTGCAGAGCAAGCCGATCTATGCGTCCGGGCGAGTGTTCACGCTGGCGGCCTACCGGCAGCTGTTCGCCGACCCGGCGTTCCGCCAGGCCGCGCTGAACACCCTGGAGTTCGCCGGGCTGACCACCGTGTCCGCGGTGGTGCTGGGCGGCGGCTTCGCCGTGCTGTGCAGCCGTACCGACGTGCTCGGCGGGCGGGTGTACGCCCGCTTGCTCATCGCCCCGATCCTGCTTCCCCCGCTGGGCCTCATCCTCGGCTGGAACGCGCTGTACGGTCCCGGCGGGTACGCGCACGACTTCATCAATCAGACCCTGCACGTACCGTTCAATCTGACCACGGTCCCGGGGATGGCCGTGCTGGGCACCGCGGTCGCCGTGCCGGTGGTCTTCCTGGTCTGCCAGGCCGCGCTGGCCGGCCTCGACTCCTCGCTGGAGCATGCGGCCCGGAGCGCGGGCGCGTCGCCGCTGCGGGTGCTGAGCCGGGTGACGGTGCCGATGCTGCGCCCGGCGCTGCTCAACGCCGGGCTGCTGGTCTTCATGCTGTCCATCGAGTCGCTGGGCATTCCGCTGGTGCTCGGCTCCCCCCAGGGCCACGACCTCATCGCGAGCTATCTGTACAGCACCTGGTCAAACGGGTTCGCGCCGGACCCGCCCGTGGTCAGCGCGGGAGCCACGGTACTGCTTGCCGCCGCGTGCCTGCTATTGCTGCTGCGCAGCCGGCTGCTCGGCGATCAGGCCCGGTTCGTCTCGGCCGGGGGACGAGGCGACGCGGCCGCGGGGAGAGCGCACCTGGGTACGCTGCCGAGGCTGGTGCTGGGCGCGCTGCTCGGGCTCTACCTGGCGGCGACGACCTTCGCTCCGATCGTCGCGCTGGCGCTGAACTCGGTCGTCTCCGAGCTGACTCCGCTGATCGCCCCCTGGCACCTGCTCACGGCCGGCAACTGGCAGGCCATCGGGCAGGGCACGCTGGCCCAGTCAATCCGCAACAGCGCCGAGATCGCGCTGGCCGGCGCCGTTGCCACCGCCGGGGTCGTCGCGCTGGCCACGGCCGTCGCGCACCGGTCGCGATTCAGGCTGCGGCGGTCCCTGCCGGTCATGCTCCTGTTCCCGCGGGCCATCCCGGGCATCATCATCGGCATCGGGTTCTTCTGGGCGTTCCTGCTCGTCAACCCGCCGGGGCACGCGCTGCTCAACAGCATCTGGGGGATCGCGCTCGCGCTCAGCATCCGCTCGGCGACGCTCGCCTATTTCGTGATGTCGTCCGCGTTCGCGACGGTCAGCGAGTCGATGGACGACGCGGCGCGCTCCGGCGGCGCGAGCTGGTGGACCACGATGACCCGGATCACCCTGCCGATCCTGCGGCCGGCGCTGTTCGTGTCGTTCATCCTGCTGTTCATCTCGATCCTCAACGACTACGACCCGGCCCTGTTCCTGGTGACCCCAGGCAACCAGATCATGGGCGTCACCATGCTGACCACCCTGCAGAGCGGCGCGACCGGGCCAGTCGCGGCGCTGGCCATGGTCCAGGTCGCGATCACGATCGTCGCGATCGCGGTCGGAGGCCGCCTGTTCGCGACCCGAGTCAGAGGACACCGGCATGCCTGAGATCACCGTACGGGGCCTGAGCAAGACGTTCGGCCGGGAACGGGCGCTGAACGACGTCAGCTTCACCGTGCGCGACAAGGAGTTCCTGACCCTGCTGGGGCCCAGCGGGTGCGGGAAGACGACGACGCTGATGTCGATCGCGGGCTTCGAGCGTCCCGACGAGGGCACGATCTCCTGCGGGGACCGGATCTTCTCCGATCAGGCCAGGAAGATCTACCTGGCGGCGGAGGACCGCAACCTGGGGATGGTCTTCCAGTCCTATGCGGTCTGGCCGCACCTGACGGTGTTCGGCAACGTCGCCTTCCCGCTCCGGATACGCCGGATGAAGAACGACGCCGTGCGCCGCCGGGTGCTCGAGACGCTGGAGCTGGTCGAGCTGGCCGGCTACGCCGGGCGGTATCCGCATGAACTGTCCGGCGGCCAGCAGCAGCGGGTGGCGCTGGCCAGGGCGCTGGTGTACTCGCCGGCGGTGCTCCTGCTCGACGAGCCGTTCTCCAGCCTCGACGCCAAGCTGCGCGAGCGGGCCAGGGCCTGGCTCAAGCGCTTGCAGGGTGAGCTCGGACTGACGACGCTGTTCGTCACCCACGACCAGGACGAGGCGCTCAGCCTCAGCGACCGGATCGTGGTCATGAACGCAGGAGCGGTCCTTCAGGCTGGTGGTCCCGAGGACATCTACTGTCGCCCCAGGACGAGATTCGTCGCCGAGTTCCTCGGTCACTGCAACATCCTGGACGCCCGCGCCGTCACCGCCACCTCGGCGGGTACCACCGAGCTTGTCCTGAGCGCCAACGGCAGGCAGATCACCGTCTGCGGCGAGGATCTCGCCGCCGGCGACGGGGTCCAGCTGGCCGTGCGACCCGAGGCAATCACGCTCGGCAGCCAGCACGCCACCGGGGCCAACACCTACCCCGCCGAGGTGCGCAGCGTCTCGTTTCTCGGTGACCACTACCTTTACGAGCTGAACCTCGGCGGCCTGGCGCTGACCGTCACCGGCCCCCAGCCCGTCGCCGGACCGGCGATCACCGTGCGGATACCACCGTCCGCCCTGCGGGTCCTTCCGTCATGAGGCGCGCCGCGCCGCTGACTACCCACTCCAGCCACGCTCCCCAGCCCAGGAAGGCGGCACATGCCTGACCAGCCCGGCCCGCCAGACCACGTGGGCATCGTGGTGCCGAGCGGCATGCTCGGAGCCGGCTTCAGCCCCGACACCATCACCCGCGGCCTGTCCCTCGGCGCCGACGTCATCGCCGTCGACGGGGGCTCGACCGATTCGGGCCCTTACTACCTCGGCGCGGGGGAGGCCAAGACAACCGAGAGCGCGGTACGCCGCGACCTGCGCCTGCTCCTCGCGGCCGCGAGCAGCGCCCGCATACCGTTGCTCATCGGGTCCTGCGGCACCAGCGGGGCAGACTCGGGCGTGAAGTGGGTCGCGGGCATCGTCGACGAGATATGCGCCGCGGACGGACTCGACCTGACCATCGCGAAGATCTTCAGCGAGCAGCCGGCCGATTACCTGCTCGCGGCACTGCGGCGCGGGCGCATCCATGCGCTGCCGCCCAGCGCGCCGCTGGCCGCGGCGACCCTGGTCAGCTGCGCCCACATCGTCGGAATGATGGGCCACGAGCCCATCGAGCAGGCGCTGCGCGCGGGCGCGGACGTCGTGCTCGCCGGGCGGGCGACCGACACGGCCGCCCCCGCTGCCTACGCCCTCATGCAGGGGATGCCCCCCGGGCCGACCTGGCATGCCGCGAAGATCATCGAGTGCGGCGGCCAGTGCACCACCAGCCCGTCTTCCGGCGGCGTGTTCGCCCGGATCGATCACGGCGGCTTCACGCTCGAGCCGCTTGACCCGGACGCGGCCTGCACGCCGACGTCAGTCGCCGCGCACATGCTGTACGAGACCGTCAACCCCTACGCGATGCGCGAGCCAGGCGGCACCATCGCGGTGGCCGGCGCCCGGTACACCGCTCTCGACGAGCGCACGGTGCGGGTCGAGGGATCGCGCTTCGAGCCAGCGGGCCAGTACACGGTCAAGCTCGAGGGCGCGGCGGTTACCGGGTACGAGACGGTGTCGTTCGCCGGGATCCGTGATCCGCGGGTCCTCCGGTCGATCGACGTGTGGGCCGACTTCTTCACCAGGACGCTGACCGAGCGAGTGGAGAGCGTGCTGCAGCTTCCTGACGGCTCCTGGGGAGCCGACCTGCGGCTCTACGGCTACAACGCCATCCTCGGCGAGCTGGAGCAGCACCCGGCGAC
>Ga0102924_1005908_pt1 | contig 11626 bp, 10 predicted proteins | sample PaiPotPPM11metaG_FD_80116 | JGI IMG/M metagenome (GOLD analysis project Ga0102924, IMG submission 80116) | Iron sulfur acid spring bacterial and archeal communities from Banff, Canada, to study Microbial Dark Matter (Phase II) - Paint Pots PPM... ...
ACGATTACGCTGACCGGAAACGTCGTGGTCAGCCAGGGCAAGAACGTCGTGCGGGGGGAGCGCGTCGTGGTCAATACAGCGACCGGGGATGCACGGGTGGAATCCGGCGTCACCGCTCATGACCGGGTCGAATCCGGGGTCACCACTCATGACCGGGTCCGAGTGCTCATTCTACCCGCCAAGGACGCCAAGGGCGCACCGACGAACACCATGTCCTTCGAGGCGCCGAGCCATCCGCATTGATTGGCGTGTGGTCGGTGCGACCCTCTCGCGCACACGCGAGCGCGCTTGGCGATCGCCGCCAACATCGCCAAGCTACTGGAAGCTGTTGCGCAAGACCTAAGGGCCTCTAGCCTGCGTCTATTCGATCACCTTGTCGCCGCGTGCCAGTAACGCCGCGGGCACCGTAATGCCCAGACCCGGCCTTGTGCGACCGACGGCTTGCGGGAGTCGAGCGCGTGGGCGCCCCCGACGTAGCGGATACGTTCAAAACGACATATCTAAGTAGCAAGGACTTTCAAATGACCAAACCGATCGATGCCTTGAAGACGATCGCCAGATATGTAGAGGCCAAGAAGCCGAAGACGCTCGCCGAGGCCGAGCACATGCTCGACCTGATCAGCGTGATGGCGGACGAAACCATTCTTGATGAGGACGCGGCAGAGTCATCACTCGCAAAACGTTTAATTTCTGAACCTTTTTTCCCGTAGATCATCGCCCGGCCATCGCCCGCTGGCCCTGGCCGTCGCTCGGCGGCCAAGCTGCTCACCCGCGACGAGTCCCGGCGCATCGCCGCCAACAGCGCCCTGCCATTGCGCACGGCAACTACCCCTCGTGGCGCGGTTGATCCGGGCCGTGATTTGGCTTCCTGCCGACGCGGACGTTCTCTAGAGAAACGGTGGCTCCAAGGATGCTCAGATGGTCTAGCTTCAGGATGCGTCGACAGGAAATGATGCAGGACGTGAAGTAGGGTCAACACATGCTCCTTGTTTCTGTTCCATTGGGCTTCTCGAATATTGTCAACGATCATATCTCGAATCTCTTCGCTGCCATGCTCGCGAGATAGAAAATATTGAGCGAGAGCTGTTGCGGCGACTTCCGGGAGATGTTCATGCTCGGCGACGGCAAGTACCTCCTCTTCTGTGAGGCCGCACATGCCTATGCAGTCTTCGAGCGTGATCATGTGGCTATTCCCGACAAGCCACTGAGGACCAAACCAGCAATACCTCCGGTTGATATTTCGGCTCGCAGAATTGCCTCCGGCGCAATTGCAGGCGCTGTGCGCAAGAAAGGCATCCGGGCCAACGTGATCAACGCTGGAGGTCTTGGCGACTGCACCCGCGGCTTGCGATGTCAGAAGATTGAACCCGTTCGAACCCAGGTCCGGGCGGACGTGCTTGAAGGAAGAGTTCCCTTCGGCGCGCCATGGCGTCTCGCGTATCAGCGCTGGAGCGCGGACGACCGCCGCTGCCTACGGGTGCGACGGTGTTCCACCGGATTTATATTCCGTGTAACGACGCATAGCTTCCGCTTCCGTCAGTTCCTTTTTTTTAACCGAGAGTACTAGGGAGTCTATGTACTGCATGAACATAGTACCTTCAGGCGAACAAGTATTGTTAGGTTCGCACGCCGCTAGACGCTTCCGTCTCCCACATTCTGCCATTGCAAGGAATGATGGATTTTCCAGAGCGCATTGATCGTAGTGCTCCCATACCACTGAAGAATTCGCGCACTTAGTCAGCATTGTTGCAGCCACAAAGGCTATGACCGCTGAGAAAATGAAATGAAATCTCACCACCTGCCTCCCCCCGAACTCCGCGATTTAGTCTAATACAAAGCTTATGTCGTTCTCGGCAAAGCGCCGCGCGTATTGCCCGAGACCAAGCTTCTCGAGCCAGTCACCGACGCGTTAGCCTATGCGGATGAGCCGATCTCCACGTGCGTCAACAAGCCAGAGAATGACGACCCTCGATCGTCGCGCCGATCAAGCTGGCTCCGCCGCTAAGCAGCGCACCTACGGTTTCGGCGAGACGCGAGTCGCTGAGCTAACCTTGTACCCTTATTCTACTTTCGGGGTCGCCGTCCGGCGGCGTTGTTATCGCCAAATTCTCAGGCCATGCCGTCACCTTTCGAAGATCGCCGACAGTCTTTGCAGAGACTTCGATGTCTGGTTCGACTTCCACCGGCATCTGATCCGGCAAGCTACCAAGCGCCAGTCGAAGCGCGGCAATGCTCTTGGCCTTGTATCGCGGGACTCCTTCTATTCGGTTCCCCCCGGCCGCCGGCTTGTGGGAGGAAGTCTACAACCTCGCTCGGATGCTGGCGAGCGATCGCCGTCTCACCTGGGCTGCTGGTTCGATGCCGTCTAAGAAGTGCGATCTGGGCCAAGTCAGGCTACTCGGCACGTCGCTGTTGCCGGTATCTTGAAAATCCTTCAGCCATTGCCAGCTCGCGATGTTTCTAAGAAAATGTTTCCGCCTGCCACGCTGCTCAAGATTTTGCGGATTGTTTGCGCGAGGGCACTCCAAAACCGGAGGCTCGACCCCGGCGTGACCGAATACAAATTCAAGATCGGGCAGCTTGTGTATTCCATCCCAAAGGGCCGGGCCAGTTACGGGCACCGGAACCGTTTGTAGAGGAGCAGCGCCTGCACCGCATTGATGTCTGCGCGCCCGCGGCGATCGAACTCGTCCTTGATGACGTCGAGCAGACGCCGGTGGAGGCGCTCGACCAATGTCAGCGCCTCCATGTAATGCGGCCGAATATGGTCGAAACGCGCCTCGCGTTCGGCGGGCTCGACCGTCTTGGCGACGGCTTTCATATTGACGCCTCTCCAACTCATTTTCTGGATTCCGGTTGAGCGTGTGACTTGCTTCGTAGGCCGAAACGAGTCAGGCAAGACTGCCTTCCTGAAGGCAATATACAAGCTGAATCCCGCCAGCCCTGAGCCGTTCAACCCGCTGCGCGAATTTCCGCGTGACCGGTTCACGCGAGATTTTAAAGCGGGCGCCGACTGGCCAGTCTGTGCTGCGGATTTCGAGTTAACGCCAGAGTTTCGCTCCGATCTCAAAAACCGACTGGGGGCAGACATCCCTCACAAGGTTATTTGTACTCGCTTTTATGACGGTCATCTTACCACCTTGTTTGATACGCCGCTCCCTAACGACTTTATTGCGCCGTCTGAACTTGCTAAAGCGCTTGACCAGTACGCCGCAGGTGCACGTAAAGTGCCCGAAGATCAAGATCGTGAAGCAGAGCTTCTAGTCACTCGAAGCGCAATTGCCAATTGGGCGAACGAAAAGAAGGATAAACTGAAAGCCATTCAGGATGTGAGGAGTCCTACCGGAATCGCCCTAATAAAGGAAGTGAGGAGCGAATCCAACGACCATTCGAAGCCCGATACCGCAGCTCTCGTAGAGGCTCTCCACGCCGATGCTGAACAGTTACTAAATCGCGCACAGGCTCGCTCTTTGCAGGAGCGGCTGGAGGATGAGATAAAGCTGCAGCTACCAGTTTTCATCTATTTTGAGAACTACGGAATTATTGATAGTGCCGTGTATCTTCCGCACTTCATAGACGACCTGGGCCGCACGCCAGACGATCCCAAAATTCGTACCATTCAAGCGATGTTCAAGCACGTTGGCCTAAGCGCGCAAGAGATCATGGAACTGGGAAGGGAAGAGGCAGCGGAAGCTAAGCAGGCTAACCAAGATGTAACGATTGAAATGATTACGCGCGATCAGCAGCGCAAGGAATTGCGTTCCGTAAAGCTCAATTCTGCTTCTCGCGACCTAACCAGGAGATTTGCGAAATGGTTTAGTCGTCAGCATCGTCACAGCATACGATACGGCGTGGATGGCAATTACTTTCGCATTTGGGTGTCTGATGATCGGCGACCGGATCTTGATATTGAACTCGAATCGCGCAGTAAAGGCTTCCAGTGGTATTTTTCCTTCTATCTAATTTTCTTAGCAGAGTCCGAGGAAAGCCACAAGGACGCAATTTTGTTACTTGATGAACCCGGCCTTCATTTGCATCCGACTGCACAGCAGGAATTGATTTCCTTCTTTGACGAGTTAGCCGAACGCAACATGCTAATCTACACCACACACTCCCCATTTTTACTTGATGGGGACCACATTGAACGAATACGCCATGTGACTGAGGAGGAGTCAGGTCATTCCCGAATTGCCATAGATAAGTGGCCTAGCGATTTGGAAACCATTGTTCCACTGCAAGCGGCTGCTGGATATGCGATCATGCAAGGTTTGTTCTGACATCGCAAAAATATATTGGTCGAGGGGATATCGGATTATTTTTATCTGTACAGCTTGAGCTTAATATGCCGCGCGAAGGGTTGAACATCTTTGTCCGACGATGTCTATATCATTCCATGTGGTGGAGCGAGGCTTATTGGGCCTTTAGCGTCATTATTTCTTAGTCGGTCTGTCAGACCGTTGGTTTTGCTCGACGGCGATGAAGCTAGTCGAGCACGTGGAAATGCCCTTATGAAAGAGCTCTATTTTGGGAATGAGCAGGCGGTCCTCATGTTGCCTGTCGTACTTCATAAGGATGATTGCGAAATCGAAGACCTCATAGGCGAAACTGTAATCCTCCCAGCGCTGAGCCAAATGTTGGGGGTAGAGATTGCATTGGCCGACGTGGACCGCGCTTCGGCTTTGCTACTGGAGCAAATACATGCTGCGGCAGTGCGACTTGACGTCAGCTTGCCCGATGGATGGAAATCCGAGCTGGCCCGGCGGATTTCCTCGGCTTGGGCTACAATCGAGTCGGTTAGCGTGCCGGACGATGTTCTTAATCGAGCTTCAGCTCTTTTTCAGAACATCAATCAGCGTTTTGCCCAATTTGAGCCGCGGATAATCCGTTGAGGCATGTGGGCAGTATCTACCTGGTTTGGACGCATAGGCGTCGTTGCGCTGCGAGGCGTAGATGATCTGCCGTTTATGGCGCCAACTCGCATCGCATGTGATCGTGCGGGGTGCCTGACCTGTCAGTGAGTTTTCCTCCACGGAGGATTAGAGTCAGGCCCTGTCGGAGGGACCGACGATGAAGCGTGGCAGATCATCGCGGTTGGCAACACCACGATTGAGCGAGCCTCTTCCAGATCGAGACCATGAGCCGGAACCACATCTATGAGCCGAAAGAAAATTGGGTTGAACTAAAGACGTCGCTCTCTGTTCGCAGGCGCTGATCATACCCGAGCACCCACACTATGCTGGGAGGGCCTGGGCCGCTTCCTTCTGTTTCGCCCTTTCCGCTTCGTTTTCCGTTTCTTTCGCAGGCCGCCGCCCGAACTGCATTGTGGGCAAGGCCACCTCGGCACATAATGCGAACAAATGCAACTCATCCGGAGAGTGGTCGGTTCAATGCGCGGGACTGCTTCCCTTACGGTAGAGCGGGCGCACGCTCGGGGCGTAATCGCGGCCTTCATCTTCATGCTCGGCACCGGTTAGCTAGCGCCCAGGACATGGAGCCGCGGTCGTATTCCGCCTCGCCGATCGACACCAATTTTCTGATCGGGAGTTACCAGCGCACCACCGGCGACGTCGCGCTCGACGCCGATCTCCCGATAAGCGATGTCAAGGCAGCGATCAATACTGGCATCCTTGCCTACAATCGCACCTTCGATCTGTTCGGGCATACGGGCAGTGTCGCTATCGTGCTACCCTATTTCCAGGGGAATCTCAGTGGAAACGTCGGCAGTGAGACTAAGCAGATCACCCGGGAGGGTTTCGGCGACCTCGCTTTTCGCTTGACCGAGAATTTAATCGGTAGCCCCGCTCTCACACCGGCCGAGTTTGCGCGGCGCGAGCCGACAACTACGCTGGGTGTGGGTGTCGCGGTCGTAGCACCAACCGGCGAATACAATTCGCAGCAACTCATCAACATCAGTTCCCATCGCTGGGCGTTCAGGCCCGAGATCGGCGGGTCGCAGCCGATCGGAAACTGGTTCGTGGAGGGTTCCGCGGGCATGTGGATTTTCACCGATAACAACGATTTTTTTGGTGGCCATGTGCGCGGCCAAGACCCGATTTGGACCTTCCAGGCGCACGTGGGCTACAATTTCGGTCCCAATCTCTGGCTTGCAGCGGACGCCATCTACTATACGGGTGGCAGGACCAGTCTAGACGGCGTTGCCGGGCATGATTTCCAGTCGGCTACGCGCGCTGGCTTCACACTCTCGGTACCGATCGGAAACGGATTCTCTGCGAAGGCGTCCTTTGGCGGTTGGTTGACCGCGCAAAACGCTGCAACCTTCGACAGGATCGGCCTGACCCTTCAATATCGCTGGTTTGACCCCTGAAACGCGCTCAAATTGGCACAAATCCACGCCCCCCTCCTCGGTCGTCGGCCGGTCCGAAATGAATGTACCTGCCGAGCACGTGCTCCATCTGCCAGGCGTCGCGCCAGTGAGCTGGATCGCGGTTCTTGAGCCAGAAGATATGCGCCGTGAAATCGGGGGGAACGTGCTCGCGGTACGGCACGCGCGTCACCTTGCCGTTCTGTCTCAGAAGATTTTGACGGCATCGTAGCTGTATCCGACGGCGCGCTGGTAGAGCGAACGCTCGACGCGCACGTCGGCCTCAGCCTTCCCGGCCTTTTGCAAAGTGTGGGCTACGCTCGATCAGACGAGATCCATATGACGCCAGGAGCACCGGCACCGTCAACAAGCGGCAAGAAGCAAAACGCGAGCACGGGGGCGAACTTTGCGACGGTCTGAGCACCTTGGCGTGGGCTGCCGTGTGGCCCCATTGCTCAGCCTGACCATTGACGCCTTCAGTGGCAAAATTGCAACGGTCCGCAGAATTCGCAAGGCCCATTCTGTTTGGCTTTAACGGATTGTGGCGTAATGGACTCGGTCTGGGGACATTGGCATTCCCTTCCGTCAGTGAGACGAACTCGCCGGTGCTCAGCAAAGGGTAAAGCCGAGGTTAGGCAGCCAGGCTTACCCTAAATTAACGGTCTTGTTGATGCGGCCGCCGGGATAATGACATTCGGATCGCTCTGGAGTGACGCTGAATGAGCTTGCAACACGCACCTTGGCGCCGTCTTGCAACTACCGCGCTGTTGGCGACGCTCACAATTGCCGGGTTCAGTTCGCCTGAGGCGGAAGCTCGTAGTGCCCATCACCATGCTCGAGCTGTTCATCAAGCGGCTGACAAACGCGTCGTTCACGGCCCCAAATATCATCCGCCGTATTCGGCGATTGTGCTAGACCACAATTCTGATCAAGTGCTGCACGGCGAGAAAGCGGATGAGCCGCGCCATCCGGCGTCGCTGACCAAGATCATGACCCTCTATCTGCTGTTCGAGCAGCTCGAGGCTGGCAGGCTTAGGCTCGACACGCAGCTGGGGGTCTCCGCCCTTGCCGCTCAGCAACCCCCAACGAAACTAGGCCTCAAGGCCAATCAGACGATCGCAGTTGAGGACGCGATCAAAGGGCTCGTGACTAAATCGGCGAACGACGCCGCGGTGGTCGTCGCTGAAGCAATCGCCGGCAGCGAAGCGGAATTTGCAAAACTCATGACCCAAAAGGCGAGAGCGCTGGGAATGATGAGCACAACCTACATTAACGCTTCAGGACTGCCCGCCGATGAGCAGATAACGACGGCCCGGGACCAAGCCATCCTAGGTTGCACAATTCAGGATCACTTTCCAGAATATTATCGCTATTTTTCCACGCCAAGCTTTCGGTATCACGGTGTGGAAATGCATAATCACAACGCCCTGCTTGGTCAGTTAGAGGGCGTCGATGGCATCAAGACCGGCTACACCGAAGCCTCAGGATACAATTTAGTCGCTTCCGTTCGCCGTCACGAAAAGCACATTGTCGCTGTCGTATTTGGCGGAGCCTCGCATGCCAAGCGCGACGCCCGGATGCGCGAGTTGATAGCGCGATACGTTCCGATGGCGGTAACCGGACGCACCCAGATCTATGTTCGCAAGCCGCGGTTCGAGCAAGAAGTACAGCCCGGTGACGCCAATATCGGCAACATGTAGGCGGCATCTGCCCGCAAGCTGGGCCACAAGGCGTTCTATGGTCATCGAATAACTTTTCGGTAATTCCCATTTTCTGGCCCTTGCGCACCAGCGCTTTTCTCTGCTCGCGCTTGCGTTCGAGGCTTTTCGTCGAGCGGTTAGAACCGCGGGACTACAGCGACGATGGCAGCACTTCGAGCTAAGCGGGAAGCGGGAATGTGGGTGACGACGATTGATTGAGGGAGGGGTATCGAGGCGGGTGTCACGCCCCAGAACCTCCCGAAAGGAGCGATACGCCATGTCGAGAGATACCACCGTTCATCCCCTTCCGTCAGCCTGGGGGCATCGACGATCCGCTAAGCGAACTTGCACGTGAAGGCGCCCACCCCATGCTGGCCCAGATGCTGATCGCGTAAGCCGACTCCTTTGTCGCCATGTGGAAGGACCTGAAATTGCCGGATGGCCGCGACCGTGTCGTGCGCCGTGGGCCGCATCGAGCAATCCAAACCGGGGTGGGGGCCTTTCGAAGTCCGTCGCGCTAAGGTGCGCGATCGGGGCAACGGGGGCGCCGAGGAGAAAATCCGCCTTACCTCGTCGAATCTGCCGAAGTGGGCACAGCGGACGAAGAGCCTCGATGCGCTGTTGCCGGTTCTCTACCTGCGTGGGGTATCGACTGGCGACTTCCAGAAAGCCCTCGCCGCCCTCTTGGGCAAGGACGCGCCGAGCCTGTCGCCGGCGGTGATCTCGCGGCTGACGGCAGAATGGCAGGCGGACGCTTGGCAGAAGCGCGACCTCTCGGCGCGGCGATACGTGTACGTGTGGGCAGATGGGGTCTACCTGCAGGGCCCGAATGGAAGAGGCCGCCGAATGCATGCTGGTGCTGACCGGCGCAACACCCGAAGGCAAGAAGGAACTCGTTGGCCTCCAGACCGGCGGCCGTGAGGGCGCACGGCGCTGGCGCGAGCTTCTCATCGCAGCAGCGTGGGCTCGAGATAGCGCCGCACCTGGCGGACGACGCGCTTGGCCTCTGGAAGGCGATCGAGGAGCTGTTGGGTTCACAAGACCGCCAACCTGCGAACAAGGTCGCTCTCGGGGTCCAGGTCAACATGAAGGTCGACCTTCGCGAGATTTACGCCGCGCCGACCGCTTGCTCCTTAATCCCTTGCGATCTCGTCGAGCTTTGTACTAGAGCTGCTCAGCGCGAAAGGTATCGCAGCTGCCGACGTTGCCAGCCTTCAAGCCGGTCATGAACCAACGCGAACGTTGCGCCGAGGTGCCGTGGGTGAATGCATCGGGCACAACGTAACCTTGCGATTGTCGCTGCAATCGATCATCCCCAATGGCGGATGCCGTTTGCAATGCAGAGTCCACATCTCCTGGTTCAATGAATTCCCACTTTGCTTGGCCTCGGTTGGCCCACACGCCAGCAAGACAATCGGCTTGCAACTCCACTCGGACTTGCAAGCTATTGGCCTCGGCCTTATCCATGGCACGCTTCGCCTCTTGCACCTTTGGTAGCAGACCGAGCAAGTTCTGCACGTGGTGGCCAATCTCGTGGGCGATCACATAGGCTTGCGAAAACTGGCAAGTCTTGCTGCCGACCTCACAGGCACGAAAGCGCCGTTCGAGGTCTTGAAAGAAACTTGTGTCGAGATAGACCCTTTGATCGATCGGACAATAGAACGGCCCCATCGCGGCTTGCGCAGACCCACAGCCGGACCGCGTTGCGCCGGAAAACATGACCAGCGTCGGCGGCTTGTAGGTCTTTCCGGCTTGCGCAAAAATATCTGTCCATACCGTCTCTGTGCTGCCGAGGGCGGCCGACACGAACTGTCCCGTTGCGTCAGATGGGTTTCCAGAACTCGTCGCGGATCCAGCATCCACTTGCTGCTGCTGATTGCCGCCCCTTGAAAGCATTTCCGCGCCGCCGATGAGAGTGCGAGGATCGATGCCCAAGGCCCAGCCGATCACAGCGAGTACTACAATCGTACCGATCCCAATGCCGCCTCGGGCTACGGGGCTGCCACGTCGATCTTCAATTCGCGCGCTCTTCGGCAACTCATCGAGGCGCATGACTTACCTCATTATCCCGATGCGTGGTACGTCACAACAATCGTGACAGCTCAAGTTAGACTAGCCGCCTAAATCTGAAACCAATTTGATTTGGATCAAAAGCCTAGCTAATCCGGCGAAGCGGGCCCGATAAAATCTGACGCTGTCACCTCGGTTATCTTGAGCCCTTTTGGCGACCAATGGCGCCTTACGCCGCAAGCCGGCGTGTCTGATGTGGTGGCTGTTCAATCCGCGATGAGATACCCCCTAGGTTTCCCCTACCTATCGGTCGCAGACGGTGTCGTAGGACGCTGAGGGGCTGACGTCGCATATCCTGCTCGTGCTTGCTCCGCCTGGTCTTTGCGCACGAGAGCGTAGCCCTTCTTGGCCATACAATCTCGCCCCCCTTGGTCCACTACACCAGTATCAAGGTTGGCGTGACAGAGGGCTATGTCTGTCTGGCCCTGCTTAAGCAGATCTGGGTCATCGACGATCCTTCTACCGTCTGTCCTTACCCAAGACATTTCGGGTTTGTTCGTCGCGCAGCCAACCTGCATACCAAGCGCGACGACCGTAACAAAGGCTGAAAGTTGCCCTCGCCGCTTGCTCATGCGCTACCCTTAAGTGGACGCGTCCGTCGTTTCCATTACGGCGGCCGGATAGGCTATCCCGGCAAAACCCAACGCTACTGCTTATTTTCTACCAACAGAACGGGAAAACCCTCGCCTTTCGACAACCAAACGACCAGGTGGCGGTTTCCACGTGCTTCCGCGGCTTTTTAGGAGAGTGTACAGCTGTTTCCGTAGCGTTCCGCTCCGCCTGTGACTGCGGCGATAACTCTTGCTCGCTACTTGGTGGTGACTCCATTTTAGCGAGGAGAAGGTTCGACTCGTTCTTGCGCCATCGATATCCAATCCCGAATTCGATCGGGTTAGCGCCTTGAAACAGCCCTGCCATTTGGGGCTGGTAGAAGCCTGCAAACATCGAGATGGGCCCAGCATAATGGCCAAAAGCCAGGAGCCGCCACCGCTTTCCAAAATAGGCGAGCGGAATACCGCTATCGTCCTGAACGATGATTGCGCTACGATCGAGCAAAAGCTTCCGCACGCCGGAGAACTGCGGTTTGTGTAGAAGATATGACGCACTCTTAATCAAACTATCGGCCGGACCGAGCTTGGCAAGGAACGCCGAAAAGCCGCTCCGCTCAAACGAGCTGTCGGCGAGGTTGGTGCTGAAATAGTAGAGCGTCTGTTTCGGTCCGGTACCGTCCGAGAAGACTATCTTCACGCCTGGAGCGCCCCCGCGAGGTACGACGTTGCTTGGGGCCAACGCATCCGCGACTATCTGAAGGTTTCCCTGCTCGTCCAGACTGACGAGACTGAGTTCGTGAACGGTCTTTCCGGTACGTGCCAAAAAGACATATAGAATCGGCAACGTGCCATATACCGGCCCCTCACGCAGCTGGGTTTTCATGTTTTGGGTGATGAAGAAGCTGTAGTTGAACAGCGACCCCATCGAGATCTCAAGATTTCGCAGTTCCCCATTGATGACCCAAGGGCTCAAGCGCGTCAGG
>Ga0102924_1005909_pt1 | contig 11626 bp, 10 predicted proteins | sample PaiPotPPM11metaG_FD_80116 | JGI IMG/M metagenome (GOLD analysis project Ga0102924, IMG submission 80116) | Iron sulfur acid spring bacterial and archeal communities from Banff, Canada, to study Microbial Dark Matter (Phase II) - Paint Pots PPM... ...
CGATTTCAGAGGGCGACTGCGCCTTGTCGGTTGCAGGATCGTGGGCTTCCTGTTGGAACTGCCTTCTTTGCTCTTCGGGGGTTAGTTCTTTGGTGTTTGTCATGGTCTGCTCCTTCGATTGGGATTGGTGAGCTTGCGTTTCGCTGTTCGGTCTTGCGACCTCGACAGCGGAGGCTTTGCTGATGTCGGTGCTGAGGCGTTCGGCGAGCGTTGTTGCGTCATTCGTGTAGATTCGCGCGTCTTCGGACGCGCGAGAGACGGACACATAAGCGAAGCGCGTGTTGATGAGTTCGGGGTGAGCTGTGGTGTCCATATTGACGAGGACTCGATCCGTGGTGATTCCCTGCGAGCTGTGCGACGTAACGGCGTAGCCGTGGTCGAAGTGGCGCATCTCGGAGGCGTCGAATGTCAGAGTCCGGGCCTTGTCGCCATCCATGCGGACAGTCATACTGGTGCCATCGATGCGTTCCAAGGTGCCCAGATCGCGGTTCTTGATGTCCATGTCGGGCTTGCTGACGGTGAATTGGAGCCGGTCGCCCTCGGCAAAGTCTCTGGCGATTTCTCGGTAGGCCGCGATGCCATGCAGCCGCTTGGGATCGTAAGTGACGTGCTGGCCGTCTTCCCGTTTGACCGTGAGCTGGTTCGCTTTGGGGTCTGTGGAGATAACGGTGGCGTACGTGCCGCGCTCAAGGCCAAGCTCACTGCTGCCTCGGGTGTAGTAGAGAACGTCGGCGGGCTGGTAGAGCGCGGCCCAATTGCGGTCGGCGCTGGTCAGCTCCGAACGCTGGGTAAGCACGGTCATCGTGTGATTGTCTTTGGATAGAGCGCCGCTGCTCTGAAACTCGGCGCGGACGGCATCGTTGATGTCGCGGCGGCTGGCATTGTCGGGCGAAACAACCAGCGTGTTCTTTGGGCGTGCAAAATAATCCCTTGCGATCGCCTCGATGCGTTGCCGGTGGTCTGGAATCTCGGTAATGCGGCCCTGTTGCTGAAGGAGCTGAATGCCGATGGCCGTCTCGTTGCGAGAAAGATGTTCGACGGCGCGTAAGAGTTCCGGGGCTCTCTGGCGCACGATCTGGTCAAGCTGCGATGTCCGCATTCCGGCATCTTGCATCTGCTCGAAGGGCTTTCCGGCATCGACGCTCTGGTGCTGCCTGGTATCCCCAACGAGCAAAACCCTGTCCTGCGGCCCAATCTTTTCGAGAAACGATTGCATCTGCCGGGTGCTGGCGAGACTGGATTCGTCGAGCATATAGAGGTGCCGGGCGTTCGGGTCCCCGGCGTTGCGCTCCATGCCTCCGCGCGCCAGAAAACCTTGCAAGGTGTCGGCCTGAATGCCGGCGTCGCGGAGCTGGCCAGCGGCGCGACTTGTGGGAGCGAAGCCTTCAACGGCGTATCCGTTCCGCTCCGCGCCGTCGCGGATGGCCTCAAGGGTCGTGGTTTTGCCACTGCCCGCCAACCCCTGCAGGCCATGTATCCGGTCGTGGGAGGTAAGCACCTCCTCGATGGCTTTTTGTTGTGACGGATTCAAGAACTCGCGGGTGCGAGTATGGTCGGCGGCGTTTTCCCGCCGCATGATCGGCTCGACTGTGGACTGGCCTTGCTGCATGTGCTTAATGGTCGCAAGCTCCTCGGCAATGGCCTCGCGGGTCGTGAACTGCCGCCCTGTGTCGTGCTTCTGGCCGGGTACGCGCTGGAACTCTCCGGTGGCTTGCCGTTGCTCGAAGTTGTCGCGTACCTGACCGTAAGTGAGGTCTCCCATGCCGCGCCGCAGGGCGTCGCGCATGATGTCTCGTTCGTCAGTGACGGCCTCACGCTCGAAGTTGCGGCTCTTGGCGAAGGTGACGGCTTCCTGAACCCGCTCCGGGATGTTTGGAACATGCGTTTGCTCGTGATCTGCCATCCTCGCCCGCGCTTCAGAGACGACTCGATCCGCCTGGTTGCCGTATTCGGCCGCAAGCTGCCGGTGGGCTGCCATTACCTCGGAGGGTGTGTGAATCTCTTTCTTGTCGCGAGTGGTGTGGGCGGCGATCTGCGCCGCCTCCGGCCCGGCAAATCCGCTCCTTTCGAGGTACTCGCGAATCTGTTGGCTGCGTGGGCTGGAAGCGTCGAGATATTCCTGTGTGTATCCTTTTATCTCAGGCGCCCCACTTCTCCCAGGCATAATTTCGTAGCCCCACTGAGACAGCCGATACATCAGCTCAGATTGATACACGGCTGTCGCGAACTGCTGGCTGTCGAAGTAGCTCTGCGGTTGGACAGCGCGAGTGGAGCCGTCCGCTCGCTCGGTCATATTGAAGATGACGGCGTGAGTATGGAGTTGAGGCGCGGCATAGCCATCGACGGGACGCGCGGTGTCGTGCTCGAACTTTGCGGCTATGAATTTCCCGGTGGTCTCGGCGGCGCGGTTGCCGCCGATCCGTGCTTGGGAGTATCGCTCCAGTTCCGTGAGAGCGGTTGTCACCGCCTGCCGGTGGGCCTCGCGGACTCGGTCGTCGCCGCCTACCAGAGCGGTCAAAGAAACGGACTTTGGCGCTGAAAATGTGGCGTCCCAACCGGCGCGGTGCTCGACGGGCTTCACGGTAATTCCGTCAGCGGTCGTGTACTCCTGGCCGTTGCGGTGCCGAACCAACTGCTCTCCCGTGAGGGGATTCTGACCCTCACTGAGACGAGCGAAGTGCAGTTCGTCGATGGCTCCGGCAAGGCCATATCGCTCGGCCATCCGTCCCTGCCATTCTCCGAGGATGGTGTCGCCTTGCTTCCAATAGTTCTGCTCGGCGGACATGAACTCCTTGGCGTGATAGGTCTGCGCCTGGCTGGAACTGAGCGGTTTGGAGATGGTCAGCATGAGGCGATCTCAGAGACGCATCGGCTGCGGCTCGGCTACCGGAATATCCTCTTCATGGCCGTCTTCCGGGCCATCGGGATCGGGGCTGCTCACGGGTAGTTCAGGCTGGGTTGGCTGGTGCGGCTCCTTTTCGTCTTTGCCATCCTTTACAACGGCAGCCTGCGGCTCTACAGGTGGAGCGGCTGTATTCGCCTCTGGCGATGTGGCCACGGCAGCCTCCAAGTCGGTAGCCGGTTTGACTGGTGCCGATACCTTCGGAACGAGCGTCTTTGGATCGAAGGGCAATTCGTCGTCCTCCACCTTGCGCGGTAGAAATGCTGGTGTCGTCTGCGGTACATCCATATACTCGAAGTGAAAGCGTGCGACGTTGTTGCCCAGCTTGAGAAACGCATGGCGGTTCTCCAAGCCGGAGATTTCAGAGTCCATTACCAAGGGTTCGATCTGCCGGTCTACGGCGAAGTTCCGGCCCGAGCGGGAGCCGTCGAAGTGTGTCTCCTTCATGCGCTCGATCTCGACCTTACCGATGGCGTTCGACACCCATTCGGCGGCCTTCGGCTCCGTAGTTTTGAGAAATATCTTGGTGGCCGGCTGCGAGAGCATGACCTCGGCTAGGTGTCCGTAGATGACCTCCAACTGAGCTTTGCCCTGAAATCCGAGAACGAGCGGGTTCTTGGATTTCCGGTTTTCGGTGATGGCGGTATGGAGTTGAGGCAGTCGTTGAAGGCTGGCAAGCTCGTCCAAAACGAACCATACCGGAGTCTGTTTGTCCTGCGGCGCGGTCAGCAGCCGCATGACGAGCAGGTCGATCCAAAGACTATGCAGCGGCCTCAACGCTTCGCGCTCGGTCGGGCTGGACGTAATGAAGATCCATCCCTTCCGCGTGACGGACCACTCGGTCGCACTCCAGGTCTTGTTCTTTGCCTGTTCCTTCGTTGGGAGCATACGAAGGCTGTCCGCAACCAACCCCAGTGAGGCCAGAACGCCGTTGCGCTGCTGCTGCGCTCCCTTGGCGACCATGGCCTCCATCTCAGTGCCCTGTACCCGCTGGTCGATCTCTGCGGGCTTCGACAGCCATTCCACAAGCTGCTGCGGATTCGGCCCGTAGGTCAAGAGATGGGCAAATATCTTCTGCGGTGTTTCGGTAAAAAACTCGCCCTTTTTGTCGCTGGTCGGCTGGTAAAGCGAAGCCGCGATGGCCTTCGCTTCCGCCTTCCGACGCAGCTCTTCGGACGGTCCCCAATAGGGGCACCGCTCGTCCAACGGGTTTAGCACGATGTCCTCACGCTTCTCGTCGTAGAACCTCTGGATGAACTCGCACGCCGGGTCGTACACGATGGCCGCATGGCCCCGGCTCTGAATCTGACGGAGGACTTGCATGATGAGTGTCGTCTTGCCGGCTCCGGTGTCGCCCATCAGTTCGATGTGTTGCGATTCGGCCTGCAGCGGTATCCGCATCATCTCTTTGGCCTCGGTAGTGACGAAGCCGATGCCATCGCCGCTCACGGTCTTGTTGAACTGCCTGGGGGTGAGCAGCACAGGTCCTTTGAGGCGACGCCCGTACTTCAGTTCCTTGCGGCGGCGAATGTCCTTGCGGATGGAGAATGGGAGTTGCGCGAGCAGCGAGAGGAAGCCGAAGAGGAGCGGAAGTTGGTAGATGTCGCGGAGCTGTTCGCCCCCGAAGACCGCACTTCGAAGATAGGCGTTGAAGGGTCCATCGACGTAAGTCTGCGTGGGACCGCGATACAGTATGCGAAGCCCTTGAGCGGCTGCCTGATCGGATAAGGCGAGCGGTATGGGCTTGCCGTTGGGCGCGGCAGTCGCCCCGGCCTGCACGTCGGCTTCGGTCGCCAGGCGCGCGGCTCTCGCGCCGTCGCTGACATAAAGTAATTGGTACTTGTCCCTCTTGTTGAACGCTCCGCCCGCCGCGCTCCTCGCGTAGATCGGCGCGTAGAACTGCTGCAAGGGAGTCTGACCTCTGCTGAAGCGGAGGTAGACGAACATGCCCGTCAGCATCAGCGCGAAGAAGACTGCGCCGTAGGTGTAGATCGGCGAATGCGGCGGGAAGATGATGGTCTCTTTTCGACCCCATTTTGGCGTATTCATCCTGCACGCTCCAGGTCTTGCAGCGCGTCTTCGGCGACGCTGCGTTTGCGTTTCTTGACCTCTGCGACCATGTTGTCGAAGGCTTCGGGAGTGAGCTTTTGCCCGGTGGCGAGTGGCCGGAAGAGGTTCGTCAACATGAGGCGAATGCCCATGATCTCGATAAGCTCCGTTCTGGCCGCTGAGGTGCCAGCATCCCGTGCAAGTTCATCGCGGATAAGTTGGCGTATCAGTTCACCCCGTTGCACGCCGCGACTCTTCGCAAGTGCATCCAGGTTCCGAGTTTCTTTGCGGGTCAATCGAGTAGAGACGTTGCTCTCTCGGAACACCTCGCGTCGTTGTGCAGCTTCTGCAATATCGTCATCGCAAAGTAATGACATTTCGCCCTCCAAATCGCGTATTCGCGTGAATACGTCTGTCTTCAGGTGGATACACCGTGCCGGTAAGTGTCTGTGTACGTTGGCGCTGCTTCACGAATCCGTGTGGCACCGCTGCACGACCCTCGGAGGGGTGGAGTGTCAAAATCCTTCCGGTGCGCAGCACCGCGCCTTGCACCGGAACAAACTCACGCCCGAGCCGCAACATTGCGAGCACCCGCATCCTGGAGGATTGGCATCGCTGTCACAGGCTTCTTCTCGTTCTCTGACGCCACGACAGGCTGAGCGACCTTCCGGATACGCAAGGTCCGGCTCACTTTCGATGCGGCTGGAGTCTTGAGAAACTCCTGAAACTCCCGGTCCTTGCCAAAGACGTAGCTCAGAGCCTTCTCAACCACATCATCGGCTGTCGCACGGATGAACGCGGCATACTGATCGACCTGTGTAGCAGTCGCCTCATCAAGACGGATCGAGGCACTAATCTGGCGGGATTGCATCACTTCAAGCAACGGCATATTCGGAATCCTTTCGAGGTAGATATGAGGTCAAGTTGCAAGCCGAATCTGAGATGGTATCGGCCTGATAAAGTGGGCTGGTCTGGAAGGCCTGAAGCCGACGATCGTAGTCTTCAATCCGCAGAACCTCGCGGATACGGCGGCACCCCGGATGACGTTCGACATGCACGACCAAATCCACGGCTTCGGCGATTTCGGCTTCGACGTCAGTGATGGTCGATTGTGCGTGGTTCCGCATGACGAGATTGGCGAATCGACGAAGGGCTTTTTCAGCGGAGTTCGCATGGATCGTGGCCAGCGATCCGCCATGGCCTGTGTTGAAGGAATCGAGCAGCGTTCGCGCCTCAACTCCGCGGACTTCGCCGAGAATGATCCGGTCGGGGCGGAATCGAAGAGCGTCCTTCAACAGGTCGTCGAAGGACACATGAGTCTTGAACGTATTCGTCTGGGATCCAGCTGCGACAATGTTTGGCTTCCGGATATGGAGTTCCGGGGTGTCCTCGATGACGACGATTCGCTCCTGGCCAGGAATAGAGTCGGCCAAGATTCGTAGAAGAGTTGTCTTGCCGGTCCCGGTTCCGCCGCTGATGAGCAGCGTCTTTCCGCTGCGGATCTGCTCGGCCAAAAGATCTGCTACGGGCTGAATCAGAGTGCCGCGAGCGATCAGGTCATCGATGGTGTAGTGACGACTGGTGAACTTTCGTATTGCAAGCGCAGGGGCCGGGCTCACGATAGGCGGAATCCATGCCGCAAGCCTGCTTCCGTCCGGCAGCTGAACGTGGAGCGAAGGGTTGTCTTCATCTAGTTTCTTGCCGAGTTGATTGGCAATCACTTCGAGCCCGGTCAGCAGCTTCGAGGCGTCGAACATGACGGCCGGTTCTGGCTGCATTCTCCCGTCTCGCTCGCACCACCATGAGGCGTCTGGATTGCCCATGATCTCGCTGATGCTGTCGTCCAGCAGGAGCGGCTCGATGGGACGGAGAAATGGAAGGATCAACTCAAAGCTCACAGCGGGAACCTCACAGCGATGGAAGCCCGGCGTGAGCCGAGCTTCCGGGTTGGGAGAGATGCGGCCTACGCAGCCGCTTCATCTCGGATTGCATCATCGTTGTCCTGCTCTTCCGGGGCTGCTTTCTCGGCGCGGTCGAGCTTCAGAATCGAATCGACTTTGATTTCCCAGACGCGCTGCTTCGAGTCCGTCTTCTTGCTGTCAAACTCCCGGCTGCGCAACTCGCCTTCCACCTGGATATGGGCGCCCTTCTTGAGCGTTCCAGCGAACTCAGACAGTTTGCCGAAGACGACGCAACGGTGCCATTCGGTGTTCGAGATGTACTTGCCATCCTTCTTGTAGGAGGACTTGGTTGCCAGCGAGAGTGTGGTAAAGCTGCGATTGTCATTGCTGCGAACTTCTGCGTCGCTGCCGAGGAAGCCGATGAGGGTTATTTTGTTCTGGTACATGATGGTGTCTCCGTTTCTTGAATTTCCCGATCTTGCTCGGGTCACTATTAGGCGAAGTGGGCCCGGCTCCCAAGCGCCGAAGCTCTGCATTTACGGAGGGTCCGGGACGGAAACCGTAACCCGTAAGGCGGCGCAGCCGAAGCAGAAGAGCGAGCTGCCGTAGGGCGCCGGAATGGCCCCGAAGCAGTGACCGAGCACAAGGCGGGATACATAACGGAGGAGCCACGTAAGGCCAGAGTTTTCATTCGTGCTTTGGCTGCGGAAGTTCCGCGCAATCGCAGCGGGATTCGAGCGGTTTGCGCTCCTCCTGCAGGATGGCCACTGGCCACCGCCGTTGCCGGTCATTAGGCCTCGGAGCGCTGTCATGGTCAGCCCCAGAGACAGATGGGGCGAAGCAGCCGGATTGGCAGCAAGTGTGGGCATTAGTCAACCTCTGGACGGTCGATGATTCCTTAGCTGAATGCCTGGTCTGCCCGGAAGCGAACGATGGTCAGACCGAGAGGGTTTACAGCAAGTTCGTTGTTCTTCACGTTCTCGCGGAAAACGTAGGTCACGCTGGCGGTCCATCGTTCCCGCTTGAGTTCGGTATGATCCGCGGGATTCGTGAACACTTTTTCGAATTCGATCCGCGCCGAATAGGGCGATTGCCGGAGGTCGTCAAGCACAACCTCCTTGACCTCGACATCCACATACGGAAGCGTGCTGTCTTTGATGTAGCTCGGGATGACGTTGTCCTTACGCTCCTGGTCGATAACGGCCCGCTGAACGTCGTCATTCAGGAAGTAGAGCGAGTTGGTTTGGTCGCGCTCGATCGTGAACCGATTGCGGTTGAAATAGAGTTCCGCCCAGCGAGTTAGGTAGTATTTGTTCTCCGCCTCCTGAGGGCGGTATTGGAAATTGCGATAGTCGATCGCCTCGGCCCTGCCCACATCGTTAATTCGCACGATTAATGGGTGCATGTTTGCGAGCGCCTTCTGGCTCTTGAAGACGAGGGCGGCGAGCGCGAGACAGACGACGGCTAACACCAAGATCGTCACCTTCAGATAGGTGTTCATTACGAGCGGATCGCCGTACTGCTCCAGATACCGCTCCGCTGCCCGCGTGATTTCGGGCGATGACTTTACTGCGGTCGTCATTCATGTCCTCCAGTTTGCCTAAAGTCCTTTGAGAAGCGCGGCTGTAATCAGTCCCCCCATCCCGATGCCATGTCCGCCGGTATGGCCGGAGAAAAGAGACGCCGTCATAGTCGGGATTTTTAGCAGAATGAATCCTGCAACGATGCAAAGAATGAGCAGGCCTGGCATGAGCGTAACCAGCCGCTGAGGGTCCGAGACATTGTTGGCCCCGCTGGTGAAATATGTAATCAGGAGATGACTCATTACGCTCATAGTGGCAGCGGCCACGACTTTATAGAACTCGAAGCCGACGAAGGCTTTAAGCCACCCCCAGAAGAGAAACTCGGTCTTGTCGAAGACCATCCAAGGGATGAACACTGGTCCGAGGAGGCCAATAATCGTCGCACCGATCGCGCCATAAGCAATGATGACTCCAATGAGCGCCGTGAGAACACTAAGGATGACCTGCACTGTGTACGTGCAAAGCAGTGTGTATGGCTCAGTGAATGACGGAGAGAGCGTTCCTATTTTCCCGAGCGCCGTATGAATCGTATCCTGAACTTCTTGCGTGGAGTCTCGTCCAATGTAATCGACTAGGCTGCTTGTCCCACCGCTGATGAAACCCTTGAGCGAGTATCCAATGCCTGGAATCGAACCGTCATAGAATTTCACGAAGCAATACGCGAACGTAAGAAGCAGGAAGAAGTTCAGGAACTTGGCGATGTTGAAGCCCGCGCCGCCCTGAGCAGAGGCGAGGGCCTCTTGTACTCCGAACCAGACGAGCATGATGGTGGCGAGCGACAGAACCATGTGCAAGCCGAGCGAGTCCAAGGAGGGCGAGACCGTCGCGGTAAGGTTGTCGCACCCGTTTTTGATGAGGATGAGGAAATCCATGCCCGGTCCTTCCTTCGCTTAGTAGTGGAATGCCCACTGCGTTCCCGCAGTGCTTTGCTGAGGTGTGATCGTATTGAAGTTTTGTTGATAACCATTGCCGGTCTGAAAGAGAGCCTTGAGGTTGTCCTGCTGTACCTTCTGCCCGATCATCTGCTGCAATGCTTGGGCCTGGAGCATCTGGTTGGTCTCCTGCTGCGTGCGCAGTTCGATCAATAGAGCCTGGTTTATTCGCTGTAAGGTCGCCATCTCGGTATGTTGGGCCGGGTCAGAAGAATGGCTGGCTGCCTCAAGCTGGCTGATGTCGGCTTCGCGCTGCGTGGAGTTCGCACGGATCGCGCCAACCGCTTGCAGATTACTTGCATTGATCGCATCGGCAAGATCGACAGATGCACCCTGCGCGGCGATTGCCTGCTGACCTGCCGGGCTGAGCGAGCTATAACCGGGGATCTGGCCTGTGCGCTGGATGCTTGCCGTCTGAGTCGCCGTTGCGGCTCCGTACCCAAGCGATGCTGCATTCATCCACGGCGTCGAGTTTCCATAGGTATTCGCAGGATGAGTAAGGACAGTCCACTCCTGGCGTCCCAAATTGCCATACGAGCTGTACAGGGTCTGCGGTAGATTGGCCATTCTTTGGGCGAGGTTGTACGCTCCGATGACGTTCTTCGTTGTTTCGACTGTCGTCGTATATATCTGATTTCCCTGGACGATCTGTTGGGCGGCATGAGCCGACTGGGTTGGATCGAACACGATGCCCGAACCGAATTGGGCGTGCGCTACCGGAGCCACGCTTGCCATCGCAAGCGCCGCGAGAATTAACGGCGTCTTCATTTGTCTCTCCTCTTGGTGATTACTGCTTGGCGCGTTCGGCCTGAAGCCGGCTCCACGCGTCTCCCACTTTTTTGTTCTCGTCGGTACACTTTGGGCTTAGCTTAGGCGGGACGTTCACCATTTCGGCGGAGCAATCCTGTCGGAATTGCTGACCGAGCTGGTCATATTCCTTCTGCAGTGCGTCGACTTTCCCCTGATGGCTCTCGCATCCAGTGACGGCAAAGATAAGAACTGCCGTGTAGGTGGCGAGTCGTGTTGTTCGTCGCATAGGCTCTCCTAGAACGAATGAGGAATTGTGTGGTTCTCATACGCCGGAAGGAGCATGTCTTGCGTGAAATAAACCTTCACACGATGCCCCTCCCGGATCATGATCGTTGGCGGTATCTGGATAAATCGGTCGAGGACAGTTGTCGCCGACTGCGACACGCCGCTCGCGGCTCCGGTGGTGAACGCTTGTGAGCCACTGGTGCTGATGACGCCGCCTCCCTGGGTGATCTCACCGGCGCCGGCGATCACGCCGAGGGCGATCGAGGTCCCGAAGATTTCAAGGTAATGGTTATTCACCTTGTCCTTCAGACCCTCTTCACCAATTTGATCGAGTCCATGAAACTGGTCAAGATCCATCGAGTATCCATCTGGCATGATCATGCGGTGAAACGTCACAGCGATACGGCGCTGCTGGCCGAAGCCGTTGGCGCCGATCTTCTTGGCCTCGCCTAGTGCGATTGTTCCCTCCGGAACGAGCACATGCTGTCCGTCGTGGGAGAAGACAGGATTTGAGACGAGCACCTTCACCGGACCAACGGAATCTCCGTCCAGCCGGTTCATCAGTACGGTGTCCATCGTCAGCCCCTCATTGATGACATAGGGCTGGCCCACTGCGGAGTCGATGTTCACCTCTGGACCGCGCTTGATCGACGCCTGGGCGGTGGTCGGGGATGGCTGGTCGCCGGACGGCCGCGCAGCGACCAGGCTGCTTCCAGCTGGCGCTGCAGCCGCGCTATTTGGAACCTGCTGCGATCCTGCCACTGTTGCGCCCTCCGGTCCTGCCGGAGCCTGCTGCAATGCGGCCGTATCCGGCTGATGGGTATACACAAGATTGGATGCAAATCGTGAGTTATAGGCGAGTTCCCGCTCTTTAGCAGCCAACTGCTGTGCTTCCTGTTCCTGCGGTGAAACCTGCGGCTGTCCGGTTTGCTGCCCATAGACATTCGCTTGTGGGCAAGGCTGACCGGGGACGCACGGAACCGTCTGGCCCGTCGGACTGTATGTAGCCGCAGCAGCCTGCTGAGCCGGAGTCGCGTTCGCCAACGCAGGATCCACCGCTATCGTCCCTGGCTGCAACAGGACCTTCTGTTCTGCCGCTGCGGTCTGGTTTTTCAGGTCTTGGACGTTGTTATCGGTATTGTCCTGTACGGTCGGCTGCGGCGGCTCGTGGCGTTCGGCTGCCTGTTGCGAGGGAGTTTTCTTGCCTGTCCCGCTGAATACCGC
>Ga0102924_1005910_pt1 | contig 11625 bp, 10 predicted proteins | sample PaiPotPPM11metaG_FD_80116 | JGI IMG/M metagenome (GOLD analysis project Ga0102924, IMG submission 80116) | Iron sulfur acid spring bacterial and archeal communities from Banff, Canada, to study Microbial Dark Matter (Phase II) - Paint Pots PPM... ...
CCGTGATGGTTCCGCAGCGGGACTCGGCAAGGGACAATGGCTATTGCGATTCCAGGGCATTTTTCCGAGGAACTCGGCCATAGGGCAGATGTTGGTGAGGCCGGCGAAGGTGAGGCCGAGACCAACAAAAGCTGCGAGGGACATCCAATACGGGCTTACGGCGAGTGCGAGCGTGGTGGCGCAGAGGACCAGCAAGCCTGCGCCCAGACGAACCTGACGCTCGAGGGACCAGCGGGTCTTCACATTCCGAACGATCGGCAACCCAGCTTGAATCCAAGCGCTGGTGCCGCCTTCGAGAACTGAAATTTCGCGATGGCAGGGCGCGAGAAGATCTGCCGTCATGCGGGCCCGCTTGCCCATCTGGCAGATGAGAACGATTGTTGCGCGGGGATGCAGGTCGTCGAGGCGCGACTCGATCTGATCCATGGGGATGTTGACGGCGCCGGGAATGTGGCCTGCGGCGAACTCGGAGGAAGAGCGAACGTCGACCAGTTGCGCGTTGGCAGGCGGTTTGGAACGGAGGTCTGCGACCGTAAGGGATGGGTGCAAGATTGCTCCTCTACTTAGGAAGAGCGGCTGGGAGCGAAAAAGGATTCAGAGCGAGTAGGAACGTGTGCTGAACCTGAGCGATCGGTTCCAAACGCTGGTGCGTGCTGGGGACTACAGCGGGGCAAGCCGGAAAAAGCTGCCTTAATTATTGAAAACGACCGCAACAACGACTGTTACTTCCACTGTTTGCCGTCTCGCATGGCAGGCTGAAATCTCCATTGGCGCACTGCGTCCAGCGCACTGTCGTCTAAATCTTCTCTGACACTCTTGGCAGTCCTTACCTCTTTCGGGACGCCGTCTGTCTGAACAGTCAGCTGAACAAGTACCGTTCTTCCACCGGCACCGACCCTAGCAGACTCCGGAAAGACGGGCGATACATTGTGGATCAGCTTCGGAGGTGTCGTCGTATAGGCTGGGGAATCTGCACAGTCGAACTCGGCATCAATCTGTACCGCTACCGGCGAACTGTCTTTTAATGCCGGTTTTAATTTCAGAGCTCTGATAGCGCTGGCGGCTTGGTTCGCTTTTTCAAGTTGAAGTCCCTGTGGTGATTCCGTCTTAAACGATCTCACCCGCCCGTTCCCATCCAATGTCATCCGAAGCACGACCTTGGATGTTCTGTCTCGCGCAACCTCGGGGCCGACGCGTTGCGCGGCTTCAGGCGGGTGTTTAGGATCGAAATCCGACGGTCCGCTCTGGCCTACCACGGCGACAGCCGAACCCACTGCGAGAAGTAGTGACGCGACTTTTTTCACGGCCACCAATCTACCCAATTGATGGACCATCGCTAGAGTCAATTGTCGCTTCTCGGACTGCGCGGCGGTCAGATCCCGACTATTCTTCCAGCGGTTCGGAGTAGAGGCTCAGGTCTCTTTCGCCGGCGGCTTTTTTCTCGGCGTATTTTTTCATCCAGGCTTCCCAGGATTTTCCGGCGGCGGTATCGCGTCCGGTGAAGGCGAGGGCAGCGATATCGGAGTACGAGATCAAGATTTTTTCGTTCGACGTTTTCGGGTAGAGGCGGACTACGGAGTCTTTCAGTGTGGCGGCCGTTCGGCGGTCGAAGAGATAGCCTTCGATTTTTGATCCGTCCTTACGGGTGATGGTGATGTCGCCGCGGTAGTCGAAGGCTTTTTCGAGAGCCTGGCGGAGGTCTTCGTCGCTGGCTACAGTTGGGATCCAGCCTTCTAAGTGCTCGTGAGCGGTGCCGGGAGCGACTTCGAGGGCGTCGGGGTTCTGCACGTGCGGCGGGTGTTGTTCCTGGTGGCCGGCTTCTTTGCCTGTCATTTAGCTTTGAGCCTCGAACTGCGAGAACGATCTTTGCTCGCGCCTGGAGTGATTTCTTTCGCCCCTCCGGGGCTTATGTTCATTTCCAAATTGTACCCACGGCTTGCGCCGTGGGCTGCTCTCTATCGCGCTTCGCGGCTCGGTGATCGCAGGATTCATCGTTCGTGCTCGATGGAGGCAGCCGCCGGGGCTGAAGCCCGATCTCACGTGATCGCTTATCGCGGCGCTAAAGCGCCGCTCTTCCACGGCTGGGATTCGGCTGTGGGCGCGATCTGGATTAGCGGGTTGACCGGGGCCTGCGGCTCATCCAACATACGGAGCGCTTCTTTATCTCTGTAGTTGGTGAAGAGCGTCGCCTTCACGGTCGCGAGGAACCCGCCGAGCGAATTGAACGTTGCGTGCACCGCGCTGGCTTCGTAGCCACTGTGGACCATGCAATTGGCGCACGCTGGATTTCCAGATTCGGTGCCGTAGTTGGCCCAGTTCGTCGTCGACAATAACTCCTGGAAGCTTTCGGCGTAGCCGTCTTGCAGCAGGTAGCAGGGTTTTTGCCAGCCGAAGACGTTGTACGTCGGCATGCCCCATGGCGTGCAGGGATAGGTGCGCTTACCCATCAGGAACTCTAAGAACAGCGGCGATAGATTGAACTGCCAGCTCTTCTTGCGGTTCGACAGGATCGCGCGGAACATGCGGCGGGTGCGGGCGCGTCCCAGGAAATGCTTCTGGTCGGGAGCCTTGTCGTAGGAGTATCCCGGGGACAGCATCATGCCTTCGACACCAAGGTCCATCATTTCGTCGAAGAAGGCGCGCACGGATTTTGGATTCGCGCCGTCGAACAAAGTCGTATTCGTCGTGACGCGGAAGCCGCGGCGGAGGGCTTCTTTGACGGCGTCGACGGCGATGTCGTATCCACCTTCGCGGCAGACGGCAAGGTCGTGCTCTTCGCGCTGGCCGTCGAGGTGAACGGAGAACGTCAGGTATTTGCTGGGCTTGAAGAGATGAATTTTCTCTTTCAGCAGCAGGGCGTTGGTGCAGAGATAGATGTATTTCTTGCGCGCGACCAGGCCTTCCACGATCTCGCCGATCTGGGGATGCATGAGCGGCTCGCCGCCGGGAATCGAGACCATGGGTGCGCCACATTCGTCGACGGCGCGGAAGCATTCTTCCGGGCTAAGGTCCTTTTTCAGAATGTGGGCGGGATATTGAATCTTGCCGCATCCGGCGCAGGCCAGGTTGCAGCGGAATAGCGGTTCCAGCATTAGGACTAATGGGTATTGCTTGCGTCCGGCGAGCTTTTGGCGAAGGACATAGCTCGATACGGTCCACATTTGGGATACGGGTACTGGCATGCGTAGGGAACCCCTTATCTACCTATTTTAGCAGGGTGGTGGCTCCATAGTTAGGGGCCGAGAACCCAAGCTGGTACGGGGAGCCAAAGAAGTGTCCCCACTCCTGTCCCGCAAGAGTCAGGAGTGGGGAGCTTGAAGTTACTTGCATTGCAGCAGGAATCCGGGCCCGGCAGCGTTTTCCAAGCCAACGATGTCGCCCGCGGCGTTGATGCCATACAGTGTGGTCGTAGGCGTGTCCGGGTATTCGTAGCTGGTCCATCGGCCGTTATGAAATACGAATCCTTGGGCTTCCGGATGGGCGGTTGTCCCATAGGCGCCTACGACGTCGTTGTGTACGTTGATCCCATAGGCCACTGTGAAAGTCGAGTCGGGCCAATTGAAGTCTGTATATTTCCCTTGATACTCGTAGAAGCCGCGTTGGGTGGTCCCGTCATACCAATATCCGACGACTACGCCGAGATCGTTGATGGCCTCGGCGTAAGTGTCTTGGGCGCCGGGGTATTGGAGACTGGTGTAGGTTCCGTTTTGATAGACGAAGCCGTTGTACGGTCCCCCGGTAGCTGTGTCGTACCATCCGACAACAGTGCCCTTGTTGTTGATTCCGTTCGCATACGTGTCGTAGGAGCTGGGGAATTGAATCAGCGAAGTGGTGCCGCCGGAAGTGAGCAGAAATCCGAAGAACTCGTTGGTAGTGTTGTACCATCCCACCGCAGTGCCTGAATCGTTAATTCCGTTGAGGCTGGTTCCGAGCGCGCCTGGATAGTCGTAGACCGTGGCATTTCCGTTCAACCACTTGAATCCCGAGGGCTGGAAGCTCCTCTCGTTGAGGAAACTTCCGACTACCAGGTCTGATGAGTTGATGCCAGTTGGGGTTACGTTTCCAACGGACTGTCCAGAAACGTTGATGGTCGTGGTTTTGCATGAAGTTGAGGGCGCCTGGGTGGAGGGGCTGGACTGCGCCGGTATCGCGCTGGCCGCCGAGAGCAATACGACCGCTACTGCACACTGCATCCGCATAAAATCAACTACTCCTATGGGTTGAGGGAATTTACTTCCGGTGAGCGGGGCCCGGGCGCGTCTTGGATGTATACGCCACGAAAGGAGTTGTCGGAACGTTCAGCCCTCGGATCGGCAGCAGGGTTTCCGCCGACAGCCCGCGAACTAATCATTGCAACCTCGGGTTGGGTGGGCCCGTCTAAAGGGCGTGCCCTTTCGCTTGCAGCTGGTAGCAGAGGACGCTTGTTCCATCCAGAGAAACCCGATACCCTTAAGGTCGGCTATTTGCATGTTTAACCCGCATCCCAACCTGGCCGACGAAGTGAACCGCGGCATCATTCAGTCGGAGATTGAGGGCGGCGTGTTTTTGTGTGACCTGCCGCCGTCGACCGTGCTCGAGATTCAGACCTTGCATCATTGCTATAAGGCTGTGCTGCTGGGCGGGAGCGAGGCGATGCTGTCGGGGCACCCGGAGTTTTGCCCTGAGCCGGTGCAGGTGGCGATTTCGGGATCGACGTGGGGCGGGTCAATGCTGAAGTTGCAGTTCGTGGGGCGAGGGATGCATATGGAGTTTCGGCATCCGGAGTACGCGACCCCGATTGTGACTTCTCCGATCCAAGAGATTCGGGATCATGTGCGGCTGCCGGCGCTCGAACTGGACGGGCGGGCACACGGGGCGCACTCGTAGCCGGGGGCTAAAGCCCTGCAAACTCTTCTGACTTTTCGCGGCGCTGAAGCGCCGCTCTTGCCCGGTACTCTACAGGCCCCTTGCACGGTATTGGCATTGACTTGGGTTGATCAAGCCACTAGTATTCCGGCCATCGGTATGGTCTGTCCGCACCCATGTCCTTGACGATCGACACGCGCGAAGTCGCTCACGTAACGATTCTGGATGTGAAAGGCCGGATTGTTCTCGGAGATGAGATCCACGATCTGCGGGACGCGGTACGGAATCTTGTGGCCGACGGCAAGAAGAAGATCATTCTCAACCTGGCGGAAGTGGATTATATCGACAGCTCGGGGGTGGGCGAGCTCGTGGGCTGCTATACCACGGTGCGCAACGCGGGAGGCGAGCTCAAGCTGCTGAACCTTTCGCAAAAAGTGCAGGACGTGCTCTACGTGACCAAGCTGTATACGGTGTTCGATATTCGCGAGGATGAGTTCACGGCGGTAAAGTCATTCGATTATTTCTTCGCGAAATAGAACCGCTCGTTTTCCGCGCGAGATCCTTCGCTCCGCCCGGAAAGCGTCTCTGCTCAGGATGACTGCTCCCACGTTTTCCTCGAGCATCACTTTGACAATCCTGCTTCCGTTCTTTCCGAACCGTTCTAGGTACGTGGCAGGATTCTCGCTCAGCGTTACGATTACCGAACAGAACATGGGCCACGTAGGTTGCTTGGTGCGGGAGTCGTGCAGTTCATGGATCACAGCAGTGCCGATCATCGAACTCTTCAGGAAAAGACCGCCCGAGAATTAATCTGGACATCAAGCCGCACGTTTCAGGGATGGACATGCTCGCAGTGCGAGTGGAATTATCCGTTACCGACCTTGCTGACTGATGCGGATGCTAAAACCGCTTACGACCGCCTGGCGACGGGGAAGTTTCGTGAGCATAAATGCGGCGAGCATTTGTCGCGGCTGGGTCCGGCGGACCACGATAGCTTCACGGCGCGCATCCGCAAGTTGATCTCGCAAGGATTCAAGCCAAAAGATTCCGTCGAACTCATGCTGCAGGAAGTGGCGCTGGAATATCGAGGGCAGCCGAAGGTCATCAAGCAGGCGAAGATTGAGGGAGAAGATTTTTTGCGAAGGCTTCGCGCGGGAGTGATTTGAACGGCCGCAGGCGGCATTCGCCAGGCGGGCAACAGCAGATTCCACAGTTGCCGTCGCGTTCGCTCCGGCTGCGTTCGGAATGACAAAATCTCAAAACCAGTACGCGCGAGATCCTTCGCTTCGCCTGTCAAATCCCCATTCGGGTCTCAGTTGTTGATCCCCATTTCAGTGAGGATGTAGGCATAGTCGAAGGAGGCTTCCTTCAGGCGGTCGTAGCGGCCTGAGGCGCCTCCGTGACCTGCGGGGCTGAGATTGGTTTTCAGGATCAGGATGTTGTGATCGGTGCGCAGGGCGCGCATTTTGGCTACATATTTGGCGGGCTCCCAATACATCACCTGGCTGTCGTTGAATGACGTTTTCACCAGCATGCTGGGGTACGCCTTCGCCGCAATGTTGTCGTAGGGCGAATAGGTGATCATGTAGTCGAACGCAGCCTTTTCTTTCGGGTTGCCCCACTCTTCAAACTCACCCACAGTCAGCGGGAGAGTTTCATCGAGCATAGTGTTCATCACATCAACGAAGGGAACTCCGACCAAGGCTGCGTGGAAGAGATCAGGACGCATGTTCAGGACGGCGCCCATAAGAAGGCCGCCGGCACTGCGGCCTTCAATGACGAGACGATCTTTCGAGCCGTAGCCGCGTTTCACCAAGTCTTCTGCGCACGAAATGAAATCGGTGAAAGTTGTTTTCTTGTTCAACATGCGGCCGGCGTCGTGCCAGGCTTTGCCCATCTCGCCGCCGCCGCGGATGTGCGCCACTGCCGTAACGACTCCGCGATCGACCATGCTGAAGATATTCGAGTTGAAAAACATATCGATGGAAATGCCGTAGGAGCCGTATCCGTAGAGGTAGAGCGCGCCAGTGCCGTCGAGTTTGGCGCCCTTGAGATGGAGAACCGAGATAGGAACTTTCACGCCGTCGGAGGCCACGGCATAGATCTGCTCGACCTGATATTTGTTGGGATCGTATCCGCCGGGGACTTCTTTTTGTTTCAGCAGCGTCGAGGTTCCGGTTTCCATGTTGTAGGAGAAGATGGACGGCGGCGTAATCGGCGACTGATAGCCGTAGCGGAAGTCGGTGGTGTCGTAGACACGATTGACGTAGGTATAAGCAGCGTAGGCAGGCTCTGGAAACGGGATGCGCTTGGATTGTCCGTTGCGCAGGTCAATGACGCGGATCTGCGGCAGGCCGCCTTCGCGCTCGAACAGGACACAAAAATTCTTGAACAGCGCCATCTCATCGAGCATGATCGCGGGATTGTGAGCCATGGTCTCATGCCAGTTCGCGCTGCCGGGATCGGTGACCGGTGCGGTGACAAGTCGGAAGTTGCGTCCGTTGTCATTCACGCGGATGTAGAAAGAATCCCCGTTGTGATCGGGATAGTATTCGACGCCTTGCTTGCGCGGCTCAAGAATTTTCCAGTCGGCGTCGGGCTGCTTGGCGGGGATGTAACGCGCTTCGGTTGTCGTGTGGCTGGCTGAAACCAGGAAGATGTAAGACTGGCTGAGAGTCTTGTAGGCGTCGACTTCAAATTTCTCATCGGGTTCTTCGTAGACCAGTGTATCCGCGGCGATGGATCCGGCGGCATGACGGTAGAGGCGGTACTGGCGCTTCGATACGGCGTCTTCCTGCGTATAGAAGATAGTTTGATTATCGTTGGCCCATACGACCGAACCGACGCGCTCCGCATGATCAGCTAAAGTTTTGCCGGTGCGGAGATCTTTGACGGCGAGATTGTACTGCCGGAATCCAGTGTTGTCGTAAGAATAGGCGAGCAGGTTGCCGTCTGGGCTGACGGCGAAGGCCGCGAGCGACATGAAGGCCTGTCCCTTGGCCATCTCATTGACGTCGAGAAGAATTTCTTCAGGGGCGTCCATGCTGGCTTTCTTGCGGCAGCGTATGCCGTACTGTTTGCCGGCTTCGGTGCGCGTGTAATAGAAATAATCGCCTTCGCGGTAGGGAACGTCGACGTCGGTTTCTTTCACGCGGCTCAGCATTTCATCGTAGAGTTTTTTCTGGAAAGGCTCGGTGGGCTTCATCACCGCGTCGGTGTAGGCGTTCTCGGCTTCGAGATAGGCGCGGACTTCGGGATTCGGCTTGTCGCGCAGCCAGAAATAATTGTCGACCATCTTGTGGCCGTTGATCTCGGTGGCGGGTGGGACCTTCTTGGCCACCGGCGGTTTCGGCAGCGTGTCGGCGGCGGTGAGCAGCAGGACCGAGAGTGGGACGATGGTGAACTGAGCGCGGCGAAAGATGCGATTGGTCATAGGAAATAGCATTCCGAGGAGAAAACGATACTCCCGACGAAGGCCAACGCGCAAACGGCAGTAGCTATCTGTGGGATCAGGAACCAGCGGGCTCAGCCGGATAGTTGAAGAAGAGCTGATTGCCGTCGGGATCGTCGACCACCAGCAGGCGGTAACCCCACGAGCCGTCCTTGACCGGAACGCCCCTGGCTTCGAGTTCCACGCGCAGCGCGTCCAGCGCGGCGACTGCGGCCTCGCGCGTCGCGGGCTCGACATTCAGGGAAATAAATATCAGCCCCTTGCCAATCTTCTGCGGCCACGTGTCGGCCAGGATAATCGCGCAACCCTGTCGGTCGACCTGCGCGACGTGCGCTCTGCCGTCTTCGTCATAGCGCCAGGGACTCGTAAAGCCGAGGAGGTTCACGTAAAAGCGCAGCGAGGCCTCAACGTCTTTCACGTGCAGGACGGGGCGTGCGAACCAGTCTGTCATAGGCGGTATGTCCTCTCAAGACACCACTATCGTCGGATGCTTCGGAATCTTGTCAATAGGCAGAAACTACACGATTGAGTTTAACTCCATGAAACTAGGCAAAATATAAACCTCGATTCGATGTTACATTTACCCCTCCCAACTTGATATTCTGGATATATACAGGAAAATTCAGCGAAGGCGCGGCCCATGGTCGCGCCTTTTGTGTTTCTGGGCAAGGGCGGGGCGTGCGCGGGATGAAGTACTGGGAGAAATTTAAAACTTTCAAAGAGCGCGGCGAATGGGTCGAGCTGCAATTCATGGCGGCGGCAGCCCAGCGCTGCTTCGCCGTCAGCAAGCCCTGGGGAGACGTGCGCGCTTACGACGTCGGCATCGAACAAGGAGAGAACTATCTCCGCGTGCAGGTCAAATCCACCACCATGCGATCCGGCGCCGGATATCTCTGCCAGTTCATGCCCAACCACCTGAAGAAGCACGACTACTCGCTCGATCAGATCGACGTGTTCGCCGCCTACGTGATTCCCGAAAACGTCTGGTATCTGATCCCGGCAGTATTGCTGCTGGGCAAGCGAAGAAAAAGCATGGCCATGCTCTGCCCCATCGTGACACCGAAGAAAAAAGCCTGCTATTGCTACGAAGGCTATCGGGAAAATTGGAACTTGCTCACGAAGAGCAGGGGAGAACTGCTGCAGCGTGGAGGCAAAGCGCTTAGCATAAAAGCGGCGCCTCCGCGACCCACAAGTTAACTGGGCGAGAGCTTCAGAACGACCCGTCTGATAGCATAGTCAGCACCCATGGCAGACCTTCTGGGCAACGTTGAAGGCTCGCTGGCGACAGAGTTCGGCAGACAAGCCCTTCATGCACTAGAGCAAATCGTTGCTCGCTGGAATATCAGTCTCTCTTCGTCAGAAGACGGCATCAATGCCGCCATCGCTTCACACCAACTTGAGGTAAGGCACTGGTCCGAGGAAATTTCCTTCAAGGATCTTCTACGACCAAAGCAAACAGAAGAGGTCTTTGTTCCTCTTGACATATATCTGCTGCCCCGCAAGCAACGTTTCGCGAGTTATGAGCAGACTCCCTCCGCCCCGCTGTCCTCAGTCTTGGAGGGGGACAGCGTTGCCCACCTGGTAATTTTGGGGCAACCTGGTGCCGGAAAGACGACTGCTGTAAAGCACCTGTGTCAACAGATGTTGTCTGACAGTAAACTATGTCCGAATCAAAACTTCCCGCTGCTGATTCGTCTCGGCGATCTAAACAACGCGAACACGATGACCCGCGACCTTGACGATCTGGTCTTGGAGCGAATCCAGTCAATTCTCAATATTCCCCTAAATTTCCCTCCGGACCTAGAATCCAAGGACTCAATCACGACTAAGAAGGCGGTCATAGAACAAACGGTTGTCACCGTCCTAGAAACCCTTCAACCTCTCATCCTCCTCGACGGTCTAGATGAGGTTTCACATAAACTCCGCCGTGACAGCATCGTCAGGGGGATAAGACGACTGGCAATGCAGCTTGATAAAGCTCGAATGATCCTCACAGCGCGGACGGGCGAGTTCACTTATCACATTGAGAAGATGATCGCCTACGAAATAGCGCCACTTTCCAAAGCACAAATTGCCAAATTCGCCGACGCCTGGCTCGGCACAGCGGAAGCCGCAAATTTTTTATCCCAAGTAGAGCATTCTCCCTTTGCCGACACGGCGATAAAACCGCTGACTTTGGCGCATCTGTGCGCGATATTCGAACGAGTCCACAGAATCCCAGAAAAGCCGAAATCGGTATACAAGAAAATTGTCAACTTGTTACTGGAAGATTGGGACGAACAGCGCTCCGTCCGGCGGGTTTCGGCATACTCTGACTTCGAGGTGGACCGAAAGGCGGACTTCCTCTCCGAGCTTGCTCACAGTCTGACGATTTCGAACAGAACATCCACCTTCACAGCCGAGGATCTGATGGACTGTTATCGAGAGATCCACGCAAACTACGGCCTCCCTATCTCACAGGCGCGGGCAGTCGTAAATGAATTGGAGACGCACACGGGCCTGTTAGTTCAGGCCGGGACCGAAATATTTGAATTTTCACATAAGTCACTTCAAGAATATTTGACTGCTGTCTTTATTGTCGGACTACCTACGATTCCAACTAACATGATTGAGCTGCAGGTCATGCCGAATGAACTCGCGATCGCGACCTCGTTGTCTTCCCGGCCCTCGGAATACTTTTACGCCCTAGTCATCAAGCATTTTTCGCAGATCAAATTGTCCTTCCACTTTGTGCGAACATTTATCAACCGTTTGCTCATAGAGCGGCCGGACTTTGAAGTGAGCAATGATGTGGGTTTGGCAATCTTGTGCTTGTATTCTCAGTATCTTCGAGCCTCGATCGAGGAGAAGAGCCAACTCCAGCTGTTCATTTCCGATCCCCTATCGGCTGAGTTCGAGCATCTCAACGTTCTTATCAAAGAGCGAATTGAGATCGGTGATCTTATGGGCATATACGAGAAAGAGAGCCTCGCATATGGCCTGGATGGAGAGGAAATCTGGAGGCTGGAATCGAAAGAAGCGGGGACTGGCCGTCTGCGGCTATATACGCGAGCAAACGTCCTGCCAACGGTCCTATGGGCTCGCAAAAGTCTAATCGACGTGGAGTAGGCAGGTGGCCCCGTTCAAGCCTCACCCTGGCTTGAGTGGGACAGTTCAACTGTTGGACTCGCTCCGGCGCTTCGTGCCGGGGCGGACGAACGCGTCCGCCCCTACACGAGCTACTGAATTAGCGTGCCGTTGCCGCCGTTTGGTTCGGCTTCGGGGGCGATTACTACCGCTGCCGCTACCTTGTCTCCCGGCTCCATGTTGAGGAGGCGGACGCCTTGGGC
>Ga0102924_1005915_pt1 | contig 11621 bp, 11 predicted proteins | sample PaiPotPPM11metaG_FD_80116 | JGI IMG/M metagenome (GOLD analysis project Ga0102924, IMG submission 80116) | Iron sulfur acid spring bacterial and archeal communities from Banff, Canada, to study Microbial Dark Matter (Phase II) - Paint Pots PPM... ...
ACCCGCACCGTGCATCTGCCGGATTTGCCGTGGCCGCTCGGTGATCTGAGCCGCATCACGATCATCGCCTGCGGCACCTCCTGGCATGCCGGGCTGATCGCCAAATACTGGCTCGAAGGCCTCGCCCGCATCCCGGTCGAGGTCGATATCGCCTCCGAATTTCGCTATCGCGCGCCGGCAATGACGCCCGGCGGCGCCGCAATCTTCATTTCGCAATCGGGCGAGACCTTCGACACGCTGGCGGCGCTGCGCTATTGCCGCGAGGCCGGGCAGAAGGTCATCGCGATCGTCAACCAGCCGGAAAGCACGATCGCGCGCGAGGCCGACATCGTCCTGCCGACCCTGGCCGGCCCGGAGATCGGCGTCGCCTCGACCAAGGCCTTCACCACCCAGCTCGCCGTGCTGGCGGGCTTCGCGGTGGCGCTGGCCCGCGCCCGCGGCACCATCGACGCCGACCGGGAAGCCGCGCTCGCCGGCCAATTGTCCGAAGTCCCGTCGCGCGCCGCGGAGGTGCTGGAACACGACGAGCGGCTGCAGCAGATCGCCGCCGATATCGCGGGCGCGCGCGACGTCCTTTACCTCGGCCGCGGCACCGCCTTCCCGCTGGCCCTCGAAGGCGCGCTGAAGCTGAAGGAGATTTCCTACATCCACGCCGAGGGCTACGCCGCCGGCGAGATGAAGCACGGGCCGATCGCGCTGATCGACGAGACCGTACCGGTCATCATCCTGGCGCCGCCCGGCGACCTCTTCGACAAAACCGTGTCGAACATCGAGGAGGTCATGGCCCGCGGCGGCCGCGTCGTGATGATCTCGGACACAGCGGGCCTCGCCCGGCTCGAAACCCGCATCGCGCACGGCATCCCGGTGCCGGCCTGCTCGTCCTTTGTCGCGCCGATCCTCTACGCGATCCCGGTGCAGCTCCTCGCCTACCACGTCGCCGTCCTCAAAGGCACCGACGTCGACCAGCCGCGCAACCTCGCGAAGAGCGTGACGGTAGAGTAGAATCCGCGGCCTCATTGTCGTGGTGGGTCGCGATGGCAACAACCGTCGACCAGCAGAAGATCCGCCGCTCCCGCACCGGGCTGATCGCCCACGACCCGGTCCTGGCCCAGCCCGGCTACACGCTGTTTGCGCCGATGTATGGCGACGGCTCGGTGTTCCTGATCGACATGCAGGGCGAAGTTGCGCACCGCTGGTCGATGCCGTACCGGCCCGGCCTCTACGCTCACCTGCTCGACAACGGCCATCTGTTTTACGGCGGCAAGGTCATGACCGACCTCGACCGCTTCGAGGCCTGGCGGCGCTTCAAGGCCGGCGCCGCGCTCGAAGTCGATTGGCAGGGCCGGGTGATCTGGGAGGTCAACCACCCCGACCACCACCACGACGCCCGCAAATTGAACAACGGCAATGTGATCCTGCTGTGCCTGAAGCCGCTCGCCCCCGCCCTCGCCCGGCGGGTCAGGGGCGGCCTCCCCGGCAGCGAGGCCGACGGCCAGATCTACGCCGACTACCTGCTCGAAGTGACGACCTCCGGCGAGATCGTCTGGGAGTGGCGCAGCTGGGAGCACCTCGATCCCGACACCCACCCGATCACGCCGCAGGACCACCGCGCCGAATGGACGCACGGCAACACCGTCGCCGAGACCGAAGACGGCGACCTCCTCGTCAGCTTCCGCAACATCTCGACCGTCGTGATGATCGACCGTGCCACCGGCAACATCGTCTGGGAGCTCGGCCCGCCGCCGCTGGCGCAGCAGCACGACCCGAGACCGCTGCCGAACGGCAACGTTTTGATCTTCGACAACGGCACCCACCGCTCCGACCACCCGGTCACCTATTCGCGCGTGATCGAGATCGATCCGAAGACCAGCGAGATCGTCTGGGAATATGTCGACCAGTCGCTATTCGCGTTTTTCAGCCCGTACATCTCCGGGGCGCAGCGGCTTGCCAACGGCAACACGCTGATCTGCGAGGGCGTCCACGGCCGCATCTTCGAGGTCACGCGCGCCGGCGAACTCGTCTGGGAATACGTCAGCCCGCACTTCTTCGACGAGACCGGCCGGCCCGGGATCAACAATTGGGTGTTTCGTGCCTTCCGCTATACCGAGGCCGAGATCGAGGCGGCGCGGCGTGCCTGAAGCCGCGTAAAGCCACAAGAAAAAGATAATCGCCGCGTAACATCTTCGCTCGGTCATCGAGCGAAACGAAATTGTCATACCGACGCCCTAAACTGCGGGCAGTGTTTGCTCGCTTCGAACATTCAGAAGTTTCAAGAACAATCCGTTCATAAAACGAAACGGCGAGCAAAAGTGGCGAGCTTGCGCGCCCGATTGTTTTCGATTTCCTCAAAAAAAGGGTGTGGAAATGACGGACTCTCAGCGAACCGAAATTGCGGCCGGCGCGTTTTTCGGCGGCGCCGTCACGGCGGCGCTGCTGCGCGACGCGCAGGCCTTGGCCGGGTTGCAATGCGAGTTGCTGTCCGGCGCCGAGGCGTTCTGGGCCGAATATGCCCGGCGGCAAAGCGAGACGCTCGAAACCTCGATCCGGGCGCTGCACGCCGTCTGCGATGGCCGCGGTCTTCTCGAAATCGCCCAGATCCAGCGCGACTGGCTGGCGAGTGCCGCACGGCGAACGGCGGACAACATCGGCCAATGGGCCGGCGACAGCGCCGCGTTCAGCCGCGCGACCGCGGCATCGGCCGAACGGGCGGTGGCGGCAAACGAATCGATGGCGCAGCCGGCGCCCGAGCGCGAGGCGGCCGAATAGGCCGGACGGGATACATCGGCAACCGCAGTGGAACGAGGGGTGAAGTGATGAGCTATCGGGTGGTCTATGGCGATGCGTTGGTGCAGGCGGTCGGGGAAGCGGATGAGTCGCTGCTCTCCGAACGGTTCAGCACCGAGCATGAGGCGCTCAACCGGGCGCGCGAAATCCTCGGCGAAGATGTGCGCCGGTCGGTCGCGATCTGCGACGCATCCGGCAACGTGCTCGGCGGCGTGCGGCTGCAATTGCGGCTCGGCTTCTGCGGCGACTGCTGAGAAGCCGCGTCTCGGCGCGTTCGGGGCGGCTGTCGCTGCCGCTCCGTTCGTATTTCGGGCGCATCCTTGCGAAAGCGCGACCCCACCCGCACCTATGATGCTTCCGGGTCACGCGGCGACAGGAGTGCGCGATGTTGAAGCTCCAGGACCAGAAGCTGTTCCGGCAAAAGGCCTACATCGACGGCGAATGGGTCGATGCGATCGGTGGCGCGAGCCTCCCGGTCAAGAACCCGGCCTCGGGCGAGACGCTTGGCAGCGTGCCGAAGATGGGGGCCGAGGAGACCCGCCGCGCCATCGAGGCTGCCGACAGGGCATTGCCGGCTTGGCGCGCCAAGACCGCCAAGCAGCGCGCCCAGATCCTTCGCAAATGGTTCGATCTGATGATGGAGAACCAGGACGATCTCGCCGCGCTGATGACCGCCGAGCAAGGCAAGCCCTTGGCCGAGTCGAAGGGCGAGATCGCCTACGCCGCCGCCTTCATCGAATGGTTCGGCGAGGAGGGCAAGCGCATCTACGGCGACACGATTCCCTCACACGGCGCAGACAAGCGCATCGTCGTCACCAAGGAGCCGATCGGCGTCTGCGCCGCGATCACGCCGTGGAATTTTCCGGCGGCGATGATCACCCGCAAATGCGGCCCGGCCTTGGCCGCCGGCTGCACGATGGTGCTGAAACCGGCCTCGGCGACGCCCTATTCGGCCTTGGCGCTGTGCGAATTGGCCGAGCGCGCCGGGGTCCCGAAGGGCGTCTTCTCCTGCGTCACCGGCGGCGCTGGGGAGATCGGCGGCGAGATGACCTCGAACCCGACCGTGCGCAAGCTGACCTTCACGGGCTCGACCGAGATCGGCAAATTGCTGATGGAGCAGTGCGCCGCGACGGTCAAGAAGACCTCGATGGAGTTGGGCGGCAACGCGCCGTTCATCGTCTTCGACGACGCCGACATCGAGGAGGCGGTCAAGGGCGCGATCGCCTCCAAATACCGCAATGCCGGCCAGACCTGCGTCTGCGCCAACCGCATCCTGGTGCAGGACGGCGTCTATGACGCCTTCACCAAGCGCCTCGCCGAGGTCGCCGGCGCGATGAAGGTCGGCAACGGCTTCGAACAGGGCGTCGTGATCGGACCGCTGATCGACATGAAGGCCGTCGAGAAGGTCGAGACGCATATCGCCGACGCGCTCGAAAAGGGCGCCAAGGTCGTGATCGGCGGCCATCGCAGTTCGTTGGGCGGCAGCTTCTTCGAGCCGACCGTGTTGTCGGGTGTCACCACCGACATGATGATCACCAGGGAGGAGACCTTCGGCCCGGTCGCACCGCTCTACCGCTTCAAGACCGAAGAGGAGGCGGTGACGATGGCGAACGACACCGAATTCGGCCTGGCCGCCTATTTCTACAGCCGCGATATCGGCCGCATCTGGCGCGTCGCCGAAGCCCTCGAATACGGCATTGTCGGCATCAACGAGGGCATCATCTCGACCGAGATCGCCCCGTTCGGCGGCATGAAGGAAAGCGGCATCGGCCGCGAAGGCTCGAAATACGGCATCGAGGATTATCTCGAAATCAAATACCTCTGCCTCGGCGGCATCGACCGGTAGAAACCATTGGCGTCCCGGCGAAAGCCGGGACCCCACGGAGCAACCGCACCGCGCCGGGCAAATGGCTCGCGGCTTCACCGGGACGACAACCTTCCCTCTGTTTCCTGATCTCGATTCGGGCTCACCGCGCTGCCCTGAATTGCGCCGGACGCCGATTGTCCGCCGCCCCCTCTGCCCCTAATCTCGCCGCCGGTTGCCTATAACGGAGGCATGGGGTGGGCCAGGGCGTTGCGGCGACAGCGCGGCCGGCGGCGGTTCCGCGGCGGCGGCTGATCCTCGCCGCGGCGCTGATGGCGACCTTTATGCCGGCGGTCGAAAGCACGATAGTCGCGACCGCGATGCCGACCATCGTCGGCGACCTCGGCGGCTTCCGGCTGTTCAGCTGGGTGTTCGCGACGCCGCTCTTGACGATGGCGGTGACGATCCCGCTTTACGGCCGCCTCGCCGATCTCTACGGCCGCAAGCGCGTCTTCTTCATCGGCACCGGCATCTTCCTGATCGGCACGACGCTGTGCGGCTTCGCCCGCTCGACCGAGATGCTGATCCTGCTGCGCGGCTTGCAGGGGCTCGGCTCCGGCGCGATCCAGCCGATCGCGGCGACGATCGTCGGCGACATCTACACCCCGGCCGAGCGCGCCAAGGTGCAGGGCGCGATCTCCAGCGTGTTCGGCGTCGCCGCGGTAATCGGCCCGGCGCTCGGCGCGTTTCTGGTCGAGCATGTCCACTGGTCGGTCGTGTTCTGGGTCAATCTGCCGATCGGCGCGATCAGCATCGTGATGTTCGCGCTGTTCCTCGACGAGCGCATCGAGCGGCGCGAGCACCGCATCGATTATCTCGGCGGCGCGCTGATGGTGGTCGGCATCGGCGCCTTGATGCTGGCGCTGGTCCAGGGGGTGCGGCTCCCGACCTGGCAGGTCGCCGCGCTGGTCGGGTTCGGCGTCGCCGTCCTCGCCTGGCTGGCGGCGCATGAGCACCGCACGCCCGAGCCGATGCTGCCGCTGCATCTGTGGCGCCGGCGGGTCTTGGCGCTGAGCAATTTCGCCGGCTTCGGCGCGTCGGCCACCTATATGGCAGTCAGTTCGCTGCTGCCGGCCTATGTCCAGGGCGTGATGGGCGGCAGCCCGAGCCTCGCCGGCTTTGTCGTCGGCGCCGCCTCGGTCAGCTGGATGTTCGCCTCGATCACCGCCGGAAGGCTGATGGTGCGCACCTCGTACCGGCTGACCGCGTCGATCGGCGGCGCCTCGCTGCTCGCCGGCGCCCTGGTGCTGACCCGACTCGACCCGGCCGTATCGGTGCTGTGGGCGGCCGGCGGCTCGTTTCTGCTCGGCATCGCGATGGGGTTCTGCAACACGACCTTCCTGGTCGCGATCCAGGCGACGGTCGCCCACAACGAGCGCGGCGTCGGCACGGGCTCGCAGATGTTCATGCGCATGATCGGCATGTCGGCCGGCGCGGCGCTCTACGGCGCGATCGTCAATGTCGGCGTGCAAAGGCGCCTGCCCGGCGCCGACGACGCGGTCAACAAGCTGCTGTTGCCGGGATTGCGCCGCGGGCTCGGGACCGACGAGGCGGCGCGGCTCGCCGACGCCGTCGCCCAGTCGGCGCACGATGCGTTCCTCGCCGCGGTCGCGATCGCGGCCGTAACCCTGCTGCTCGCCCTCGCCTTCCCGCGCGGCCTCAGCCCGACCCGGCCCGCGACGCGATGACCTACGGGCCTGCCAGCGCGGCCTTGTAGGCGGCGACGGCGACGGCCCAGCCCATCTCCAGCGCGTCGGCGGTCAGCTCGTGGCCGATCGAGGCCTCGGCCAGGAACGGGATCGCCTGCACCAGGTCGGGCAGGTTTTTCAGGTTGAGGTCGTGCCCGGCATTGACCACCAGCCCCAGCCCGAAGGCGCGGGCCGCGGTCGCGGCGCAGGCCTGCAATTCGGCGTCGGCGTTGCCGGCACGGAACGCCGCCGCGTAGGTCCCGGTATAGATCTCGATGCCGTCCGCTCCGGTCGCCGGCACCCGGTCGATGACCGATGGATCGGGATCGACGAACAGGATCACCCGGCAGCCGAGCGCCTTCAATTCGCCCACCGCCTGATTGACCAGCGCGGTGTCGCGGTTGCCGAGCTTCCACCCCTCCTCCGAGGTGAAGGCGCCGGGCGCATCGGGCACCAGCGTGCACTGCTCCGGCCGGACCTCGCGCACGATGTCGAAGAGGCGCTCGTCCGGGTAGCCCTCGATGTTGAGCTCGCTGGCCGGCCGCCACGGCTGCATCAATTGCGCGATCGCCGGCACGTCGGAGCGGCGGATGTGGCGCTCGTCGGGCCGCGGATGCAGGGTCAGCCCGTCCGCCCCGGCGTCATGCGCAATCCGCCCGAACTTCAACAGGTCGGGCACGCCGGTATGCCGCGAATTGCGCAACAGCGCGATCTTGTTGAGGTTGACGCTAAGCCGGGCCATGGCTGCCCCTTCTAGTATGACGCGCGATCAGCCGGAACGCTCCGTCTCGCGAAGCTGCTCGCGAAACGCCTCCGGCGTGATGATCGCAATACCGGAAAACCTCCCGAGCGACAGCAAATCCTTGTCCCGCGAGACGATCAGATCGGCGTGACCGGCGACGGCGCAGGCGAGCACCATGTCGTCACCCGGATCGCGTACCACCCCGGCGATCGGCGGCGGGTTGCGTATGACATCGGCGATGCGCAAGAGACCGCGGCAGTATCGGTGCGCGCGCTCGTCGCTATAGGCGTAGCGCGCCCGTATTCGCTCGCTCGACAGGAGTTTGCGCCAGGTTTCGAGGATGATCTCTGGGGAGAGGACGAGGGCGAACCGGCCCTCGCCGGCGAGCTCGAGCAGTTCATCGGATAGACCGCCTCGGCGGAGAAATGCGCTGATCAGAATCGTGGTGTCAAAAACAGCGCGCCTCATGGAGCCTTTTTCGAGGGCCGCTTTTTCGACCGCGGCGCGGCCTTGTCGGTGGCGAGCAGATCGGCGATCTCTTGCTCCTCGTCGGCAGGACCAGGCCGCGGCGCGGCGCCCTTGTACCGGACGCCGCTTTGCGCGGCGCGAATGTCGACCAACCCGGCCCTGCGTTGCGCCAAGGGCGAACGCCGCAACAGAAGCCCCTCGTCGACCTCCTCCGCGTCGAGCGAGTCGTCCTCGGCCGAGGTCAGCACATCGCGCAATTCGTCGGGCAAAGTCAGCTGGTTGCGGTGAATCGATACCTTCGGCATGGGGCCTCCGCAAACCCAGGGCAAATCGGGATAACTCAGTCTATCATGACGACAGAAACCGGCTGGAGGGAAACGCCATGGCGGTCATCTTGGGTACGGCGGGCTACCGCTACGAGGTCGAGGACGGCTGGGCCAAACTGCCGCCCGAGATGGCCTTCAACGCCGACGTCGCCGCGGTCGGCGTCGACCGGCACGACAACGTCTATGCCTTCAACCGCGGCAAGCACCCGATCTGCGTCTTCGACCGCGGCGGCAATTTGCTGCGGACCTGGGGCGAAGGCGTCTTCCTGCGGCCGCACGGCGTCTTCATGGCGCCGGACGAGACGATCTGGCTGACCGACGACGGCGACCACACGGTCCGGCAATGCACCCTCGACGGCAAGGTTTTGCTGACGATCGGCATTCCGGGCAAGCCGGCACCCTACATGTCGGGCGAGCCGTTCCACCGCTGCACCCACACGGCGATGTCGCCCGACGGCGACAGCATTTACGTGTCGGACGGTTACGGCAATTCGCGGGTCCACAAATACACCCCCGACGGCCGGCTGCAATTCTCCTGGGGCGAGCCCGGCACCGACCCGGGCCAGTTCAACATCGCCCACAATGTCTGCTGCGACCCGGACGGCTTCGTCTATGTCGCCGACCGGGAAAACCACCGCGTCCAGGTGTTCGACGGCAACGGCAAATACGAGGGCCAGTGGAACAACATGCACCGCCCCTCCGGCCTCTATCTCGAGCCGCGCAAGGAGGGCCGCATGTATATCGGCGAGATCGGCCCCGACATGGCGGTCAACATCGAATTGCCGAATTGCGGCCCGCGGGTCAGCATCTACACCCATGACGGAAACCTGCTGGCGCGGCTCGGCCATGCCCATGCAGGACTCAACCCGGGCCAGTTCATCTCGCCGCACGGCATCGCTGTCGATTCGCGCGGCGACATCTATGTCGGCGAGGTCAGCTTCACCAATTGGGGCCGCCGCGTCCGCGCCAAAGGCGAACAATTGCCGCCCGGCCTCAGGAGCCTGCAGAAACTGGTAAAGGTGAGTTGAGGGTCAGCACCGGCATGTCCGACACCAACCCCCGTCATCCTGAGGTGCCACCGAAGGCCGCGTCTCGAAGGACGCACGGCGCCGGCATCGGATAATGGGTGCCTATCTCTACATCCTGAAATGTGCCGATGGGTCGTATTATGTCGGCACCACGGTGCAGAGCTGGGAAGAGCGGGTCTCCGAGCACCGGAACGGCGCGTCCGGCAGCTACACCTCGACCCGGCGCCCGGTCGAACTCGTGTACCAGAATTATTTCCCGCGTCTGGATGATGCGGCAGCTGCCGAGCGTCAGGTAAAAGGCTGGCGGCGTGAAAAGAAGGAAGCGCTGATCCCCAGAGACTATGGCGCTTTACCCGGTTTGGCTCGGCGCTGGAAAACCGAAGATCGGCGTGGCGCGGGCAACGCGTCCTTCGAGACGCGGCCTGACGGCCGCTCCCCAGGATGACGGGGCTTTATCACTTGGGGAGGACCTAGCGATGCCCGACAACCCGCGCTGGAAGCGCCGTCCGCCCGGTTCGACCTGGGGCGACTGGGGTCCCGACGACCAGCTTGGCCGTCTCAACCTCTTGACCCCGGACAAGGTGCTGAAGGGCGTCGCCGAGGTGACGGAAGGCCGCACCTTCTGCCTGTCGCTGCCGCTCGACTACCCCGGCGGCACCGCGGTCAACGCGCGCCGTCACCCGCCGCGGCTGATCGCCAACAAGCGCGAGGGCATGCCCTACATCGCCTACCCGCTGGCGCGCGAGAACCCGCAATATCTCGACGTGATCTGCGATGACGTCGTCGAGATGACGCTGCAATATTCGACGCAATGGGACAGCCTCGCCCATGTCGGCCAATTGTTCGATGCCGACGGCGACGGCAAGCCCGAAATCGTTTTCTACAACGGCTACCGCGCCGGCGAGCACATCGTCGGACCGGTCGACTACAGCGACGGCCAGGCGACCCCGCGCGGCGAGCATGTCGGCGCCAAGGCGCTCGGCATCGAGAACATGGCGGCGCATTGCGTGCAAGGCCGCGGCGTGATGATCGATTTCGAGCGCCATTTCGGCACCGGCGAGACCTTCGTCGGCTATGACGAGCTGATGCGAATCATGGAGGCCGACAAGGTGACGGTCGAGGCAGGCGACCTCGTTTGCTTCCGCACCGGCTATGACAAGATCATCCTCGGCATGAACAAGAACCCGGACCCGCAGGTGCTCGCCGCCAACCCCGGCGCCGGGCTCGACGGCCGCGACGAGCGCATCCTGAACTGGATCACCAAGTCGGGGATCGTCGCGCTGATCTCCGACAACCGCGCCGTCGAACAGATGCCGTCGCGGCCCTGCGAGGGTGACGACCACTGCGCCTTCCTGCCGTTGCACGCCCACTGCCTGTTCAAGCTGGGCGTCTATCTCGGCGAGATCTGGTGGCTGTCGGAACTGGCCGACTGGCTCAACGCGCATGGCCGCTCGCGCTTCTTGTTGACCGCGCCGCCCCTGCGCCTGCCGGGCGCGGTCGGCTCGCCGGCCAACGCCATCGCGACGGTGTAAGAAGAAGCAAAAAGGAGGTCCGACATGCCGAATACGACCGCTGCCAATCTCGCCGCCCGCCTCGACCGGCTGCCGATGACCCGGCACATCTGGCGCCTGGTGACGCTGATCTCATTGGGCGGCTGCTTCGAATTCTACGATCTGTTCCTGACCGCCTACATTGCGCCGGGACTCAACAAGGCCGGCTTTTTCACGCCGGAATCCTTGGGCGTCTTCAGCGTCCTCGCGCCGCTGCACGTCGCCGGCATCGGCACCTTCGTGTTCGCGCTGTTCGCCGGCCTCTTCGTCGGCGCGATCTTCTTCGGCCATGCCGCCGACCGCTACGGCCGGCGCGCCGTCTTCACCTTCTCGCTGCTGTGGTACTCGGTGACGACCATGATCATGGCGTTCCAGAATTCAGGCTTCGGCGTCGATCTGTGGCGCTTCATCGCCGGCATCGGCATCGGCATCGAGCTGGTGACGATCGACACCTACATATCGGAATTGGTGCCGCGCGATTATCGCGGCCGCGCCTATGCCTATAACCAGTTCTTCCAGTTCCTCGCCGTGCCGATTGTGGCCCTGCTCGCCTGGCGGCTCGTCCCGGAGGCGCCGCTCGGCTTCGACGGCTGGCGCTGGGTCGTCGTGATCGGCGCGGTCGGGGCGGTCGTGATCTGGTTCATCCGCCTGGCGCTGCCGGAATCGCCGCGCTGGCTGGCCCGGCACGGCCGCGCCGCCGAGGCCGAGCGGATCGTCGCCGACATTGAACGGCGTGTCGCCGCCGAGGCCGGCGCGCCATTGCCGCCGCCGGGCCCGGCGGAGGCCGATGAGGCCGGCGAAGGCAGCTTCGCCGAAATCTGGCAGCCGCCCTATGCCCGCCGCGCGGTCGTGCTGTCGATCTTCAACTTCTTCCAGACCTTCGGCTATTACGGCTTTGCAGCCTGGGTTCCGACGCTGCTGATCGCCAAGGGCATCAAGATCACCACCAGCCTCGAATACTCGTTCATCATCGCGATCGCCAACCCGGTCGGCCCGCTGCTCTGCACCCTGATCGCCGATCGCATCGAGCGCAAATGGCAGATCTGCCTCGGCGCGATCGGCATCGCCATCTTCGGCATGGCGTTTGCGAATGCCACCGCTCCGGCGGCGCTGATCGTGCTCGGAGTGGCGGTGACCCTGTGCAACAACCTCTTGTCCTACAGCTTCCACA
>Ga0102924_1005916_pt1 | contig 11619 bp, 11 predicted proteins | sample PaiPotPPM11metaG_FD_80116 | JGI IMG/M metagenome (GOLD analysis project Ga0102924, IMG submission 80116) | Iron sulfur acid spring bacterial and archeal communities from Banff, Canada, to study Microbial Dark Matter (Phase II) - Paint Pots PPM... ...
ATCTCCAACTGGGCCCGCGGCGCGCCGTCCCGGTGCGCGCACAACATGCTCTACTGGACCGGCGGTGACTGGTGGGGCATCGGGCCCGGGGCGCACAGCCACGTCGGCGGGACCCGGTGGTGGAACGTGCGGCACCCGGCCGCCTACGCCACCAGGATCGGCGCCGGAGTCAGTCCCGGCCAGGCCCGGGAGATCCTGACCGGGGCCGAGCAGCAGCTGGAGCAGGTCATGCTGGCGATCCGGCTGGCCGACGGCTGCCCGGTCGAGGTGCTGAGCCCGGCCGGGCGAGCGAACGCGCCGGCCGTGGTGGCCGAGGGGCTGGCCCGCCCCGACGCCTACGCGGCCGGCCGGATCGTGCTGACCCGCCGCGGCCGCCTGCTGGCCGACGCCGCCACCCGCATGCTCACCGACTTAGCCTCACTTGGCGATCTGCGCGCAGATCCAGGCGGGTACCTCGTACCGTTCGCCCCGGTTCGCCGCGCCGATCCCGCGGATCATGTACTTCAGTACCGTCAGCCAGATGACCAAGGCGACCGGGATCGCCACGACCAGCGCCACGGTGACGCTGTCCAGCAGCAGCAGGCCGGCCAGGATCAGGCAGCAGAACCCGTACAGCAGCCCGGTGAGCGACAGGTTCAGCGCGGTGGCCGCGTGGAACCGCCGGAACGACGACCTGCGCCGCCCGATCAGGTACATCACCAGCGGGATGACCGGGCCGAGGAAGATCGCGGCCAGGTAGCCGAACATGGCCGGCTGCGCCTCAGCCAGCGGGATCCGGGGACTCAGGCTCGGGCCGCCAGGCACGCCCGGGCCGCCGCGCTGGCCCCTGACGGACCGCGGGCCGGGCCCGGGTTGTGCCGGCTTGCTCGTCATCGGACCTCACGTAAATCTGCTGCTGTCCTCACGCTATTCGTTCCCCGGCATGGTCACGAAATCGATCAGCTCCTCCACCCGGCCCAGCAACTCGGGCTCCAGGTCGGCGTAGCTGGTGACCGAGCGCAGGATCCGCTGCCAGGCGGCGGGAACCTCCGGCGGCCAGCCGAGCGCGCTCAGCACCCCCTCCTTCCACGGCTGGCCGCGCGGAACCTCCGGCCAGCGTGTGATGCCGACCGCGCCGGGCCGGACCGCGGCCCAGATGTCGATGTACGGATGTCCCACGATCAGCACGTCAGGCGATCGCACGCTGGCCGTGATCCGGCTCTCCTTGGACCCCGCCACCAGGTGGTCTACCAGCACGCCCAGGCGGCGGCCGGGCGCGGGGGAGAACGTGGTCACGATGGCCGGCAGGTCGTCGATGCCTTCCAGGTACTCGACCACGACTCCCACGTCCCGCAGGTCATCGCCCCAGATCTTCTCGATCAGCTCGGCGTCGTGCTTGCCCTCGACGTAGATCCGGCTCGCCCGGGCCACCTTGGCGCGACTGGCCGGCGCCGCCACCGACCCGGAGGCTGTCCGAGAAGGCCGGGCCGGGCCCGGCCCCGCCACGGGCGGCACCAGCGTCACCGGCTGTCCGTCCAGCAGGAACGCCCCGGGTGCGAGCGGGAACACCCGCCGCTTGCCGTGCCGGTCTTCGAGCGTCACCGCGCCCTTCTCGTAGCCGACCACCGCCCCGCAGAACCGGCCCTCGGAGTCCTCCACCACCAGGCCGCGCTCGGCCTCGACCTTCGGGACCTCGCGCGGAGCCCGGCGCCGTCCCAATCGCCCGGACTGTCCGTTAGCCAGCACGTCTGAACCGTATTGCCTGCTCCTCACGAGTTTTAGCCTTCCTGGGTATGATCGCGGCGTCAGCTCGCTGCGCCGGGAACGCGCCGGGAACTTACTGGACGCACTAGACTTAGCACTCGGGGCTTTTGAGTGCCAAGGAGGTGAACGCGTGCTTGACGAGCGCAAACTTACAGTGTTGCGGGCGATCGTCGAGGACTACGTGTCCACCACTGAGCCGGTGGGGTCCAAGACGCTGGTCGACCGGCATCATTTCGACGTGTCCCCGGCGACGATCCGCAACGACATGGCGGTGCTGGAGGAGCTGGGCTTCATTGCTCAGCCGCATACCAGCGCGGGCCGGATCCCCACCGACAAGGGCTACCGCCTCTTCGTCGACCGGCTGTCTAGCGTCAAGCCGCTGTCCGCGGCCGAGCGGCGGGCCATCGAGACGTTCCTGGCCGGCGCGTACAGCCTCGACGACGTGGTCATGCGCACGGTCCGGCTGCTGGTCCAGCTGACCCGCCAGGTGGCCGTGGTGCAGTACCCGTCGCTCACCAGGTCCGCGATCCGGCACATCGAGCTCGTCCCGCTCACCCCGACCAAGCTGCTGCTGGTGCTCATCACCGACACCGGCCGGGTCGAGCAGTGCACAGTCGATGTCCCGAGGCCCTGGGACGACGCCTCGGTGTCGCACGTCCGCGCGGTCCTGAACGCCTGCCTGGGCGGGCACAAGCTGGCCGACGCGGCCGCCATGGTCACCGACCTGTCCGACCGGATCCCGGTCGAGGAGCGCGCGAACGCGAACGCGGTGTTCTCGGTCCTGCTGGCCAGCCTGATCGAGCGGAACGAGGAGAAGTTCGTCTTCGCCGGTACCGCGAACCTCGCCGCGCAGGACTTCAGCAGGGGCCTGCGGGATGTGCTCGAAGCCCTGGAAGAGCAGGTAGTGTTGATGCGCTTGCTGGGCGAGGCGCCCGGGCCCGCGATCTTGACCGTGACCATCGGCTCGGAGAACCAGGTCGCGGGTCTGGAGGCAACATCAGTGGTCTCCACGGGGTACGGGAACCCGGCCCAGCCGCTGGCCAAGCTCGGCGTGCTCGGGCCGACCAGGATGGATTACCCGGGAACGATGGGCGCGGTGCGCGCGGTGGCACGTTACGTCGGCCAGATTCTGATGGAGTCCTAGTGGCGGACTATTACTCTCTGCTCAAGATCCGCCGTGAGGCGACGCAGGACGAGGTCAAGCGGGCGTACCGGCGGCTGGCGCGCGAGCTTCACCCTGACGTGAACCCCGATCCTGAGACTCAGGAGCGGTTCAAGGAGATCACCCAGGCCTACGAGGTGCTGTCGGACACCGAGAAGCGCCGGATGTACGACATGGGCGTCGACCCGTTCGCCGCCGCGGGCAGCGGGGCCGGGGCGGGCCCGTTCGGGCCCGGGTTCTCGCCGCTGAGCGACCTGCTCGACCAGTTTTTCGGCGGCGCGGGCGGGCAGGCCGCCCGCGGCCCGCGTAGCCGCGCGCAGCGTGGCCGCAACGCCACGATCAGGATCGAGCTCGACCTGGCCGAATGCTCGTTCGGCGCCACCCGCGAGCTCACCGTGGACACGGCCGTGGTCTGCCCGACCTGCTCGGGCGAGGGCACCGCGCCGGGGACCCACCCGCAGACGTGTGACATCTGCGGCGGGCGCGGCGAGGTCAGCCAGGTGACCCGCTCGTTCATCGGCCAGGTAATGATGGCCCGGGTGTGCCCGGGCTGCGGGGGATACGGGACCGTGCTGGTCCGGCCCTGCCCGGAGTGCGACGGCGACGGCCGGGTCCGGACCCGGCGCACGATTAAGGTCCGGATCCCGGCCGGCGTCGAGGACGGCACGCATATCCAGCTGGCCGGCGAGGGCGAGGTCGGCCCGGGCGGCGGGCCGCCCGGTGACCTGTTCCTGGAGATCGTGCAGCGCCCGCACGCGATCTTCGAGCGGCAGGGCGATGACCTGCACTGCACGGTGACGATCCCGATGGTGGCCGCGGCCTTGGGCGCCACGCTGTCGGTGGAGAGCCTGGACGGGCCCGCTGACATCGACATCCGGCCCGGTACCCAGGCCGGGCAGGTGATCCCGCTCTACGGCCAGGGGGTCAAGCACCTGAACGGCAACGGCCGCGGCGACCTGGTCATTCACGTGACGGTCGAGACGCCGACCAAGCTCGATCCGGAGCAGGAAAAGCTGCTGCGCGAGCTGTCCAAGCTCCGCGGCGAGGAATCGCCGCCCGGCCGGTTCGCGCCGGGTCAGCAGGGTTTCTTCTCGAGGCTGCGCGACGCGTTCAACGGCCGCTGAGCCCGGGGGCCGATGGTGCCGCAGCCGCCGGTCTTCCTTGCCGACCACGCCGAACTCCAGCGTGACGTCATTCTCCTGTCCGGCGCCGAAGGCCGGCACGCGGCCGCGGTCCGCCGGCTGCAACCTGGCGAGCGGGCCGACGTCGTCGATGGCGCGGGCCTGGTCGCCGAGTGCGTGGTCACCGCCCAGTCCGGCGGCGGGCTCGAGCTGGCGGTCCGGGCCCGGCGGGAGGTGCCCCGCCCAGAGCCCCTGATGACCGTCGTCCAGGCCATTCCCAAGGGCGACCGCGGGGAACTGGCCGTGGAGGAGATGACCGAGGTTGGCGTCGACCGCATCATGCCCTGGGCCGCGGCCCGCTGCGTGCCGGTCTGGCGTGCCGAACGCGGGGCCCGTTCGCTGGCCCGGTGGCGCGTGACCGCCCGCGAGGCGGCCAAGCAGTCCCGCCGTGCCTGGATACCCGAAGTGACCGAGCCCGTGTCGGTGGCGGGCGTGGTCCAGGTGATCACCAGGGCGGCGTGCGCGATCGTGCTCGAGCCCGGTGCCGCCCAGAGCCTCGGCCGCCTCAGCCCGCCGGAGTCCGGTGACCTGGTGGTGATCGTCGGACCCGAGGGCGGGATTACCGATGAGGAGAACGCGGCCTTCCGCACGGCCGGCGCCACCCCCTGCAGCCTGGGTCCCACCGTGCTGCGGACCTCGACGGCCGGCACCGTGGCCGCCGCCGTCCTGCTCAGCCGCTCCGGCCGCTGGTAAGCGCAGAGTAAGCGCAGGTAAGTCGTTCAGGGCCCCGGAGACGACGAAGACGCCGGCACCGAGTGGGACGATGTGCCGCCCTGCGGGGCTTCGCTCGTGCTGCCCGTCACCGACGCCGCGCTGGCCGAATCCGAAGGGGCGCCGGCTGGCGCGCTGGCCTTGGTACTCGGCTTCGCGCTCGCCGATGACGAGGCGCTTTCCGTGGGCGTGGACGACGATTTGGCGGCCGCCGTGGACACCTGGTCGTGCCCCGGCGTCGGGCTCGTGCAGCTCGGGCTCGGCATCGGCTGGGCGCTCTTCTTGGCCGATCCGGTCGAACTCGGGCTGGCGCCCGTGCTCGCGCTGGATGACGTGGTGGGGGTCACCGACGGCGAGCCGCCGGGGCTGGCGCTTGGAGTGTCGCTCGCGCTCGGGCTGACGCTCGCGCTGCCGGACGGACTAGAGCTGGTACTCGCGGTGCTGTCGCTGCTGGTGCTGCCGCTCGAGGACGTGGTGGTCGCGGTCGTGCCGCTCGGCGAGTCGCTCGTGGCCGACGTCGCGGACGGCGACGGGCAGGCGCTCGGCGAGGGTTGCAGGACCACGGCGGGATTACTGGACGGCACGCTCCCCGCCGCCGAGGACGCCGGGGTAACGCCTGAGGCTGCCGTACTCGCGCTGTTAGAGGGGCTGGTGATGTTGAGGGCCGAGCCGATGGCGCCGGTTATGTGCGCCACCTCCTGGCGGGCGGGCGGCACGACCGACAGGACTACGCCGACCGCGAATACCGCCGCGCCGACGGCGAAGGCCGGCCTGAGCATGGCCTCGCGCCAGTCCCTGGGCCGCCGCTGGGGCCGCCGCTGGGGTGCCTGCTGCCTGGGGCCCTGCCGCTCCGGGACGCGAAAGCCCAGGCGCCTGATCAGTCCCGCCGCCACGCCCGCCACGCCCAGCCAGACGCCCAGGATCCACCGGGGCTGGCTGGCGTGCGCCGGACGAGACCGGATCTTGTCCCGGATCCGCTCGAGGCCATCCGAGCCCGGCTCTACCTGATCCGCGGCAGCGTGAAGTTCGCGGCGCAAGAAGTCGGCGAAGTCCTCCCCTTGCCCGCCGTCGAAGCCGCGCCCGGATCTCACCATGATTCCCGCTCCAGCTCCGCGCGCAGAGCGGCCATGCCACGCGCGGTATGACTCTTGACCGCGCCACGGCTGATGCTCATCGCGGTCGCGATCTCGGCCTCCGAGAAGTCAGCGTAGTACCTGAGCACGATCGCCTCGCGTTGCCGCTCCGGCAGCTTGCGCAGCGCGTTCACCACGGCCGACCGTTCGAGCTGGGCCAGCGCGCCGTGCTCGGCGCTCGGCATGTCGGGCGGCGCCTTCTGCAGGTTCTTGTCCACCACGGTCCGGTGCCGCAGCACCGACCGGGAGCGGTTCACCACCGCCTTCCGCAGGTAGGCCAGCGCGTTCTCCGCGTCTCTCAGCCGCTGCCACCCCCCGTGCATGGCCATGAACGCATCCTGGACCACTTCCTCGGCGGTCGGCGTATCACGTACCAGCAACGCGGCGAGCCGTACGAGCGGCCGGTAGTGCTGCGAATACAGCTCGGTGACCGCGCGGTCCGCGCTCCACCCCATGCGCGTCGCAGCCGGCGCCACGAAGGCGCCGGGCATGATGGCGCCGCCGGCCATCAGGGTTTCGGTCACATGGGTTGGACGCGCGTCACCGTCCTCAGGTTCACTCACCAAGCCAGCGCCTCCGCGGCACGGTGGCAGCGCACCGGACCCGATCGCCGGTCGCTCATCCTGATATCCCACCCATCCGAGGTGTCCGCTGCCTTACTCTCCCGGCCGCCATCCGGCCCAGGAAAGCCTCTACCTGGGGAAACAGGCAACCATGAAGCAAACGGACGGCGCCCCGCTGGCTTTCGGGACATGCCCTCGGCGATCGCCGTCCGATTGCGGGAAAAATAAGAATATCCATAGTGCGCCGCCACCGGCAGCACTTGCGGGGATCGGCACGATAACAACAGAAGGTCATCCGGTTACTCACGAGTATCAGCGGCGATAACCATATTGTTGACAGCGGGCCCTTATCCCGGCCTGGCCAGGAGCCGATACCTGTGCCCTCCCGTGACAATTGAGTCGCCCGGTGCCGCGCGTAGGATCTGGGTGTGCCTGAATGCCTGTTCTGTGCAATCGCCGCCGAGACGGTGCCCGCGACGCGCGTCCTGGATACCGCCCGGGTGCTGGCGTTCCGCGACATCGACCCGCAGGCGCCGACGCACGTGCTCGTGATCCCGAAGGAGCACCACCCCGACGTCGCCGCCCTGGCGGCCGCCGACGCCGGCCTGCTCCACGAGGTCATTACCCAGGCTCACCAGGTGGCGGTGGCCGAGGGGGTCAGCGAAGAGGGCTACCGGGTGGTGTTCAACACCGGCCCGCAGGCGGGCCAGGCCGTGCCGCATGTCCACGCCCACGTGCTCGGCGGACGTTCCCTTACCTGGCCCCCTGGATAGCCGGGCCGGATAACATGGAGTGCACGACCCCTCGGGGGGGTGGCCCTCCGGACCTTGGAGAGCGTCGAATTGACGACGAATTGACAGATATCCGAAACGACGGCTCGCGCACTTCAAACAACGACCCGCGCGGCAAGAGCGGTCCCAGCGGCAATGGCCGGCCGGGTGAATCAGCCCCGGGTGAAGCCGAGCGCGAGCCGCGGGCCGGCGGTAAGGGCGAACCGCGATCTCAGGTGAAGATCGTGATCCCGGCCGACCATTCCATGGTCAGCCTGCTCGGATCCGGTGACGAACTCCTGCACGTGATCGAGCGTGAGTTCAACGCCGACATCCACGTCCGCGGGAACGAGATCACCGCGACCGGCACTCCCGCGGAGACCGCCCTGGTCAGCGACCTGTTCAACGAGCTCCTCGAGCTGCTGCGCAAGGGCACCGACCTGACCGCCGACGCGGTGGAGCGGACCGCGGCCATGCTGCGCGCCGAGCGCGGCGTCCGCCCGGCCGACGTGCTGACCGTCGGCATCCTGTCCGCCCGCGGCCGGACCATCAGGCCCAAGACGCTGAACCAGAAGCGCTACGCGGACGCCATCGACAAGCACACGATCGTGTTCGCCATCGGGCCGGCCGGCACCGGGAAGACCTACCTGGCCATGGCCAAGGCGGTCAAGGCCCTGCAGGCCAAGGAGGTCAACCGGATCATCTTGACCCGGCCCGCGGTCGAGGCGGGGGAGCGCCTGGGCTTCCTGCCCGGCACCCTGTACGAGAAGATCGACCCCTACCTGCGCCCGCTCTACGACGCGCTGCACGACATGCTCGACCCCGACTCCATCCCCCGCCTGATGACCGCCGGCACCATCGAGATCGCCCCCTTGGCATACATGCGCGGCCGTGCGCAACCAGTTGCCACACCGATCCTTACCCCGGACGGCTTCCGCCCGATCGGCACGCTGACTGTGGGCGACCTGGTCATCGGGTCCAACGGCAAACCCACCCCGGTGATCGGCGTGTACCCGCAGGGTGAGAAGGACATCTACCGGGTCGCCGCCCAGGACGGCGCCTCCACGCTGGCCTCGGGTGATCACCTCTGGTCGGTGGCCACCCGCGACGACCGCCGCCGCGGCAAGCCGCTCCGGGTCCTGACCACCCGCGAGATGATCGGCAACCTGCGCGCCAACCACTACCACCGCTACGAGCTTCCGCTGCACAGCGCACCGGTGCGCTTCCCGTACCGGGAAGTCCCCATGGACCCCTACGCGCTGGGCCTGCTACTCGGTGACGGCTGTCTGACCGGGACATCTACGCCAAGCTTCACCACCCTCGATCCAGAGCTGGCCTACGAGTTGAAGAGGCTGCTGCCCGGTACCGAGGTCCGACCCAGGCGCGAAGCCCAGTACCAGCTGAACCAGCTGACGTCGCCGTGGGACACCAACACTCTTGTCGAGAACCCGGTGACCGGAGCAGCGCGCCAGCTCGGCTTGCACGGCACCCGGTCGACGACCAAGTTCGTGCCCGACCTTTACCTGCACAACTCGCACCAGGTCCGGCTGGCCGTCCTGCAGGGCCTGCTCGACACCGACGGCGGCCCCGTCACCCAGCGGAACCGGACCTGCCGCGTCCAGTACACGACCACCTCACCGCGCCTGCGCGACGACGTCATCTTCCTGGTCCGATCGCTCGGCGGCATCGCCTACCACCGCACCCGCCCCGCCGAGGGCCGCGCCCCCGGGCTCGTGAAGGGACGGCCTGTCCCATACCGCCACGACGCCCACATCCTCGACATCCGGCTCCCTGAGGGCATCGAGCCCTTCCGCCTCACCCGGAAGCAAGACGCCTATAACGCCGCAGGCGGCGGCGGGCGCCCGATGCGCTACATCGACAGCATCGAGCCGGCCGGGACGGCGGAGGCGGTGTGCATCGCGGTAGCAGCGGAGGACTCGCTGTACACGACCGAGGACTTCCTGCTCACCCACAACACGCTGAACGACTCGTTCATCATCTTGGACGAGGCGCAGAACACCTCGGCCGAGCAGATGAAGATGTTCCTCACCCGGCTGGGCTTCGGGTCGCAGGTGGTGGTGACCGGCGACGTGACCCAGGTCGACCTCCCGGCCGGCCAGGTCAGCGGCTTGCGCGTGGTCCAGGGCATCCTGGACGGCATCGAGGACATCCACTTCGCCCGGCTGACCAGTCACGACGTGGTCCGGCACCGCCTCGTAGGCAAGATCGTCGACGCGTACGAGCGCTACGATGCCCAGGAGCGTCAGCTGGGCGCAACGGGACGGCAGCCCAGGCGAAAAGGCAGCTGAGACGGGGCAGGGCAGATGAGCATCGATATCGCCAACGAGTCGGGCGTCGCCGTCGACGAGGTCGGGCTCGCGGCCGTGGCCCGGTTCACCCTGGACCAGATGCGCATCCACCCGCTGGCTGAGCTGTCCGTGCTGCTGGTGGACGAGCGGACCATGACCGAGCTGCACGAGCGCTGGATGGGCGAGCCGGGCCCGACCGACGTCCTGGCCTTCCCGATGGACGAACTCCGGCCGCCGCATCTGGGCGGCAACCGCGCGGGCGACCCCGAGCCAGGCGACGAACCGGGTCTGCTCGGCGACGTGGTGCTGTGCCCGCAGGTCGCCACGGAGCAAGCGGAGAAGGCTGGTCACTCCGCCCAGGACGAGCTCGAGCTGCTCACCGTGCACGGGATCTTGCACCTGCTCGGCTACGACCACGCCGAGCCTGAGGAGCACGCCGTCATGTTCGGCACGCAGGATCAGATCCTCAACGCCTGGCGAGAAACCAAGCGAGAAACCAAGAAGGAGCGAGAAGGGACCGTGTGATGTCACCCCCCGGGTGGCTGCTGGTCGCGGCGGCCGTGCTGGCCCTCACGGCGGGCTGGTGCGCCAACGCGGAGGCCGCGCTCACCCTGGTCGCCGCCACCGGAGTGGCCGAACGCCCCGAGCACAAAGGCATCCTGCAGACGGTCTCCGCCGACCTGCCCAGCTACATGAGCGTCCTGCTGCTGCTCCGCGCCATCCTCGAGTGCCTGGCCGCGGTCCTGGTTACGGCCGCCTTCGTGCACTGGCTCAGCGACGACTGGCGCGCGGTGCTGGCCGCGGCCGGCGTGGTGGTCCTGATGCACTACGTGCTGACCGGCGTGCGCCCGCAGCTCGGCCGAGCCGGCCCCCGCACCGAACGCACCGCCGTACGTGCCGCCCGGTTCCTCTACCCGCTGACCCGGGCCCTGGGCCCGGTGCCCAGGCTGCTGGTGGCGGCGGGCAACTCGCTGCCGCCCCGGCGGCGGCCGATGCCTGCCGACGGCGGCGAGCCCGGCGACGAGTCGGGCGGCCCGATGGCCCGGTCGGAACTGCGCGGGCTTGTCGACTACCTCGAACGCCGGACCGGCATCGAGCCGGGCGAGCGCGAGATGGTCCGCTCGGTCTTCGAGCTCGGCGACACGATCGCTAGGGAAGTCATGGTGCCGCGCACCGACATGGTGTTCATCGAGAGCGACAAGAGCGTCGAGCAGGCCCTCTCCCTGGCCCTGCGCAGCGGCTTCTCGCGGATCCCGGTGGTCGGCGAGAACGAGGACGACGTGGTCGGCATCGCGTACCTGAAGGACATCGTGGCCTGGAGCCACGAGCATCCGGGGGCCGAACCCACCGAGAAGGTCGCCACCGTCATGCGCTCGGCCAGCTACGTGCCGGACAGCAAGCCGGTCGACGAGCTGCTGCGCCAGATGCAGGCGCAGCGCAATCACATGGTGATCGTGATCGACGAGTACGGCGGGACCGCGGGGCTGGTCACCATCGAGGACCTCCTGGAGGAGATCGTCGGCGAGATCACCGACGAGTACGACAACGAACAGCCGCCGGTCACCTGGCTGTCGGCCGATTCGGCCCGGGTGACCGCCCGGCTCGCCGTGCCTGAGCTCGAGGAGCTGTTCGACGTCCACATCGACGCGGCCGAGGACGTGGAGACGGTGGCCGGGCTGCTGGCCCACGCGCTCGGCCGCGTCCCCATCGCGGGTTCCACCGCGGTCGTCAACGGCCTGCGCCTGACCGCTGAGCCCGGCTCCGGGCGCCGTAACAAGATCGGCACGGTCCTGGTCCAGCGGGAGAGCGACGAGTAACCTGACCGGGCCCTTAGACTCTGACGGGTGAATACTCTTGGCCGAGGGGGTCTGGGGGGGTCGCCCCCCCAGATAAGTACAGAAGATCTCAAGATCATCACCTTGGCGCGGTCCTCGCGGGCGCGGGTAGCGGCATCGGAGGGCGCGGCCGTCCGCGACGAGACCGGGCGTACCTACACCGCCGCCGCCGTGGCCCTGCCGTCGCTGCGGCTGTCCGCCCTGCGCCTGGC
>Ga0102924_1005917_pt1 | contig 11618 bp, 7 predicted proteins | sample PaiPotPPM11metaG_FD_80116 | JGI IMG/M metagenome (GOLD analysis project Ga0102924, IMG submission 80116) | Iron sulfur acid spring bacterial and archeal communities from Banff, Canada, to study Microbial Dark Matter (Phase II) - Paint Pots PPM... ...
CGCGGGGCGGTCTACTGCGTCAGCCAGCGGGCCGAGCACATCTGGGAGGGCGTCTCCTCGGCGACGACCCGGTCGCGGCCGATCATCAACACCCGCGATGAGCCGCACGCCGACGCCGAGCGGTTCCGGCGGCTGCACGTGATCGTGGGCGACTCGAACATGAGCGAGACCACCATGCTGCTGAAGGTCGGGGCGACCGACCTGGTGCTGCGCATGGTGGAGGCGGGCGTGGTGATGCGCGACCTGACGCTGGAGAACCCGGTCCGGGCCATCCGCGACGTCAGCCACGACATGACCGGGCGGCGCAAGATCCGGCTGGCCAACGGCCGTGAGGTCAGCGCGCTGGAGATTCAGCAGGAGTACCTGAACAAGGCGACCGAGTTCACGGACCGCCAGGGCGCGGACGCGATCACCAGCCGGGTCCTGGACCTGTGGCGGCGGACGCTGAGCGCCGTCGAGAGCGGCGACCTGAGCAAGGTCGGCCGTGAGATCGACTGGGTCATCAAGTACCAGCTCATCGAGCGGTACCGGGCCAGGCATGACCTGTCCCTGTCCTCGCCGCGGGTGGCTCAGCTGGACCTGGCCTACCACGACGTGCACCGCGGGCGCGGCCTGTACTACCTGCTGCAGAAGCGCGGCGCGGTCGAGCGGGTGTGCCGGGACCTGAAGATCTTCGAGGCCAAGTCGGTGCCGCCGCAAACCACCCGGGCGCGGCTGCGCGGCGAGTTCATCCGCCGGGCCCAGGAGCGCCGCCGTGACTTCACCGTGGACTGGGTGCACCTGAAGCTGAACGACCAGGCCCAGCGGACCGTGCTGTGCAAGGACCCGTTCCGGTCGGTGGACGAGCGGGTCGAGAAGCTGATCGCCGGCATGTAGGCCCGTCACCGATCGCACCACGAGGCTGGACCACCTGCACGAAACCTTCACCGCGGTTGCCGCGGCGCCGGTCCGGGCACTCGATCCCCACCGTGGGATCCGCCCAAGGTCACGATCTGGAAGCGAACGCAGGCGCCGGATTTCCAGATTCCGTGGATCAACTGCCTGAATTGGCATTCGACCAATTCCGCGTCAAGGGATCCGGCCGCCGGAGCCGGCCCGTGGCCGGCCCCGGCGCAGCACGTGACGTAGCGGAATGCCCGTGTCAGCTCACGCTGAACCCGTTGAACAGCACCTCGCCCAGCGAGCCAGCCGCATGCGAGGTGACGAACATACCCGCATCCTGCGTGCTTGCCTGGTCAGGCACGCTGACCGACCCGACGGTCTGCCAGGTGCTGCCATCGGTCGAGTAGTAACCGGTATAGGTCGAGCCGTCACGCGTCAGCTTGAGGTATACCGGCAAGCTGTCGGGGATCGTGCCGTTGTCCGGCGTGACGTTGTCAATCCAGGGGCCACCGTTGTCGTCCCATTCCAGCTGGATCCCGCCGGACGGCGACTCGTACAGGATCACTCCCTCGGGCGCGCTGCCCGAGGCGGTCATGTCGTTCCGCACGATGATGCCGGCCTTGGCGAACCCCGCCATGTCCTGCTGCGAGGTGACCTCGGTCTGTATCGTCGAGTCCGTACCAGCCACGCCGCTCTGGTAGATGGTGCTGTAGTCGTCGGTGCTGGAATACAGGTCAGTGCCGGCTCCTTCGATGCCGAAATGCTCACCTGCCTGGCCATAGACAGCTGTCGCGTCTGTGGCGCTGGAGTACGTCTGGTACGGCGCCTGCACGGCTGTGGCGGTGGTGACCGGCACCGACGCGCTTACGCTCGCTGCGCGGCCGTCCCACGTGAACTGCGCCGTCGCGCTGACCTGCCCGGCCTGCAAGGGTCCCGATGGCGTGCCGGCGGTGAGAGTGAACGTCTGACTGGCGCTGTGCGTGCTGCGCAGGGTCGTCGAGGTCGGCGGGGAGGCGGCCTTGACCGACCAGCCGGCCGGCGCCGTGACGCCGATCGCCAGGTCGCTCGCGGTGGCGACGCCGTCGTTGGCGACGGTCACGGTCGCGGTCACGCTCTGCCCCGCGCCGACTGCTCCCGGCAGGCCGGACAGCGAGAGGGTGAGGTCGGGCGCGACGCTGCTCGCACCGTGCGCCGACACGTCGTACATGACCACGCCGTGGGCGGGAACGGTAGCGGCGATGGTGCCCGCAGTCTCGGTGGCCTTGCTCGTCCAGAGGTTGTCGAGCCGGTAAGCGCTGGCGTGCGGCATGCCGACCTGAGCCGCGGTGGTGCTGATCGTCGTGGCGGTGCCGGCGGAGTTGAACAGCACCACCGACCGGTCGCCGTTCGCCAGCGGCTTCGACAGCACCCAGATTCCGTCGTCACCGGCGGGCTTGCCGTCGTTGGGAATGGGTACGCCCTGCTTTCCGAGAGCGTCCTGGTCGACCGCGATGACCTTCTTGTTGGTGTAGATCGCCAGATCCGCCTTGCTGATGGTGGTGAGATCCGTGCCGGCGAGCAGCGGCGCGGCCATCTCGGCCCACAGGCTGAACTCGGTCTGGTACTCCGCGGTGGTCATGCCCCCGTTCCCGATCTCCAGCATGTCCGGGTCGTTCCAGCCCCCGGGCCCGGCGTACGGGTAGAGGAAAACGTTCTGCTGGAAAATCGACAGCATGCTGTCGTAAGAGTCGCTGATGTCGTCTGTGGTCCGCCATGAGTTGCCGACCTGTGCCGCCCAGGTCCACGGCTGGTTGGTGCCCTGCTCGCAGATGGCGTAGAAGATCGGGCGCCCGGTCGCCTTGAGCGCATTGGCCATCGCGGTGTAACGGTCGATGTACTGCTGCGTCGTGCTGCTTCCGTCGTTGTTGCAGTTGTCGTACTTGAGGTAATCGACGCCCCAGGAGGCGAACGTCTGCGCGTCCTGCTGCTCATGACCCAGACTGCCCGCGTAGCCAGCGCAGGTGGCCGTCCCGGCGTCCTCGTAGATGCCGAACTTCAGCCCCTTGGAGTGCACGTAGTCCGCGACAGGCTTGATGCCGTCCGGGAACTTCGCCGGGTCGGGCACCAGCTGTCCGCCGGGGCCTCGCTGAGGCTCAAGCCAGCAGTCGTCGATGTTCACATAGTCGTATCCGTCAGCCTTCATGCCGTCGGCGACCATCGCGTCGGCAGTCGCCTCCACGAGGCGGGCGTTGACGTTGCAGCCGAACGCGTTCCAGTCGTTCCACCCCATCTGAGGCGTCGTGCCGAGCCCGTTGGCCGCGCGCGAGGCGGGCGCCGCCGTCACCGTGTTCGACGACGCGGTGACCGTCCGGCCAATGGCCGGAACGCGCGTCTGCGCGGACGCATGACCGGCGAGCGCCAACCCGGCGACGAGCACCGCCGCGGCCAGTCCGGCGACGGCTCTCCTCCGGCCACCCAATAGCCGCGGGCGTCGTCCTTGCGATTCCATGTCATTCGCCCCTTCCGCATTCCGCACTGTGGATCTTCCCGGGGCATTCCGGGCTGGGAGGATCCGCTCCGATGGCCCGGGAGGCACCGGCTCGTGCCCGGCTGGGCGTTGACAGGGTGCTGGGGCCATGTCACCATAATCCAAAAGTATGACAACGTTATCAATCGGCTCAGGTCAATTTTGTGCCGTGCTCCGCGTGGTCGGCCTGTATTGGCTTCGCGGATGCGCCGCAGTGCCTTATGCGCCTTTTCCTGAAGTGAGATTCAGTCATGCACGGTATTGGTTTCCTGAGGCGGCGTTCCTCGTTACTGGGGGCACTGGTCCTGGGTGTGGCCGTGATGTCTGCGGTGGGGTCGCCTGCAGCGCTGGCCAGCCCGGGAACTGTCAGTCAGGTGACAGCTGCGCGGTCGCAGTCTGGCCCGGTGGCGGCGCAGTCGCGGGCGCCTGACTGGGAGACGGCGTGGAGCGCGGCTCCGGTGGATATGGGCGACTATCATTACACCGGAACGGTGCGTGACGTTATCTTCACCTCGGTCGGCGGGAACACGGTCCGTATCCGGCTGAGCAACGTTTTTGGCACCCAGCCCTACGAGTTCGGCGAGGCTTCCATCGGTGTTTCTGATGCGGAGGGCAATATCACCGGCGCGGTCGTGCCGCTGACCTTCAATGGCCAGCCGTCAGTGACGATCCCGCAGGGCGGTGAGGTGCTCAGCGACCCGGTCAGCCTGACGGTCCCGGCACTGCATGACCTGGCAGTCAGCGTGTACGTGCCCGCTGACGACGGTGAGCAGACCGGGCATCCGGCCTCGCAGCAGATCAACTATGTGACAGAGGGCACCGACAATGTGATGGACCAGACCTCGGCTGCTTATAGTCAGCTGAACGGCTGGTTCTATGTCGACAGCGTCGACGTGACGACGCAGCCGCGGGTGCACGGCACGGTGGTCGCCCTGGGTGACTCGATCACCGACGGCATCAACTCGACGGTCAACGCCAACACGCGGTGGCCGAATGACCTGGCGCGACGGCTGGATGCGCTGCGCGGTGACACGATGAGCGTCGCTGACGAGGGCATCAGCGCCAACCAGGTGCTGGGAGGCGGGGGGCAGGCCGGTGTCGCCGCGGTGCTGCGGTTCAACCGTGACGTGGTGCAGCGGGCTGGCGCCAAAGACGTGATCCTGCTGGAGGGCGTGAACGATATCGGCATCGCTGATGCCTCAGCCAGCGCGATCATCGCCGGCGACGAGCAGCTCATCGCCGATGCTCACGCCGCGGGACTGAAGATTTTCGGTGCGACGCTGACGCCGTTCAAGGGAGCCAGCTACTGGTCGCCGGCCAAAGAGCAGGCACGTGAGGCCCTGAATCAGTGGATCCGTACCAGCGGGGCTTTCGACGGAGTCATCGATTTCGCGAAGGCGACCGAGGACCCCAGCGACCCGGAAATGTATTACCCGCCGTATGACAGTGGTGATCACCTGCATCCCGATGACGCGGGATATCAGGCCATGGCCAGCGCCGTGAACCTGGCGATGCTGCTGCATCCCGCGCCGGTGGCTCCGGTGATCGGCTACCTGCCCAGCCAGGACGTGACGGTGGCGCCCGGCGGCCGCACCACGGTGCAGGTCTCGGCGTCGAACACCACCGGCCACGCCCGGGTCGCCCACGTGAGCCTGACCCCTCCGGCGGGGCTGCAGGCGGACCCGGCGTCGGCGGACATCACCGTCCCGGCTCATGGCAGCAGCAGCGTGCCGGTGTCGCTGAGCGCGGCGGCGTCCGCACGGCAGGGTTTTTACCGGGTGCCGGTCGCGGTCACCGGTGGGGGCGGGCAGGGGTCCCCGCTGGACCTGACGGTGCTGGCTGCCCGGCCGGGCAGCCTGCTGGCTGCCGTCAACAACACCGGGATCTCCGACGACACCCGCGTCTCGGCGGCTGACTTTGACCTGGACGGCGACAGCTACTCGGCGCAGGCCCTGGCCGCCGCCGGGCTGAGCCCAGGTCACCCGGTGACGGTGCACGGGATCACGTTCAGCTGGCCGGCGCCGGACTCGGTGTACCCGGATAACGTCGTTGCCAGCGGACAGCAGGTCACGGTGCACGCCGCCCGCGGCACCCGGACTCTGGGGTTCCTCGGATCGGCCACCAGCGGCCCGAGCCAGGGGGTCGTTACCATGCACTACTCCGACGGCAGCAGCGCGCAGTTCTGGCTCGGGCTGTCGGACTGGACCCTCAACAGCGGAACGTCCCAGCCGTCCTACGGCAACCAGACGGTCGCCGCCATGGCCTACCGCAACTGCGACACCTGCACCGGCGGCAAGGACGCGGTCAGCACGAACGTCTTTTACGCCGCGCTGCCGGTTAACCCGGGCAAGACGCTCACCAGCGTGACCCTTCCGGCAACAGCGACCCAGGGCCCGCTGCACATCTTCGCTGTCGGGACCGGCACTGAGGCGCTGACGCCGGCGGCGCAGTCGGTGACCCCGGCGACCGCGTCACCCGGCCGGCAGGTGACGGTGACCGGGACCGGTTTCGGCACCACCCAGGGCAGCGGCTACGTGGACTTCACTGACAACGGGACCAGCTGGGGCGCCCCGGGCAGCCCGCCGGTCACGATCGATTCGTGGAGCGACACCGCCGTCACCTTCACCGTTCCCGCCCCCAGCGGCGCGGCGCAGGTCAGCCCGGACACGACGGCGTCGGTGTCGGTTGTCACCGCCAGCGGCACCACGACCGACAGCCCGGTCCTGCAGATCCCGCCCTCAGCCAACCCCGCCGACTACTACGACAACACCGGCATCTCGCCAGACAGCGACCAGGCCTGCGCCGACTTCGACGGCCTGGGGTTCAGCTACTCCGCGGACGCCCTGGCTGCCGCCGGGGTGACCCCCGGCGCCACCATCACCGCCGGCGGCCTGAAGTTCACCTGGCCGGACGTGGCCTCCTGCGCTCAGGACAACATCCTGGCCGCCGGCCAGACCATACTGCTCAGGGGGCAGGCCGGCGCGACCACGCTCGGCCTGCTCGGCTCCTCCTCCAACGGCGCCGCGCAGGGCACCGTCGTCATCAACTACACCGACGGCACCTCCACGACCCAGACCGTGTCGTTCAACGACTGGGCTAACGGTCCCGGCAACGGGGACACAGCGGCGGTGACCATGGGCTACCGCAACAGCGCAGGCGGTTCCTCGCAGACGCTCAGCATGTACGTCTACGCCACGACGGTCCCGGTCGACCCCGCAAAGACGGTCGCAGCAGTCGTCCTCCCCGATGTCAGCAGCACCATCAGCGGCGCCGGCACTGCCATGCACATCTTCGCCCTGGCCCTCGGCTCGTAACGGCGCATGTTGGCCGGGCGCCGACCGGGAACGGCCTGGACGGAGCGCCTGTCATGGACGATGGTGTCCTCGTGGATCAGGGGGGATCACGTGCCCGTGCAGGACCAGGCTCCATGCCGCCCAGCGCACAGGCCAGACGCGCCAGACCGCCACGGTCGCTGGCGAGCACCCGGACGAGCCCGGCCTAAAGCCGCCCCCGGCAGCCGCGACACCGACACCCACGACCGCGTCCGCACCGATCGCGCCGGCTCGACCGGCACCGTCAGCCTGCGCACCGGCGGCCGCCTGCACCACATCGGCATCGGCCGGGCCTACGCCGGAACCCGCATCCTGCTGCTCATCCAGGACCTGCACATCCCCATCATCAACGCTGCCACCGGCGAGCTCCTCCGCGAGCTCACCCTCGACCCCGCCCGCGACTACCGGCCCACCGGCGCACCCAAGGGGACCCACCCGCACCGCCGGCCTCCCGGCCCGCAAAGCCGAAGAGCCCGAGCCCTAAAGCAGGCCCGGGGTCATTCGCACCGGGTTGATGAGCCACATCCTGAGCGACGTCTGGCGCCTGGACCTGCGGTCGGTCGAAATCGAGTTCACGAACGTCGGTGTCAATCCAGCCCTGGACCGGTTCGCCGATCTCGTCCGCGAACTGCGCCAGGAGGCCGAGGAGCAGGCCCACCGCCACGGCCGCGAGCTCTGTGTCGCGACCGCCAGCATGCTGGCCGCCTGACGCACCACGACCAGCTGGCCGCAGGCCCGAGCGGCGTGCGGCGGGCCAGCCGCGGGTGGCGGATGACTCGCCTGAGTAAGACAATGTCGGCATGCCGCAGCAGCAGGACAACCACGGGGAGCTCGTATTCACGGCAGACGAGGTGAAGACTGCGAGAGCGGCCTTATACCTAGCCCGCTATCACAGAGATAAGCAGGTGGCTGGTGACGAGTTCGTCCAGTCCCTGACTGGCATTGAGCTCTCTGACATGGTGCGGCTCATGGATCAGATCGACGAGCTCACCGGGCACAGCCGCGAGGCGCGGCGGATCATCGAGGATCGCCTTCAGTATCTGAGCTCCTTGTCCGACGTAGATCTGCAACGTCAGATTGACCACGCCAGGGAGGTTATCAACGAGGCCCAGAATTACAGCATGGTTATACCTTCTGTACTGCAGCTCCGGCTTGCCTCGCTTGGACGCGACTGACGGTTACCTCTTATGAGAGCTCGTCATTTGAGCCGGACGAACTCGTTAAAGTCCCCGAAGAAGGCGGTGCTCTTGACATCTACCGCCCAGTTGTAAATGACGATAGTGCGTCGTCCTGCGTCAAACCACGCGGTACGGTCGTTGGCCAATGATTCACGCAGGGCACCTGAGTTTCCTCTCAGGATCTCACTGAAATAATCGACGAACTCGCTCTGTGAGCCGAATCCGAGTTCCTGCCAGCGCGCGCTGTGCCGCGCTATCAACTGGGCGATCTCGGGCGGGAGCTTGAGGATCGTGTCCTGGATGTCGTCGGTGATGGTGAACCCGACGGAGTAGGGCAGCCGTCGTCCCAGGCTGGCGAGCCCGGCCAGGAACCCCTGCGTGCCGCCGCCGTAGTCGGTGCGGATCAGCACCCGGCGCCGCAGCTGCCGCGGCAACTGGGCCAGGGCCAGCCGGGTGGCCTCGATGTGATCGGCGGCGCAGTTTGGCACGCTACAGCCGGGTCCGCTGGAGCAGGCGACGCAGGTGGGGGTGGTAAGTATGCAGTAGCGTGCGGACCAGCAGCGCATCGAAGGCTACCGAGACGATGAGGGCGCCCGTCGCATCGATGACCAGGGGGATACGCGACGTGGACAGGCCGCGAGCGAGTTCGTGTGCCGAGCGTACGTAAATGCCAATCTCCACTGGGACTCCGTAGAACGCTGACACCAGCACCATGACCGCGCAGCCCGCGACCATGAGGGCCGCATAGAGCCGTACCGGCCGACGCTCCGCGGGCGGCAGCTCGCCCAGCGGATCAGGCTGAGCTGCCGAGACTCCGCGCGCGGAACGCATGGTGAGGTAGCGGAGGTACTCGGTCGCGTCGCCGAAGAGGTTCTTGCAACCGGTCAGCTCCTGGACGACAAGGTAGATGTCAGTGCGCATGAAGAACAGGAACTGCTCCATGACGCCGATCAGAGTGATCAGGCAGGTCAGCTCCAGGATGTGGTGAGCCGGGGACGCCGCAGAAGTGGACGCCGTGCCGGTCGCGCATGCGGAGAAGACCACGAGGTCACAGGTCATCCCGGCGAGGAAGACCCGGAGCCGGACGCCCCGGCTGGCCATCCACAAGCCGGGGACGCTGGTCTGCGCGACCAGCAACCAGAGCCGGGTTCCCCACCCGAACCAGCCGTGCACATCGGCAGCGCGGGCTGCAGCGAGATGGCTGAACTCGTGCAGCGCGACGATCGCCATGCCGATGACGGCGACGAGCGCGAGGGTGAGGCCAGGATTGGCCAGCGCGAAGAAGGCCCGGTAGCCAGGGAAGCCCGAGATTGCCGTCACCACGGCTCCCGCGGCGATGAACGACCCCACAGCAGCCAGCGCCGGGACCCGGAACAGCCAGGACACGTGGTGGGGGCGAAGCCACGGCAGGCTCGGCGAGCGGGGCTGCTCTTCAGTGATGACCTCGTCGTCCACCGCAGCCACGAAGCCGAGCCCGATCAGATCGCCAATGAAGTCGAGCGCGTCGATGTCCTCACCGTGAACCAGTTCTGTCCGTCGCTTTGCGGCGACGACCGTTCCGCCGTCGCGCAGCGCGCGGAGAAAGGTCATCGCCTCGGCTGGAAGACCTACGAATTCCCCGGTTGCTACCCGGCCGACGATCCAGTCCTCACCATCCGGCCGCGAGGCCAGGTCATGGAGGCGGATACGGCTCTGCAGGGTGGGACAGACAATCGTCATTGGTGCAGCAATGCCCCGCACCCGACCGGGCAGTCCGGCCGGGGCTTTGCGTCCAAGTAGTACTGCTCCTCGTAATCAATGACATAGCGGTGCAGCTCGCGGCCTGCGGTCTGCACCTTCAGGCCGAGGAGCAGCCGGATGACCTCCATCGCCAGGAAATGCCCGGCGATCTGGGCTGTCGGCGCGATCACCGGATGATCGCTCTCGTCGGGGATGGGACGGCGATCCAGGTCGAGGCCCATCAGCCGCTTCTGGTCCAGGGACTCGGTGTGCAGGCACCAGTGGCAAGCCGTACGGCCGGGGATGTAACACACTAGTGAGTATTTCGATCCGGAATAACCTGCTGTGAGCCATGGCACCCCGCATGTGTACGCAGAGGCATTGGCCCAGAGCATGATGTCCCTGCCGGGCAGGCGCGGACGATCCGCGCATAGCAGGAAGGCATCGCAGTCCTTTACCGCCAGTGTGATGTCATCGGGCCCGTCGAGCCGGGTTTGAGTCCCAGTGATGGTGATATCGCTGTTGCGCGAGCGCAACTGCTCCACGCATACCTCGACTTTGCTTCGGCCGATATCCCGCTCAGTGTAAAGAAGCTGCCGGTTGAGGTTCGACAGTTCGACAGTGTCATGGTCGATGCAGTGCAGCGAGCCGATGCCGCAGCCGGTCAGGCTGGCCGCGGCGGCGCTGCCTACGCCACCGAGCCCCAGTACCGCGACCCGGGCCGCTTTGAGCCGGGCCTGCAGGCCGTAGCCAGTGCTCTCTGGCCGCAAGTCGATGGAACTGAAGAACTGCGCGTTCCGCTCATATCGCTCGATCTCGCGATCTGACAGTTCAGGCGGAATTGGAGCCGTCGTATCCAGAACCCAGCCAGACTCGATGAGGAAGTCGATGATCTCGCCGATATCTTCGGCTGTCGTCCTGGACCCGGCCGCATGCTCAGCCTGCACCTCCGCCACGAGAGCCTCGCGCGAGCGCGTCCCGTCCAAGCGCTCGCAGATAGACCACACCACACCGCTTTCGTCGGAGAGCTCGGTGGCCAGCCCGTGCAGTTGCGGGCCGAGCCACACGGCACCGCTCATTACCCGGTACAGCGACTGCCCCTGCTTGATGCGCAGGCCCACGGGTTTCTCCCGAAAAGAACTCCAGGACCACAGCCAGGCTGCCATCTCCTATCCGGGAGGCGACAGCCCGGCCACAGGCAGCCAGACGGGTCCTACCGGCTGATTGGGGGCGTGATCTTGGTGGTTTCCAGCTTGCTAAGCTTCCGGACCTTGATCTTCTTCACGTTCGGTACCTCCGCCTGTCGGGTCCCGCCAAGTGCGCAATGCCCGATATAGGGCTATCGCGCCCTATGCTGTGTTTCGCGCGCCAGGTTACCACGCCAGCCTCGACGATTCAGGGGTAGGGCGGGCTGGTTACTGATTGTGCTGATGCCGGGTTTCGGTCGTTTATCTGGTTGTTGTCTTCGGGGTGGTAGGGTCCGCCAACCCTTTTGACCGATGACGAGATCCCGCCGGTGGCGCGGCCAGGCGATCCCATCCTGCGTGGGAGATCCCGCTGCACGCCATTCATCCACCAGCTGGCGAAGGCTAGAAGCCACCACGACCACAGATTGTCCCCGCGAGATGCCAAGGCGGTCACCGGCCTGGTCGAACTCGCGCCCGGACGCGGCGCCGTCATGACCATGGTCAGCCAGGCGCTGACCAGAAGCCCATCTGCACGTCACGGCGCGTGACCAACGCTTGGCGCCGGCGGACTCGCATGTCCGCCTGGTAGTCAGCGCTGGCCTTCCGCTACCCAGGGGCCGCGCCGACCGAGGCCGCGTGGGCGCACCTGCGCGCCGCCGCCCCGATCCCGCCTCCTCGGGCAAGCGCACCCGCCACCGCCTCAACCCCGGAGGCGACCGCCAGGCCAGCCATGCCCTGTGGCGGATCGTGATCACCCGGATGAGCTCCCATCCCCCGACCCGCGCCTACGTCGAGCGCCGCACCGCCGAGGGCC
>Ga0102924_1005920_pt1 | contig 11615 bp, 11 predicted proteins | sample PaiPotPPM11metaG_FD_80116 | JGI IMG/M metagenome (GOLD analysis project Ga0102924, IMG submission 80116) | Iron sulfur acid spring bacterial and archeal communities from Banff, Canada, to study Microbial Dark Matter (Phase II) - Paint Pots PPM... ...
CAACCACATATAGAGCGGTAACTGAGCAGACTTGGCAGCACAGGCCAGGAAGAGCAGCAGCGTAATAGCAGTCGCAGCCGTCCCGAAATTGTGACCAAGCACGCTATGATAATCGAGATGACCAGATTGCGCAAAGATCAAGAATATAGCGATCATCAGACCGAAGTCACCGATGACATTAATCACAAACGCTTTCTGCGCGGCAGCCACCGCTGACGGACGCTGATACCAGAAACCGATCAGCAGGTACGACGCCAGACCAACCAGACCCCACCCGACCAGCAGGAAGAGCATATTGTTGGCGATTACCAGCATCACCATCGCAAAAATAAAGAAGTTCAGATAGGCGAAGAAGCGCCAGAAGGCGGGATCATCATGCATGTAGCCCGCTGAATAGATATGAATCAGCAAGCCAACACCCGTCACCACCAGCAGCATCACCATCGATAGTGGGTCCAGGTACAGCCCAAAGTTCAGCGAAAACGTCCCCGCAGTAATCCACGTAAAGACATTCAGATCACTCACTCGCTGAGCAACAGGAGTACCGAGCATCACCACAAAGTTGATAGCGGACAACACAAAGGCCAGTCCGCAGGCACCCCAGCCAACCGCAAGGATCGCGGCGTGCGAGAACTTCCTGCCAAACAGGCCCAGGATAATAAATCCGAGCAGGGGCAGCAGAAGGACCCAGAGACTCAGGTTTGTCATAACTAACTAGCCTCGCAGTATGTTCATCTCGTCAATATCGATCTTGTGGCGTGAGCGGAAGATAGAGACGATCAGAGCCAGACCTACCACCACCTCAGCAGCGGCAACCGTCAATACCAGAAAGACAAACATCTGTCCATCCGCAGAATCCAGAAAATGGGATAACGCCACAAACGATAAATTAACGGCATTCAGCATCAATTCAATTGACATAAAAATGATCAGCGGATTCCGCCTGATCAGCACCCCAACCGTGCCGATAGTGAACAACACAGCGCTCATTATCAGATATGCAGATAACGGCATTGTTCTCTCCTACTTATGATGTACGGCGTCCAAATACAAGGGCACCGAGAATTGCAATCACAATCAGTAAGCTCGTCACCTCAAATGGGAACAGATACCCATGGAAGAGGGCCCAGCCAAAGGCCTCAGTATTCCCCATCTTAGCCACCGTCGCGGAGAGGCTTTCGGCACCAACCGTCTTAGCAGCGGCATTCTGAGCACCATTAAAGAGCAGATAGCTCAAAGCACCGACCAGCACAACACCGAGCAGTCCACCAAGCAGACGTTGCCAGGGGAGATGATCCTCCTGTAAACTGGACTCATTCTGATCCGGGGCCAGCATCGTAACCACGAACAGGAAGAGCACCATAATCGCGCCAGCATAGATCAAGACCTGAACCGTCGCGATAAACATGGCCTGTAGTTGCAGATAGAACAGCGCCAGAAACAGCAGAGTGAGGATCAGACTCAAGGCGCTATGAACGGCGTTCTTAAATGCAATTACGCCAATTGCGGTAGCCGTCGTCGCTACCGCCAGCACGATAAACGACACAATCGAGATTGTCATTGTTATAGCTTTCTTCTATCCTCATCCTGATCCGGGTTTTCCAGCAGGATATCGCGCTCAACTTTCGTATCACCCTGTCCAACAGCCGTCGCCGTAGCACGCGAGCCATCGAACACATGTGAAGCCTGCGGAACAGGCTGTTCCGCATCTGCAGGAGCAGGTTCTGCCCAGGTCTCATTCGAACCGATCGTTGCCTGACCCTCTGGCTCTAAGAGTTGCTCTTTATGATAGATGAGATCTTCAGAATAGAATTGAGCCAGTTCGTAGTTCTTCTCCAGCGTAATCGCGCCGGTCGGGCAGGCCTGCTGGCAATATCCACAAAAGATACAGCGCAACATATTGATATCAAAGACACGGGAGTAGCGCTCACCAGGCGAGACCTGATTCTCCGCTGTATTCTCTTCCGCCTCGATATAGATAGCATCAGCCGGACAGGCACCCGCGCACAGGTAGCAACCGACACAACGCTCCATACCATTATCATAACGATGCAATACATGTCGTCCACGGAAACGTGGTGGCAGTTCGCGCTCTTCCTCTGGATAGGAGATCGTGGTTGGTTTGCGTCCCATATTCTTGAGCGTCGTCGCCATACCCTTAATCATGTCCATTGACATAGCAGCTATTTCCTCCTCCGCCAGGGTACAAGAGAGCACTATACGCTAGAACCCTCTCCTCCCGTGCGTTAAACCTGTACAGCGGTTGTATCTTGCGTGCCCTGAGATCCCTGCTTGTCTGCCGGCTCCTCTGAAGAGGCATCAGGAACGACACGCTCAAACTTCGCCAACCGTACCGACGACGGCAAGACAATCTCGCCATTTGACTCTTCACGGCGTACACCAGCCAGCAGTCCGCGTCGACGAATCGCGACAAACGCGATGACGATAACAGCCAGACCGATCACGCCACTCACCCACCAGCCCCAATTGAAGGCTACAGCCACCGCCGTTACCAGCATATTCAGAACCGCCAGAGGGAGTAGCACCTGCCAGCCCAGGGTCATCAAACGATCATAGCGGATACGTGGCAGGGTGGCACGCACCCAGATAAAGATGAACAGGAAGAACGCAACCTTGATCACATAGACCAGCAGCGAGAGCACAGGAACACTATCGGTCAGGCCAAAGAGACTCCAGCCACCAAAGAATAACGATGCCGCAATCGAGCTCACCGTAAACATATTGATGTACTCGGACATCTGATACAGGCTCCAGCGCAGACCGCTATACTCTGTCAGATAGCCAGCCGTCAACTCTTGTTCGGCCTCTGGCAGATCGAACGGCGCACGGTTCACCTCAGCAAAGGCGGCGATCATATAGATCACAAAACCGAGTGGCTGTGCCACCACAAACCAACCATGTACCTGCTGATTCACGATCGAATGCAAGCTCAGCGTACCCGCCCAGATCAGCACGCCACCCAGGGCCAGACCCAGACTCGTCTCGTAAGAGACCATCTGTGCCGCACTACGCAGAGCGCCCAGCAGCGAATAGCGGTTTCCAGAAGACCAGCCGCCCAGGACGATGCCATAGACAGCTAGCGACGAGAACGCCAGCACATACAGGATACCGACATTGATATCGCTAATCGAAGGGTCCCAGATGCTCGGATGAGCAGCACTCCCACTCCAGTAGTTGCCAATCGGGATTACCGCGAATGCGCTGATCGCCACCACCACCGAGATCACCGGAGCGATCAGGTAGATTGCCTTACTAGCCTGCGTCGGGATAATCTGTTCTTTAAAAGCCATCTTCACAGCATCCGCGATTGGCTGGAAGAGACCCAGCGGACCGGCGCGATTCGGTCCCAGGCGACCCTGGAAGAAGGCCAATACACGCCGCTCGATCAACGTCATATACGCGAAGGCAGTCAGCAAGATAACAATCAGAATAGCACCTTTGATAATCGTCGCGACGATCAAGGCTACCGTTGGATTGTTCATAAAACTAAACATGCAAGACCTCCTGCTCACGCGTTGTGCGCACACCTTGCAGGCCTAGCTCCTCCCAATCGAGTCCCGCATAGAAAGGATTGTGCTCAGCGATCTCCAACAGAATCTCCTGCGGATCCGCATAGCTCCAATCCTGACCCAGAGCATTCGCGAGAGCGGTAAGGATCTGCCAATCAGCCTGCGCACCCGGCAACGGACGCAAGGCACGCCGCACCGCCTGCACATGATGATCAACGTTAGTCATACTGCCATCTTTCTCCGCAAAGGAGACCGCCGGCAACACAACATCGGCCTGACGCACCGTCTCGGTCGGCAACAGTTCCTGCACGACCAGCAATTCTAGTGCCGGCGCGAGTTGACCCTCAAGATGCTGCACCGGATTGGCACCCATCACAAAGAGCGCTTTGATCTGATCACTGGCCAGGATCTCGGCATAGGATAGGCCAGGCTGCTCCACAGGCTGGTAACCAGGCAGAGCATCGGGCAACAGACCCATGTCACGAGCACCCAGCGAGTTGGCATCTCTGAACAGAGGTCCAACACCAGCGCCCGGACGATCGATCTGGCCGCTCAGCACAGCCAGAGCCTGCAGATCGGCAGCGAGATCCTCCGCACCAGTTTCAAGGGTTGTCATCTCATCATACAGGATCACAGCAGCCTTCGCAGCGACGATCTCATCCGCCAGAGCCTGTAACTGCGTAGTGAGCCGTGCACCAAAGGTATCAATGCCAGCGCGGATCACCTGATCCTCACGCTGAACCTTCGTACGCAACTCTTCGCGACCCTCAAGATTCACCGCTGCATTCGCAAGAACCTGCTTGAGCATAAGCTTGGCAGCAACACCGGTCGTCTGCTCAGGGATCGTCAACTTCAACGTCGAAAGACGATCAAGTTCGGTCTCAGCAGAGTTCACAATATAGATCTGTGCACCCTTCTTCAGAGCCTTCTTTATACGCAGATTGAGAATCGGCTGATGGAGATAAGGATCACTGCCGATCAGCACAATATGCGAAGCTTGCTCGATCTCGGAGAGGCTATTGGTCATCATCCAGGGCTTGCCGGTCAAACGATCGCGAGCACCCGGGAATGTACCATGGTGATGATCGATATTCGCAGTTCCGATCACATTGCGCAGCAGCTTCTGGAAGAGATAGGTCTCTTCATTGGTTGTGCGCGTCGAACCGATACCAGCTACCGACTGAGCACCATTGCGAGCAACGATGTCTTTCACGCGGCTCGCGATATATGAGATCGCCTCCTGCCAGCTAGCAGGAGTCAGCTTGCCATCGCGGCGGATCAGCGGAGTACGCAGACGCTGGTCACTGTTCACATAATCGAAATCCCAACGACCACGATTACAGAGCCAACCATCATCGACCTCATCGTTGTTACGCGACATCAGGCGTGTGATACGATCGACACGACTATCGATACGCGCATTACAGCCAACGCTACAGTTATTACAAATACTCGGAGTCTTCTTGAGCTCCCAGGGGCGAGCCTTGAAACGATAGGACTGCGCAGTCAGAGCACCAACCGGGCAGATCTCAACCGTGTTGCCCGAGAAGACCGAATCAAAGGCATGCCCTGGCGCGGTCCCGATCTCTGAGCGGAAGCCACGATTGATCACGACCAGACCATTATCCATCGCAATCTCAGAACTAAAGCGCGTACAACGCTGACAGAGTACACAGCGCTCGCGATCCAGATTGATATCCTGACTCATCGGGATCGGTTTGGGATAGTGACGCTTATTCAGATCGAAGCGCGTGCTCCCCGGACCATGGCGTAACGTGAAATCCTGCAGATCGCACTCACCGGCTTTATCACAGATCGGACAGTCCAGCGGATGGTTGATCAACAGGAACTCCAGAGTACCGCGTCGAGCCTTCAAGACCTTCTCAGTCTTCGTATGCACCACCATACCCTCAGCGACCGGCGTCGTACACGAGGTCTGTGGAGGCTTCGGGATCTTCTCGATCTCGACAAAGCACATACGGCAGGCACCCAGCGGAGGCATCTTCTCATGATAGCAATAGATCGGAATCTCGATGCCCGCCTGTTTGGCCGCCGCCCATACCAGCGTACCGGGAGGAACCGCGACCGGGATATCATCAATCGTCAAATGGACGAGACCGTCGTTTTTTTTCTCTTCTTCTGGCATTTCGGAGTTACCTCTACTAATGGGCCGCAGCGGGCTGAGCATCTAACACCTCTTCTACGTGCTGATGCTGCTGGCTTCCCGGGCCAACCATACAATGTCCATGCGTGACATGATACTCGAACTCCGCACGGAACTTACGAATGCTACTGCCGACCGGAGTCGTCGCAGCATCGCCCAACGGACAGAAAGACTTGCCGGCAATATTATCGCAGATATCCAGCAACAGGTCGATATCTTTCATCTGCCCATGTCCATGCTCAAGGCGTTCAAGGATCTCAGTCATCCAGAATGTCCCCTCACGACAAGGGGTACATTTGCCGCACGACTCATCGCGATAGAACTCCGACATACGCAGGACCGCACCCACGATACAGGTATCCTCGTTCATCACGATCACGCCCCCCGAACCCAGCATCGAACCGGCCGCCGCCACCGACTCATAGTCCAGCGGAGTATCGAGCGCATCAGGTGTCAGAATAAAGGTAGAGGAGCCACCAGGAATAATCGCCTTCACCTCTTTATCATCCAGGATACCGGCCCCATACCGCTCATCATACAGCAGCGTGCGTAGAGGTATCCCTAACGGCAACTCATAGGTTCCAGGCTTCTTCACATGACCACTCAAGCTAAAAATACGCGTCCCTTTACTTTTTTCAGTACCGAAAGAGGCGTACCATTCGGCTCCATTCGCCACAATCGGCGGGATCGTCGCCAGCGTCTCACAGTTATTAATAACCGTAGGGCCACCATAGAGTCCGACCACCGCAGGGAACGGAGGCTTCAGACGTGGATAGCCACGGCGACCCTCCAGGGACTCCATCAGTGCGCTCTCTTCACCGCAGATATAGGCACCCGCACCACGATGGACAATCACATCCAGGCTATAATCGCTACCCAGAATATTCTTGCCAATCAGGCCAGCGGCATAAGCATCCTGCACAGCCTGCTCAACCTGGCGTGCAGCCAGAGCAAGCTCACCACGAACATAGATAAAAGCCGTGGTCACATTACAGGCATAGCTCGTGATAATCACGCCCTCCACCAGACGATGGGGGATACGCTCCATAATCACGCGATCTTTACAGGTTCCCGGCTCACTCTCATCACTATTACAGCACAGGTAGCGCGGCATATTATTTTTCGCCAGAAAGCTCCATTTCATACCAGTCGGGAAGCCCGCGCCACCACGGCCGCGTAAGCCCGAAGCCTTCATCAGATCGACCAATTGGTCCGGCTGATACTCACGCAGAGCCTTCGCCAGGGCCTCATAGCCGCCATACTGCCGGTACACATCAAGTTTATCAATACCAGGAACATCTACATTCTGTGTCACAACCAGTTCAGGCATCTCTGTTCATCCTTTGTTGGGATACGTAATAGAAGCGAGACGAAGGTCACAGCCCAATGCATTAGCGCTGTGCACCCTCTGAATAGTTCTCGGAAGACTGCGCGTTCAGTTCACGATCCAGCTCATCGATAAGAGCATCGGCACTCGCGAACGTCACATTCTCAACGAACTCATCGTTGACCTGTAAGGCCGGGGCAGAACTACAAGCAGCGATGCACTCAACCCCCATCAACGTATAGCGACCATCAGACGTCGTCTCACCCGCTTTAATACCCAGACGCTGCTCAATATGAGCCATCAACGAATCGCAATTACGTAGATAGCACGAGATACTGGTGCAGACCTTGATAACCTTCTTCCCCTTCGGATGGGGATAATACATCGTATAGAAGGATGCAACGCTCTCTACATCATGCACCGTCAATCTGAGCACCTCAGCAACGGCCTGTAAGCCCTCGGCAGAGACGTAGCCCTCGGCCTCCTGCGCAATATGCAACGATGGCATAATCGCCGAGCGCGGAACCGGATAGCGTTCCGCCAGTTCACGCATACGCTGTTTCGCCTGTTCCGATATCATCTATCCACCTCTCCTAGCACGATATCAATGCTACCGATCGCCGCCACAACATCCGAGAGGAAGTTCCCCTCAATCATGCGAGGCAGGACCTGCAAATTCGCAAAAGAACCGCCGCGCACATGCATGCGGTACGGATTCGGGCCACCATCGCTGACGATATAGAATGCCAGCTCGCCCTTAGGAGATTCAGTACGCAAGTACGACTCTCCCTTCGGCGGTCGGTAGCCTTCCGTATAGAGCTTGAAATGGTGGATCAGAGCCTCCATATTGCCCGTAATCTGCCACTTGGGCGGAGGCGCAACCTTATTATCGGTCACACGGAAACGGCCAGCCGGCAGACCATCCACAGCCTGGCGGATAATCTTCAGGCTCTCCTCCATCTCCAGCATACGGACCAGGTAGCGATCAAAGACGTCACCATTGTTACCAACGGGTATATCAAAGTCGAACTGCTCGTAGCCAGAATAGGGGAAGGCCTTACGCGTATCCCAGACGAAGCCACTGCCACGCAGCGTCGGACCCGACGCACCATAAGCGATGGCATCCTCTTTACTCAAAATACCAATACCCCTGGTACGCTCCAGCCAGAGCTGGTTATTCGTCAGCAGAGCATGATACTCCTGGAGACGAGGAGGGAAATACGCCAGGAAATCACGCACCATCTGCTCAAACTTCGGCGGTAGATCGGCCTGGAGTCCTCCTGGACAGATATAACTGGTCATCATCCGGACGCCAGAGATATACTCAAAGATATCCAGAATCACTTCGCGTTCGCGGAAACAATACAGGAAGACACTTTGAGCACCCAGATCCAGCGCACTGGAACCCAGGAAGACCAGATGGCTAGCAATCCGCTGAAGCTCAGCCAGGATCACACGCGTAAACTTGATCTTATCGTTGATCTGATCCTCAATGCCCAGCAAACGTTCCACCGACAGAGCATACGCCAGATTATTATTCAGGCAGGCCAGATAATCCATGCGATCCGTCAGGACCACCGCCTGATGATACGACTTGGATTCAGCCGTCTTCTCGATGCCCGTATGCAGGTAACCAATATCAGGGATCGCCTTCACCACCGTCTCGCCCTCGATCGTCAGAATCAAGCGCAGAACGCCGTGCGTGCTGGGGTGTTGCGGACCCATATTGATCGTCATCGTATCGGAGCGACGACCATCACCGAGTGGTCGGCTCTCCTCAATGGTATATACCTTCTCAATATCGATAGCATGCGGATCGATATTGTTTATCTCTTTCTGCTTCATAGATTGTCCTTGTCTTCAGCAGGCAATGCAGGAGAAGTGCCAGGTTCCTGACCGCTATTGATCTGGCTGCGATGCTCATTCAGACCGCGACTCTCAGAGGTACGCAGCGTCTGATTATAAAGCTCGCCGACACCTGGATCAACAGTATAAGGGACCTGACCACCCCAATGCGGTTCCGGCAGATCGAAGCCCGAGAGAGGATAATCCTTACGCAAAGGATGGGTCGTCCAATCATGAGGCATAAGCAGACGACGTAGATCAGGATGACCCTCAAAGATCAGACCAAAGAGATCATAGACCTCACGCTCATACCAGTTCGCCCCCGGCCAGACGCCGGTCACAGAGGGGACAACAGGATACTTTTCTTTGCGCTGCCCCACTCGAACCTTGAGGCGCAAAAAACACTGGTGAGGGATAGAAAGAAGTTGATAGACAACATCGAAACGTGGAACCCGCTCCGGCCAATCGACCGCCGTAATAGTCTCCAGAAACGTATATTGCAGATCTTTTTGCAGAAACGAGCAAACCTCGACCAGACTGGCTGGCTCAAGAATAAGCGTCTGCTCGCCGCGAAAATCGATCGTCTCTACGATTGCCTGCGGGAACGTGTTGCGCACCGTCTCAACTGTCGATGCCGCTGTAATGACCATAGTACGCAATCCTGAAATGATATTTATCGCAAGAAGCGACCACATCGTCGCAGCGTGCACATACTATTGCAAAAACTCTTAAGCGAAATAGTAGCGAGCACAAGCAATAGATGAGGAGCCGCCCACTCTACCCTTCCTCTTCAGGGGCCGGGCCAAAGAGACGCAGGCCACTATCTTTGAGGGGATCAGGAGGATTGGGGATACCTGCACGGATCTTACGCTGTAGTTCATTGAGTCCATAAAGAAACATCTCAGGAGTAGGAGGGCAACCGGGGACAAACACATCGACCGGCACGATCTTATCAACGCCCTGCACAATGGCATAGTTGTTAAAGATACCACCACAGGAGGCACAGGCACCCATCGCCAGCACCCATTTGGGTTCAGGCATCTGATCATAGATCTGCCGCAAGACCGGAGCCATCTTCGTCGAGCAGCGACCAGCAACGATCATCAGATCAGCCTGGCGCGGCGAAGCACGAAAAACTTCAGCACCGAAACGCGCAATATCGAAGCGATCACTACTGGCTGCCATCATCTCAATCGCGCAACATGCGAGACCAAACGTCGCAGGCCAGATAGAATAGCTGCGTCCCAGATCGATCAACTTGTTGAGTTGAGCAGTAACAATACCGAAACCGCCATCTTTTTGATGAACAGGCAACTCGCCATGACGCTGACGTGGTGTCTGCGTATTAGAGTATTGCTGTACCGGCTCCCAGGGATTTTTTAGTCCCATGTGAAAGCTCCCTTCCGCCAGACATAAATGTATCCCACCGCCAGTATCAGCAGAAAAACGACCAATTCAATCAGTCCGAATAATTTTAACTGGCGCAATAAAATGGCAAGGGGATAGAAAGAAACGATCTCAATATCGAACGCGATAAAAAGCATGCCGATGAGCAGATACTTCACAGGGAAGCGTCGCGTCGGCGCACCAATCTCTTGAATACCGCATTCATAGGGGGCTAGCTTCTCCGGCGATGGTTTACGAGGCCCCAGAAAGGCAGTGACGACCATCACCAGCAATCCAAAAAGGACGGCCATAGCTACATAAATGAAAACTGGGAGTACTGTTCCCATAACGCGGGACCCTTCATTTCTCTATTCTATAAAAATACTGGAATGGTAACAAACGGGAATGATAACAAAACGGACACACGCCTATGTAGTGTCCTGAGTACACTTCCTCATTTGGTATCGTAGCATAGTGGAGGCGTTTACGTCAAATTAAGAAGCGCAACAAAATACGCTGCAACACTATGGAATTTGATACAGCCAGTGTGCAGCTTGCAGCGATAGAATTCAGATATGAGTAGAAAAGAAAGCTTTGTCAGTGAGAGTGAGCAATACTATTGCAGATATTGCTGATAGAAAGCATAATCGATTGCCTGTCGCAGGAGTGACGGATCAGCGACCGTCCAGAGAGGGAACGTATACCATTGATCCACGGTCCCGATACGCTTCAGTATCACCTCGCTCTCCCCCACTCCAAAACTAGCAATCTCCTCCCAGGGGACAAGTTCCAGTTCATTGGACAGACCAACGCCATCTTTGCTCAGATTCAACGCACCAAAGAAGAGCGTAAAACCGGCATCGTAGGCCGCGAATTGTGAGGGTCGCGCCGTCTGCTCGATCGCCACAGGTTCAGTGATAGGAATACGCAGATATTTGATAATATGTTCGGTCAGCCCCTTAAAGATCCAGAGATTCGGTATACCAGAGACACTCAGAGTCACCCAGGCCCAGCTATCATCACGACGATAGATACTCAACGTCGTATCATCAAGCACAACACGCTCAAATTCGGACCATGGCAGGCTACGAGTCGCAGACGCTTTAGCAGCCGCATCACTCATGTTTCCAGCCACCATATTACGCAACGTCAGACCACGAGCATCGACCAGTAAAGCCCCAAACGCTTGCGCCAGACCAGCCTCATACGTCGAGATTGCGCCCGGTAAGAGGTAACGTGCAATCTCGCGCTCCATAAAACCACCCAACCGATCGAGATGTGGCAGATCACCATTCAACACAAAATGCTTCCCATCGTTACGCAACACAGTATAGTTAAGCAGTGGAGAGATCGGAGCATTGGA
>Ga0102924_1005921_pt1 | contig 11613 bp, 10 predicted proteins | sample PaiPotPPM11metaG_FD_80116 | JGI IMG/M metagenome (GOLD analysis project Ga0102924, IMG submission 80116) | Iron sulfur acid spring bacterial and archeal communities from Banff, Canada, to study Microbial Dark Matter (Phase II) - Paint Pots PPM... ...
CGCCCCCGGAGCCCGGCCGTCACGCCCCCGACCGAAACCTGGCCCTGGAACTCGTCCGCGTGACCGAGGCCGCGGCCATGGCCTCAGCTCGCTGGGTCGGGCGCGGCGACAAGAACGGCGCCGACGCGGCCGCCGTCAACGCCATGCGGCGCCTGATCAATACCGTCAGCATGGACGGCGTCGTGGTCATCGGCGAGGGCGAGAAGGACGCCGCGCCCATGCTGTTCAACGGCGAGCAGGTCGGTGACGGCAGCGGCCCCCGCTGTGACGTCGCCGTGGACCCGATCGACGGCACCCGGCTGACCGCCAACGGCATGCCGGACGCCATCGCCGTGATCGCGGTGAGCGCCCGCGGGTCCATGTACGACCCGTCGGCGGTCTTCTACATGAAGAAGCTGGTCACCGGGCCCGAGGCGGCCGAGGTCGTGGACCTCGACGCGTCGCCGGCCGCCAACATCGCGGCCGTGGCCCGGGCCAAGGGCTGCTCGTCGCATGACGTCACGGTGATCATCCTGGACCGGCCCCGGCACGCCGGGCTGATCAAAGAGGTGCGCGAGGCCGGGGCGCGGATCAAGCTCATCACCGACGGCGACGTGGCCGGGGCGATCATGGCCGCCCGCGCGGGCACCGGCATCGACCTGCTGCTCGGCGTCGGCGGGACGCCCGAGGGCGTCATCGCGGCCTGCGCCATCAAGTGCCTGGGCGGCGTCATCCTCGGCAAGCTGGCCCCGCGTGACGAGGCCGAGCGGCGCAAGGCGCTGGACGCCGGTCACGACCTAGACCGCATCCTGACCACTGATGACCTCGTGGCTTCCGACGACGCGTTCTTCGCCGCCACCGGCATCACCAACGGCGAGCTGCTCTCCGGGGTCAAGTACCGGGCCGGCGGCGCCCACACCCACTAGCTGGTCATGCGGGCCCGCTCGGGCACGGTCCGCAACATCTACAGCGAGCACCAGCTCTGGAAGCTCAGCGCGTACAGCGCCGTCAACTTCGACGGCGACTAGCCCCTGCCTCAGACACCGGGTGACCAGGACCGCTGGCCGGCCGGACGTCAAGCTATTAGCGCCCCAACTTCCCGGGATTTCGCTGTGAGTGGCCGACCCCCCTTGCGCCTTTCTGTTACGTGGCCGTAACCTACTCGCCAGTAGCTAGTCATAGGTGAACAACACGGCGCGCCCGGCCGAACTGCGCAGACGGACACGGACCGCCCTTTCTCGGGGGTCTTTGCGTCACGCGGCGCCAGCCGGGCGATCAGTAGCCGGCGTGGGAAGGAGTCGCAGGACCTGAACGGTCCCACATGCCCGAGCACATCGGCCAAGGAGGAATGGAACAGCATGCGCACAGGCATAGCCAGGATTCTCGTAACCGGCGCCGCGGCCGCCGCCGCGGTCGCGCTCACCGCTACCACCGCGTTCGCGTCGTCCGCGACGACCTTCACCGTCTCCCCCGGCGGCAAGTACGCCGGCACGGCGGGCAAGACGGTCCTCACGGACAACAACACTCACACCGTGCTGTCCTGCACGTCGGCCTCGGCCAAGGGCGTCCTCAAGAAGGGCAAGGGCCTGGCCGGCAAGAACATCGGCACCATCACCAGCACCTCGTTCAACAAGTGCACCGGTCCCCTCGGGCTGACCTTCAAGGTCAAGCAGTCCGGCACCTGGGACCTGACGGTCACCAAGTACAACAGCAAGACCGGCGTGACCACCGGCTTCATCAGCAACACCAAGGCCTTGCTGTCCGGCACCGGCTGCTCGGCCACCGTGACCGGCGCCACCGACGCCACCTACACCAACAAGACCGGCGTGCTGTCGGTCAAGGCCGTGGCCAAGTCCGGCCACGTGCTGAAGATCTCCAAGGTCAACGGCTGCGACGGCCTGGTGAACAACGGCGACACCTCGGACTTCACCGGCAGCTACAAGATCAGCCCCAAGCAGAAGATCACCTAATCTACGCGGCGTAGCCGCACTCTCACTGCGCGCCGCCCGGCCGCCGGAGCGCTTCCGGGCCGGGCGGCGCCGCATATCCGCCCGTGACCGCACGCCCATTCCCCTTGGGCGGCGGTCGCTTGCTCAGAGTCAACCCAAGGAGGGCACCCATGAAGTGGTCGACAGGCCGGCCGCGGCTGCTGCGCGGCCTGACGCTGGCCACGGTGGCCGGCCTGGCCGTAACGGCAGGCGGGATCGCCAGCGCCGGCGCCGCGTCCGCCAGCAACACGCTCACCGTGAAGTACAAGGTCACGGGCTCGACCTTCATCAAGTCCATCAATGCCACCCCATCCCTGGGTCCTGGCACGCTGACCAGCAAGGTCAACCTGAGCAACGGCAAGCTCACCGCGAACCTGTCGCTGCCCGCCGCGACCGTCTCCTTCAAGGAGTTCGGCCTCATCCCGGTCACCGCGACCACCGAGTTCGTCCAGGACGGCCCGACCACCGGCCAGCTGAACGTCAACACCGGCGCGGTCTCCACTACCTCCAAGATCATCCTCAAGCTGACCAGCATGAACGTCGCCGGCCTGCCGGTGCCGGTGCCCAGCACCTGCCAGACCGCCCCGGCCACCGTCCAGCTGGCCAGCCAGAAGGGCTTCACGGTGGTGAACGGCGGCAACCTAGCCGGCACCTACACCATTCCGAACTTCTCCGGCTGCGGCGTGCTCACCCCGGTGCTGAACCTGACCATCCCCGGCTCCGGCAACACCATCGCGCTCAAGCTGGGCAAGGCCAAGCGAGTCTGACCAAGAACAGATAGGTTTCTGCCGTTCGCGGCCGCGGCTTCATTCGATATGAAACGGGCCGCGGCCGTCGGGCTCCGAGGAGTACAGAACGTGACCAGGCACGTGGCGCGAGCAGTGACCGGCATAGCCGCGGTCGGCGCAACCGTGGCCGCCGCCGCCGTCGCTGCCGCCGCCACGGCCGGGCCGCCTGCCACCCAGCAGCACGCCGCGGCCCAGGTCACCTACAACTGCCCGCAGCCGGCCGGGACCACCGGGACCGTGCCGGTCCCGGTCAAGGTCGCGGCCACGTTCCCGGCCCGGATCACCTCCGGCCAGCCGGTCCAGCCCGGCTCGGCCCAGCTCACCATCCACCTGCCGGCGGCCCTGGTGGCAGGGCTGGCCCAGGGCCACGCCACCACCCTGGGCGGGATCGCGCGCCTGTCCTTGGCCGTGGCCCAGGGCCCGAGCCACGCCAGCGCCGCCTGGACCGGCCTGACCTGGCCCTCGGCCACCCTCCCGGCCAGCGGCGGGCTGACCCTGACCGCGACAGGACCCGTGCCCGCGGTCCAGCCCCGGAGCACCACCAGCCCGGTCACGTTCACACTGGCCGGCCTGACCCTGACGATGACCCCGCACACCCAGGCGGGCACCTCCACCAACCCGTCGGGCCTGCCGGACACCCTGGCCTGCACCCCGGCCGGCGGCCAGAAGCTGCTGCTGAGCACGGTCGCCGGCTCCGGCGCCAGGCACCACAAGAAGGCGGCGACCACAGCCCGGCACAAGCCCGCCTGCCCCAAGGAGCCCAAGGGCGGCTACAAGCTCAACCCCCGGTTCAAGCCACCGAAAATCCCCAAGGGCCAGCACATCATCGTCCACCACGAAGCCGGGTTCCTGGGCTGCGCCTGGGTGGTCGGCTACGCCGACGTCCGCAAGCTCAACGGGGCCTCGTTCCTGGGCCCGGCCATGGTGGCGGTGCACGCGGGGATCATCCTCGACTACAACTACCTGCACTCCAAGTACTTCCAGCAGGACTCGGCCGCCGAGCTGGACTACCAGTTCTGCCGCCGGACCGGCCACCAGCACAAGCTCAAGTGCGTTACCCGGCACGGCCTCCCCCCGACCCAGGCCACCTTCCTGGCCTTCGGCTTCATGCCCGCCACGGCCACCATGCACCTGGACGAGATCGGCACCCTGGACCTGTTCGGCGTCGGCACCATCAGCGCGCTCCAGAACAACTACTCCTGGGCGTACATGCGGCTGACGATCTCCAACGTCAAGGTCAACGGGGTCCCGCTCAACGTCGGCCCGAACTGCCAGGCCGTGCACCCGCTGCGGATCGAGCTGATCGGCCGCGCGCCCGGCTACTCGCTGCAGCAAGGCGGCCCGCTGGACGGCAACGTGAGCATCCCGGCGTTCAAGGACTGCGGCGTGGGCGAGAACCTCGATCCGATCTTCGGCACCATGCGCCGGGGCGTGCTGGTCGGGAGCATCTCGGGACCGCGCAACTTCAGCATCCTGACCCAGGGCACCCTGTGCACGCCGGCCCAGGGCACGGGCTGCCCGCCGCGCAAGCGGAAGCCGGTCCATTGACCTGGCCGTAGCCGCCGGAACGTGACTTCAGCGTCCTTGACCGCCGAAAGTGTTCAAATCTAGGATACTGGCCGGTAACATGCGTGAAATGCCGTCGCGACGTGGCCGTATCGGCCCAGATCAGGCCAGTGCCATACGGTCGGCCATGAAATCGGCTACTCGGTATAACGATCGCATTCCGGGTCCCGGTGGTGGCCACTACGCTGGCCGGGTTCCGCATGAGGATGAAGAACCGGCTCGCTGCCCGACCTCAAGGAGGCCCGATGGGCGTTGAGGTCGTCATCGAGGGGCTGACCAAGTCCTTCGGGGGGCAGACCGTCTGGCGCGACGTCAGCCTGTCGCTGCCGGCCGGCGAGGTCAGCGTGATGCTGGGCCCGTCGGGCACCGGCAAGACGGTGTTCCTCAAGTCCCTGGTCGGCCTGCTCAAGCCCGACCGCGGCCGGGTGCTCGTCGACGGCGTGGACATCGTGGCCTGCTCCGAGCGCCGGCTCTACGAGGTGCGCAAGCTGTTCGGGGTCATGTTCCAGGACGGCGCGCTGTTCGGCTCGCTGAACCTGTACGACAACATCGCCTTCCCGCTGCGCGAGCACACCCGCAAGACCGAGGCCGAGATCCGCTCCATCGTGCTGGAGAAGATGGAGATGGTCGGCCTGGGCGGCGATGAGCGCAAGGTACCCGGCGAGATCTCGGGCGGCATGCGCAAGCGGGCCGGGCTGGCCCGCGCCCTGGTGCTCGACCCGCAGATCATCCTGTGCGACGAGCCCGACTCCGGCCTGGACCCGGTCCGCACCGCCTACCTGTCTCAGCTGCTCATCGACCTGAACGCGGAGATCGACGCGACGATGCTGATCGTCACGCACGACATCCAGATCGCCCGCACCGTGCCGGACAACATCGGCATGCTTTTCCGCGGCGGCCTGATCACCTTCGGGCCCCGCGAGGCGCTGCTGACCAGCGACAACCCGGTCATCACCCAGTTCGTGAACGGCCGCAGGGCGGGGCCTATCGGCATGTCCGAGGAGAAGGACCAGGCCCTGGTGGCGGCGGAGCAGGCCCAGGACTCCTCCGTGGTGACCCTGCCGCCGCTGGCCGCTCAGCTCGAGCCCAGCCCGGGCATGCCGGTCCGGCAGGCCGTCCAGCGGCGCCGGGACCGGGTGATGGGCATGCTGCCCACCCTGTCCGAGCCCGCCCAGCGGGCCATCCTGGACAGCCTCACGCCCGCCGAGCGCTCCCGCTATGACCAGGCCAACGGCGAGGCGCACGCCAACGGCGATGCCAGGGCCAACGGCGAGCGGCAGGCGGGCTCGTGACGAGCGGCGACCAGCCGGCCGGGCCCGGCCTGGGCGCCCTGCGCCAGACCGGGCTGCTGTTCGGGCTGGCGGCCAGCGTGATCCGGCTGACCTTCCGCCGCCCGTTCCAGGTCCGCGAGCTGATCGAGCAGTTCTGGTTCATCGCCAGCGTGACGATCCTGCCCTCGGCCCTGGTCTCGATCCCGTTCGGCGCGGTCATCGCCCTCCAGGTCGGCTCGCTGGCTTCCCAGCTCGGCGCGGAGTCGTTCACCGGCGGGGCCAGCGTGCTGGCCGTGGTCCAGCAGGCCAGCCCGCTGATCGTGGCCCTGCTCATCGCCGGCGCGGGCGGCTCGGCCATCTGCGCCGACATCGGCGCCCGGACCATCCGCGAGGAGATGCAGGCCATGGAGGTCATGGGCGTGTCGCCCATCCAGCGCCTGATCGTCCCCCGGGTGCTGGCCGCGATGGGCGTCGCGGTGCTGCTCAACGGCCTGGTCTCGGTGGTCGGCGTGCTGGGCGGCTACTTCTTCAACGTGATCGTGCAGCACGGCACGCCGGGCGCCTACCTGTCCAGCTTCTCCGCCCTGGCCCAGCTGCCCGACCTGTACGTCAGCGAGCTCAAGGCGCTGATCTTCGGGTTCATCGCGGCCATCGTGGCCGCGCACCGGGGCCTGAACCCCCGTCCGGGCCCCAAGGGCGTCGGCGACGCGGTCAACCAGTCGGTGGTCATCGCGTTCCTGCTGCTGTTTTTCGTGAACCTGGTGATCACCGCGATCTACCTGCAGATCGTTCCGGCGAAAGGCTCCTGATGGGACTCCAGGATCGGGTAGACCGCTCGCTCGGCTGGCTGGACATGCTGGGTGACCAGCTCACCTTCTACGTCAGCGCGATCGCCTGGACCCCGCGGGCGGTCCGCCGCTACACCCGCGAGGTGCTGCGGCTGCTGGCCGAGGTCAGCTTCGGCAGCGGGGCGCTGGGGCTGATCGGCGGCACGGTCGGCGTGATGATCGGCATGACCCTGTTTACCGGCACCGTGGTCGGCCTGCAGGGCTACGCCGCGCTGAACCAGATCGGCGCCTCGGCGTTCACCGGCTTCGTGTCCGCCTACTTCAACACCAGGGAGATCGCCCCGCTGGTGGCCGGGCTGGCCCTGTCGGCCACCGTGGGCGCCGGCTTCACCGCCCAGCTCGGCTCGATGCGCATCAACGAGGAGGTTGACGCGCTGGAGGGCATGGGCGTGCCCAGCCTGCCCTACCTGGTCACCACCCGGATCGTGGCCGGGGCCGTCGCGATCATCCCGCTGTACGCCATCGGCCTGCTCAGCTCGTACGTGGCCGCCCGGTTCGTGACCGTGTACTTCAACGGCCAGTCGCCGGGCACCTACGACCACTACTTCGCGCTGTTCCTGCCCCCGATCGACGTGCTGTGGTCGTTCGTCAAGGTGCTGATCTTCGCCGTGGTGGTCATCCTGGTGCACTGCTATTACGGCTACCGGGCCACCGGCGGCCCGGCCGGGGTCGGCGTGGCCGTGGGCCGGGCCGTGCGCACCGCGATCGTGCTGATCAACGTCATCGACTTCTTCATGAGCCTGGCCATCTGGGGCGCCACCACCACCGTGCGAGTCACCGGATGAGTGTCTCGGCCGGGTGGCTCAAGACGCGGCGCCGGCTGACCGGCGTCGTGTTCCTGGCCACCTTCGCGCTGCTGATCTGGCTGTCCCTGGCCATCTACAACAAGCGGTTCACCCCGGTGTCCTGGGTGACCTTGTACACCAGCAGCGCCGGCAACGAGATGAACATCGGCGCCCAGGTCATGGTCCGCGGGGTCCAGGTGGGCGAGGTCCGCCAGATCACCGCCAACGGCCATGGCGCCCAGCTCAAGCTGGCCATCGACCCCGGCATGGTGCACCTGCTGCCCGCCAACGTGACCGCGCAGATGCTGCCGACCACGCTGTTCGGGGCCCGCTACGTGGACCTGGTGCTGCCGTCCCGGCCGGCGACGGCCCGGCAGGACAGCGGCAGCGTGATCAGCCAGGACCGGTCGGCCGACGCCATCGAGCTGGAGAAGGTGCTCAACAACCTGCTCCCGCTGCTGACTGCCGTCCAGCCCCAGCAGCTGTCGCTCACGCTGACCGCCATCGCCCAGGGGCTGCAAGGCCGGGGCACCAAGCTGGGCCAGACGCTGGTCACCCTCAACTCCTACCTGCGCGGGCTGCGCCCGCACCTGCCCGCCCTGGACCGCGACATCGCCGAGCTGGTCCAGGTGACCAGGACCTACACCCAGGCGACCCCGGACATCCTGCACGCGCTGACCGACTTCTCGGTGGTCAACAAGACCGTCTACCAGCAGCGGGCCAACCTGGCCGCGCTGTTCTCGACGGTCACCACCGCGTCGGGCGACCTGCGCGCCTTCCTGGACGGCAACTCGCGCAACATCATCTCGCTGTCGCAGGTCAGCACGGGCACGCTGCAGCTGCTGGCCCGGTACTCGCCGGAGTTCCCGTGCACGCTGCGGGCCCTGGTGGCGTTCGAGCCCAGCGTGAACCGGGTTCTGGGCGCGGGCACCGGCCAGCCCGGCCTGCACATCCACGTCAACGTGGAGCGCTCCCTGGGCCGCTACACGCCTGCCAACGCACCGTATTACGGCGACAACCTCGGACCCCATTGTTACTCGGTGCCGTTTACTGGCATCGCGCTCCGTGACGGTGCCGGTGCGGCGGCGGTGGCCCGGAGAGGGTCGTCTTCTCACAAGGCCCGGACGTCGAGCGTGTTCCTGGGCCCGTCCGGCGAATCCGGGCTGGGGGTGGCCAACTCGCCGGCCGAGAACGAGCTGGTCAACGAGCTGGCCGGACTGACGCTGCGGCGGGCGCCACGGTCGCTGCCGGACTGGAGCAGCCTGCTGGTCGGGCCGTTGTACCGGGGGGCCAGGGTGACGCTGCGGTGAGCACTGACACTCAGGCGCCGCCCCGGATGCCCAGCCGGCCGGCCGGACCGCCGCCCAAGCGGGCCAGCATGACCGGGCCGCTGGTCAAGTCGATCATCTTCATCGTGGTGACGGCGCTGGCCACGGCGCTGCTGGCGATCAGCATCACCAACTCGGGGGTCACCGGCTCGGTCGGCTACCGGGCGGTGTTCTCCGACGTCACCGGGCTGGTCGTGGGCGACGACGTGGACATCGCCGGGGTCCGGGTGGGCCAGGTGACCTCGATCAGCGTGTACCGCCGCGACCTGGCCGTGGTCGGGTTCGCGGTGCAGCCGGGGCGTCCGCTGCCGGCCTCGGTCACGGCGCAGCTGTTCTACCGCAACCTGGCCGGCCAGCGGTACATGGAGCTGGACCAGGGGACGGGCCCGGTGGGCCAGGTGCTGGCGGCGGGCGGGACGATCCCGCTGGCCCGGACGACTCCGGCGCTGAACCTGACCGAGCTGTTCGACGGGTTCCAGCCGCTGTTCCAGGCCCTGTCGCCGGGCGACGTGAACAAGCTGTCGGACGAGATCATCCAGCTGCTCCAGGGCGAGGGCGCGACCATGGACACGCTGCTGTCCAACATCGCCTCGCTGACCACCGCGCTGGCTCGCAAGGACCAGGTCATCGACGAGGTGATCGGCAACCTCAACGCGGTGGTGACCACGATCAACTCGCGCGGCAACGCCCTGGCCCAGACGGTGACGACGCTTCAGCAGCTGGTCTCCGGGCTGGCCGCCGACCGGCAGCCGATCGGCGAGGCCATCTCGGCGCTGGGCAGCCTGACCAGCGCCACGGCCGGGCTGCTCCAGGTCGGCCGGGCCCCGCTGCACGACGACATCGTCTCGCTCGGGCAGCTGGCCACCAACCTGGCCAATAACAGCCCGGCGGTCCAGACGTTCCTGCAGAACCTGCCGGTCAAGATGACCGACATCGCCCGGCTGGCCTCCTACGGGTCGTGGCTCAACTTCTACCTGTGCGACGCCTCGGTCACCGGCGTGCACGCCACCCTGCACGGACGGACGCCCAAGGGGGTCCCGATCACGGCGGCGAGGTGCCAGTCATGAAGCCGATGAGCGAGCGCAGCCCGGTCGCGATCGGGCTGGCCGGCCTGGCGCTGATGGGGCTCGTCGCGCTGGCCGTGTTCTTCTCCAGTGACCTGCCGCTGATCGGCGGCGGCACCGGCTACTCGGCGTACTTCACCGAGGCGGCGGGCCTGCAGGCGGGCAACCCGGTCCGCATCGCGGGCGTGACCGTGGGCCGGGTGACCGGGGTGTCGCTGGCGGGCGACCGGGTGCTGGTCTCGTTCAAGGTCAAGAACGCCTGGGTGGGCGACCGGACCACGCTGGGCATCGACATCCAGACCGTGCTGGGCGACAAGTACCTGGCCCTGGACCCGCTGGGGCGGACGGCGCAGAACCCCGGCCAGACCATCCCGGCCGCGCGCACCACCTCCCCCTACGACGTGACCCAGGCGTTCGAGGGCGTGGGCCAGGACATCAACCAGATCAACACCCGCGAGCTGGCCCAGAGCCTGGAGACCATCGCGGTCACCTTCCGCAACTCGCCGCCCTATGTGCACACGGCCATCCGCGGGCTGGCCGCGCTGTCCCGCTCGATCGCCTCGCGGGACGCGCAGATCACCAGCCTGCTGGCCGGGACCAGGAAGGTCACCGGGCAGCTGTCCAGCCAGGACAGCCGGTTCAAGTCGCTGCTGTCCGACGGCAACCTGCTGCTGGCCGAGCTGCGCCAGCGGCAGCAGGCGGTGCACGCGCTGCTGATCGGCTCGCAGCAGCTGGCCGTCCAGCTCACCGGCCTGGTCTCGGACGACAGCGCCACGCTGGGCCCGGCGCTGCGCGCGCTGAGCCAGGTCACGGCGGTGCTGGAGGCCAATCAAGCCAACCTGGACAAGGCCCTGTCGCTGGCCGGTCCTTACTACCGGCTGCTGGGCAACGCGCTGGGCAACGGGCGGTGGTTCGACGTGTACGTGTGCGGCCTGATCCCCAAGTCCTACACCGGCGGGCGCGGCCCGGCTCAAGGCTGCCTGCCGCCTAAGTCGAGCGGGGGCGGCCGGTGAGCCCGCGCGGGCGCCGCGGGCGGCGCGGCGGCCTGTCGATCACGGGCCTGCGCTCGCTGCTGTCGCGGCCTGAGCAGCCCTGGCCAGAGCGGCCCGACCCGCCGCCCGAGACCCCGGAGGCCGAGGCCGGCTCAGCGGGCGGGCCGGGGACCGGAGCCCGGCCGGCCGGAGCCCAGCCGACTGCCGCCGAGCCGGAGGCGGCCAGGCCCGGGCGGGCCGCCGCCGCGCTGGCCCCCGCCTACCGGTACTGGCGCCGGCGCCCGGCCCTGCGCTGGGCCAGCCTGACCGTGGCCGTGCTGGTGGTGGCCGGCCTCTGGCTCGGCTACTCGCTGACCCACCAGGGCAAGCAGATCACCGCCTACTTCAGCCAGACCATCGGCGTCTACGCCGGGTCCGACGTGCGGATCCTCGGGGTCCAGGTAGGCACGGTGAACTCCGTCCAGCCGGCCGGCGGCCAGGTCAAGGTGACCATGACCATCGACCACGGCATACCCGTGCCGGCCGGGGCCAGGGCCGTCGTCGTCTCGCCCAGCGTGGTCGCCGACCGGTACGTGCAGCTCACCCCGGCCTACACCGGCGGCCGCCAGCTGGCCAGCGGCGCGGTCATCCCGCTCAGCCGCACCGCCACCCCGGTCGAGGTGGACGAGCTGTACAACAGCCTGAACAAGCTGGCCATCGCGTTCGGCCCGCACGGCGCCAACGCCCACGACGCCCTGTCCGACCTGATCAAGACCGGCGCGGCCAACCTCAACGGCAACGGCAAGGCCCTGGCCGACATGATCAGCCAGTTCGGGCAGGCCATGGGCACCCTGGGCGGTTCGGCCGGCAACCTGTCGGCCACCATCGACCACCTCCAGCTGTTCACCTCGATGCTCAAGTCCAACGACGGCCAGGTTCGCCAGGCCGAGCAGCAACTGGCCCAGGTGTCCGGCTTCCTGGCCGCCGACCGCCAGAACCTGGGCGCGGCCCTCGACGACCTGGCC
>Ga0102924_1005924_pt1 | contig 11609 bp, 9 predicted proteins | sample PaiPotPPM11metaG_FD_80116 | JGI IMG/M metagenome (GOLD analysis project Ga0102924, IMG submission 80116) | Iron sulfur acid spring bacterial and archeal communities from Banff, Canada, to study Microbial Dark Matter (Phase II) - Paint Pots PPM... ...
ACATGGCGCCTCGTTCTTGCGGCATTACTCGTGTGCCGGCTCGCGCCGCCGGTAGTCGGCGCGATTCGCGCGGGCGACGAGCAGATCGAAGATGATGCCCCCGGCCAGGCCCAGCATCGAGTTGAACAGCACCGCGCCGAAGAAGATAGCGACGCCGTTGCTTTCCGCGCCAGGGAATGGCGTCGTGTAAACGAGCGTTCCCAGCCAGCCGAGAATGATGAGGAAGCCGATCAGGTCGCCGATAAAGGCTCCGAAGATCACCACCTTGCGGTTTTTAACGGCGCTCATCCAATAGACCATGGAGAGCGCGAGCGGTAATGCGATAATGAACCCGAACAGACCGGAGATAAAGACCGTATCAATGGGTATCATGAGTGACGGTAAATAATTCGACATAGCTTCTACTAAGCCTCCTGAAACCAGTAAGATATGCTAGCAATATTATACGCCAGTTGGCGAGTGTGTGACAATAGCTATTTGTGGAGTTCAGGCGGTTGTTGCGCGGGCGAAGCTCGCGCAACAACCGCCTGAACTCCTATGAAGCGCCGTAGGCGCGACTTTTAAATCGTCCTGGAACTGTGGGCTATATCTGTTGCTTAGCGTATCTTTCTAACGTATAATATAAGTAGAAATGAATAGGAACCATGACCTACTCAGCGGTACAGGAGATTGATCGTATGCCGGTAACTACAACAAGCACACACGCCATTGTCGTATTACGTGCAGTAGGATTGTTGTTGCTCTGGTTTCTGTTGTTTAAGCTGGCCCATCTTGTGGTGGTACTGGTACGCCACGGCCCGTTGATCGGCTGGGGTATCGGCCCATTTGGGGTCACAGTGGTCTCGTTCCGCGAGCCGCCGGTCTTCTTCATCTGGCTGAACGTCTTTTTCCCCGCCCTGGTCTCTGGCCTGGTTCTCTACGTTGGGTTGTTCACGCCCCTGGCAATTTTACGCCTGCCTTCCGCGCCGCTCGTCATGATTCTGATGATTCTGGGTGGGGTGTTGCTCTCCAGCACGCTGGACTTTCTTGCGGCCGTGCGTGACGTGCGGTTTCCTCTCTGGGGCGAGGCGCGCATCCTCTGGACGCTGCAAACCTTACAGGCAAGCTGGTCGCGCATCCACTTTACGTCTTTTGGGCTTTCCTATCTGCGCGATCACTTCCATTCTACCCCTACCGATTTATTGCGGGTGATGTGATGTGATGTGGTAGCGCAATAGGATGGGTGGGCGCGATAAATCTGGTCCCTACGCGGGTTTGCGCGGCAAGGTGAATGAGAAGGTGCTGCCGATGCCCTGGTTATTCGTGACCCAGATGCGTCCTCCATGTTGCTCAATGATGGCCCGCGTTACGTATAATCCCAGCCCGATCCCCGCGAACTGGTTGCTGGCCGCGTTGCGCACGCGATAAAACCGCTCAAAAATGTGATCGAGATATTCAGGATTGATGCCGATGCCCTGATCGGTCACGTTGATCAAGTAATCCCCGTCAAGTTCGCCCAGGCGCACCGTGATCTGGCTGCCTTGCGGCGAATACTTGACGGCATTGTCCAGGACGTTGCCGATGACCTGGGTGATGCGTTCTCTATCGGCAACGATGCCGGTATCCTGGATCGCAATATCGAGGAAGATGGTGTGTTGCTCGGCGCTGGCCTGGATCGAATTGACACATTCTGTCAGCACGTCGGCCAGGAAAAACTCGCTATACTGGAGATCCAGGTTGCCCCACTGCACCCGCGAGAGATCAAGCAGGTCGCTGACCAGCCGTTCGAGGTGTTCGGTCTGGCTTTGCACAATATGCAGGTTGCGCACATCATAATATTCAGGCGTGTCGGAGGAGTTAAGCGTCTGGTTTGCTTGCTGCGCCCGCCGCAGGCGGCGTTCGATGCGGCGAATCAGGTGCTGCGTATAACCCTTGATGGCTGTCAAAGGGGTACGCAGTTCGTGCGAGACGACCGAGACGAACTCATCTTTCAGCTTCTCAATCTGTTTGTTCGAGGTAATATCGTTGAGAACAGCCACCATACCGACCGGTTGCGCTGCCGCCGCGCTGGCATCGTGCAACGGGGCCGCGCTGATGCTCAACGTGAGCGGCACGGTATCGCTGCTTTCCCCGGCGATCAATTCCTGGTTCATCACAATCTGGCCTGAGAGCGCCTGATCAACAATCTCAGACATCTTCGTCAGCCAACCAATATTGCTGGCGCGGGCAATGCTGCGCAGCGGCAGCGCGGGCGCGAAATCGACTTCTGTGTGGTCAAGCAGGCGCTGCGCTGAGTTGTTCAGCAGCGTAATCACGCCTTTCTCGTTTGTGATCAGCAATCCCTCTGCCATGCTGCTGATGATCAACTCCAGGCGCTGGCGTCCCAGCTCGGCCTGGTGCCAGAGCGCCGTCTCGCGTTCGCGCAGGCGCACGTTTTCCAGCGCGATGGCGGCATAATCGGCGATCATCGTCGTGAGTTTCAGCGATTTGGTATCAAACGCGCCCTCGCGTTCATCGAACAGGCTCAGCATGCCGATGATACGATTCTCCACAGTCAGGGGGATATTCAAAAACGTGCGAATCTCGGTTTCCACGACTATATCCTGCACCTGGAAGGTGGACAGTTCGTCAGGAGCGTCAAGATAGGCCGAAGCGGCCAACTCTTCGGCGCTGATGTGCGGAAAGTCGATGACGTCGGCGGCGCTGGCAATACGCTGAAATACCGCCTGTAAAAACGACTCGCTGGGCGGATAACAGGGGATAATCGAAAGCTCGAACGGTTCCCCTTTGAGGAGAATCGAGCAGGCGGAGAAGCTATATAAGTCCTTTAAGGCCGAGAGCAAAGCGCGATGAACTTGAAAACGGTCGATGGCAGCTACAAAACGCTTCCCGATGGTATTCAAATACTCCATCTCCTGCAGGATAGCCGCCAGGCGGTCTCCATTTTGAGGAGATGGGGAGCTAAACGCGCCATCTATGAGTTCAGGCTTTGATTGCACGTTCTTCTCCGTAAGCTTCTTCCTAGTATTGTGCCGCTCTACTGTAGCTGCTTCAGTTGATGCGTCACCTCATCATGGATGGGAGGCGCGATCAGATCGCCGGTGAGTTCTCGCAAACCGGCAAAGCACTCCTGTAACAAAGCATCCAGGCCGTTGCTCAATTCTTTGGCGGTGACGCCGCTCAACTGCTCCTGTAGCAGTGATGGATCGATGTCGTGATACGGCGTTTTGACCAGAAAATGGAGAAACGGGTAGGAATGCGAGACACGTTTGGCCGCACCTTGCACCAGGACGCGGGTCGTGACCTTACCCAGAAAGGGGGTAACGCGGTCATCGATCAGCCGGAAGACCTTCAGGTACGCCTCGACGACTTCAGTACGGGAGACGGAGGAAGAGCGGTCTGGCATAGACGACATAAAATCTCCCTTCGTAGTATCAACAATTCTCTCCACTACCTATTATACCATAGTGCAAACAGAAAACGATAGATGGATAGTACTGAAAAGTCTGGGCATCTTATTCTGTATAAAAAAACGGTCATAGGGCGAATTATAGAGTATTTTGTATGCTAAAGAACAGTTGGTCGCGTTTCTTCTCACCATCGCGACCAACTGTTTTTTAGCATTTCATTTTCTTATGCGCGGGGGACGAGGCCAAACAAGCGCGCCAGCCACAGGCGGAAGCCGCGCAGCGGCGGTTTCCCCTGCGAATCGAGCCGGGACGCCATCTCGATCAGGCGTTGACGGCCCGTTTCTTGCTGAGTTATGGCTTCCTGCGCCTTGTTTTGCACGGCGTACCGTTCGCGCTGCTCGCCGATGGCGCGCTCGAAATGCTCGCGCCGGATCACAAACGGATTGGTCGGCAATGTCGGCCCGGCCCCATTGGTCGGCTCCGCCGGCTCCGCGCTTGCTGGCTCTGCCTGCGCCGGTTGTCCGGCGGTCTCCTCGATCACCTGCACACGTCCTACTGCCAGGCGCGGCGCGATCCAATCGCGCAGAGCTAGCAGCGAGGCGCGGCGACAGATGGCCTCGATATCCGCTCCGCTGCGTCCAGGGGTAAGTTGCGCCAGCTCTTCCACCGTGATTTCCGGTGCGAGCGGCCTGCCGCGGGTGTGGATGGTGAAGATGGCGGCGCGCTCTTCCTCGTTGGGATACTCCAGCTCGACCATTAAATCGAAGCGACCGGGACGCAGCAGCGCCACATCGATCAGTTCGGGCCGATTCGTCGCCGCCAGCACGATCACGCCCTCGCGCCCCTCGATGCCGTCCATCTCCGTCAGCAACTGCGCAATGACGCGGTTGCCGACCTGTCCGTCCATCTCGCCGCCGCTGCGGCGCGGCGCGACGGCGTCGAGTTCATCGAAGAAGACCAGGCACGGCGCGGCCTGTTTGGCGCGGCGAAAGACCTCGCGAATGCCCTTTTCCGATTCGCCGACCCACTTGGAGAGCAGTTCCGGTCCCTTGATCGAGATGAAACTGGCCTCGCACTGGTTAGCGAGGGCGCGCGCGATCAGCGTCTTGCCCGATCCGGGCGGGCCGGATAGCAGGATGCCGCGCGGCGGTTCCACTTTGGCCTGGGCATAGACTTCCGGGAAGCGTAAAGGCCACTCCACGCCTTCGGTCAGCATGTCTTTGACCTTCGTCAATCCACCGATATCATTCCATGTCGTCTCGCTGACCTCGACATACACTTCGCGCGTCGTCGATGGCTCAACTTCGCGCAGCGCGGCCTGGAAATCGGCCATTGTGATGTTCAGGCTGACCAGTGTCTCGTAAGGGATGTAGCCGCGCTGGTAGTCGATGCCCGGCAGGACGCGCCGCAAGGCGTTCATCGCGGCTTCGCGGCATAACGCCTCCAGATCGGCGCCGACAAAGCCCGGCGTCAACTGGGCGATGCGCGCGAAATCAACGTCGTTGGTCAGGGCGGCGTCGCGGCTGTGGATGCGCAAAATCTCGGAGCGCCCGCGCACATCTGGCACGCGCAGGGCGATCTCACGGTCGAAGCGGCCAGGACGGCGCAGGGCTGTATCGAGCGCGTTGGGCTGGTTGGTCGCGCCGATGATGACCACCTGCCCGCGCGAAGCCATGCCGTCCATCAGAGCCAGCAGTTGCCCGACGATGCGCCGCTCCACTTCGCCGCCGGTTTCCGCGCGTTTGGGAGCCAGCGCGTCGATTTCATCGATGAAGATGATGCTCGGCGCTTTGCGCTGCGCGTCCTGAAACACGGAACGCAGGCGCGACTCGCTCTCGCCATAAAATTTGTTGATGACTTCCGGGCCGTTGATGATGAAGAAGGCAGCGTTGGTTTCGGCTGCCACGGCGCGCGCGATCAGCGTTTTGCCGGTTCCCGGCGGCCCATACAGCAAAACGCCCTTGGGCGGCTCGACGCCGAGCCGGTCAAAGACGGCGGGATATTTGAGCGGCAGTTCGATCATCTCGCGGATATGCTGCAGTTCTTTGCCCAGGCCGCCGATATCCTCGTAGGTGATGCGCCGGGGAGCGCCATTACTGGAGCCTCTGGCCTGCGCTTTCATCGCTGTGCCTGCATGAACCAGTACTGCTTCAATCTCAGTGACTATTTGCGGCTGCACGGGCGGCAACTCCGCGTTAAGGTCGTCGCTGTGGCGCTTCTGGATGGTGTACGTCGGCGTCGCGGGCGTGGTATTGATAATCAAAAACTCGCGCGGCGCGGCCCCTGGCGTACCTACGCGCAGCAGGTCGCCGATTGTCACCGGCAAGCCAACCAGGTAGCGCGCGATATATTGCAGATCGCTTTCCTGAATCGGCGCGCCGCCGCCCAGGGACAGGAGCGTCACCTTGTCGGCATTGCGCACCTGCGCTTTGCGCACCGTGACGCGCTCGCCCAGGCCCGACGAACTGTTCTGACGCACCTGGCTATCCATCTGGATGACTGACTGGCCGCGATCGACAGCCGCGCCGGGTATGACCTTGGCCGCCGTCGTGCGCGCGCCCGTCACCATAATAATATCGCCGGGCTGGCAACCCAGCCGCACCATGTCGGCGGGATCGATGCGGGCCACGCCGCGCCCGATTTGAATGCCCTCGATCACCGTCAGTTCCAGGCTATCTACTGTCCTGGGCGCTGTTGTATCTTTGCCGTCTACTGGCGGAAGTTTGGCTGTTGTTCCCCGATACGGGGCTGCCGCGCTGGAGTTGGTGTTAGCTGACTCCTCCATACCTTACCTTCCCTCGTTTCTCCCTGATAAATGCTGTAATAAGCCGCTTTGATTATAGCCTATCACATCTACGAAGGGATTGGGGGAAAGTTGTCCCGGCGCAACTGCTCGTATATACTACACGAGCAGCGCGTGGAGAGGTTGACAACACGAGACCCCCACAGAGCGCAACAAGCGACACATCCCTGACCGGATGGTGTATAATGATGGGAGTCTCTCTCAAAATGGTTGAATACATATTGAAAGGCAGAAGAGATAGATGGAACCATTTACGACCTTGACGGGCCTCGTGTTGCCGCTTGACCGTGTGAACGTCAACACCGACGAGATCACGCCGGCCCGCTTCCTCAAAACCATCCGACGCACTGGCTTTGACCCGGCGCTGTTCGCCAACTGGCGCTATGTCGGCAATACGATGGAGCCAAACCCCGATTTTGTGCTGAACCAACCGCGCTATCAAGGCGTGACGATCCTGCTGGCGGGCGATAACTTCGGCTGCGGCTCCTCACGCGAACACGCGCCCTGGGCGCTGCGCGACTACGGTTTTCGCTGCATCATCGCTCCCAGCTTCGCCGATATCTTCTACAACAACTGCTTCAACAACGGCCTCTTACCCGCCACGCTGGACGAGTCGATCGTGAAGCAACTCATGCGCGAGGTCGAGGCCACCGAGGGCTATAAGCTGACCGTTGACCTTGCCGCGCAGACCGTGACCACACCTGACGAGCGCGTTTTCCATTTCGACATCGACAATTTCAAAAAGAACGCTCTGCTCCAGGGGTTGGACAACATTGGCTGGACGCTTTCTCATGCCGACGAGATCGCGGCCTACGAGGAGCGGCGCAAAAAAGAAGCCCCGTGGGTGTTTTCCGTATAACCATTCAACGCCCGATCAATGTGCGGTTAACCACACATTGATCGGGCGCTTGAGACAGCAAAGAAGGAGCGCGCCGTGGCGATCCAACAACTTGATTCTGCTCTGACCCCCTACCAGGTACTCGATCCCGAAGGCAACGTCGTCAATGCCGTACCCGATCTCAGCGCGGAGCGTTTGCTGGCGCTGTATCGCTTCATGCAGCAGGGCCGGACATTCTCCAATAAGATCATCGCCTTGCAGCGCCAGGGGCGCGCCACCACTTTCGGCTCGCTGCTCGGCCAGGAAGCGACCGCCGTTGGGCTGGCCGCGCCGATGCAGCCCCAGGACTGGCTGACATCTTCGTATCGCGAGATCGCCTCACTGATGGTCAGGGGCATTCCGCTGCCCACGCTTATTTACTCGTTTCGCGGCATGACGGCTCCCAACTATCCCAGGGAAGCGCGTTGCCTGCCCATCCAGATCGTCATCGGCACGCAGCTTATCCACGCCGTCGGGCTGGCGCTGGCGGCCAAAATCGCGGGCGATCCGGCGGTGGCCGTCGGCGTCTGCGGCGATGGCGCAACCTCCGAGGGCGATTTCAACGAGGCGCTGAACTTCGCGGGTGTCTTCCAGGCTCCAGTCGTCATTGTCGTGCAGAACAACGGCTGGGCCATCAGCGTGCCGCGCGCGAAGCAAAGCGCGGCCCCCAGTTTTGCGGCGCGCGGCGCTGGCTTCGGCCTGCCTTCGGCGCTCGTGGACGGCAACGACATCCTGGCCGTCTACCATGTCATGCAGCAGGCGCTCGAACGCGCGCGTTCCGGCCAGGGACCAACGCTCGTCGAGACGCTGACCTACCGCATCGGCGCGCACACCACGGCGGACGATCCCACGCGCTATCGCGACGCCGCCGAAGTAGAGTTCTGGCAGAGCAAAGACCCCATTAAACGTTTCCGCGCCTACCTCGTGCAGCGCGGGTTGCTCACGGACGAACAGGATCAGCAATTGATCGCCGCTGTCGAAGAAGAGATCAACGAAGCCGTGCAGGAAGCAGAGGCCATGCCCGCGATGGCTCCCGACAGCTTCTTTGACAATACCTTCGCCGAGCCGTTCCCGCGCCTGCAAGAGCAGCGCGCCGCGATGCTGCGCTACGTCAAACCACAATAACCATAACGTAGGGGCGGTGGTGGATGTGGTGCAGGGTGGGGACCCTTGTGGTCGCCCGTAAGGAGTACATACATGCAAATGACGATGATCGAAGCGTTGAATAACGCGCTGGCCCTGGAATTGCAGCGTGACGAGCGCGTGGTGGTCTTCGGCGAAGATATCGGCATCAACGGCGGCGTCTTCCGCGTCACCGAACACCTGCAAAAGCAATTTGGCGAGAAGCGCGTCTTCGATACGCCGCTGGCGGAGTCCGGCATCATTGGCAGCGCCATTGGCATGTCGATCTATGGCCTGCGTCCGATTGCCGAAATCCAGTTCGCCGGTTTCCTCTTCCTCTGTATGAGCCAGCTTGTGACGCAGGCGGCGCGGATGCGCTTCCGCAGCGCGGGCGCGTTCACCTGTCCGCTCGTGGTGCGCGCGCCCTACGGAGGCGGCGTGCGCACGCCCGAACTGCACTCGGATAGCCTGGAAGGCATTTTCTTGCAGACGCCGGGCATCAAAGTCGTAATCCCGTCCAATCCCTACGATGCTAAAGGATTACTGGCTTCTGCGGTAGCAGATCCCGACCCGGTGCTGTTCCTGGAAAACATCAAGCTCTATCGCTCGTTCCGCCAGGAGACGCCGCAGGACTATTATACCGAGCCGCTTGGCAAAGCGAAAGTGGTACAGGAAGGAACGGACGTCAGCGTCTTCGCCTATGGCGCGATGGTTCCGGTGGCGTTGGAGACGGCAAAGCAGATACAGCAGGAAAACGGCGCGAGCGTCGAGGTGATCGACCTGCGCACGGTGTGGCCGCTCGACGAAGAGGCCATTGTCGCTTCGGTTACGAAAACCGGGCGTGCCATTGTCATTCACGAGGCTCCGCGCGCGGGCGGCATCGGCGCGGAAGTGACGGCCATCATCAATGAACGCTGCCTCTACTCGCTGCTCGCGCCCGTGGGCCGCGTAACCGGCTACGACACGCCCTATCCCGTCCCCGGCCTGGAGGATTACTATTTGCCCAACGTACCGAAGACGCTGGAAGCCCTACGGAAGGTGATGGAATAAAACGAACCCGTAGGGGCGTGGGCTTGCCCCGCCCAAAACCGGGCCTTGTTGATCACAGGGGAATTTGCCTGGGCGGGGCAAGCCCACGCCCCTACAGGATTCCACCGTAAAAGCGGAGACATATATATGTACGAATTCAAACTAGCCGACCTCGGCGAGGGCATGAACGAGGCCGAGGTGGCCGAATGGCTCGTCAAAGTGGGCGACACGCTCAAGCTCGACCAGCCGCTGGTCAGAGTCGAGACGGATAAGGCGCTGGTGGAAATTCCGTCGCCAGTGGCGGGGCGCGTCAGCGAGATTCGCATCCAGAGCGGACAGACGGCACAGGTCGGCGCGGTGCTGGCCGTGCTGGATACGCCGGGCAAAGGTAATGGCGCATCTCAGACAACCGGAGCGAACGCCAGCGCGTCGGCTGTGACGACCGCGCCAGTTGTCGCTTCTCCACAGGCGCAACCAGCGCCTGTTACTGCCGCGCCAGCGCCAAAATCGCGTGTGTTGGCCGCGCCTGCCGTGCGCAAACTGGCCTTCGAGCTGGGCGTCGATCTTGAGCAGGTCGCGCCGTCCAGTGCCACGGGCCGCGTCTCGCTCGAAGACGTGCGCGCCTACACTGAACGCGCGAAGGCCGCGCCTGTTTCCGCACAACCAGCACAACCCGCGCCAGGGCGCGATCAATCGGCCCCTACACCGCCGGAACCATCCATACCTGCCGCGCCGCCAGAACGCCAACCCCTGACAGGGCTGCGCAAGCGCATCGCCGAACACATGGAACGTTCTTGGCGAACAGTGCCGCATGCCGTGGCTTTCGGAGAGATTGACGGCGGCGAACTCATAGCCCTGCGCCAGTCGCTCAAGCCTATCGCCGAACAGCGCGGCGTGCGCTTTACCTATATCCCATTACTCGTCAAGCTGCTCATTCCTTTGTTAAAAGAGTTTCCCATCTTCAACGCCAGCCTCGACGAGGAGAAGCGCGAGATCGTCTACAAACGCGCCTATCATATCGGCGTGGCGACTGATACGCCCGAAGGCTTGCTCGTTCCCGTCCTGCGCGACGCCGACCGCCTTACGCTGATCGAGATTGCCAGCAAGCTGGAGAAGCTGATCGACGGGGCGCAGAAACGCACGCTCGCGCTGCCCGAAGTGAGCGGCAGCACCTTCACGCTCAACAATGTCGGCAGTTTCGGCAGCGGCAGCGGCGTGCCGATCATCAACTATCCCGAAGTGGCGATCCTGGCTGTAGGCAGGCTCGAAGAGAAGGCTGTCGTCCGACAGGGAGCGATTGTCGCGCGGCCCATCATGCCGCTTACGCTCTCGTTCGATCACCGTCTGATCGATGGCGCGCTGGCAGGCAAATTCCTGGCGCGCTTCAAAGACCTGGCCGAGCATCCGCAGCAATTGCTGCTGGATATGAAGTAACGACGCGTCTGCTAGAAAGGTTCAATCATGGTTGTTGGGGATGTCACTACCGCCGTCGATGTACTCGTGCTGGGCGCTGGCCCCGGCGGCTATGTCGCGGCCATTCGCGCGGCGCAGTTGGGGCGGCATGTCACGCTGGTTGACCTGGGCGCGCCGGGCGGCACATGCCTGAAACGCGGCTGCATCCCGCTCAAGGCGCTGATCTCAGCCAGCAAACGCTACCAGCAGATGCGCGCGAACGATCTTGCCAGCATGGGCATAGCCGCCGAAACCGTGACCTTCGATTGGACTCAGATGCAATTGTGGAAACAGGGCGTTGTAGATCGCCTGACCGAAGGTGTGCGCCGCCTGCTCTCCGGCAACCGCGTCGAATACGTGCAGGGAACGGGCTGGTTCATCAACGCTCAGGAAGCGCGCGTCGAGGGCGAATATGGCTCGCACCGCTTCAAGTTTGAGCATTGCATCATTGCCGTTGGAGCCGAGGCCGCGCCTTTGCCCGATCTGCCCTATGACGGCCAGCAGGTACTGACGCCTGAACAGGCATTGCAGTTTACGGAATTACCGGCGTCGCTCAGCGTCTTTGGCGACGACTATATCGCCCTTGAACTTGCCACGCTCTTCGCTCGCCTCGGAGGCAGCGTCAGGCTTTACACGCCGGGCGAGCAATTACTTGCAGGCGTTGACGCGGCGGCCTTGCGTCTCGTACAGGTCGGCGTGCGCAAATTGGGCATCCAGGTGAAAACCGGAGTAGATAGTGCGCAGATTGTTGATCGTCCCCTCGTCGTCTCCAATGGCGTGCAAGGGCGTACTGGCAACCTGCACTTGCAGGATATCAGCGTGCGGGTCAGCGCGCAGGGCGGCATCCAGGTCAACGCCATGCAGCAGAGCAGCGTGCCGCACATCTACGCCGTCGGCGATTGCGCGGAGAGCAGCGCGGGCGCGCAGCCTCTCTGGG
>Ga0102924_1005925_pt1 | contig 11606 bp, 14 predicted proteins | sample PaiPotPPM11metaG_FD_80116 | JGI IMG/M metagenome (GOLD analysis project Ga0102924, IMG submission 80116) | Iron sulfur acid spring bacterial and archeal communities from Banff, Canada, to study Microbial Dark Matter (Phase II) - Paint Pots PPM... ...
GGTCATCGCAGTGCGCAGCGACGTAAGCGAAAGTTCCGCCGATTTTTTGAACGAGCCGGTTGTCGTTTGCCGCGCGAGCGGAACCTGCGTCACGCCGAAAGACAAGAAACGAAAACCTTAACCCGGTAGGCGGCGTTCGACGTCCTCCAGGCGAGTTTCGATGCGCCCAACGCGCCGATCTAAGGAGCCGAAGTGGAACTCCAGACCGCCGAGGCGGGTGTCGATGGCACCAAGCCGCACGTCGTGTTCGGCCAGCTTTGCGTCCACTCGATCGAAGCGCTTGGAAACGGCGCCCTGAAATTCGAGCAGGGCATCCATGATCTCGCGCGTCGTCGGCTCTTGTTCCATGAGGAAATTGGACGATACTCGCGTTGCCCGAAGGTTTCCTGGCTATGTCCGATTTGTTAAGAAGGTTGCCCGCGGCCCTCGGCTACGCTCGGGCGCCCTTCGACTTCGCATTTCGCCAAGGGCGAAATGCTTCGCTCAGGATGACACATTATTGCCTGCGCAAAGCGCAGTCCTGAGCGAGCGTAGCGAGTCGAAGGGTCGCCATGACACGACAATACTCGGCGTGACATTAGACATTAGATAAGGCGTTCGTGCGTCTTGCGCTTCCAGAAAAATTCGTAATAAGAGAACTGGAGCGCCAGCACGACGACATACGCAATCGGATAGCCCATCCAAATGCCGTCGATACCGTATTTGTGCATCAGCAGCCACGCCGCCGGAACTTCGACGGCCCAAATCGCGAAGATGCCGTTCACCGTCGGCCAGAATACCGCGCCGCTGCTGCGCATGACGCCGCTGAGCACCGATGAATTGCCGAAAAGCAGATAACTCCAGAGCGTAATCATCAACAGCGAGTGCGCGATATCGAGCGGATGCTTGGAGGTGACGAACCAGCCCAAAATGTTCCACGCAAAAATGTAGCAGATCGCGATGATGAGCCCGCCGATGACGTAGTTCAGCCCGACTCCGGAACGAATAACGCTGTTGAGCTTGTCTTCGCGCTTCGCGCCGATGCACTGCGCGCCGAAGATTGAGGCGGCGATACCGATGCTGATCGCCGGAAACTGCACGTAGCCCACGATTTGGTTGACCGCGCCGTACGCGGCGGTAGCATCCGAGCCGAAATGATTTACGAAAGTGATGACCGCGATCTCGGCCAGCGCGACCATGATCACTTGTAAGCCGATCGGCACGCCGAGGCGCACCACCGTTTTGAAGATCTTCAAGTCGACGCGCATGTCGCGCATCATCTCAAAATCGAAGGAGAGGGGATCGTTGCGCCGCGCCAGCAGCACGAGCAGGCCAACGAAGGCCATGGAATTTCCGATGTAACCGGCGATGGCCGCCGAAGCGACGCCCAAGCGCGGCAAGTGCGCCCAGCCGAGAATGAATGCCGGAGTTAGGATCGCTATGAGCACGGTGCTTACGAAAAGCACATAGAACGGCGTCTGCGAGTCGCCGGTGCCGCGAATGAACGTCGTGTAGGCCAGATACGGAAAGAACATCGGGCACGACGCAAACAAAATCTCGGCGTATGTCGTGGCGTCGCCAAAGATGTCGCTCGGCGTGCGGATCAGGCGCAGCAAGTCCGGTGTCAGAAAGAATCCGATCAGTGCGACGATGACTCCGAGCACCAGGCTGATCGTGAGCGTCGTTCCGGCCACGCGCTTCATCGCACGCACGTTTCCGGCTCCGAACGCCTGCCCGATCAGCACCGTGCTGCCGCTCGAGAGGCCGATTAGGAATGAGATCAGCAGAAAAATAATCGGGAAGATTCCGGAGACGGCGCCCAACGCGTGAACGCCGATCAATTGTCCCAGATAGATGCTCGCGACGGTTTGCGATGCGGCTTGCAGCACGTTGCTCAAAAGCAGCGGCACGAGAAAGATCAGGAAGAGCCGCCACATGGGCCGGCTCTCGTCGAAAATGTTGATCTGGCCGCGACGTAGGGCCGGCCGGGCTGCTGCCATCGGCGCTCCGGTTGGCGAGCAGGGTGCCGATCTCTTTCTCCGGGAAGTTGCCGGCGTGCGGCTCGATAAATTCATGAAAGTTTCGCGCCTGAGCAAACGGCGCACCGAAGCGCACGAGGCGCTGGTACACGGCCGCATCACCAAGGACGGCAGACCGCTCAAACCCGGCTACGACGTGCGCCCCGGCGACGTGTTGGAGATCCACTACGCGACGAAATATCTCACCGTTCGCATCCGCGAAGTTCCATTGCGGATGACGCCCGGCGTCAAAGCTGCGACGCTCTACGAGATCGTCGAAGAACGCCCATCGGATGAATAATCTCTCCGCCGACACGAAGGACGCGCTGACGCGCGACGTTCCCACGTCCGCGCACTGTCGCGAGGCCCTACTCGCCGGACTGGCGCTCTACGGCGCGCGCAAACATTTCTTCGTCACGCACCGCAATAGTGTTGCGCGACTGTTTTGGAGGCTCACCCCTCGTCACGCGCGCCTCGGCTTCGCTCGGCGGCCCTTCGACTTCGCATCTCGCCAAGGGCGAAATGCTACGCTCAGGATGACACAGGGTACGTACCGCATCGAGATTCCGGAAAAGTTGCGCGAGCTGCCGGGCAAGCCGCCGCGGCGTTGCGATCGCATCATGGAAGCGCGAGCCGCTTTCCTGGCATGCGGCTCGCTCTCCGCCGGAGCGCAAGGGTACCATTTGGAGTTCGTCGCGCCCGACGACAAACTGGTCGTCCGGCTCGAATGGATCTTGCGGGCGGTTGCGGATCGGCCGAAGCGCATGCGGCGCAGCGGACGGAGTGTGCTCTATTACAAAGACTTTGAAGCGATTGTGAATTTCTTCGGCGTTATCGGCGGGCACGGTGCGGTACTCCAGCTCGAAGACGTGCACGCGCTGAAGGAAACCAAGAATCGCATCCATCGTCTCGTCAACACGGAAGCTGCCAATCTCGAACGCGTGGCAACCGCCGCGGCCGCACAGTGCGATACGATCGAGTTCTTGAGCTCCGCGCACGGCCTGCACCATCTTTCCAATCCGTTGCGCGAGATCGCCGAAATGCGCTTGCGGCACCCCGACGAAAGCCTGACCGAACTCGGCCGCCGTTGTAACCCACCGATCTCCAAGCCCACGGTCAACAGCCGTCTGGGCGCGCTCGCGCGCTTGGCGCGGCGGCTGCGCGGGGAAACCGCCTCGCGATGACTAACAGCCCAAACCCTATGCGAATTGGGATCAACGGCTTCGGCCGCATCGGAAGAAATTTCTGTAAAGCTTTGCTCGAACGCCACCCGAACGTACAGATCGCGGCAGTCAACGATCTCACGAGCGCTGCGGAATGCGCGCATCTGTTCAAATACGATTCGAACTACGGGACGTTCGAAGGCGAAGTCGGCGTAGAGGGCGACGCGGTTCTGATCGACGGACGCAAGATCAAAGTCTTGGCAGAAAGAGATCCCGGGAAATTGCCGTGGAAAGATTTGGGCGTTGACGTCGTCATCGAATCGACCGGGCTCTTCACCGATGCGGAAAAAGCTCGCGCGCACATGACCGGCGGCGGCGCGAAGAAAGTATTGATCTCGGCGCCGGCCAAAGGCGAAGACATCACCATCGTTTTGGGCGTCAACGACGATCGCTACGACCCCGATAAACACCATATCATCTCGAACGCGTCGTGCACGACCAATTGCCTGGCGACCGCCGTCAAACCGATCGTGGACAATCTCGGCTGGGTCAAGGGGTTCATGTGTACGATCCACTCGTACACCAACGATCAGAACATTTTGGACGCGCCGCACAAAGACTTACGGCGGGCGCGCAACGCCGCAACCAACATTATTCCCACCTCGACCGGCGCGGCCAAGGCACTCCACCTCACAATTCCCGAGGTCAAAGGCACGTTCGACGGTTTCGCTTTGCGCGTGCCGACGCCAACAGTCTCGATGATCTATCTCGTGGCGCAAGTCAAACGCGAGACGACCAAAGACGAGGTCAACAAAATCCTGCGGAGCGCGGCGTCGGGTGAGATGAAAGAGTACGTGTATTACTGCGAGGCGGAACTCGTCTCGAGCGATTTCAAGCGATCGACGTACAGTTCGATCGTGGACTCCTTACTCACGGACGTCAACGGCGATCTCGTGCAGATCGCGGCGTGGTACGACAACGAGTGGGGATACGCGTGCCGCCTCGCCGATTTGACCGCACTGGTGCTCGACAAAATACCCGCGCGCGCCTAGTGCTGCGCACCCTGGAAGATGCGGAGGTTCGCGGCAAGCGCGTGCTGCTGCGCGAGGACCTCAACGTCCCTTTGCGTCCTTCGACAGGCTCAGGACAGGCTGAGATCCTCGACGCCAAACGCATCGACGCCGCGCTGCCGACCCTGCGCTATTTCACCGAACACAACGCGAGAGTGATCGTCGTTTCGCATCTCGGCCGGCCGGACGGCAAGCGCAACCCAAAATTTACGCTAAAGCCGATCGCGGCAGCGCTCGCGCAACGTTTGCAAAAAGACGTGACGTTCGTCCCGGACGTCGTGGGGCCGGCGGCGCAGGAAGCCGCCGAATCAATGCGCGACGGACAGATCGTCATGCTGGAAAACGTCCGGTTCGAACCAGGCGAAGAGCAAAACGACCCGCATTTTGCAAAGCAGTTGGCCTCGCTGGCAGACCTGTACGTCGATGACGCATTCGGGACTGCGCACCGCGCGCACGCTTCCACGGAGGGCGTCACGCACTATCTTCCAAGCTTTGCGGGCTTGCTGATGGAAGCCGAGATCCGCGAACTCTCCATCCTGCTCGAGGATGCGGAGCACCCCTACGTCTGCGTGATCGGCGGCGCGAAGATCAAAGACAAGGTCGGAGTCTTCAGAAACTTGATGGATCGCGTGAATGCTTTTTGCATCGGCGGAGGCATGGCCAACACATTCCTGGCAGCGCAAGGCATAGAAGTCGGCACATCGCTGCGCGACGACGATCTTCGACCCGCCCAAGAAATGCTGGAGCTGGCACAAACCCGCGGCGTTTCGATGCTGCTGCCGCTCGACGCGATCGTCTCTACGAGCTTCGAGAACGATGGCGGCGCCCACGCCGTCGATATTTCCAATGTCGGCGATGCGATGATTCTGGACATTGGTCCGAAGACCGCGGCGGAATACGCCAAGATCATTGAAACTGCGCGCACCGTCGTTTTTAACGGTCCGATGGGCGTTTATGAAAAGGCACCGTATCGCGCAGGTACGCGCGCCGTCGGCGAGGCGATGGCGCGCGCTACGCAGCGCGGCGCGCGCACGGTCGTGGGCGGCGGTGACGCCGCTGCCGCTGCCGACGAGCTGCAGTTTGCAGACAAAGTGACGCACGTGAGCACGGGCGGGGGCGCGACCCTGGAGTTTTTGGAGGGCAAAACGCTGCCCGGAATCAAGGCGCTCGAAACATGAGGCGGATCATCTGCGCGGGCAATTGGAAGATGCACAAGACGGCGCGCGAGGCGGCCGAGTTCGTCCAAGTCTTCCTGCCGCTTGCCGCCCGCGTTCCGCATCGCGTCGAGGTCGTGCTCTGCCCGCCGTTCACCGCGATCGCAGCCGTCGCGCACGGATTGACCGATCAAACGCGCGTGCAACTCGGCGCCCAGGACATGCACTGGGAGCCCAGCGGCGCTTTCACGGGCGCGATCTCGGGCCCGATGCTGAGCGACCTCGGCGTTATCTACGTGATAGTCGGCCACTCGGAACGGCGCGAATATTTCGGCGAAACCGATGACACCGTACGATTGAAGACCGCGGCCGCCCTCCACAATGATTTAACGCCGATCGTGGCCGTCGGTGAAACGCTCGCAACTCACGAAGCCGGAAAGACGCGCGAGCACGTCATCGCGCAGACGCGCGCCGCGCTGCGAGGATTGAGCGCAGCCGACGTTGCGCGGATCGTGATGGCGTACGAACCGGTCTGGGCGATCGGCACCGGGCGCAACTGCTACGCCGAGGAGGCAAATGCGGTTATGGGAGAGATGCGCGCGTGTGTCGAGGGATTGGAAGACGTGCCGATTCTTTACGGGGGCAGCGTCAAAGCTGAAAACATCGCCGCATATATCGCGCAATCCAACATCGACGGCGGACTCGTAGGCGGCGCATCGTTGGATCCGTTCGTGTTCGCATTGCTTTGTGCGGCTGCCAGTTGAAGTATAAGCCCCTCGTCCTATGCGTGTTGGACGGCTGGGGCTGCCGCGACGCGCTGCACGGAAACGCGATCGCCGCGGCGACGAAACCGAATTGGAACGGATTTCTCGCGAATTATCCGTGGACGATGCTGGAGGCCAGCGGAGAGCTGGTGGGCCTTCCTAAAGGCATCATGGGCAACAGCGAAGTCGGACATACAAACATGGGAAGCGGCCGCATCGTGCCGCAAGGCGTCACCATTATCGACGAAGACATTCGCTCCGGAGATTTTGCCGCCAACGTTACGTTAAAGAGCTGCATCGATCACGTCAAGCGCACCGGCGGAACGCTCCATCTCATGGGTCTAGTCTCCGACGGAAAGGTCCACAGCTCGCTCGATCATCTCTTCGCGCTGATCGACGCGGCCGCCAAAGCGGGCGTGCCGCTTGCGATACACGCGTTTCTCGACGGCCGCGACGTGCCGCCGCGCTCCGCGCAGCAATTTCTTAGCCGGCTGCAAGACAAACTGCGGGCTGCCGGTTTGCCGCACGCAATCAAAACCGTGATCGGACGCTATTATGCGATGGATCGCGACAATCGCTGGGAGCGCACCGACAGCGCATTTGATGCGATAGCACACGCACGCGCCGGCTACGACGCGCCTACGCCGGAGGCCGCGCTGCTGGCGGGCTATGCACGCGGCGAAGACGACGAATTCGTTAAGCCTACCACGATTGAAGGCGGATTGCCGGTTCGCGACGGCGACGCGTGTATTTTCTTCAACTTCCGGCCGGATCGCGCGCGCCAGTTGACCGTTGCCTTCAATAAAGCCGGTTATGCAGATTTCATCTTCGCCACGATGACAAAATACGAGGACATTTTTCCGAATGCGGTGCTTTTCGGTCCGCGCCCGCAGTTCGACACATTTGGGGAGATCGTCTCGCGCGAAGGGCTCCGGCAGTTACGTCTTGCTGAAACGGAGAAGTACGCTCACGTAACCTATTTTTTTAATGGCGGACGAGAGGACGTATTTCACAACGAAGATCGCAAGCTCATCCCATCGGATCGCAGCGTTCCCACCTACGATCTGGCGCCCGCCATGCGCGCGCGCGAAATTACGGATTATGCGGTTGAGTGCATCCGCGCCGGCACCTTCGACGTCATCGTCATGAACTATGCCAACGCGGACATGGTCGGACACACGGGCAAATGGCAGCCCACGATTGAAGCGGTTGAAGTGCTGGATGAATGCCTGGGCCGGCTGGCGCACGCGGTGCTCGCCGCGGGCGGCTTGCTCGCCATTACGGCCGATCACGGAAACGCCGAAGACAAGATCGATTCACAAGGCAACCCGTTGACGGCACACACGACGAATCCCGTGCCCTTCGTCCTGATCGCAAAAGATTTCGCCGGCAAACTTCGCTCCGGCGGTAAGCTCGGCGATGTCGCGCCGACGCTGCTGCAGCTGGAGGGCTTGCCCGTGCCCGCTGCGATGACGGGAGATAACCTCTTACAACCCTTCGTTACCTCAGGGTCCTTCGATACCTCAGGATGACAAAAAACCTCAGGATGACAAAAAACCGCACGATGACAAAGAAAAAAATCGGTACAATCGATCTCGCGCTCGTGCTCGGAAGCGGGCTCTCACACGTGCTCGCGGAGCGCGGAGATTTCGATCGGATTCCGTTCGCGAAACTCAAACTTCCGGTCGCGAAGTTGGCCGGACACGCGGGCGAAGCGCTGATCGGCGATTGGCACGGAAAACGCGTGCTGGCGTTTGCCGGGCGCGTTCACGGCTACCAAGGTTTTACGGCCAAAGATATTACGCGATCCGTCATGCTGGCGCACGAACATGGCGCCAAACAGCTGCTGCTGACCAATGCAGCGGGCGCGCTCAACGAGCAATTCCGCGCCGGCGATCTGATGCTGATAGCCGACCACATCAATCTCACCGGAATGAATCCGCTGGTAGGAACCAAACGCGAAGATCCATTCGTGAACATGACCGATGCCTACAGCCCACGCCTGCGCGCGATCGCGCGCGGAGTCGACGCCAATCTGCGCGAGGGCGTTTACGCCGGGCTCCTCGGACCAAACTATGAAACGCCGGCCGAAGCTCGCTACTTGCGCACGATCGGGGCCGACGCGGTCGGGATGTCGACCGTGCTCGAAACGATTGCGGCGCGCGCCGCCGGCATGGAAGTCTTCGGCGTGAGTTTGATCACGAACTCGGTGGCCGCAGCGGACACGTCGCACGCCGAAGTAACCGAAATCGCTAGAGGCGCCGCAGCTCGGCTCACGTTTCTCATCGATGGAGTAATCGCGGCTCTCTAAAAGCTCACGCGTTAATAACAGACAGCTGCGCAATGCCGACGATACGGCCGTTTTCCCATCGGAATTGAAGATATTTTACGGGCCGGCATTTCGTGACGAGCCGCGGGCGGTACGCTGCAACACATTCGCCGCCCGCGCGGCGCACGCTTCGGTACACTATTCCGTCAACGACGTCAGCTTCATACAGTTCCCGTGAATATCGCGCAGATGCTTCGTAAGTCGACAAACTGTAGAGTTTGGAACGACTTCCCAGTCTTCGAATGTCCTCGTACTCGCCTGTGATGATGGCCGTGTAGAGACGTTTGTCGAGATCGATACTCGGCTCATCGGTTTCGCGCATGAAGCGTTCCGTGTGGTATGCCGATTCCGCGATCGCGGTCTGCTCGTCGCGTGCCGCGTAATAGACTCCAAATGTTCCGTCGGTAAAACGGCTCGGGCCGGAATAAACGAAAGAGGCCAACACCGGCGTAGCTCCGTCGCCCGTTATGAGATCCTCTGCGCGAATCTTTCGATGGTCGCCTGTTTCTTCTCGAACGCGCGGATTCGTTAGCGCCTCAATTTCGAGAACCGCCGCGAAATCGCGCGGATCCGCGATTCGGCCGTAGACACTCACGGTTGGATACCGCGAGGAGATCAAACGGTATGCGGGCGCCCAGCGAAGGCGGGTTACCACCCGCGCGCGGCGTCCAAATGGCGACGTACCGTTACGATGTCTTCGAAGCGCCCGCTTAGCATATACTCGAGCGCGCTGCGTCCCTTAAACAGCGAATTCGAATTGGCGCGATGCACCCATCCGTCCGCTTGCTCCGGACGGGGAAGGAGAATATTGATCGCCTTGAAGATTCCAACGAGATGCGAGATTCGTTCCAGGGTGTCGTATGAGAGGCGAGCAGCCTCGGGCGTTTTTGCGTACTTGTAGTAGGTCGATTCGGGCAGCTTGCCCAGCAAGGCGCGGCGCTGGTCCGGAGAGAGTCTCCAGCGATCGGCAATGTTGAGAAAGGTCCGCAGCGCAGGCGCCCCCAGAGGATCGGCCTTGGCCTTCGCGTGCCTGATCGCCATACTCTAAGTATAGAGGATATTGTCATTTTTGTCCATATTGGGACTCACAGGACCGCATAGTAGCTGCCGCTTGAGTCCACGCCCAAGCGCTGTCCCGCGATCGTAACGCCGCGCGTTGGATGATCCCAAAACGTCAGCACTCGGACTGCAGCCGGGCGCAACTGCGCAAACAGTTTGCGCGCCCGCTGGGAGATACCCACGGCGTCCTTGACCCAGCGCGGATGCTCGCGCGGCAGCGCCGGAGTTTCGAGCTCGTCGTCGGGAATAAGCGCAAACGGCGCGGCCGCGGTAACGCCGGACGATTCAACCCAAGGACGCAGCATGCAGCACCTTTCGTAAATTCCGCAACGCGGCCACGTGCAGCTGCGAAGCGCGCTGCGGCGAGATTGCGAGGACGCGCCCGATCTCATAGAGCGATTTGTCGAAGAAATAATAGAGCGCAACGACGCTGCGCTGGCGAGCCGTCAATTTCGCCAGCGTGCCGCGCACGAAAGCTCTATCGAGCCGCTCGCCCGCCAGCAACGCCGGATCGGCCGTCCAATCTCCCGAGAGCGATTCGTTGACCGGCAGCGGAGAATCGAGCGAGAGCGGCGTGTAGCGATAGGCGTGCAGCGTCGCGCGCCGCAGCGCGGGACGGCGCAGCTCCATCTCGTGCTGCGTCGGCAGCTCGCCGCATTCCGCAGCCAGCGCGTAACGTGCGCGATCGGCCTCACGAACCTCACGGCGGACGCGCTCGGAAACCGGGTCGAGACGGCGCAAGCCATTGAGCATCGTGCCCGCGACGACGCGCGAGACGTAGGCTTGCAGCGTGGGACCGCGCGCCGGATCGAACGAATCAACCGCGCGAATCAGCCCGAGGGAGCCGTCGCCGATCAGATCGTCGAGCTCGCTGCCCGGAACCATGCGGCGGACGCGGCGCGCAATGCGCTTGACCAACGGAAGAAACGAGCGGATGAGTGCTTCGCGGTCGCTCACGGCGACAAACGCGCGGCTATCGATCGCGCGCACAATTCGGCGACCAAATCGCCGAACTCGCCCATCGCATCCGCCAACGGCGCGAGCATCAGCTCGAGCAGCGGTTCGATAGCCAGCGCTTCGATCTGAGCGCCGGCGTTGGGACTTTCAATCACGGCTTAAATTGTCGGCAATGCGCATCATCTCGTCCGCAGCTTGCACGCCTTTGGCATTGGCCTCGTACGCTCGCTGCGCTGCCAGAATCTGCATCATCGCCTCGACGATCGTGACGTTCGATCGTTCGAGCATGCCGAATTTTATGGCCGGGCCGGCGGACTTGCCGGGATCGACAAAACGCGCCCGGCCCGAAGATTTGGTTTCGAAAAACAGCGTGCCGCCGGCAGATTCCAAGTATTCGGGCGATGCGAACTGAGCCAAGCGGATTCGGCCGCAGATCTTTTTTGAGTTCGCAGTTTGCGTGCTCACGACTCCGTCGGCTGTGACCGTCGCTGAAAGCGCGTCAGCGGGAATGCGGACGCCGATGAGCCGCCAGCCTTGCGCGCTGCGCAGCGTTCCGTCCGCGGCTCGCGAAAACTCGCCGTCGCGCGTAAATGCGCGCCTGCCGGACGCATCGGTGACGGCAAAAAATCCGGTGCCGTCGATTGCGAGATCGAACGGGCCGCCGCTGCGTTCGAGTTTGCCCTGCGTGAACATCACGTGCGTCCCCGCCGCGGCGGTGCCCAGCGTTCCGCCCGCGGGCGAAGCAATGTCGGTGAAAGTCGTACTCGCTGCCTTGAAACCGGCCACGTCCGAGTTGGCCAAGTTGTCGGCGATGGTCTCGAGGTTTTGCTGCTGCGCGGCCATGCCGGTGGCAGCGGCGTACAGCGCGCGGTTCATTTGAACTGCGCCATATTCGCGCTGGCTCGCTCACGCGTTTGGTCGATGGCGCTCAAAACTTTTTGCGCCGTTTCGAACGAGCGCTCGGCTTCGAGCACGTTGACCATCTCGCCGACCGCGTCGACGTTGGAACTCTCCAAAAACCCGGAGCGCACGTACGAGCCCGTCGCCAGCGAGATTTTGATCAGGACCCGCCCGAGGTCGTCACGCAAGTGTCCGAAGCGATCCCGCGTCAAC
>Ga0102924_1005926_pt1 | contig 11606 bp, 14 predicted proteins | sample PaiPotPPM11metaG_FD_80116 | JGI IMG/M metagenome (GOLD analysis project Ga0102924, IMG submission 80116) | Iron sulfur acid spring bacterial and archeal communities from Banff, Canada, to study Microbial Dark Matter (Phase II) - Paint Pots PPM... ...
GCGATCGTGAAACCAGCAACGTCGTTGCATGGCACCGCCGCGGCTTCGCGCGCTTCTGGACCTGGAAATCGAGGCACGTCGGACGACCGCCTTTGGAGCCCGAGGTCGTGGCGCTCATCGTGCGAATGGGCTGCGAGAATCGGCGGAATCCATCATCGCTACGCCGGGCTTGCAGCATGAACACGTTTTTCGCCACCACAGGTTCAGGATGCGCAAGGCCGCGCGCAGCATCACCCGCTGCTACGATGGGCCTCCGCAGCGATGCAACCGCTTGAAAAAGGACTCGCCGCTAGGATCGCCGAAGCACGCGGGACGAGCCTGGCGCGTCTCGGGCTCCGCTTCGATCGCGTGGTGCAACGAGTGGCGGCCGATCTGCGCGCGCACTCGGAACGCGTGGTTCCGGACGGGGTGATGATCCTCGCAACGCTCACGGCGCCGGTCCGGCAGCCAGCAAAGACCGTCGAAGCGATGCAGGCGAAGATCGTCGCGCTAGTGGCCCGCTCGTTGAGGGGCAGAGACGTTGTCCTGGAGGTGCTGGGAAACCGCGTGCGGCTACGAGTGCGATCGTCCGCGCCGCGCCTGGGGTCGAAGCTCGTGCTGTTCGTCCACAACTCCGACGTCGATGCGCAGCAGCTCCTCGACGAAGCCTGCGCGCTCGACTGACAGAGGCATCTAGCGCGCGTCGACCTGGGCACGGCACGGTAACCCCTACGGGCCAATGTTGCAGCACTACTTCAACTTCTCGGCTACGAGCTCCCCGCGGGAACGGGTTACGTCTCGAAGCAGCCCCACGACCACAGGAGCCGGTCGCGTCCCGACCTGCACAACGTCGGCAATCCACCCGACGATGCGGGTCGCGACTTCGCGTACGCGGTGCATGACACCAGAGAGCACGACGCGGTTCTCGACGATCGTCTCCGGCCGTTCAAGTCTTGTTCGACGCGGATTCCTCAACGATCCTGCGTCGGATGCGACGAGTAGCCAGGACAGGTGGAAGGTAACGCCATCGCGGCACCCCGTCCTGGCCATAGCCAAGCTCAGGCCCACGGTCCTCTTGGCTTCCAAGTCGCCTCGAGATTGCGCGCTTCGCGAGCGGCGGCGAGAGGGGGAAGAACGAACGGAGCGATGAGGGCGACGATCTCGTCGAGCGTCGTGCTTTTGGAGAGGAGCGTCGTCTTCGAGACGAATGCCTTCCACTGCTTCACCTTGGCATCGTCCTCGGCGAAGTCCTTGGTCAGCGCAAGCGGCGCCGTCTTCGGCAGCTCAGTCTTCCGGCGCTCGAACGTGGCTTTGATCGCGCGTGCGAGCACGGGGCCCGCAAACTCGAAGTTCATTGCGAGGAACCACACATCGAAGAAGTCCTTCATCCGGCTGTTCGCGATGCCGAGGAAGACCATCGCCTGTAGCTTCTCCGCGACGACCGTTTCCTTGGGGTACGCTCGGATCTTCGGCGCTGTCATCGGCAGGAGCGTCGGGAAGTCCACGTCGACCGTCCCTGGTGTGACGGCATCCCCGAAGCCGACGTCAATCTGGAGTTCGAGCCGAGCCGAGCCGATGCGCGCGGTAACGTTGACGCGAACGCCCTCGTACTCGGCATCCTCCTTGATACGGAATGCCTTGACACTCTTGGGGTCGAACATGATCCCGTCGTCCTCGACGGCGACCGAAGCGATCTCGGCGAACACGGAGGCGACCCGAGCGGGGTCTGGCTCGCCCGACCCGAGGAGGTCGAGGTCCTTCGTCGGCCGGCGGACCGTGGGCGACCAGACGCGGAAGAGCATCGCCCCTTTGAGGATGAACGTGCTCTTATGCTTCGACGCTGCCAGGCGGACGAGTAGACGCTCAAGGGCGTAGCGAGTGAGGACGTACGTGAAATCCTCGCCGCTGTTCTTCGCGAGCTTGAGGAGCCGGTCGCGAACAGAGGCTGCGACGTTCTTCGGCAGCCCCTTCATGCCATCGCTTCGAGGTAAGGGCGCATGACGTTCTTCACACGGCACGCGGCGGCTGCTGCCATGAGGACGTCCACGGACCGGCGCCGCGAGCGAAGGTAGTCGCGGAGAGCCTCGATGGCCACGTCGAGGCCGACTTTGTTCCTGTACTTGAAGCAGTCGGCTACGGTCTTCTCTCGCGACGTGACGTGGACCTCCACGTTCTCGATGACGTGCTTCTCTATACCGAAGGACAGAGCAGCCCCTGAGAACCGGACGATGCGAAGTGGCGGCCAGTCCGTCACGGGCTTTCGCGCCTTCACCCCGATGGCCATCCAGACCTCGTGCGGGCTCTGGGTCGTCAGCTTGTGGAAACGAAGCGCGGAGAGCAGACACACGACGCCGTGCGGCACGCGGACGGCCGACTCCACCAGCGTGTGATGTTCGGTGACCTTGACATGGGTCGGTGCGTAGAGGCCACGGCCTATCCGTTCTAGAGCACCAGCCTTGGCAAGCCGAGCTAGGGCAACCCGCGACACCCCAGCATCACGGGAACGAAAGATCCCACGAGGAAGGATGCGACCGCTGAAACGATTCGTCTGCACATCGTGAAATGTACCGACGTTTTGTAACGGGTCAAGCCGGGCAGCCCGCCGAGCTACGTCGGGTGCGTCCCAGCGTTCGAATCGGGCAAGACGTTCTCCCGTACGGAAGCTGACCAAAGATGGCGCTCATGGCCTCCGCTGTCGCGAGAGGGATCGAGACGGCCACGCCATAGGCCCTCTGGCCTCACGTCCGCGGTGGAGCGGGGGTGCGGTGGAGCGGGGGTGACGAGAGGCGAGTATCTCAACTATTTCGCGCGTGCCTCACGAGCGTGCGCAATCTGGCTGGAGCAGGTCACGGCGTTCGAGACGCCCCTACCGTTGCAGAGGATCCGCGAACGGTGGCCGTGGTTTCGACCACCACAGAGCTACCGCTACGTGCGTGCGACCTTCGAGGCGCCGCGAACCGTGACGTCGCTGGCCCTGCGATCCGCGACAAGTCCTCGGACGTCAGCACGAGCCATGCCCACCGCCATGCAAGCAACCCTTGGCGACGATTCGGCGCGCGGCGGCTGCACGGAACCCGGGAGGCGAGATCTGTGAACAAGGAAGAACTGCTCGGACCTTCAGACTGTTTCGGGTGGCACCGGGGGAATCGACAGCTGGATCGGCCCGGACACAAGCCCGCTCGAGTTTGGCCGACTAATAAGCTAAGCGTTCTCAACGAGAGGCCACTGAGCCTCGTGCAGCTGAACCAGCGGCTCGTCCTCGGACACGAGGCTGAGATGTCCGAAGGGTGCTTTCACTACTACTGGCTCTCGGAGCCCGGCCACCCTTGTAGGCCGACGGGAAAACTGACCCCCGATCGACGCGGAATCTGACCCCCCTCTGGCACAACCAGAGGAGGCATCGATGGAGATCACGCAAGGTAGGCAGGTCGTGGCACTTCCGGGGCCGGAGGTGCCGATGATCGAGCCGGACTCGGTACGGCAAATTCGACTGCTGCAAGAGAGGGGATGGGGGGCCAAGCGGATCGCGCGCGAGCTGGGTATCGCGCGCAACACGGTCCGCCGCTACCTACGCGACGAGCAGGCGGGTGAAGCGAAGGAGCCCCGACCGGGCGCGCTGCGCCTCGGAGAAGCGGGGCGCAAGTTGGCCTTGGAGCTGTTCGAGGGGGCAGCCCGCGGCAACGCAAGGGTGGTCGTCGCGCTGCTCGCCGAGCACGGCTACCAGGTCCACGAGCGCGTGGTGCAGAAGGTCGTCGCCACTCGTCGGCGCGAGCTGCGTTCCGCCGAGCTGGCGAGCGTCCGGTACGAGACGGCGCCAGGGCAGCAGATGCAGATCGACTTCGGACAGACGCTCGTGTCGATCGCTGCGGAGGCGGTGCGCGTGCACCTGTTGGTCGCCGTGCTGAGCTACTCGCGCCGGCTGTTCGTCAAAGCGTTTCTCGCCGAGCGCCAGGACGACTGGCGAGAAGGCATCGCGGCCGCGTTCCGTCGCTTCGGCGGCGTGCCGCGCGACCTGCTCGGCGACAACGCTCGTGCGCTCGTCCTCGCGCACGATCGCATCACCCGCACGGTGACTTTCCATCCGACGTACGTCGAGTTCTGCCGCGACTGGGACGTCGTGCCTCGCGCGTGCGCTCCCTACCGCGCGCGCACCAAGGGCAAGGGCGAGGCGGGTGTGAAGTACGTCAAGCGCAACGCCCTCGCCGGCCGGAGGTTCGACTCGTTCGTCGAGCTGGAAGCTCACTTGGAGCGATGGATGGATCTGGCCGATCAGCGCGTGCACGGCACGACGCACGAGACGCCGCTCGCGCGCTTCGAGCGCGACGAGAAGCGTGCGCTGCGCCCTCTGCCAGCTCGGCCGCTGCCGGCTCGTGAGCAACATCTTTTCCGACGCGTCGCCAACGACGCCTTCGTCGACGTCGACACGGTTCGCTGCAGCGTCCCTCACCAGCTCGTTCGGGCTCGCGTCGCCGTTGCGGTTGGCGACACGACGGTCCGCATCTTCCATGGCGCCCGGCTAGTCGCCACGCACGCTCGCTCCAACGAGCCGCACGACTGCGTCGTTGACCCCCTGCGCACCACGCGGGATTGTGGCGCAAGCGGGGCGAGGCGCCGCCTCCGCCGGTCGCTCGCAGCGGCACGCTCGCCGCTCTCGGACGGAGCCTCGACGACGGAGGCGTCATGAGCGAGATCGTACGCGCCCGCGTCCTCGAGCATCTCACCAAGCTGCGCCTCCCGGCTGCTGCCGAGCGTATCGACGCCCTGCTGAGCGAGGCAGCGCGCAAGGAGATGACCTTCGTCGACTTCCTCGATGCACTGCTCCGCCACGAGGTCGATGCCAAGCAGCGCAAGCGCGTCGCGATGGGGATCAGCATCGCGCACTTCCCTGGCGTGAAGCTCCTCGACGATTTCGACTTCAAGTTCCAGCCGTCGATCGACCAGCGCCTCGTGCGCGAGCTCGCCACCGGGCACTTCATTCCCAACGCCGAGAACGTCCTTTTGTTTGGGCCCCCAGGCGTCGGCAAGACGCACTTGGCGATCGGGCTGGGACACCTTGCACTTCATCTGGTCTGCGACGTCTGGCCCGAGGCGCAGGACACGACCTCCGCTCCACCGAAGGACGAGAAACAATGACCACGTCAGGGAAGAGGACGATAGAGCTCCTGCCGAGCGGAGTCCCAGGACTGGACACCGTTCTCGGGGGCGGCTTGCCTGAGTACTCGTTCAACTTGATCGCCGGCGGTCCGGGCGCGGGCAAGACGACGCTCGCCCAGCAAATCGTCTTCTCTCGAGCCTCGATGGAAGCCCCGGCACTCTACTTCACCGTGCTCGGCGAACCGCCGCTCAAGATGCTGCGCCACGCGCAGCAGTACGCCTTTTTCGATCCGCAAAAGGTAAGCGGAGCGGTTCGCTTCGTAAACCTCAGCTCGGAAGCCTTGAATCAGGATCTCGACAGCGTCATGAGGCGTATCCTCGCCGAGGTCGAGGCGACCCACCCGGGCGTCGTCGTCGTCGACTCGTTCCGTACGGTCGCGCGGGCGAGCACGTCGGAAGCGCAGCTCCAGGAGTTCGTTCAGCGCCTCGCGCTCCACTTGACGGGCTGGCAAGCGACGACGTTTCTGGTCGGTGAATACGAGATTGCCGAGTCGCACCGCAACCCCATCTTCACGATCGCAGACGGGATCCTCTGGCTCACCCAGTCCATCGAACGCAACGCGAGCGTGCGCCGTCTGCAAGTCACCAAGATGCGCGCGTGCTCCACGATGCCGGGGCTTCACACCTTCCTGATCTCATCGGAGGGCATCCGCGTCTTCCCCCGGATCTTGTCTCGCGCCGAACGCCGCCCGCGATCACGTGTCCCTCCTGCCGGCGCGCGAGCATCGACCGGCATCGAGGGCCTGGATGGCATGATGCGCGGCGGAATTCCCGCCGGCGAGTCTGCGCTCATCGTGGGGCCATCAGGGTCCGGTAAGTCGCTCTTTGCACGGCACTTCATCGCGGCGGGAGCGGAGGCGGGAGAGCCTGGCATCATCGCCGTCTTCGAGGAGCACCCGGGAGAGTACCTCGCGCGGGCGGAGGCCTTTGGTCCCAAGCTGGGGGGCTTCATCGAGCGGGGGCTCGTCGAAGTCATGTACCTCCGGTCGCTCGATCTGACCGTGGACGAGACACTCGCCGCCGTACGCGGCGCCGTCGAGCGAACGAAGGCGAGACGGCTCGCGATCGACTCGCTGTCCGGCTTCGAGCTGGCGCTTGCACCCTCCCATCGCGACGACATTCGCGAATCGATCTTCCGCACGATCACGGCGCTGACCGGCATCGGTGTCACGGTGCTCATGACGGTCGATCTCGTGCAATCGTTCGCGGAGCTGAGCCTCTCGCCGCACATCACGGAATTCTTGGCCGACGTGCTCGTGCTGCAGCGCTACGTCGAGCTGGAAGGCAAATTGGCGAAGGTGCTCGCTGTGGTCAAGATGCGGAGCAGCGAACACGACACGACCATCCGTTCCTACGCGATCGAGCGGGCGGGCGTCGTCGTCGGCGAGCCCGAGCATCGCTACCGGAGCATCCTGACCGGTGTGCCCATTCTCCGGGCCGAAGACAGCCCCGCCCGGCGCAGCCGAAAGAGCGTGGCAAAGCATCGGTCAAAGACCTAGTACACTCTCGCGGGGTACATGTATCATGCAAATCCGGGGGGCGGACCGAGATCTTCCGACGTCGCTCGCGCCCGGGGACGCTGCGGCGGCCGTGTCGTGGCGTGAGCTGTTCGAACTGTCGCAGGATGGGCTCGCGTATTCGACAATCTGGAATTCCAGAACGCCGAGGGCAACCCGCTGGGTCGCGAAGAATACCCTCTCCGCCGCGCACTTCGTGGCCAAGACTTCGTGGACTGCGAGGTTCTTTGCCTGCCATCTCACCGCGAGCCTCGACGGGTGGTGTCGACAGGCACGAGCGTGAGAAATGCGAACGGCCAGGTCGCGCTGGCGATCGTCGTCTTTCGTGACGTGACGGAGCTGCGGCGTCTCGAACAGCAGCGGGAAGAGTACACCGCGCTCATCTCGCACGACCTTCGCAACCCGCTCGGCGCGGTCATCACGTTCGCCAGCGTGCTGAGGCAGTCGATGCAGAAGAAAGGGCTCGCCGAGGATGCCCAGGCCGCTCTGCGCATCGAGCGGAATGCAGCCCGGATGAAGACGATGGTGGCGCATCGCGATCGAAGCGGAAGACCAGTCCCCCTACACGGTCTTTGCAGACGCGCCTCGCCTCGAACGGTGCGTGGTCAACCTCATCACGAACGCGCTCAAGTACTCTGCGGAACATTCCCCCGTCAGGATCCGGCTCTCCCGCGATCCAGGCCGCGTCGTCCTCGACGTCATCGACTACGGCATCGGTGTCGCGCCCGACACCGCGAAGAGGCTCTTCGACCGGTACTACCGAAGCGCGGGGGGCAAGGCCCACACGGAAGGCCTCGGCCTGGGCCTTTACATCGCGCGCCTCATCGTGGAAGCCCACGGCGGACGAATCGAGGTTCTGAGCGAGATGGGCAAGGGCAGCACCTTCAGGATACTGCTGCCGTTACCCGTCGAATGGCCAACCTGAGAAGGCGCCCTTTGGGATTTGGCAAACTGCGAATGTTCGTGGGAGGCTCTTCTCGCCGCGGCCTCTGAAGGACGCATGGCGCGATCCGTGCGTTCCGACGAGCGATCATGGTCGCGTTCGACTGTGTCGATCAGGACGGCAAGCCTTGCAAATTGGCGCTCACCATCGAGCGCGATCTGGTCACGCTTGCGGTTGTTCCCAATTCGGCGGGCAGCCCGCGTCATGGGGCAACTGTATCGGCTCGAGAAATGAGGCGCGTAGCCCACGCGATCCTCTTGCTCCTCGAGCACCAACCGTCCGAGCGCGATCGGCGCTTCGAGCTGGCGTGCTTCGCCATCGGCGGTCTTGCTCCCGAGTTTCGCAAGAGCGGCGCCGACCAGAACCCCGACGAAATCGCGAAGCGTGCGGTCGAGCTCGCGGACGCGACCGTTCGGGCACTCGGGTCGCCGGACGAAGCAAGTTCCTCCAGCCTCGGAGAAGAGAATGCATGACGCACCCGACCGCGATTCCGATTCGCTCGATCCCGTAGCGAGTTGCCCGACCGTGCCGGCGATGCCCGTGGATGGTCCCGCGCCCACCGACTCGCGCTGCGACACGCCGCTGCTCCCTGCCGAACCCCTTCTGTCGACGGGCTCACGCGCGACATTGACGCTCCTCACCGGGATGCACGCAGGTCGCCCCACCACGGTCGAAGTGGCCGGAGCGATCGTGGGGCGTGCTGGGGATGCGAATCTCGTCGTCGACGATGCGGGGGTCAGCCGCCGGCACGCTCGGGTAGCACGCGCCTCCGACGGTTGCTTCTACGTGGAAGACTTGAGATCGACGAACGGCACATTCGTCGGCTCGGCTCGCGTCGGTATCGCGCTCCTTCGCCAGGGAGACGTGATGCAGCTCGGCCCCCAGGTTCGAATACGGTTCGCGATGGTCGATGAACCAGAGGAATCGCTCCTCCGGAACCTGTACGAGTTCTCCGTTCACGATCCATTGACGCATCTCTACAACCGCGACTACCTCGCCGACCGCCTTCTCGCCGAGGTGGCGCGCGCGCGACGAACGAACGGTGAGCTGTCGCTTCTCATGGCCGACGTCGACTCCTTGAAGCCGGTGAACGACCGCTTCGGCCACGTGGCCGGCGACCGTGCGGTCTGCCTCGTAGGTGCGCGGATCAAGCGCGCCATCCGTCTCGAGGACGTGCTGGCTCGATACGGCGGCGGCGAGTTCGTCGTGATCGCCCCACGGACCGGCGCCGTCGAGGCCCTGCACCTGGCGGAGCGCGTTCGTCGAGCCATCAGCGAGCTGCGGCTGGGCGCGCGAGGCGAGAGCGTCCACCTCACGTTGAGCATCGGGGTCGCCTCGCTCGCGGAGGTCACGTCCGCCGACCGCCACCTCCTCGGCTTGGTCGCGCTGGCCGACTCGCGCTTGTATCGCGCGAAGCGGGACGGGCGAAATCGTGTGTGCAGCGTCAGTCCGAGTGCGTGACTGCGCGCCTACCGAGCCGCGTCTCTCCGTTGCCCCGCGGGAGAGGCAGGACCCCGGCCATGTCGCCGATGACGTTCACGAGCTCGGCGTTGGACGGTACGACGATCTTGGCGTTCGCCGAGAGCGCCCGCTCGACCGTGATCAACCTCCGCAGGAGCTGGGCGTTGCCGACGAAGTACTTATCGGCTGCCTCATTGACGAGCTGAATCGCCTGCGCTTCGCCCTCGGCCTCCAGGATCTTCGCCTGCTTGATCCCCTCGGCCTTCTTGATCTCGGCCCGGCGCGCGCCGTCGGCGATGGTCTCGGTCGCGGTCGCAAAGTCGATGGCCGCGACCTTCTCGTTCTCCGCCTTCACGACCTTGTTCATCGTCTCCTGGACGTCGGCAGGTGGGTCGATCTCTTTGAGCTCGGTGCGGACGATCTCGATGCCCCAATGCGTGGTCTCGTCGCGCATCGTCCGTTGCAGCTCGCTGTTGATCTTGCCTCGCTCGCTGTTGGCGCTCTTGAGAGTCAGCGTCCCGATGATGTTGCGCAGCGTCGATCGGGCGAGGTTCACGATCTGATACTGGTAATTATAAACGTTGTACTGAGAGTTCTTTACGCTCTCTTCGTCGCTCTTGACCTTGAAGTACACCTGCGCATCGACCTTCGCGTTCAGCTTGTCGCTCGTGATGATCTCTTGCGGATCCGCGTTGACCATGACCTCCGTGATGTTGACAAGAAACATCCGGTCGACGGCGGGGACGATCCAGTTGAAGCCCGGCATGGCCATGTGGTGGTACTTGCCCAAGCGTTCGATCAGGCCTCGCCCAGTGGGGCGCACGACGCGAATCCCGGACAGGAAGAAGATCGAAACGAGCAGCACGAGCGCGGCAATGCTTCCGATGAGGTACATGGCGGTAGTTCGTCGAAAGCATGGATCGAGCCGGTCGTCGCTGCCGCCCTCGCAGCGGGAAACGGTCGCGCTGAGGATTCGCAATTTGCCACTCACCATCGGATCGGCTCTTCCGTCGCTCGACGTTGCGCGACGTTTCGGCAAGCGACGTTTTGGCAAGCCAGTTGCCGAGCAGCTCCGGCAAACCGCGACACGGCAGGAAGAGGGACGGCGCCTTTCGGCTCGGAATGGCTCGTGCCTGCGGTCGTGGTCCGCGATGCGTTTTCACGGGCTCGGGGCAGCAACCAGCTGGCGAATCGACGGGAGGAGATGGCAACATGCCATGCCTATTTTGCCAAAAGACGGTCTTGCGGGACGTTGCGCTCCATTCCGACGACTCGATCGTGCATGCGAAGTGCTTGAAACGTCACAAAGGCTGGCGTGCGAAGCAGAGCGAAGAGCCTCCGGCTAGTGGCGTGGGGCCTCTGAAGTTGGTCCCGCGCTGGCTCGTAGAAGCCCAGGTGCGCCCCGCAAATTCGTCGTCCGACGCGAGCCGCAATCGCAGCCGCCCGCGACACCGACGCTGAATCCGCGCTCAGCGGAAACCGAAGCAGCCGGCGCAAATTGCCAAGGCCGGCACCGCAAACCGCCTGGCGATGGTTACGTTGCGAGCCATCGTGACTGCCGTCGCATCGCCGCAGCCATCGCGCGTCCTTATCGTGGATGATGACGCGGAGATACGCGATGCGCTCGGGATGTTCTTCTCGGGCGAGGGGCACGAGTGCGAGCTCGCCCCCGACGCCGAGGCTGCCCTCGGGATCGTGGAGCGACTGAGGCTCGATGCCATCATTTGCGACGTTCGCATGGACGGGATGGGTGGCCTCGAGCTGCTTGACCGCGTGAAGCGCACCCATCCGGCGCTACCCGTCGTCGTCATTACCGCCATGGGCCGCATCCACGACGCGGTCGACGCCATCAAGCGTGGTGCGTTTCAATACGTGACCAAACCGTGCGACCTGGCCGAGCTGCGCACGATCGTAGCGTGCGCGATCGAGGAGCGGCGCCGGAGCGCGGACGCGGAGGGTGAGCGACGCTCGCCGTTTTCGCCGGCCACGAGTCCGAGGCTCGAGCTCGTTGGAAACGGGCCCGCGATGCGCTCCCTGCGAGTCAGCATCGATCAAGTCGCGGCCTCGAGCGCGCCGGTCGTCATCACCGGCGAAACCGGCGTTGGCAAAGAGCTCGTCGCGCGCGCCATCCACGCCCGCGGGGCTCGGCGCGGCAAGCCCTTCGTGCCCGTAAACAGCTCGGCGATCCCGCCCGAGCTACTCGAGAGCGAAATCTTCGGGCACGTGCGCGGGGGATTCACCGGTGCCGTCCAGGCGCGCAAAGGCCTGCTGACGGAGGCCGACGGCGGGACCCTGCTGCTCGACGAGATCGGGGACATGCCGATCGCCTTGCAGGCAAAGCTTCTGCGCGTTCTCCAGTTCGGGGAAGTGCGTCCGGTCGGTGGCGATCGAGGCCACGCGGTCGACGTTCGGGTGATCGCCGCGACGCACCGGGATTTGCCGTCGCTTGTTCGCGAGGGGCGGTTTCGCGAGGATCTCTACTTTCGGCTCAACGTGCTGCCCGTATACGTGCCGCCGCTGCGGGACCGCCGAGAGGACATCCCCGCGCTCAC
>Ga0102924_1005927_pt1 | contig 11604 bp, 8 predicted proteins | sample PaiPotPPM11metaG_FD_80116 | JGI IMG/M metagenome (GOLD analysis project Ga0102924, IMG submission 80116) | Iron sulfur acid spring bacterial and archeal communities from Banff, Canada, to study Microbial Dark Matter (Phase II) - Paint Pots PPM... ...
GTGATCGACCACGCCGAGGGCACCAACCTCTACGACACCGAGGGGAACGCGTACATCGACGGGGTCTCTTCGCTGTGGTGCAACGTGCACGGCCATCGCCACCCTGTGATCGACGCGGCCGTCGAAGCGCAGCTCGGCCGGGTCGCGCACTCTACGATGCTGGGGCTCTCCCACGAGCCGGCGATCGAGCTCGCCGAGCAGCTGGTCGCGGTGGCGCCGCCGGGGCTGCGCCGCGTGTTCTACTCAGACAGCGGGTCGACGGCCGTCGAGGTCGCGCTGAAGATGGCCTTCCAGTGGTGGTTCCAGCGCGGCGAGCCGCAGCGGACGGGCTTCATCTGCCTGGAGAACGCCTACCACGGCGACACGGTCGGAGCGGTCTCCGTCGGCGGGATCGAGCAGTTCCACTCCCTCTACAGGCCGCTGTTGTTCGATGCTTGGCAGGCACGCGCCGGCGATGCCGAGCATCTCAGCGCGCTGCTGGATCAGCACGGCGGCCGGATCGCGGCGGTGATCGTCGAGCCGCTCGTCCAGGGCGCGGCCGGCATGCTGATGCAGCCGGAGGGCTACCTGCGCGCCGTCCGCGAGCTCTGCGACGCCCACGGCGTGCTGCTGATCTGCGACGAGGTCGCGACCGGGTTCGGGCGGACCGGCAAGATGTTCGCCTGCGAGCACGAGAACGTCGCGCCCGACCTGCTGTGCGTCGGCAAGGGCATCACCGGCGGCTATCTCCCGCTCGCCGCGACGATCACGACCGAGCGCATCTACGAGGGCTTCCTCGGGGGCCCCGAGGATCTGCGCACGTTCTTCCACGGCCACACCTACACCGGCAACCCCCTGGCGTGCGCCGCCGGGATCGCTTCGCTCGAGCTGTTCAAGCGCGAACGCACGCTCGAGCGCCTGCAGTCGAAGATCGGGCTGCTGACGCGCACCCTCGGGCACCGAATCGCGGTCCTGCCAGGAGTCGGCGAGGTCCGCCAGCGGGGGTTCATGGTCGGGATCGAGCTGGCCGGCCACGACCCCGAAGAGCGGATCGGGCATCAGGTCGCGATGGCCGCCCGGCGCCGAGGCGCGATCATCCGCCCGCTCGGTGACGTACTCGTGCTGATGCCGCCGCTGTCGATCTCGGAGGCCGACCTCACGCGCCTGGTGGCGATCACCGCCTCCTCGATCGCCGAGCTCGCGCTCAGCCGGCTGCCCGCGGCCGCGTAGCCTCGCGCCGACCCCGTTGGCCACGCAGATGAGCGGGAGATCGCCGCGCCGAGCGCTACGATCCGCGCCCCGCACATGACAGCGCAACAGGAGGATCCCGTGAACTTCTGGAATCGGCTCGAGACCGTCGCCGAGCAGCACAGCGTCCTGCGTCACTCGTTCTACCTTCGCTGGTCAGAGGGGACGCTCGGGATCGACGAGCTCGCGCACTACTCCGGTCAATACCGCCATGCCGTGATCGCGCTGTCCGACGCGAGCGCGGCCGCGGCGCGTTCTCCGGAGGCCGGGGCGGATGCCCCGATGCTGGCCGAGCACGCCGCCGAGGAAGCTGCGCATGTCGAGCTGTGGGACGAGTTCGTGACCGCCGTCGGCGGTCAGGTCGCCGCTCAGCCGAACGAGCAGACGCGCGCCTGCGCTGCGGTGTGGGCAGGCGAAGAGGCGCGCCCGCTGCTCCACACCCTGACCGCGCTCTACACGATCGAGTCCGCACAGCCCGCGATCTCAGAGACCAAGCAGGCGGGCCTCGCGCTCCACTACGGGATTCGCGCGGTCGACTATTTCGACGTCCACCAGCACCTCGACGTCGAGCACGCCGCGCAGGCGCGCAGCTTGATCGAGCAGCGCCTGGACGGCGTCGACGAGGACGCGCTCGTGGCCACGGCCGAGGATGTTTTGAAGGCGAACCTGTTGCTGCTGGACGGCGTCGAAGCCGCCTGCCTGCAACTGCGCTAGCCCGACGACTTCCCGACCCCCGCGCGCACGGCCGCCCGCATTGCCCGGCGCACCTGCGCGAGCGTCTTGCCGTGTGCGCGCGCAACCTGGCTCAGCGTCATGCCCGAGGCCAGCTGCGCGCGTAGCTGCGCCGGCGTGATCCCGAGGTAGGCGGCCGCCGCCCGGATCCGGAGCGGCCGCAGGCCGCGAGCAGACCCACGGGAGACAACGGCCCCGGCTGGCGGCGCGATCAGGTCGGTGTGCGGGTGGACCGGAAGCAGCACGGGTGCGCGCGGTGGCTGGGAGAAGTTGAAATCGGCCGCGATGTTTGCCAGCTGGGGCGCGTTCTCGCGCACGTCGGGCCGGGGGTCCGGGCGCCCGTCGGTGCTCGGGTCAAGGCGCTGGGAGCCGAGGAAGTCGTCCTCGATGAACTTCAGGTAGGCGTCGAAGCTGAGCGTGCGGTGATCGATGTAGCGACGCCGGGCGTAGGGGCTGATCACAAGCCCCGGGACGCGCAGCCCGTAGCCGTTCTGATCGACCCGCGGCGGCGCGACGTGGTCATAGAAACCGCCCCAGTCGTCCCATGAGACGAACACGGCGGTGCTGTTCCAGTCGGGGCCGCGCATGATCGCGTTGATCAGGCCGGTGACGTAGGTCTGACCGGCGCTCACGAGTGCGGGTGGATGCTCGCTGACGGTGCCGTTGGGATCGATCCACGAGACCGCCGGCAGCGTCCCGGTTTTGGCCTCGGAGAAGAAGTTCGAGAGCGACTGGACGTTCCCGAGCTGGCCGTCGCGCTGGACGGTGTCGAAGTAGGGCAGCGGGTTCCAGATCCCGGGCGTCCGCGGCCGCTGCGCGACGGGAGCGCAGGACATCGCGGCGTCGATCTGGCAGTCGGGCTCGGTGCCCTTGAACACGTAGTAGCCCCAGCTGACGCCGGCGCGGTGCAGCAGGTAGGTCAAATCGGTCCACGCGTAGCCGGGAGTGGTCGGCGAGCCGATCCCGAGATTGTGTCGCTGAAAGTCCGGCGGAAGTCCAGGGCTCTGGTCGTTGTTGGCGCAGCTCATCGGGTTCCCTCCCGTGGTGCAGTGGGCCGACCACTCCGAGACCATGTACAGGTGCGAGGGCAGGCTCCAAGAGGCGTCGGACTGGAACATGTGGTCGTTGAGGACGAAGTCCTTCGCGTAGGTCCAGTAGTTGGGGATGTCGGCGCCGTTGTGGTAGCCGATCACGTCGGGAACCCCGCTCGAGCGACCACACGCCGGGTTGAACAGTTGTTCGCAACCGGTTCGCCCCCGCAGCTGCTCGCGCACGAATCCATCCATCCGCCCCCCGCCGATGTCGGCCGCGGCGTTGCGAGAGCTGTGCGGACCGCCGAGGTTGCGATCCTGGCGATCGTGGAACGGCCGGATGCAGGTCCGGCGGTTGGGGTCGGGGAGGCACACCGCGGGCCGGCCGTTGCTGGTCGGGATCCCGTCGGCGCCCGGATAGGTGCCGAAGTACGAGTCGAACGATCGGTTCTCCTGCATGATCACGACGACGTGCCGGATCTTGTGGATCCCGACCGCCGGCACGGGAGCCGGCGCAGGGGTCGGCGTCGAGGATGTCGTGCGGTGATGGGAGGAGCCACCGCCGCAAGCTGCGAGCAGCAGCGTCGCGCCCACGCAGCCGAACGCGATCAGTCGCCGGGGCATGGGACCGTCGAGCTAGTCCTCGAACCGCGTGAAGTCCTGCTTGCGCGCTCCGCAAACGGGACAGAACCATGTCTCGGGTATGTCCTCGAACGCGGTGCCCGGCGGGATCCCTCCGTCCGGGTCACCGTCGCTGGGGTCGTAGATGAACCCGCACGATTCGCACATCCACTTCACGCGCCGAAGGGTAGCGCCGGGCCGCGGAGGCGGGCGCCAGCGTAGCCACCGCCGGTGGGCCAGCCGCTAGGGTCATCCTGTGGCGATCGATCGGCCCGCACCAGGCGAGGAGCTCAACCTCGGAGACGAGACGGTTGCGCGCCCCGCCGCGACCGTGATCGTCCTGCGCGGTGGCGCCGCAGCACTCGAAGTTCTGCTCGTCAAGCGCAACCCCGACTCGAGGTTCATGGGCGGAGCGTGGGTGTTTCCCGGGGGGGCGGTCGACCGCAACGAGGGCCAGGGCGACCAGGCGTTACGCGCGGCCGCGCTTCGCGAGCTCTCAGAGGAAGCCGGGATCGCGCTGCGCTCTACCGACGAGCTGGTCCCGTTCTCGCGCTGGATCACCCCTCCCCAGGTCAAGATCCGCTTTGACACCTGGTTCTATCTCGCGCCACTGCCCGAGGATGCCGAACCGCAGGTCGACGGCGGCGAGGTCGTCGACGCGCGCTGGTATGAGCCCGCTGCCGCGCTGAAGGCCGGCGAGCGCGACGAGCTGCTGCTGGTGTTCCCGACGATCAAGCACCTCGAGCAACTCTCGGGCTTTGAGTCGGCGGATCAGCTGCTCTCCTATGCGCGCAGCCGCGAGATCCGCCCCGTGCAGCCGCGCGTGGTGCTCTCTGGGGAGCAGGCTCGCGTGGTGCTCCCCGGCGAGCCGGGCTACGAGGACTAGGCAGTGGCGCAACCCGCAACCGCTCGCTCCACGCGCGCCGAGCCGGCGCGCAAGCTGACCGTCGCCGTCACCGGGCCGACGGGCGACATCGGTCGCTCGCTGCTGCGCAGCCTCGAGCGAAGCCGCGAGGTCGGTCGCGTGATCGCGATGGCCCGCCGCCCATTCGACCCCGGCGCCGAAGGCCTGCGCAAGACCGAATACCGCCGCGGCGACGTGCTCGATCGGATCGCCGTCGATGAGCTGGTCGGCGAGGCCGACGTGGTCGTGCACCTGGCCTTCATGATCGTCGGCGGCCGCGAGCAGACCGAGCTGGTCAATGTCGAGGGCTCGCGGACGGTGTTCGAGGCGACGGTCGCGGCCGGCGCGGCCCGGCTGGTCTATGCCTCCTCGGTCGCCGCCTACGGCTTCCACGCCGACAACCCGCCGCTGCTGACGGAGGATCTGCCGCTGCGCGGCACCGAGCGCCACTACTACTCGGCGCAGAAGGCGGCGCTGGAGGGAGTCCTCGAGGAGGTCGTCGAGGGAAGCGGGACCGCGGCTTACGTGTTCCGGCCGTGCATCGTCGCGGGCCCCGACGCGCTCGCGCTGATCGAGAACATCCCCTACGTGCAGCTCTTCGAGCTCGCCCGCCGCCATCAGAACCCGCTCTCGGCGGTGCTGCTGCAGGCGCTCGAGCGCCTGCCGATGCTCAAGCCGGTGCTTCCCGACCCGGGCGTGCCCTTCCAGCTGGTCCACCACGACGACGTCGCGAGCGCGCTGCGCTCAGCCGTGCTCGGGCATGGGGAACCCGGCGTCTACAACCTCGCCGGTCCCGGCGAGCTGACGATGTCCGAATTCGCCAACGCGCTCGGCTGGTACAGCGTCCCGATCCCCGAGAGCGCGCTCGACGGACTCGCCGAGCTGGTCGCTCGGCTGCCGATGGTGCCCGCACAGGCGCAGTGGATCGAGAGCCTCCGCGAGCCCGTCCTGATGGACACGGCCAAGGCCCGGCGCGAGCTCCGCTGGCGCCCGCGTCATGACGCTCACGAGACGCTCGGCGAGATGGTCGAGGCGGCCCGCTCGCAGCAGCTGCTCAACCTCGGCTAGCGGCGCCCGTCGGCTGCGCGCGGCCTATTGGACAGGCCGGTGCCCTGGGCCTCGGCCTCCTCATCGGAGATCACGTGCATGACCGCGTTGAGCAGTCCGAGATGGGTGAAAGCCTGCGGGAAGTTGCCGAGGTGGCGCCCGCTCTCGGCGTCGAGCTCCTCGGCGTAGAGCCCGAGCGCCGACCCGTGCGCCAGCAGCCGCTCGCACATCGCCTTGGCCCGCTCCGCCTCGCCGATCTCCGAGAGCGCGGAGACCAGCCAGAACGAGCAGATCAGGAACGTCCCCTCCTCTCCATGCAGGCCGTCGTCGGTCTCCTCGACCTTGTAGCGCAGTACGAAGCCGTTCTCCTGGAGCTCCTCCTCGATCGCGCAGACGGTCGCGCGGACGCGCTCGTCGTCGGGTGGGAGGAACCGCACCAGCGGGATCAGCAGCGTCGAGGCGTCGAGCGCGTCGGTCTCATAGTGCTGGCGAAAGACGCCGCGCTTGGACACGCCGTGCTCGAGGATGTCGGCGCGGATCTCGTCGGCGATCGCCTGCCACTGCTCGCCGAGCTCGGGCTCGCCCTCGAGCTCCGCCAGCCGCGCCGCGCGATCGAGCGCGACCCAGCACATCAACTTCGAGGAGACGTAGTGCTTCGGCGCCCCGCGGGCCTCCCAGATGCCCTGGTCGGGCTGGCGCCAGATCGCGCTCGCCGCGCGTACGAGATCCTGGATCACCGGCCACAGGCGCTCGGGGATGTGGCCGCCCATCTTGGTGTGCAGGTAGATCGAGTCGAGCACCGCTCCGAAGACGTCGTTCTGGCGCTGGTCAAAGGCGCCGTTACCGACCCGCACCGGCGCCGACTGCTCATATCCGGTGAGGTGCTCGAGCACGTGCTCCTGCAGGTCGCGCTCGCCGGCGATCCCGTACATGATCTGCAGCGACCCGTCCTCGTTGCGCTCCAGATCGGCGACGAACTGCATGAAGTCATCGGCCTCCCAGTCCAGCCCCAGCGCGTGCAGGCCCCAGAGCGTGAAGCTCGCGTCGCGCATCCAGCAATACCGGTAATCCCAGTTGCGCTCGCCCCCGGGGGTCTCAGGCAGCGAGGTCGTCGCGGCGGCGACCGTCGCGCCCGTCGGGGCGTAGGTCAGCCCCTTGAGCGTCAGCGCGGATCGCTGCAGCTGCTGGCGCCAGCGGTGGTCCGGGAACCGCCCGCCCGCGAGCCAGTTGCGCCAGTAGTGCGAGGTCGTGACGAGCCGCGTATGCGCGTCCTCCGCGTCCACCGGGCCCGCGAGCCCATCGGACCAGCCGAGCGCCGCGAACCGCCGCTCGCCCTCGACCATCGTGTGCCTCGCGCGGACCCGGTTGCCCTCGATCCCGAGCCGCAGGTCCGAGACGATCCTGAACTTGACGCCGTCACCGGTCGCCTCGGCCGCAGTCCACTCCTCGTTGCAGATCTCCCACGCCGCGGGCGTCTTGCCGTACTCCAGCATCGGCTCGCACACCGCCTCGATCTGGACGCTGCCCTGGGTGCAGTCGATGATCCGGACGAGCATGTGGTCGGCGTCCTCGTCGGTTGGGGGGCGCGTATGGGCGTACTCGTCGGCGTGGCCTTGCTGCCAGGGCCCGATCGCCAGCACGTCGCGCACGATCAGCCATCCCGAGGGCGTCATCCAGGTCGTCTCGACGATCATCGTCCCGGGCACGTATCTGACCGACAGCGGCACGAGCACGCCGTACGGACCGACCCTGAACGCGCCGCCGCGGCGGTCCAGCAGCGCCGCGAACACGCTTGGGGAATCGAACCGCGGCAGGCACATCCACTCGATACTCCCGTCCGGGGCGAGCAGCGCTCCCGTGTGGCAGTCGGACAGGAACGCGTAGTCGGCGATCGGCGGAAACGGCGAGCCGCCGCTGAGGGGCGTGTCGTGCGGGGGTAGGGGGATGCTCGGGCTCACTGCGCGCTCGGGAGCCTATTCGTGATCGCGACCGGGACCTGGGCGCCGCGTGCCAGCGCCTACCTGCGGTGCGGGGTCTCAGCCCCGAGCGCTACGCGCGCTGCGGGGTATCAGCCCCCGCCGTACTTGACCACGAGGTCGGTGATCACGCCCAGCGTGAAGCCGGCCGTCAGCATCATCAGCCCGAGCTCACGATGCCCGAGGCGTCGCATCGCGTTCCAGACCTCGCCGATCACGTACAGGATCGCTCCTCCGGCGACGGCGTAGAAGACGAGCTCGAGCGCGTGGCTCGTGACCGCGTAGCCGACCATCGAGCCCAGGAACGTCGGGCCACCGGCGAGCAGGCCGACCAGCCCGAGCCACCCCCACGACGGCCGGACGTCGCCCAGCGGTCCGACGATCCCAAAGCCCTCGGTCGCGTTATGCAGCGCGAAGCCGATGATCAGGACGGTCGCGAGGCTGATCGCCCCGGCGCGGGCAGCGACCCCGATCGCGAGCCCCTCGGCGAAGTTGTGCACCCCGATCGCTGCCGCGATCGTCAGTCCCCGATGCAGCGCCCGGCGCCGCGCAGTGTCGAGTTCGAGCGCAAGCGCGTCGGCCTCCGACGGCGCCACCGCGGTCGCGTCGGCACCCCCCGCGATCGGCGGTATCCGCGCGCCGAGCGGGCGCAGCCGCTGCTCGAGCATCGCCAGCCCGGCGCTGCCGGCGCCAAACCCGGCGGCGAGCAGCACGACCAGCCAGATCAGGTACGGGACCGATCCGTTGTGATGCTTGACCCCGTTGAGCGTCGTCGTGAGGATCGTCCCGGCGTTCGAGAGCACGTCGACGAAGATGAACGACAGGACGCCGACGGCGAACATCGCCAGCGCGACGCGCGATCGGCTCCCGAGCAGCTGCAGACGCCCAACGGGCAGCCCGATGAAGATCGTGAATCCGGCGAGCGCTCCGAGCGCGACAGTCTGTCCGAAAGACACTAAGGCTTACTCCGGTACACGCTGCTTACGAACAATTAGGGGACCCTAATGCGTCTGATCCTCTGAGCCTAACAACTTAGGGTCGCCTAAGTCCAAGCCTGGAGGTCGGAGTTCGACCCGTCGGCCTGGGGGCCCTTCTTCGGGAGAGCGCACGGGCGGACGTGGCCCGTGCCCCCGCGGCCGGCCACCTCACCGCCCTATGTGTCGGAATTCAGGTTCGGCAGATGGAGACTCTGAAGCCAGTGGCTGACGGTGATGTTCAGCTGCGTGAACTCGCCGGTCCACATCAGGATCCCCATCGCGATCAGCACAGCCCCGCCGGTCCCGATCACGATCGGGTAGTGGCGCTTGACCACGGCCAGCGCCGAGGTCGCGGTCCCGAACGCGAGCCCGGTGATCAGGAACGGTAGGCCGAGGCCCGCGCAGTAGACCGCGAGCAGGAACGCTCCGTGTGCGGCCGAGCTCGAAGTGCCGGCGGCGGTGATGATCGCCCCCAGCGTCGGCCCCGTGCAGGGCGTCCACGCGACCGCGAACGCCGCCCCGGCGATCACCGGACCGCCCCGTCCGGCGCGCTGGGTCAGGCGGTCAATGTGCCACTCGCGGGAAAGACGAGGCACGAACGGAGCGAGCACGAACAGGACGCCCATCAGCACGATCAGCGCTCCGGACACCTTCAGCGCGGTTGGCCCCGTCAGCGCACCGCGCAGCGCCTGCTGGCCGAGCAGCCCGAGCGCGATGAAGATCGCCGAGAAGCTGGCCACGAACGCGAGGCTCGGGCCGAGCACCGCGCGCGGCCGAATCTCATCCGGGGTGACCCCCGCGACCGCCGAGATGTAGCCCGGCACCAGCGGCAGCACGCACGGCGACAGGAACGAGATCAGCCCCGCCCCGAACGCAACTGGGATTCCGATGCCAGACGCAGGGTCCATCTTGGTTTGAGGCAGCGTAGCGCCGCACGGGGCCCCCTCCAACATCCGCCGATGGCGCTTCAGACGCGCCCGCCCGCAGTGGTAGCTTTGCCAGCCAGCGATGGCGCCCGAAACGCTCAAGAACTTCATCGCCGGAGAATTTGTCGATCCGGCCGAAGGCCAGACCGAGCCGGTGCTGAATCCGGCGACCGGCGAGGTGATCGCACACGCACCGCTGTCCTCCGCAGCCGACGTCGAGCGCGCCGTCGCCGCCGCGCGGCATGCGTTTCCGGCCTGGTCGACGGCACCCCCCGGCGAGCGCGCGCTCGCGCTGCTGAAGCTGGCCGATGTGGTCGAGGCCCACGCCGAGGAGCTATCCGAGCTCGAGGCAGACAACGCCGGCAAGCCGATCGCCGCCTTCCGCGACGACGAGATCCCGTTCATGGTCGACAACCTGCGGTTCTTCGCGGGCGCGGCGCGGGGCCTCGAGGGTCGCGCCGCCGGCGAGTACGCGAGCGGCTACACGTCGATGGTTCGCCGCGAGCCGATCGGCGTGATCGGCCAGATCACGCCGTGGAACTACCCCCTGATGATGGCGATCTGGAAGATCGGGCCGGCGTTGGCGGCCGGCAACACGATCGTGCTCAAGCCGGCCGAGACGACGCCCCTGACGACGCTCAAGCTGGCCGAGTACGCCGCGGAGGTGCTCCCGAAGGGAGCGCTCAACGTGATCACCGGGCACGGCGACCCGGCGGGGCAGGCGCTCGTAACCCACGAGCAAGTCGACATGGTGTCGCTCACGGGCTCGGTTGAGACCGGGAAGTGGATCGCCCGCCATGCGGCCGACACGCTCAAGCGCGTCCACCTCGAGCTCGGTGGCAAGGCGCCCGTCGTCGTATTCGACGACGTCGACATGGAGACGGCGCTCGAGACGATCGCCGCGACCGGCTACTACAACGCGGGCCAGGACTGCACCGCCGCCACGCGCGTGCTGGCAAGCGCCAAGGTCCACGACGAGGTCGTCGCCGGACTCGCCGAGCAGGCCCAGGGACTCGTGCTTGGCGACACCCGCTCGTCGGCGACCACGCTCGGGCCGCTCAATTCCTCGCGCCAGCGCGATCGCGTCGAGGGCTTCCTTCAGCGACGACCTGAGCATGCCGAGCTCGTGACCGGGGGCAATGAACCCGGCGGCCCTGGCTTCTTTCTCGAGCCGGCGGTCGTCGCAGGACTACGCCAGGACGACGAGATGATCCAGCGCGAGATCTTCGGTCCCGTGATCACCGTGCAGCCGTTCTCTGACGAAGACGAGGCGATCGCCTGGGCGAATGGCACCCCGTATGGGCTCGCCAGCTCCGTATGGACGCGCGACGTCGGCCGCGCGATGCGGGTGGCTCGCGCGCTGCGATTCGGCTGCGTGTGGATCAACGACCACATCCCGCTGGCCTCCGAGATGCCGCACGGCGGGTTCAAGCAGTCGGGCTACGGCAAGGACCTGAGCATCTACGCGCTCCAGGACTACACCGAGATCAAGCATGTAATGGTGTCGTTATCCTGACATGGTCAACAACTTTTGCTCAATCTGGTCGTTAGAATGACCGAGGGGAACTGAGTGGAAGCTTCGGCACTCCAAGCACCGGCGACACTGGCCCATCCCAGGGTATTGGTCGGGACGCCACTGTTGCGCTTCCGCTCCGATGAGCAGCTGCTGGCACTGTTCCGCGCCGGTCACGACGATGCCTTCCGCGCGATCCACGACCGGTATCACAAGCGCCTGTTCGCCTACGCACGGCAGATGCTGCCCGCGGCCCAGGACGCCGAGGACGCGCTCCAGGACGTATTCGTGCGCGCCTACTCGGGGCTGCGCGCGAGCGATCGGGACCTCGCCCTGCGCGCCTGGCTGTTCCGCGTCGCGCACAACCGCTGCATCGATGAGCTGCGCCGTCCCGCCCCACCGCCGCCCGAGGTCCTCCAACTGGTGCGCAGCACGATTTACGATCCACTCGCAGAGGTCGATCTGCGCGAGTCCCTCCGGCGGTTGATTGCCGATGTCCGCAGACTCCCCGAGCAGCAGCGCTCGGCGCTGCTGATGCGCGAGCTCGGCGGGGTGTCCTACGCCGATGTGTCCGCGTCGCTGGGGATCTCGGTCGGGGCGGTCAAGTCGCTGCTCGTGCGCGCCCGGATCGCACTCGCCCAGGCTGCCGA
>Ga0102924_1005928_pt1 | contig 11604 bp, 7 predicted proteins | sample PaiPotPPM11metaG_FD_80116 | JGI IMG/M metagenome (GOLD analysis project Ga0102924, IMG submission 80116) | Iron sulfur acid spring bacterial and archeal communities from Banff, Canada, to study Microbial Dark Matter (Phase II) - Paint Pots PPM... ...
CGTCACCACCGACACCAGCGTCCCCACGCCCGCACCCACCGCCGCGCCCCCACCTATATCCGCGGCCTTCCCCGACGCGGTCGTCTCGCCGTTCTTCGCGCTGACCACCGCGCCTGCCAGCGCTCCCACCTCTGCGCTGCCCACAATCGCCGGCGCCGGATTCTTCTTGCTCCCACCTTCCACGCTCAACTGGTACGTATACACCCGATATCGCCGCCCACCCAGGTTCAGCGACACCAGCTCCAGGATCAGGTCGGCAGCTCCCTTCAACCGCCCCGCCTTCTTCGACCGCATCACCTCGCCTTCGAGCGTTGCGCCCCGCGGCAGGATCAGCACATTGCCCACCACCACATCCTCGTTGAGCAGGAAGGCGACCGGCGTCCCCACCCGCGACTTGCCCGACCGCAGCGGAGCATTGCTGATCACGCGCAGCCGCGTATTCTCCATCACCGTCACCTGCGCATTCGGATCGCTGCTCTTCCAGAACGCAGGCCGCGCCCCCGCCTCAGGCGTAGAAGCGGAAGGCGAAGAAGAGGATGATGATGATGAGGAAGAAGAAGCTTGCGTCGGAGCCGGGGCAGCCGTTGGAAGTCCTTGCTGACCAGCCGCCACCGAGCAGAGCAGGACGCCAATCGCCGCCGCTCCCTTCGATCCCCGCGTGAAACAAAGGTAAAGCAGTGCGCCCATGAGGTTCGGCCTCCTCATCCCACGCAGCGGGCCATTAGAGCGTCTTCAGTGTGGCCCGCCGTTTCTCAGCTTTCCTCCACTCTACTCCCAGCCCTCAAAGCTGGCCCATCCCAAACAATCAAAATCCACCGGAGACCCTTTCTGCCACACATCCGTGAATCACTCCGCGCGTCCTCTTCTTCGCACCCCGTTTGCATCCCCGGAGTGGAACTTAATTCTCTTTCTGATATGCAAATCGCTGCAGATACCGTGGAAGAGCTTTTCTCTCGTTCTTGAAAAACGTTGACACGATTGGACCTTCGTCTTCGGACTTTCCATCCTTTGTGGCATTCGGATTGCACCTTGCCTCGCCGAATGAGTCCGTTCGCAAAATGGACCCTTCTTCCGGCCCCAGTGCTCTCTCCAGCTATCGACACGAATCGACTAGTCCCAGGGGTGCCACGTGAAAACTCTCTATTTTGCCGCTTTAGCCGCCGCTCTCATAGCCTCCACCGCCCACGCAGACAGCATCGTGTATTACGGGCCCGTCGCTCTCAGCGGCCAGGGGTTCGGATCGGCCCCGCGTGACTTAACCGTCCAGTCGCACGGGCCGTCCAGCATGTCCGAACAGGGCTGCATCGCGCCCGATGGATCCGGTGGACTCATTCAAGGAAGCTCAGCCTGCGCCCCGGCCGACAGCCTGACGGGAGGAAATGAAGCGCCTCCGCTCGGCTTCCCCAAGCAGGCAGCTCCGACTTTGAGTTCCCTGGGCATCACCAGCGCGGACGAGATCGGCATTCTCTTCGACGCCGTCCAGCCGCAGAATTCCAACAGTAACGTCGTCACCATCGACGACCTCACCTTCAAGCTGTACAACGGCGCGAGCCTCGTCTACTCCGTCTCGGGAACCTTCTCGCCTCTCGCCACCAACCCTGGCAATGGGACAAGCGACTACCTGTTCACCCTCGACGCCGCCGCTCAGGCCTCCATCAACGCGCTGCTGATCTCGAACATTGACTATACGATGGCGCTCGATTCCCAAATCAGCTTCCCGAACGGGGGTTCGGGACCTGACAGCTACGCCATTGTGATGGTCACTCCCGAGCCGTCCTCACTCCTGCTTCTGGGAACCGGAATCGTCGTGGCGGCAGGTCTCATCCGCCGTCGCCAAGGGTCCGGCGACCTCGACTAGTCAGCTGTGATCCTTTCGCTCAAGAAATAAGGGGGCTCGCTCCCGAATCTCCGGAAGCGAGCCCATCTGTTTTTGCGCTGGCCTGAGCGTAGCCGAAAGGTCGACCCGCGTCTACCATGGGGTTACGCCCTACCGTCGGCCACGGAATCCGCCAAACCCGCCGCGGAAGCCACCAAACCCACCGTAATAGCCAAAGCCCAGCCCGACCCCATACGGATAACCCCAACCATATCCCCACGGATAGCCGTAGCCATACGCCAGGTAAGGATATGGGTAGGGATAGCCGTAGAATCCATCGCCATACGGCCCGTACCCGTAGGCCGGGGCGGCGTAGCCTTCGCTCCCGCGAGCGTCGCCGTTGCTGCCCGGCAGATAATCCGCCATCAGGTCACCCGGAGAAACCTCGGCCGCGCGGTTGTCCTTCCCGAACGCAAGCTGATGCTCTTCCTTCACCTTGATGCCATCCACCGCGCTGCCCGGGTAAGCATCCGCCTCGCCCTTCAGCACGCGCACGATGTTCGTGTCCGCATTCAACGTGTACATCCCATCCTTCAGCAGCGCCACCTGCCCGCCGGGGAGATCGACCAGGATGCGCGCGTCATGCTCCGGGTGGTGCACGCTGACATTGGCAATCCCATGCGTCACCCGCAGCTCGGTGCCCTTGGCATCGGCAGAAACGGTCTGCACCGCGCTGTTCGCATCGGTGCGCAGCCACACTCCGGGGATGGGCTGCGAACTGGTAATCGTGCGCGCGGGCTGCATCGGCGCATTCGCCGGCGGGTACGCAGGATTGGCCTGCGGATTCGCGTACGCAGGAGCGGCACTGTTCTGGGCCGGGTAGGCGCGCTCAATCGGCGCAGCCTGGGCCTGAGTGTCATTCGAAGAGCCGGCTCCGTCCGGGGACTGAGCGTGCACTCCCACAGAAAGAGTCGCCAGGGTAAGCAGAAGAATCATAGACCGTGGCATAACCAAAACCTCTGCAATATTAGACGTCAATTCTCCGCCGAGGTCGCACCCCCCAACGCGCCGGTGCGACATAGCTCCTAGCTCCTAGCTCCTAGCTCATACCTCATACCTCAAGCCGAAAGCCGAAAGCCGAGAGCCGAGAGCCGACAGCCGAAAGCCGAAAGCCGAGCCTTCGAACGTCCCCGTTCCTGACCGCGACGCCCAACCAATACTTTGGTATGGGTCGATACGTTCGTCCAATGGATTCGTCGTCGCGCTTCTGCGAGTCTTGGCCAGTCGATATTCGGATTTCCGCAGCCATAATCCACATCAAGCGCGACGGGCCGCCCCAGTCTTAGTTCCGATTTCAGAGAGGAGAACAAAATGGCAACAAAAGGAAAAGTCCTGGTATTGGTCTCGAGCGGTCGCGGTTTTCCCTTGAAGGATGGCAAGATTTATACCGGCGCCGGCTACTACCTCAACGAACTGACGGTTCCGGTTCGCGCCCTGATGAAGGAGGGCTACGAAATCACCTTCGCCACCCCCACAGGCAACACACCCCAGGTGGATGTCCATTCAGAGGTCGTCGATTTCTTCGGCGGGGACGCGGCCAAGCTTCAGGACTATTTAGTATTCCGTGACGGCCTGACTGGGCTCAGAGATCCAAGCCGCATCAGGGATGTCATCGCCTCGGGCCTGGATCAATATGACGCTGTCTTCGTTCCCGGCGGCCATGGCCCGATGATCGATCTTCTCGATGATCCCAACGCTGGCATCGTGATGAGACACTTTCACGAAACATCCAAGCCTACGGCAGTGCTCTGCCATGGCCCGATTTCACTTCTCTCGGCGCTTCCCAATTCGTGGGAGTTCGTCGCGGCGCTGGCAGCGGGCGATACCGCTGGAGCGCACGCAAAGGCGCAAGGCTGGATCTACGCCGGATATAAGATGACGATCTTTTCGACAGCGGAAGAACAGCAGCGGGAACCGCTTGAGATTGGTGGTAAGGTTCTTTTCTACCCGGACTTCGCCCTGAGTACTGCCGGCGGTGACGTAAGTGTGCTCGCTCCATGGAAGAGCTACGTCCTTCAGGATCGCGAGTTGATCTCAGGTCAGAATCCGTTCTCGGATGAAGCGCTTCTGAAACTTCTTCTATCGGCACTCAACGCGAAGAAAAAGTGATTTAACACCTGGTCAGGATGGTCCGCCTTTTTTGGAAACCGCCTGGATGATGCAGGTGGATCGGGAGATTACTTCAGAGAGGAAGATGGATATGGCAGCGGTCCGGCATTCCACCTTGAAAGTCGGTCCTGTTACCGTGTTCTACCGGGAAGCCGGGCTTGAGGGGCGTCCGGTTCTCTTGTTGTTGCATGGCTTCGCAAATTCATCGCACTACTTTCGCCACCTTATGCCGCTGCTCGCGAGCCGCTTTCATCTGATTGCTCCTGACCTGCCTTCGTTTGGCTTTACCAAAGTGGAGGGTGAAGAGTATCACTACACCTTCGCTCAGTTGACCGAAACCACTCAGGGATTCGTGGACGCGCTTGGATTACAGCGCTTCGCCATGTACGTTTTCGATTATGGTGCACCTGTCGGATTCAACCTTGCAGTCGCCGACCCGGGCCGCATTACCGCGATCATCTCGCAGAATGGCAACGCATATGAAGAAGGCCTGGGTGAGGGTCCGTGGGCCCCTTTGCGTGCCTATTGGAAGCAGCCATCGGTGGCGATTCGCAACCAGATCAAGGAACGCATGTCGATGGATGGCGTTAGCGAGGCGTACTTCCAGGGAGTTCCGGACGTCTCCCGGATCGAACCCGAAGCCTACTGGCTTGATGCTGCACTCCTCGCGCAACCGGGCATGATGGAGCTACAGGTTGATCTGAAGCTTGATTACAAAGCCAACCTCGAACGGTATCCGCTATACCAGCAGTACCTCCGGCTGCACCAGCCTCCGTTGCTCGCCATATGGGGCAAGAACGACAGCTTCTTCATTCCGCCAGGCGCGGAAGCATTCAGGCGCGACGTGCCCGACGCGGCGGTGAAATTCCTGGACGCTGGGCACTTTGCACTGGAAACCAATGTTGAGGAGATTGCGTCGGCAATTCTGGAAATGCCTATGTGAAGGTAACCGTCGGTGGCCGCGGCAATCAGGCACCCGCATCAACCCGAGGCAGAATCATCATCCACGCTGGCCGCCGAATCGTCGACCGCTACTGCCGCATCGTCGACCGCGCCTTCATCCACCAGGGGAGCGTCTTCCGTAACCTCCGACGACGGATCCGTCTCGGCCAGCTCCGCGCCGTACTCGCCCTCGACGCCCGCGCTGTCCGCATTCTCCTGCGCCGTCTCCGCGGCATCGCCATACACCTCGGCGCCGTCCGCATCGCCGGCCGCGGCGTAGCTGTCCGCCGTCTGCGCGTTCTCGTCCGCGGTCTCCTGGTCCCAGTTCGCCCAGCCCTCGTTCTGAGCCTCGTCATACGCCGTGCCCGAGTGGTCCGTGCCGCCGGCCGTCGAATCCGCATCGTACGTCGTCGACTCCGCCGCCTGCGCATCCGTCTGCGCCGTCGCGTAATCGCCGGAAGCCGCCGCCTGTCCCTCGGCCTGCTCATCCGCGGCCGCCGTCTGCTGTTGGTCGGCCGCCGCGCCTAGCTCCGTCGAGTCGGAGCCGTCGAGCATACTCGTGTCACCCGCCTGGCCGGCCTCCGTCTCCGCCTGCGCGCGATCCTGCTCCGCCGTCGCGTAGTCGCCATCCGCAACTGCCTGGTCCGCAGCCGCCTGGTCCGTCGTCGCCGCATCGGTCGCGGCCTGCACATCCGGATCGACCACAAACTCATCCCCCACACCGTCGGTCGAAGCATCGCTCCCCACCGGATCCAGGGTGGCGTCGTACACGTCATTGCTGTTATCGCTTGCCATGGCTCAACCTCTCCTTCGCAGACTGGGATAATTTTTCAACCGGCGCTGGCCGGCAACGGTGCAACTGTTTTTAGTTCCGAATTTGTAACCGATTTTGTTTCTCCTGCGGCCTTCGGCGTCGCCACCGGTTTTGCCCGCAGCGTCATGACGTTCGCGCACTGCGGACAGCGCACATTCAGCGACGTCTTTCCTTTCAACACCGCCAGCGGAACCCGCATCGCCGCCTGGCACTTCTCGCACACCACGCGAATCGAGTCCGCCGGCGCATCCGTCTTTGCCAACGCCTGCTTCGCCGCCGCCACTACCGGAGAAACCGGAGCCGGCTTCGTCACCACCGCCAACTTCTTCCGAATCGGTTGAACGCTCGCACTCCAGCGCATCAGCTCCGGCTCCTTCGCCGCCTGCCCCAGCAGCCGCAACCGCCGCGTTGTGTACATCGAAGACGAAGTCGCCATCTCCGAGATCCGCGTCATGTGATCGTCGCTGCTCTCTTCCTGCTTCATCCACTCCTCGATATTCACTTCCTTCAGCAGCCGCGCCGACCGGATCGACCACGCCAGCAGCACCCGCCGCGCCAGCGCCTCATCCCCCACCGCCAGCAGCCCTGCGCGATCCGCCGTGATGTCCGACTGCCGCGACCACGCCATCAGCGGCATCTCCGCCGCGCCCTCAATCAGCTTCGACGGACTGATCACGCCCAGCAGTCCGCCCGACAGCAGCCCGCTGTGAATCCCCACATCGCCCGCAATAAAGCGCACCACCGTCTTCCACAGCGCATGCCCCGCGCAGCAATGTCCCATCTCGCGCGCCAGCATGAACAGCAGCTCGTCGTCCTTGAAGTTCGTCAGGATCGCCGTGCCCAGCACAATAAACGAGCTGGTGTCCGTCCCGAACGTGTACGTGTTCCACATCTGGTCGCCCGCAACATACACATCCGGCATCTTCGGCAGACCAAGAATCCGCGCCGCCAGCACCGCCTGGGTCCACACATTGGGCAACTGCTTCGGCCCCAGCCGTATCCCGTTGAACGTCGACTCAATCCACGGCCGCCCCACTTTGTCCGACACCGACCGCGCCACCGCATTCAGCGGCCCGATCCCGTGCAGCCGCGTCATCGCCTGCCCATCCTGTGCCCACAGGAAGACCGCGCGATCCAGTGCGTAACCTGGAAACAAAGGCCGCAGCCATGTGCACTGCGGACACACATTCTCCGCCGCATCCAGATCCGCCCCATCGCCGCCGCAGTGCCCGCACTTCGCCGCAACCTGCGCTGCAGCAACTGGCGCTGCAGCCGGAGCAACCAGCCGCGTCCCACACGCAGTGCAGAACACCGAGCCCGGCTTTCCCGGCCCATGTCCTTGCGGGCAAATCAGCGGAAGTGCGGCGCTGTCCAGAGGAGCCTCCTCGTTCGGTTGCACGCAGAACCAGCGTCGGCCAGCCGAAACGTTTTCAGAAATCCAGCAGGGAGGTGAGTGGCAGTATACACGCCCCCATGCGCTCCCCGGTCAACGCCGGGTGTCCAGCCCGGGTGCCCCATGCAGTGGTCCTCGGTATCGCTCACAGCTCACCGCTCAAAGCTCACAGCTGAACCCGAAACTGAAGAGCTGACAGCCGAAAGCCGTAAGCCTAAAATCAACCTCCGCCACCCCAGCCGCACCCCCGGCAGGGAAGCGAAAGTTAACTCTCACTCCCCGGCCCGTCCGCCCTGCTCCAAACCGAGTCCACCTGTCCCCACCTCCCCCGCCGGACCCCCGCGCCAAGCGATTTCAACATGCGGAACGCCCCTAAACTCCATCCCTGGAGCGCCAAACCGGCATCGGCGGCCCAACTCTATATATAGATAGCCGAATTCCCAACCCCTGCCATTGCCCGGCGTTCGACCCGCCCGGCAACGCCTCAAAAATGAAAGTTATCGCCAGACTAGAAAATTATGTCTTGACAATGCAGTAGCCCGTTCCTTATTGTCCCCGCGTCACTAGTCCTGCGGAAACACTTCTCGTCGACGGATAGCCTGCGCCCTTTTTTGCTCGCCCGATGCACCACCAAGGCCAACAAGCGCACGCCGAGGGAAGACGCCGCATCGGGTTTTGCAAGCCAGGTACGAGCCATTCGACGAGGCCCAAACCAGGGTCCGAAGGACGACGCGAAAACCTTGGGTCTGACGCGCTGGTGAAAGGAGAAACACACAATGAAATTCGCACGAGTATTCTGCGCCTGCTTCCTGCTGATCCTGGGGTCCGTCCTCGCTCACGCCCAGATTCTCCGAGGCACCATCTCCGGCCGCGTCACCGATCCCACCGGCGCCGTCATCGCCGGAGCCCGCGTCACCGCCACCGAAACCTCCACCGGCTCGGTCTACAACGCCGTGTCCAACGGCGACGGCGCCTACACGATTCCCTTCGTCGCGCCGGGCAAATACCGCGTCAACGTCACCGTCACCGGATTCAAGAGCTACGTGCGCGACAACGTCGTGGTCGGAGCGAACGAGAACGTCGCCGTCGACACCCCGCTGGAGATGGGCCAGCCCTCCCAAACCGTCACCGTCGAGGCGGAAAGCAGCTTGCTCGAGACCGCCAGCGCCTCCACCGGCCAGGTGCTCAACACCGAGGACGCCGACAACATGCCGGTCAACGGCAACACACCGCTCATCCTCTCGCAACTCGCGATGGGCGTCATCCCCGCCAACAATCCCCAGTTCTTCCACCCCTTCGACAACAGCGGCCCCTCCGGCTTTGCCATGGGCGGAGCCGCGCAGAAGAAGAACGAGCTGCTGATGGACGGAGCGCCCGACTATCTCTTCGACGGCACCATCGCCTTCAGCCCGCCGATGGATGCGGTCGAAGAAGTCAAAGTTGAGTCGTTCCAGGCCGACGCCGCCTACGGCCACACCGCCGGCGGCACCGTCAACCAGGTCACCAAGTCGGGCACCAACCACAATCACGGCTCGCTCTACGAGTTCGGACAATGGTCCGCGCTCGACGACACACCTTGGTTCACCAAGGCTGCCAACGCCAAGAAGTCGGTAACCCGCTCCAATCAGTTCGGCGGCAGCTTTGGCGGTCCCATCATCATTCCCAAAGTCTATGACGGCCACGACAAGCTCTTCATCTTCGGCGCATTCGAGGAGTTCCTCGACAACACGCCTTCGCCCACCATCACCTCGGTTCCAACCGACGCCGAAAAGCAGGGCGACTTCTCCGCTCTCCTCTCCCAGGGCACAACCATCTACGATCCCTACACCGGTGTTCTGTCCGGCGGCAAAGTCACGCGCCAGCCCGTCTCCTACCAGGGCCATGCCAACGTCATTCCGCCTTCGGAGATCAACGCGGTCGGCGTCAATCTGATGAAGTACTACGCCGAACCGAACCTGCCCGGCCTCGCCAATGGCGAGAACAACTACTACTATCCCGGCAACAGCACCGACCGCTTCGACAGCGAACTCGGCCGCGTCGATCTCAACATCGGCAGCAAGAACAAGCTCTCCTATGACTTCCGCCACAACGACCGTTTCCACGCCTCGGGCAACGTCTTCAACAACGTCGCCTCCGGCAGCTTCCTCATCCAGCCCAATTGGGGCTCGACCCTCGACGACGTGCACGTCTTCTCGCCCAACACCGTGTGGGACAACCGCCTCAACTGGACCCGCAACATCACCTCCCGCCCGCTGGCCAACAGCGTTCCGCTCTCGTCGCTGGGCTTCCCGGCCGGCTTGCAGTCGCAGTCGCGCTACCCCGCGTTCCCCGTCACCAGCATGTCCAACTATGTCAGCTTCGGCTACTCCAAGGGCCAGTACGAGCCCTTTGACGGCTTCCAGATCTTCTCCATGCTCAGCCACACCGTCGGACGCCACAACCTCGAGTTCGGTTTCGACGGGCGCCTTGAGAAGACGTGGTCCTTGTCCGACGGCAACTCCGCCGGCGCCTACACCTTCGGTGGCGCGGGCTGGACCAACGGACCCCTCAGCACCTCCGGCGCGCAAGTCGGCCAGGATGCCGCCGCGCTCCTCATGGGGCTGCCCACCAGCGGCACCTTCGACCTCAACACCAACGAGACCAGCAGCGCGAAGTACTTCGCCATCTTTGTGCAGGACAACTTCCGTCTCCTGCCCACCCTTACCGTGAACCTCGGCCTGCGCTACGAGCATGACTTCCCCTCGGTCGAGAGCAACAACCGCGCCGTAAACAACTTCAATACCAGCGCCGTCAGCCCCATCAACGCCGCGGCGCAGGCCAACTTTGCCGCGCATCCCGTTGCCGGTGTTACCTTCCCCACTCTCATGGGAGGCCTCGTCTTCGCGACCCCCAGCAACCGCAACTACTACCAGACCAAGCAGGACAACTTCAGCCCGCGCCTCGGATTCGCCTGGACGCCCGTCGCGCAGACCTCCATCCGCGGCGGCATCGGCATCTTCAACGACTACGTCGGCCGCCAGGACGCCATCGCCCCCGGTTACAACCAGACCACCTCCATGCAGGTCACCACCAACTCCTTCCTCTCGCCGGCCACCACGCTCTCCAATCCATTCCCCGCCGGACTCGTGCAGCCTCCCGGCAATTCGCTCGGGCTCTCCACCTTCCTCGGGCAATCCGTCAGCTTCTACACACCCCAGGTGCGCAATGACTACGCCGTCCGCTGGGACCTCGACATCCAGCACAACCTGCCCTGGAACATCCTCGCGGAAATCGACTACGTCGGCTCCCACCTCGCCCGTCTTTCTGTCAGCAAGAACCTCAACTACGTGCCCACCTCTTACCTCAACGTCGGCCAGGCGCGCAACGCTGCGGTCATCAATCTCCTCAGCGCCGCGGTCAGCAATCCCTTCGCCGGCCTCCTTCCAGGAACCACCATCAACGGCTCAACCGTCGCCGAATCGCAACTCCTGCTGCCCTACCCGCAGTTCACCGGCGTTTCCATGTCGTCTGATCCCATCGGCAGCACCGCATACAACATGTTCGAAGCACGCCTCGAGAAGCGTATGTCGCATGGCGTCCGCTTCGTCACCAACTACGCGTTGTCGAAAAAGATCGACCGCACCAGCTACCTCAACCCCCAGGACCCTAACCTGGAGAAGCGCATCAGCGCCGACGACCGTCCCCAGCACCTCGTCGTCAGCGGAACCTGGGAGCTGCCCTTCGGCCACGGCCGCCGATTCAATCCCGACGTCCCCGTCGCCAACTACATGATCAGCGGCTGGAACCTCACCGAGATTTACACCCTCCAGCCGGATGGGCCGCCCTTCGCGTGGGGCGACATCATCTACAAAGGATCCAGCCTCAACAACCTCAAGGTAAATCCGCACAACGTAAGCGGCGCCTTCGACGTCACTCAGTTCGACCTGGTATCGGGGGACCAGCCGGTCACCGGCGACCACATCCGCACCCTGCCCACCCAGGTCACCCACGCGCGCGCCGACGGAATCAACGCGCTCGATCTGTCCATTTCGAAATCCAATCGCATTACCGAGAAGATGCAGGCGCAACTCCGCTGCGACCTGTTCAACTCGCTCAACCACCCGCAATTCGCCGCGCCGAACCTGACGCCCACCAGCGCCGCCTTCGGCACCATCGCCTCGCAAGCCAACCTGCCCCGCCAGGTCCAACTCGAACTCAAGCTGACCTTCTAACCGCAGCTGTCCCATGCCGGGTGCCCCATGTTCGACGCGCGCTTCATCGCGTCGACCATGGGGTTACTCATCTGGGCGTCCTCAGCCTGACAATGCCGGGGTGCCCCATTCATGCGCATCGCGCATGAGCGGGATCTCCGCGTAAAATCGGACCGGCACAAGATCACTGAGCGAAAGGATGCGGATGAATAACGAGACCCTCTCCCGCAGGAATTTCGTCAAATCAGCCTCGCTCGCCGCAACCGCGATCGCCCTGAAC
>Ga0102924_1005929_pt1 | contig 11601 bp, 9 predicted proteins | sample PaiPotPPM11metaG_FD_80116 | JGI IMG/M metagenome (GOLD analysis project Ga0102924, IMG submission 80116) | Iron sulfur acid spring bacterial and archeal communities from Banff, Canada, to study Microbial Dark Matter (Phase II) - Paint Pots PPM... ...
GATCGAGATGCTCGATCACCTCGGCAGCAGCAGCAGCATCGAAGCCTTGCAGGCGTTTATCGCGATAGGTCAGCGCGCCATGAATCAGCGTGATGCGCTCACGCTGCCTCGCTGGCAGACGATCCAGGTGCAGGTTGCGTTGCGCGATCTCCAGCGCGCGGTACGAAACATCGACGCCGAGGATGCGTTCAAACTGTTTCTCTTTCAACAACATTCGGAGCAGTTTTCCTTCGCCGCAGCCGAGATCGAGAACGCTCCTGGCCTTGCTATCGCACAGAACGGACAGCACAGCATTCAGACGCAACGTATGCAGGCGTTGACGCGGTTCTTGCTCCACTTCAGCCACAGCCGCGGCGGACTTTTCATCTCCGCTGTCGGCAGCATCGTCCTCTTCCGGCTCATGCTCTTCCTCAGCGACGAGACGCGCGATGGCGTCACGGGTCAGGCTACGCTGGTGCTTGAGGTAGCGATAGGTGATGTGTTCGCGCTCTGGATGCGTTTCCAGCCAGCCCTTGCCACGCCGCAGCAACTTCTCCACTTCGTCGCTACCGATCCAATAATGCTTATCATCGTCCAATACCGGCACGAGGACGTAGAGGTGCGTCAGCAGTTCGCTCAAACGGCAGGTATGCGAGAGCGAGACGGTGTAATAGTGGCTCATGCCCCAATCAGGATAATGTTCGTCCAGCGCGTGCGGCGTCACGGTCACGGTATAGCCCAGCGGCTCAAAGAGTCGCCTCAGCAGCGATTCGCCGCCGCGACACTTGACGACGGACAGGGTGGCTTGCAGGGGCAGCGGCGTTACCGCCAGTTCCGGCTTCTGGGTGCAGCGCCCATTGAGGGCCGTACCCAGCGTCTCGGCAAGCGCCACGCTGAGAAATGACGAGGCGACATACGGGCGATCATTGACGTATTGCTCCAGCGATAAGGCTTCATCTTTGCGCCGCACAAGTTGAATGGGATCAACTTCCAGCAACAGCGCCACCGTGCAGCGCTGCGCGGTGGCTTCGGGATAGAAGATATGCGCCGCGCCAAACGAGAGCGCAAATGATTGCACACGCGCCGGATTTTTGTGCAACAAATAGCCGAGGTCGGTCGCCGGCTGATAGGTTGTGGTAATAGTGAACAGCATGAATTACCTTCATTTTTGTTGACAGAATAGCATGTTATTTGCGATTTGTCAACACATCACTGAAAATACCTTTAACAGGGATTGATGGCGCTGAGACGATCGGGATAAACTCTTTAATCGCTATTCCATATCAAAAACGAAACTAACTCTCCAAACTTTTCTGGAAAGCTGTTGCCACAAAGAGAATATTTGTCTTATGTTGCCTCAGTCAGATCGTTTCTTGTTTCCTGCGAGACCCAGTCAAGATAGCCAGTGTTGCCTGAGATGACATCCACCGCCAAAATCTCCGGTACATCGTAGGGATGAATAGCTCGAATGACCTGTTCAAGAACAGCATATAATTCTTTGCGCGTTTTGGCTGTGCAGACCCATTCCTCAGCTTGTTCTACCGCTCCTTGCCACCAGTAGGTACTGATAATCGGGCCAGATACCTGAACACAGGCAGCAAGGCGCTGCGAAACAAGAGCCTCTGCAATCTTCTGCGCACCCTCTTTTGTATCGATGGTCGTGTGAACTTCTATATACGCAGTCATGTGCTATCTCCTCCCTGGTAGGTGTCTAAACACATCTTTCGCCAGTGCTTGCATTCGTCGCTCATGAAACCACTTTTCCGGCGTCTTTTCGTACACCTGGAGCGCCTCATTGTAGCGCTTTCGGCTGCCAAGGTCGATAGCCATTTGGGCAGCCTGTCCCAGAAAAGTGGCATAGCTATCTAGCTCTTCCAAAACTCGCGCTGCATCGGCCTGGTAGATGATGGTCTCAGCGGTAGAGCGATCAGAAATAGACTGTATTCCTATACCCTTCAAGAGAGCATCGCTGGCCCTTCGTTGATACCCTCGATCACTGAAGTGTTCGGAAAGTTCGAGATACATCTTTCCTTCCCATTGATAAAGCACATGAAGGCTACAGTCTCCGAAGATATAACTTGGATCCTGCTCAGGGTATGCTGGGAAGCTAGTTTGGGCGAAGTCGATGTAGTAGAGAGCTTGTTGCTCTTCTCCACACTGAGCGTAAGCTTCCGCAAGCCCCATCGAGATGTTACACTTGAGAAGCGCATCTTGGAATAATATATGCTGAGCCTCTTGAAATACCTGTATCGCTTTCTCCGGTTGCCGAGGGATAGAGCAGAAAGAGTAAGTATAGCCAAGATAAGTCAATGCGGCAGCCCGGAGGTTGTTGTCTTCTCCTATTGAAGCGTAGCGAATAGCGTCCTTACAATATGTTACGCGATCTGTAACATTCAGTCGATGCATTGCGAGTATCCCTTGTAAAAGGCTAGCTTGTGCTGCAAGGCTCGCAGCCGTTTTTTGGTACTGAGAAGGATGCTGAGCAAGCGTTTTTAGAAGTGGAGTGAATTGAGGAACAATCTCATCAACAGCAGAGAGACCACCCCTGCCTCTGAGAAGATGCCAGCAAGCAGTAATACTTGCAGCACATTGGGAAAGAAATTCTGGGCTGACGGTATCAACGATTGGCCCCGATCTCCAGGTGAGCAGAGCCAGAGGAAGAGCCGCAATAGCTACAAGCGCCTGTCGTCGTGAAAACACCTGTTCTTCTTGCTGTCCCTGATGCTGCTCTAATGTTTCATCCATTACCCGTATCTCCTGATCGACCATCGTTTGGACCTCTTTGCAATAAGCCGGATCACTCCAAAGCGAAATCATTCTGAGTATCTTCGGTAACTTCAGTCCAAACCATGTAGCCCAATCTCTCGATATTTCTGTGATAGATGTCCCTTTCGGGAATGAAGGCACCCCGCCTTGTACGCCTCCGATATGCCATTCCTGGAGTGATACTATCTGGCCTTCTCCTACCCCCATTGTATCACGCGCTGACTCTGACAAGGAAACAATGGAATCGGCGCGTCTTTCCAGCTTTATCGGTTGTGGTAGAGAACGTAACTCTTCAAGAGGACAGCCAAGTGTTCTGGCAATTTTTTCGAGGGTGTATTTCGGCGTTGCGAGTTGGCCGGTGCAATACAAATAGAGCGTTTTGCGATCAATGCCGATTTCCTCGGCAAGTTCGGAACGGGTATAGCCATATTTTTTGATACAATAGCCAATACTGTTGGGATACAACGGCTCTTTCCGTGCTGCACGCGCTCTCGGTGATCCTGCCATGTTCTTGCTCCCTTGATCACGATATCCCTGGCTTCCCTCGTACATAAAGGAAGATAAGCATCTTCATTATACTATGCACGATGTCGGTCCGTCCCACGATTCCCCAAATCTTCCCCATTCGCTCCCGACGAATCCACTGTTTTTCGCGGTCATCAGCATAAAATAGTAGTAGTTAGCAACTCACTATCTATAGTTTCTCAAAAGAAAGGAAGATTATTTCATGAGCGAGAGCGAAGTGGCACGGTTGATGCGCCAGATCGAAGCGGAGTACACGGCGGCGGAGCGCGGGCTGCATGGGCTGGCCCTGGGAACAGGACAACACACCTTCATAACCCAACGCATGGAAAATATGGAGGGGTGTCGCAAGCAGTTAGCCGTGCTGGTGGGCGATCAGCGCGCTACCGAACTGACGGTGCAGGCCATCGAGGCGGCGGGGACAAAACAATCATGATCGAACTATTCTTGTACCACCATCAACGCGACGTGTTGCCGGAATTGCAAACGCTGTTCCCTGACCTGGAAGCGGAAACATGGCGCGAGGCGGGAATCTTCTACCGCGCCTCGTTTACGCAGGGGCAGATCATGCGGCAAATCCAATTCCTGCACGACCACGGTATTCGCTACATCGACCATCATCATCAATGCGAGAAGCGGGTGCGCGCCTTCTTTCAGGGCGTTCAGATGGAGGGTTTGCCCATTCGCGAGATCAGTGTGCGCCCGGCCACACGGCCCAACGCGCACGCTGTCATCCTGACCACGGATGCCACCCAGGTCTGGATGTTCCTGCCGCCGGAGTGGCTGCGCCTGGACGCGCAACTCGACGCGCCGTGCGCGCGCTGGTTGTGCGTCTACCACAAAGACGGGCGCATCTGCGCGGCGCGGGCCAGCAGCGACGAGCGGGAACGCCCGGCAGAACATGTGACGGAGACGATGGAGCAGATGCACCGGTGGCTGAGCGAGCAGGGCTATGTGCTGGCGCTGCGCCTGCCCATGCAGGGTGGTATGGTGGAACTCTACCGGCCCTGGGAGGAAGTCGCGAAGGAAGAGCAACCATGAAGCGCGCGCCGGTCAATTGTAGGTGAGACGTCCTCAAAAATTGGGAACAGTATTCCAGATATTGAAGAGAATAAGCAGGCTTTTTGCATATTTTCGGGGTACGCTTGTTCTAGAGCATCACTGGATGTTTCAGAACAAGCGTATTGCGTCCCCGGTAGGAGACGGCATATCCAGTTCGCTCAGCAGTAGCCAGATAGTTTCACACGGGATGTCTTAATAATGATCTAGAAAGGACAATCCTATGCGTTCTCCTACAACAAGCATGGTTTCATCGCCGGTTCTGGCCCGGTCGTTCATTCCCGCTCAGGGGCATGGACGGCGTTTCGCGCGCCGCAAGGCCGCGTTGTTGGCGGCGCTGGCAAGCGTCATCGATGCTGGAGCGCAGAGCGGCAAGTATGTACAGGGGACAAACGTTGCCGAACTGGAACAGCGGATCGCGGAGGCATGGGACGTTGCCGCCGCGCTCGCCGTCAATTCCGGCAGCTCCGCGCTGCGGCTGGCCCTTGAAACGCTCGGCATCGCCGCGGGGCGCGAGGTCATTATGCCTGCACTCACCTTCATCGCCACTGCCTATGCCGTCAGCGACGCCGGGCTAATACCAGTTTTTGTAGACATTGATTCTAAAACCTTCACCATTGATCCTGCCGCCGTGTGCGCGGCGATTACCAGGAAGACCGCCGCGATCATCCCCGTTCACCTGTATGGACAGATGGCGGACATGCAGCCAATTATGGAGATCGCAAATGCCCTCGGATTGTTCGTGATTGAGGATGCCGCGCAGGCGCACGGCGCGACGTACCGCTATGCGAACCAGGTTCGCTATGCAGGCAGCATGGGCGATATGGGATGTTTTTCCATGAACGGCATCAAGAACATAGGCGGACTCGGCGACGGCGGTTTGATCACCATCTCAGAGCGGACCCTGGCTCATTTTCCCGAAGCCGTCGCACATCTGCGCGGGCTGCGCGACCTGGGACGGACAGGACAGCAGCGTTACACGCACGATACATGGGGCTGGCGGGCGCGCATGGATGAGTTCACCGCCCTCGAATGCCTGTTAGAGCTGGCCGAACTGGAGCAGTGGAACGAGCGGCGGCGAGCAATTGCCACTCGCTACGCCGCCGCGCTCGCCAGCACGCCATTTCAAGCTCCCGCGGCAGCGCCGGGACGCGAGCATGTCTACTTCGCTTATCCGGTACTCGCGCCTTCCGATACGCTGCGCACAAATTTTGAGCAAGCGTTGGTCGCGGCGGGCGTTGAAGTCGTGGATACCTATAGCCTCGTCTCCGACCAGCGGCTTTACCGCGATGGACACATCCCCTGCCGCGCCATGCCCCTGCCGGTAGCGCAGGATGTCGTTGGGCGCATCACCCATCTTCCGCTCTATCCAGAGCTGGAAGACGAGGAGATCGAACGCATTAGCGCCGTTATGCGACAATGGGCATGATGCAAGCGCGCTGGATTCACGCCAACCCCGTGATCTTCATCTCCTGAGGATGCTCCACCACGAATTGATACTCGATCTTTTGTTCGGCATTGGGCGCGAGGGTGAATTGCCAGACGGCCAATTCGAGCTTCGTGCGCTCTTTCGGCGCTGGCTGAATACCCTGCACGCGCACTTTGACCTTCTCGTGCTGCGAGACGGGCAAACGGTCGCGAATGACCACGTCCCTGGCGGCGGAGGCATAGTTATGTACGGTAATGCGGTAGGCGTAAGTGATGCGCCGGATGCCGCTCTGCAAAACGTTGCCCTTATCAACGCTGCGCTCGATCAACTCGCGTTTGACTTTGATGCCGTCGTCGAGGCCCAGGAAAACTTTGAACGTTTCGGCGGGAGCCGTCTGCTTCAGCTTCGTCGTGCCGACATACTGGCTGCTCAAGAAAATGCTGGCATCGCCTTGAAGCAGTACGCGCTCGGTCGTGTTGACGATGGCCGCGCGCAGGTGAACGCTGTCGGCAATGGTAGGCGCGCAAACATAATCGAATGTGCAGGGCAGCCGATCGCGAGCGATGGTAGTCTTGTGCGGCGAGTTATCCGAGGGGATATCGACGGAACGGCCAGCGTGGAAGACGAGCGCCGTACCCGTCTGTTCGACAGTGGCTGTGGCGACGCTGGCCTCTTCCGGTGGAGGCGGCGCCAGTTCGGCGACTTCACCGTCGGCGCTGCCGAATGGGACAGCCATCGGCGCCATCATCGCCATCGGCTGAGCGCCGGGCATTCGCCCACCTGGCAACGGCATTGACGCCGCGTTGTAGACGCCTCTGGCCTGCGCCGCACGAGGAGCAGGGAGTGGTTGAGGCGGCGCGGGCGCGAATACGTCGAGATACCAGGGATCGAGTTCGGGCAGTTTGGCGGCAAGGCTGGGGCGAGCGGTGGAAAGCGACAGTTGCACGCCCTCCCACGCTTCGCCGGTAGATTGCTGCACCACGCCAACATAGGTCAACTCGACCTCGCCGCCGCGCTGATCGTCGTTCATCTGCACGCGCACATCGTACTGTGGCCGCCAGGAAGCGCCGGTGACGAGATAGGATAGATCCAGCGCCAGGTCTCCCTCCTGCGCTAAGGCGACAGTAACAACGGCAGCGAGACGATCCGGCTGGTCGTGTCCCTGCTTCTGCGCCAGTTCGCGCATCTTCGCGCCGATCTCTTGCTGCACTTCTTTCAATTGCAATTCGAAGCCCTGAGCCGCCTCGGCATCCTCCAATGCCTGTGTGGCCGCGAATTTGAAAAAGTCAGCGCAATCCTGCGGATTCATCTGCCCCTGCGCCAGACCTTTGGCGAAGTCTTTCGATTGCTCACCGAGGGCGCGCAGCCATTGCCGCCGGTCGTTGAGGGCCGCCTGGCGTGCCTCTAAAAGCTGCCTGTTCTGCACAAGCTGATCGAGTTCGTCTTGCTGCCTGCGCAGTTCGCCTTCCGGTGGGCGACCATGAAACGCCGTGGCGATATCAACGTTGAGGATGCGCGTGCCTTGCGGCCCTATGCCATTCGCGCGCAGCGAGTCGCGGTTGAACTGCGGGAGCGCGTTGACCCGCAGTTCATGTTCTCCAGCTTCGAGATGGATCGTCCCTTTGCGCGTCACGAGGGCGCGGTCAGCATAGACGGTGATATCGGTGATTGGCGCTTCAAGATCGGTCATAGCGTATTCTCCATATGTATGAGTAGTTACGCGTGTTCGAGACGACGCAGCTCAATTTTCCCGGCGCGGACGCGCACTGAGAAGGTCGGCTGGGCATATGTCGCCGGGCCATTGACAATGCTGCCGTCGCTGAGGTGGAAGCAAGAACCATGCCACGGACACTGCACGGCGCCATCCCGCAAAGTTCCTTCATCCAACGGGCCGCCGGCGTGCGAACAGGTAGCAGCAATAGCATACAGCCGATTGCCCTGTTTGACCAGGATGGCCGGAATGCCGGCGGCATCCACGCGCACGAGTTTGCCTTCCGACAGGTCTTTCTCGTCCATAACCGCGACATAATCGTCAGAGCCGCCCTCGAAGGCTCCATGGTTGACGCCGACGCCTTTCCCCAACGTCATCTCGCCGCCAAGATAGGCCGAAAAAATAGTAGCGGCGTAGCCGAGCGTGGAGAGCGCGATGCCAGCGCGGCGTTGCCCGGTGCGGCGCATGATCAGTGAGGCCACATTGGTAACGGTAATGCCAGTGTTGAGCAGACCATGCATAAGCCCCACGCGCCGGTCAACATCCACCTGGTCGCTCCACTCGGCAATGCCCGTCACTGCCGCACCCGTTGCGCCGAGCAAACCGAGCAAAAGCGTGAGATCGGCGCCATTCGCCATACCATCATTTTCCTTGCCGAGCCATGCCAGGTCGAGCAGCAGCGTCGCGCTCCACGAGCCTATGGGGATATCCGTCAGGGTAGGGTGAACGGGATGGCCGAGCCATGTACCGTTCAACAGGTCCTTCAATTTGCGCTGCGGCTGGCCGGGCTGCCCAAAGAACTTCAAGAGCCAGTTCTGGATCGGATCTGCCAACTTGTCCAACCAGGTCTGATTCTCTACCACATTTTCAACGGCGTGACGCAATGGTGGACTCAAGGGAGGCGTCTGCGTCCAACTCTTGAGTTCCTGTGGGGATTGTTCTGCCGTCATGCGATCGTTTGCCATATGTACTGTTTCTTCCTTTCGCTTCCAAAGAAGCCTGCACTTCTGCCAATCACTAAACGATCAGCCAACAATAGTCAGAAGGAGGGTTAACGCCGAGTACCGAAAACGGGACCGCGGGTCGCCTTCGTTTCAGGATATATCGTACCACAGCTTTATTGTGACCATAGAAGAGGCGCGCACAGCGCATGGCGCTGTGCAGCGAGCGGAATTGTACGAGCATTTCGTGATGCACAGGCAATGCAACATGCGAAAATCCATGTTCGGCCAGCCAGTCGTAATCTTCGCGGCGCGGCCAGATTAACGCTATCCTGCCGCCGTGTTTTGTGACACGCCGGAGTTCCGCCAGGCCAGCCTCGCCTCCTTGCTCAGGCGCGGCAGTGAAGGCCGAGCAGGAAAGAGCGATATCGACGCTGCCATCCTGCAAAGGAATATGTGAAAAATCTCCCTGGCGCACAACAACACGATCAGAAGCGGGCTGCTGGGCCACCTTCTGTTCTATGATTCGCAATAAACCGGGAGAAGGTTCAATGGCATAGACCAGCCTCGCTCCATGTCTCAGGCACTCAAACGTCGCGCGCCCGCTGCCAGCTCCAATATCAAGGACGATCTTATCCTGTAAGTATGGCTCTAATTGCTGGAAGATGCCAGGATGCAGCTTTTCCCCCTCCGTGAGTTCATCGTATAACTCCGGCATTTTCCAATAGGTCAATTCCCAGAACAACGCGTCCAGCACGCGCTTGCGCGCGGCTTTTACTTCATCCGACGACGCGGGATGATTGAGTTCCTGCACGAAGGACGAACGATGACGCCATCCTAGATTCTTTCTGATTTGCTGGATCAAGGACTTTGAAGCCCCGTGCAGGCTCCAGGCCAGATCCTGTAGTTTCACGCGGCAAGCATCTGCATCGAACAAGCGGCGCAGTGTGGCATCGTCGAAAACGGCCAGGTCCTCGATCTGAAACGGGTTCTCAAAAGCGGTATCTGATTGTACCGCGCTATTTTGATGATCGTTCGCGTCCATTACTTTCCCTTTGCCAGGGCGATCTATGCGAGCGTTTTTTCTATCATCGTTGTCCACTCCAGCAATTGCTTGTCGGCCATAAACGCTCCGACCATCTGCAAGCCGAGCGGCAAGCCATCAGGCGCCACTCCGGCGGGCAGTGTGATAGCAGGCAAACCGGCATGAGTCCAGGGCAGATTCATGATCGAATTGCCGGTTGTCTGGATACCTTCTGGCGCGCTTCCGGGCGCGGCGGGGCAGAGCCAGAGATCGATCTTCTCCTGTAGCATTAACGTTTGCAACTCGTGGCGAAGTTTCAGACGTCCATCACGCGCCGCTATCAGTTCCACCGCGCTGACCTGCTGACCTTTGCGAATGGCGTCCGCGGTGCGCGGACGATACAGATGCTCGTAGCGGGCAAACCACGCGGCATGAACCTCGGCCATTTCAGCGCACACCAGCAACATGTGGCGATCGTTGATCTCTTCAATATCCGGCATCACCGGCACGCGCTTTACAGTATACCCCGCCTGCTCAAGCAGCGAAACGCTGCGCACGAAGGCTGCCATTCCCTCTGGGGAAGTCTGGGTAAGGTATGGGCCATCTGGTATACCGAGTAGCGGCAAACGAGCAGGTGAAGTTGAGGCAGGCCGCCAATCGCGGCAGAGCAGCGCGGCAGCCAGGGACATGCCCGCGATATCCTGCGTAAACAGACCCACGGTATCGACTGATGGAGCGCAAGGAATCACGCCCATTGCTGGAATGCGCTCGTAGCTGGGCTTAAATCCAACGATACCGCAGAAGGCCGCCGGGCGAATGGTCGAACCGATGGTCTGCGTGCCAAGCGCGAGAGGACAGAAGCCCGCCGCGATGGCTGCCGCCGAGCCGCTGCTCGAGCCGCCGGGCGTGTGGTTGAGATTGTGCGGATTGCGCGTCGGCCCCGGCTCAAAATAGGCGAATTCGGTGGAGACGGTCTTGCCCAGGATCAACGCTCCTGCCCCGCGCAACATAGTTACGCACGCTGCCTCGAAGCCGCTAAACGCCTCCTCTGGCAGCCGCGAACCAGCCCGTGTAGGAAAACCATCGACATAAAACATGTCTTTGACGCCAACAGGAATCCCATACAACGGCGGTCGGCGCGCCGGATCGGGAAAGCGCGCCTGCAACGCCTTTGCCTCGTCCAACAAACGCGCGCGCCGCTCCGCTTCGGGCAACAACGCCTGAATCTGTGGATCGTAAGCATCGACGCGATCACACAGATCGTTGATATACACGAGTAAATCAAGTTGTCCGCCGCGTAAAGCAGACGCCGTAGCAGCAAGCGGAGCGGGCTGGATCATAGCAAGGCTCCATTTTTTCAATCGTCAGGGCAATGTTGTATTGTATCATTATCCTAATACTCTGTGGTGACAGAAGCAGACACAAAATTTACGATCACAGAGGTGAATTTGCAGATACCGTAGAAGGGCAATAAATTTGAGCGAGGAACAGGCACAATTTACAACGATAACCACTGTACAGGAGAAACTCGCTACCGCCGCGGAACTCATGCGCGAGGCAACGAAGATCGTGGCGCTGACGGGCGCGGGCATTAGCACGGAGTCGGGCATACCGGATTTTCGCAGCCCTGGCTCGGTCTGGATGGTTGAGCCGCCGGTGAGCTACCAGGACTTCATCAGCAAGCCGGAGGCGCGCGCGCAATACTGGCGGTCGCGGCGCAATCTCTCGATGCAGGTGGCTGCCGCGCGCCCCAATGACGCGCACCGGGCGCTGGCGGCGCTGGAACAACGACAGAAGTTGCTCGGCGTGATCACGCAAAACTTCGACGGCCTGCACCAGGACGCCGGTCATACGCCGGAGAACGTGATCGAACTGCACGGCACGTCGCGCGAGGCAGCCTGTACGCTGTGCGGCGCGCGTTCGTCGATGGCCGAACTCCAGCAGCGCATCGACGCGGGAGAGATCGATCCATGCTGCCCACTGTGCGGCGGCTTCCTGAAATCAGCGACGATTCTGTTCGGCCAGCGCCTCCCGACGGATGTACTCGCGCGCGCCAAAGAACTGGCGGAGCAATGCGACCTGTTTCTTGTCGTTGGCTCCTCGCTCAAGGTGAACCCGGCGGCGATGCTGCCGCGCAGAGCTTTGCACAACGATGTGCCGCTGATTATCA
>Ga0102924_1005930_pt1 | contig 11600 bp, 18 predicted proteins | sample PaiPotPPM11metaG_FD_80116 | JGI IMG/M metagenome (GOLD analysis project Ga0102924, IMG submission 80116) | Iron sulfur acid spring bacterial and archeal communities from Banff, Canada, to study Microbial Dark Matter (Phase II) - Paint Pots PPM... ...
GAGGCGGCCATCCGCCAGTGCATCGCGGAGCTCATCGCCGCGGCGGCCGCCGTGGGCGCGGATAACGCCGATGTGTCCGCGCTGCACGCCGCCGAACGGGCGCTGCTCGACGCGCTGGGATTGGAGCCAACGCGGCCATGAGCGCCGTACTCCGGCTCGACGCCCGCGAACTTGCCATCCTCATCGACGCCCTCGAACGCGTCTGGGACCACGAGCAGCCGCCGGTCCCAGCGGGGCAGGAGCACGCCTGGCGCACGTCCATGGCGCTGCTGGCGCGGCTGGGGCAGGCATTGGCCGAAACGAAAGGAGGGCGCGAATGAACATCGCTGCCGAAGAGTCCATCCCCGGTCAGCGATCGCGCCCGTTCGAGTCCTCTGGCGACTGGCGCCCTATCCCCGACCCAAGCAAGCTCACGACCGACGCGATAGACGCGGCGACCGGAAAAATATACAAGACCGTCGAAGACAAGATTGCCATCCTGCGAGCGGAAATGCTCATCCGCGACGCCCGATTCGAGGGTATGGACAAGGCATCGGAACTGATGCGAGAGGATGTCAACCGCGTTCCGACGCTGCTGCAAACCGAGATCGCTCACCTCAAAGAGTTGCAGGAGACGCAGAAGGAAGACCTCAAGGAGCTGCTCAAGGAAATCATCCAGCGAGAGGTCAAGGGCATAGGCGACCAGATTACCGGCCGTGATACGGCGCTTGCCGCCGCGCTCAAGGCCGCCCAGGACGCCGTGGCCCAGCAGAACACCGCCAACGGACTTGCCATCGACAAGGCCCAGGCGGCGACCAAGGAGGCGCAGACGGCTATCAGTGAGTTATTCCGGACGCGCACGGACGCACTAGCAACGGTCGCCGCCGACCTGCGTTCGCGGCTCGACCGCATCGAAGCGGGCGGCATCGGTTCGGCCACGACCAGGTTGGACCTTCGGGGCGATATGAGTCAGCACAACCAATCCACCGCGCTGATCGTGAGCATCGTCGCCGCCATCGTCGGGTTCCTCAGCCTGGTCTCCGTCGTCATTGCTGAGCTGGCAAGGGCGCATCCCTAGTGATTGTGCGCATCGTCTACGCGCTCTTCGCGTTGACGCTCTTCGTGCTCCTGGCGCTCGAACCCCGCTCGCTGGAGCCGACGCAGGGATTGGACGGCGGCATTGTCGTTCCGACTGGGCGCATCGCCGTCGATATTGCGCTCTGCGTGACCCTGTTGCTCATCATCGCCGCGTACCTCTGGTACGTGGCCATCGACTGCCGCCGCCACGGAGGAAAGCCATGACCACAACCAGCATGCTTCGTCGCGCATTGTTGCTCTTGCTCAGCATCCTCGTGCTGCTGGCTCCCGTCTCGGCGAGCGCCGCAGGACTTCCCGACGCCGGTACCGACGGGCACGGACACGCGACGGGGCCGCGGGTTCCACACCGCCTACCGGCTGGCAGGAAGGTCCACACGTTCGCGCCGCGGGTAGTTGACAAGGCTCATCTGAGGGCATCCCTCTCCCAGCCGCGCATTGGCTACAGCGTCCCCGGGACTCCGGGAAGCGGCCCGCTCACCTATGGCGGCGGTATGGTCTGGGATCAGGGAGAGGCGTCCCTCGCCATCCTCTGGCTTCCGCCGGGCTACACGGTGGACGCGGGGTACGCCGACACACTCAACCAGTACTGGTACGACCTGGCCTCCCAGAACCCCAACCAGCAGTCGCCAGACGTGTTCTCGGCGCTCACCCAGTACTACGACAATTTCGGCGCCGGCAACAACTACATCCATCCCAACATCTATCCCTACACGGGGCTCTACGTTGCCACGGACCCGATGCCGGACACCTGCTCCGACCCCTGGTTTCCGCACTGCGTCACCGACGCGCAAATTCTCCAGGAGATCAATGCTGTCATTACGCGGGTCGGCTGGAACTATGGACTCGGCAACGACATGTTCATGTTCCTCCCCCAGGGCGTCGGGGAGAACAATGGCCCGGGGAACGCCTTCCTCCACAACTTTTGCGCCTACCACGTCTACAACTCCGCCGGCGGACCCGGCGGCAAGGAGATCACCTACGCCGTGATGCCTGACGCCGCCGCAAGCTACCCCATCGGCAACAACACCTGGGTTACGTGCGATCACGGCCAGCGGCCCAACGGGACTGAGGCCGACGCCACTGTCAGTACCTGGAGCCACGAGTTCAACGAGATTTTCTCCGACCCGACGGTAGGGGCCGGCTGGACCGGGCCTGGCGGGGAGAACGGGGACCAGTGCGGCTGGATTTTTGGACCCGCCTCTGGGCCTGCTGGCGCCGAGTACAACCAGACCATCCCCGGCCAGTGGGGTCCGCATAACTACTACACCCAGCTTGAGTGGAGCAACGCCTCCAACGGCTGCGTGCCCTACGGGACCTAGCGCCGCCGCCATGGTCACGACTACCAGCAGCGATATGCTCGCCCCCCTCAACCGGCTGCGAGCGGCGGTCGGCGCGCCCCCGGCCATCATTGACCCCGCCGTAGAGTGGCTAGCTATGGCGAGAATTCACCAACTCATCGACCGCCAGGAGTTCACCCACTGTGTGCGTCCCGACGACACCGAGGACTGCGGCATGAGCGGCTACGCGCTCGCCGGCCTGCTATCAAGGATTGGCCTGGCCGGACGCGGCTGGGGAGAGTGCCTGATGCTGCGCGGCGGCACGCTCAACGACCGCGCGACGCGCCTGTCGGCGCTGGACGGCTGGCGGCAATCGCCGCGCCATCGCGCCATCCTGCTGTGGCCGCAGGTCACGCTGCTGGGCACGGCAGAGGGGTCCTGGCGGCAAGTCACGCACCCGTCACGGACATTCACGCTGACCTATGTGGGCATCGCGTACTGCTTGATTCTGATGGAGGCGAGATGAAGCGACGGCTATTCCTGAGTCGCGTGATGCGGCTTCCCGCGTTGCTCGCGGCGGCGCCGATTATCGGCGGCCTCATCTCAACTGGAACCGTGGCGACGACGGAGGTTGAGCCGCAACTGCAAAACATCACGCTCGCGGCGATTGATGGGCAGGAATTCCTGCCGGTCGCCTATCCCGGCGTGGTCTACCCGGCGGGCACGGTCTTTGCCGAGGAGGAGGTGACCGTGCAGAATGGCGCATTCTTGCTGCGAGAGGTGGGGCCGAACTTCGTTCGCCATCTCACGCTCGGCATGCGCCAAATCCTGGTGAGGGGCGCGGACGGTGTGGTGCGTCCGTGGGCGCTGCCATGAGCCGCATGCGCAAGCACGCCATCGCAGAGCCGGCGGAGGGGACGCTGCTGCCGGACGGCACGCTGGCCGGTGAGCGGCGTGGCAATGACGGGTGGTAACTGCCCGTGAACCCCGCGCGCTTGCTGCTCACCATGGCCGTCGTGCTCGGTATGATGGCCGTGCTCGGCACGGTGGCTATCGCCACGCCACTGCCCACGGAGTTGCTGCCGACCACGACGAGCTCGGTGCTCCTGCCGCTCACCAACGCCACCCGCGAGGCAGCCGGACAGCCGCCGCTGCAACTGTCCCAGGCGCTGGAGCAGGTGAGCATGGCGCGCGTAAAACAATTGGTCGCCAGCCACCAGTTTACGCATTGCATCTTGGCGAGTGACAACCCGGAGGTGTGCCCGCACGGCGCGGCGGATACGGCGCTGATGCTGGCGGCCGGACTGCCGCCGGGCTGGCAGGGCGAGAACCTGACCGGCGTCTACGAGCCCACCGTCAACGCGCTGGCCGGGCGCGCGCTGGCGGAGACGAACTGGCTGAATAGTCCGGGGCATCTGGCGAACATAATCTGTCCCTACTTCACGCTGTACGGGTCGGCGGAGATGGCGTGGAGCGGCACGAGCAATCTCTCTGGCATCGCGGTGTTCTTCCCGACATCGCCGCAACTCGTTATATTTTTGACCGACTTTTATGGTCCTCCGGCCTATGGCAGTTGTCTGCCGGCGAAGGCGGCCGGGTGAGTCTCGACTACTCGCCGATCATCCAGCGCCTGGCGGAGATCGACGCAGAGTTGCACGCTCGGTCCGATCCGCACCCGGCGGACCCGCCGGCCAAGCGGGCGCTGCACGAGGCGACCGGCGCGGCGTTGCAAGCAGAGCGCGACTATCTGACCGAGGCGCTCCGGCAACTGAAGCGGTGGCCGACATGAGACTGCTCCGTGCGCTCTACGCCCTGCGACTGCGCGTGGTCTGCCTCTGGCTGGTGCTGCGCTGGCCGTCCTGGTGGCTCTTCAGCCTCTACCTGAACCTCAAGGAAGAGGACGCCGACGAGCGCGGGCGCCCGAAGCCGTCGATCCAGGCGCCCAACTGGCGACAGTCATGAACCCCCGCCTAAAGGCGGGGGCTTGTCCCTGGACGGAAAGGCGGGTTCCTTTGGTCCGAGACGTACGGCGGCATGACTTCCGCCCGACCGGCTATGACCCCGGCCGCGTTGGTGTCGGCGTGGGCAGTGTGGGCACAGGCGACGCAGCGGAAGACGGCCTGGGAGGGCCGGTTCGCCTTGTCGATGCAGCCGCAGGCAAGGCAGGTCCGACTGGTGTTGCGTGGGTCCACCTGGACCACCCGGACACCGGCAGCACGCGCCTTGTACTGGAGAAATGCTCCGAGCTGAGCAAAACTCCAGTTCCCCAACGCCGATCGTTGTTCCGCTCCCCTAGACGCTACCCGTCGCCGGATTCCCAGGAGCGATTCGATAGCAATGCCCCGACCGCTCTGGGCGGCCTTGGCGACGATGGTTTTCGAGATGCAATGATTGGAGTCTCGTTGGAAGGATGCCTGCTTTCGATTGCGCCGGCGCAGGAGCCGCTTGGCGGACTTACTGCCCTTCGCTTGCAGTCGGGACCGCAGACGGCTATGACGCCGGCGCAAGCCGTTGCGGATGGCCCCGGAGTAGAGGACGCCATCGCTGTCGGCGGCGACTTGGCGTATCCCCATGTCAACACCGAGGTAGCCGTCCGGCTGTCCTTCCGGCGGATCATCATAATGGCAAGACACCATGAGCCGCCAGCGTCCTTTGCCGTCGCGGATCAGGTCGGCCTCGGCCAGCTTCGCGGCGGCGGCGAGTTGTGCTCGCTGATGGCCGCCGATGGCGGTCTTGATGCGCAAGCGTCCGTCCAGTGTGCTGATTTCGGCCAGCGTAGCACGGATGCGGTACAGGCGCGGCGTGTCCAGGACCACGGCGGCATCGTCTCGGAAGGCGTGCCGCCGGGTCTTGTCCGCGCGGTAGCTGTCGCAAACGACCTTGATGGCCCGTACGGTCAACTGGGCCAGCAGTCCGGTTTCCTCACGAACGCGGTAGTACGCGACCTTCTGGAGCGCGTAGGGCTGGAAGGTCCGGGTGTCCCAGGCAACGCCGGAGAGCAGGTTGCACGCCCGCACCCAGGCGGTACGGGTCCGCGCCAACGCCGCCGCCTGCTCCGGTGTCGGGCGCAAGGTCAGGGCCACGGTGCGCACGCTCATACGGATAGTGTACCATATCACCGGAGGGAGAGACTCACTATGCCCTGTCGATATGGCCCGCCGTGGGCGGGCGCCGCCATTCCTCCCCGCCCTGAAGGACGGGGCTTCCTGGCGACAGTGATGAGCAAACAAGGAGCGCCAAAACTGGAGGAGAGAATCATGTCAAGGAATGACGGCGAGGACTATCACCTCACCTGTTCCCGTGTGCTGGCGCTGCTGGAAGAGGAAGGCGAGGGGGAGGACCAACTCTCCGAATCCGCCTTCGTCACCGCACTACGACTGCTGCGCACGGCCAGGCGCTTGCTCGAAGGTCCGTTCCCACGCGGCACGGCGTCGGCGCCGCCTGACGGAGGGGTGCATGTGTACTGGCAACAGGGACCACGACATATCACGCTGGCAACGTTTCCCCTGACCTCATCGGAGAGTCCTCGTCCCTCTCTCTATCACGACGACGGGGAGCAGCACGCCGCCGAACCTGTCACGAGCGGGCGCGATGTCGCCAAATGGCTGCGCTGGCTGAGGGACGAGACATGATCAAGGAGGGAGCGCCCATGCCGAACGCCTCAGACCGCGATTGCTGGAAAGAATCGGGGCAGCCGTTGCCAAAGTGTTGTGACCGATTCGACCGCGCCCTGTGCGCTCCATCCGGCGTCGCGGTCGGGGGGCAGGCGCGGCCACAGGTGCGCACGGCGCGGCGGGTGCGGCTGGAGTGGGAGTCCTGATGGCGCACCAGCGCCGACCGCTCGGCTATGGAGCGCCGGTGATCGTGGTCTGGGCGGACAGCACCTGCTGGCATGGTTGGAGCGACATCGAGACGCGCCGGCGCGAGATTGACGGCGTTGAGCGCCGCTGCTGTCGGAGTGTCGGGTTTGTCCTGGACGACGACCGGCACGGCCTCACGCTCACGGACAGCATGAGCGAGCCGGGCAATGTGCGCTGCACGCTCTGGATACCGCGCGCGTGCATCCGGTCGGTGGACGCGCTTCGGACCCGGCGCAAGAAGGGGAGGGACCGCTAATGCCATCACGACTTGGTTTGCACTGCCACCGCGCCGGTCCTGACATTGACGCGGCCATCCGCGCGTGCAACTGGGCGGCGGTAAAGGCGCTGGGGACATGCGAGCCGCTGGTGACGGCCCGCGACCAGGGCATTCCTATTCGCATCCTTCGCCAGTACGGCGTGGAATCCCTGTCTCCCCAGGACGCCGCGAACCGCTTCCTCGCCACGGCGCATCTCGACGCGGCCACAGAGGTTCAACTCGTCTGCGAGGACGCCAAGGGCTACGACCTCGCCTGGCAACGCGCGGTCATGGCGGCGATGGGAGCGGGCGGCTATCGCGGCGGCTACCTGGCGGGCGGGTATGCCACGGGTACGCCGGAGCAGATTCGGCAAGGCGTCCATCCCGGCCCGCACTTCCCGCAACTCATGGGACTGGCCGGCAACTGGCCGTTCGGCTCTATCGCGCTCGACGAGTACGTCGGCTGCTGCTCGGACGACCCGCTCTGGGCGCAATGGCTGCCCTGGACCGGGACCAGGCACGGCGTTCTCTCGGAGTGCCTGGTCCATCATCCGGTGACGCTCCCGACCTACGTCATTACCGAGTCCGGCATCGACAACGTGATCCCCAATGTCGGCGGCGGCGGCTGGCTGGCGCGCGGCGTGAGCGCCGATCGCTACGTACAGACGCTCATCGCCCTGGACCAGCTCGACCAGCGTCGCCCGGACGTGCTGGCGCGGTGCATCTTCACGCTGGGCGCCACGCCGGACTGGGCCGGCTTTGAGATCGCCGGCATCATCTCGCAACTGGCGGCCTACGTGAATTCGCAGAAAGGACCGACCGTGACGATCTCCGGGATTGATGTCAGTAGCAATAACGGCCCGGTGGACTGGGCGCAAGTGGCCGCCAGCGGCCGGCAGTTTGCCTGGTCCAAGGCCACGGAGGGGACGGGCTATATCTCCCCGCCCTTCGCCGCCGACTGGCCGGCGATGCGCGCAGCGGGACTGGTCCGGGGAGCCTATGCCTATGCGCGTCCTGATCTGGGCAATGATCCGACAGCAGAGGCCGACTACTTCCTCGCCGCGATTCCCGACATCCAGCCTGGCGACCTGCTGGCGCTGGACATCGAGGAAGGCAACGGCGATTACGGCGCGTGGGCGGGCGCCTGGTTGGACCACGTGCAGGCGCGCGCGGGATTCCGTCCGCTCCTGTACAGCTACGCCGGCTTCTTGCAGGCGTGCAACCTCACCGCTGCCTCAACGGGGTACCCGTGGCTGTGGTTGGCGGCCTACCAGCCCAATCCACCCGCTCTGCCGCCCGGTTGGCCGGAAATCACCTTGTGGCAGCACACGCAAGGAGCGACCGTGCCCGGCGTCAATGGCGGCGTCGATGAGAGTTTCAGCGACCTGACGATTGAGCAACTCCGAACGATGGGCAAGCCGAAGGAGGTACCTGTGCCATCACCTACCGACGCTGCGACGCAAGCCGCCCAACGTTGGGCGGCGCTAGGACAGGGCGGCAACCCGACTACCGCGCTATTCAAGGCGTATCTAGCACGCTTCAATGCATGGCAGGCGTCGGGAAAGGCCAACACGCTCGATCCGACACCATGCATCCACGGCGAGACAACGGTCAACGGGCACGTCTACGCGATGTTCGACTGCGGCGAGATTTACGACTACCACCAGGCAGACGGCCAAGTCTACATCGCGGAGTGGAAAGACCACGCCGCGATCATGCAAGCGTGTAACTGGCGTTAGTCTACGTCTACCCAAGATCGCCCCACGATGGCCTTATAGACGGTGGTGCGGCAAACTCCTAGTTTGCTTGCTACCCGTACCAGTTCGACCCATTGTCCGTGTCCACCTTGCGGGAAAGCCGTCCGCAACTGTCGGACTAGGATATTACTCAGTTTCGCGTTCCTGGATGCTTCTCCCCGAGCAGGGTTGTTCCGAGATCTGCCCTTGGCGACCTTATCCCGATTGTTATCGCCAACGGTGCCTAACCAGAGATGTGAAGGATTGACACAAGAAGGATTGTCACCTCCCGGACAGTTATGGCAGACACAGAGACTGCCAGGTATTTCTCCGTTTGCTAGACACCACGAGATGCAATGGACGTAGTATTTTCGACCGCCTGCTCGCATCTGGCTGTGGCCTTTTGGGAGTTGTGCGCCCGTCCAATGCCAGCACGTCTCGGTCTTGACGACCCGTGACCAGAATCGCTCAACTTCTCTGGGGGTAAGATTGATCTGCATGCGAGCCTCCAACTCGTGTGCCGGACCCCGGATGTTTGCCGCATCGCGGGGTCACCGCGCTTAAATCAACCCTCTATTTTACCACGCATCGCCGCTTATTCCAGAGTACCGCTTGCTAAGGAGACTCCTATTATTAGCGCCATTTGCCTACTGGTTATGTCTACTCCGCAGGTCGCGCCGTGACCTGGACCTTGCATGAAGGCGATGCGCTCACCGTGCTGCCAACGCTCGCGGCGGATTCGGTGGACGCGGTGGTCTGCGACCCGCCGTATGACCTGACCGGCGTCAGTCGCGGCGGTTCCCCACGACAGAATGATCTGAGCACGCCGTTTGGCCGGACACGCCTAGGCAGTGACCGCGGCGGATTTACGAATAAATCCTGGGACGGCACCGGCGTCGCCTTCCGCCCGGAGACGTGGGCCGCCGTGCTGCGCGTCGCCAAGTCCGGCGCCTGGATGCTCTGCGCCGGCTCGCCGCGCACCTATCACCGGCTCGCCTGCGCCGTAGAGGATGCGGGATGGATTATTACCGATTGCTTGCATCATATTCACTCGCAAGGATTTCCTAAAGCGGCATCTACTTTGAAACCGGCATATGAACCCTGGCTGCTCTGCCGCAAGCCCGCGCCGCGCGTACTACCGTTGCAGATCGACGCGTCAAGAATCCCGACCAATGGTGAGCAGATGGGCGACCCTACGCGCTGGGATAGCGCATTCCAGCGAAAGAGCGAAGGCTGGCACAGAGCGGCGCATGTCGAACACGCCGATGAGTACGCCCAGCGGCGTGCTGCGGCACCGACCAAAGCACAAACAAGCGGCAGATGGCCCACAAACGCGGTATTTAGCCACACGCCCGACTGCGTGCTGGTGGGCGTGCGGCGGGTGAAGGCGACGCGCGGCAGCGTTGCCGGTACTGAGCCGGGTATGGCGGGGGGCAACCACTTTCAGGGGTTGGGACGCGTGCCCTTCACCGCCTACGCCGACCCCGACGGCTGCGAGGAGATAGCCGACTGGCGATGCGCGCCGGGAGGGCAAATCATCGCGCCTTGCTTTTCATATAGAAACGGTGATGCGTCTCCGCTAACTTCACCCGCATGCCTTCTGGATCGGCTGCAATCCTTGCTGCAAGAAGCACAGAGTTATAGCACGACTTGCAGTAGCCTTTTGCACCATGCGGCCGTATTCGGCCACAGCGAGCGCACACAATCGGCGGATTCTTGGGGCGGCCCAGCATATGAAGCCGCCCATGCTCTTGGGATGACAGCACTTCTAGGTTCTCTGGCCGATTGTCCGACTTGTCGCCGTTTTTGTGATGAACATGTTCATCACATTCGAGAGGCCGTCCGAGCAGGCGTTCCATCACTACTCGATGCTCTCGCCGCCGTTCATTCTGCCCTGAGGCAACGACAATATAGCCTTGTGTCTCTTGACGGCGCCCACCCGTCCAGTTCGGGTGATTTGGTCCCGTCCGATGCTTGTTTGCACATTCCGATGAGCAGAACTTCTGGAGCGTCCCGAGGTAGCGAACTTTCGGACGAAATACCTTCTGACACACAGGGCACGCCTGCTCAGGGATCGCCGCTCTCTGCGCTGCGTGATAGCACGCCGATGAACAATAGCGCCGCAAGCGGTAGTCATGAAATGTGCCTTGACAATGGCTGCACGTCTGATGCTGTCCGATTACTGTGCCTGCTGGGATTTGATCTGGCATTCTATTTTCTCCCTGCTGTGATTATACAGCGCGGCGAGATTGTTATCAATCTTCCATCCTGTCCAATAGCGACCTTGGATGCCCAAGCGGGGGAACGGCCATCGTCGGCGGTATTGGATACTCCCCGCTTCTATCCCGACTACGCCCCCGGCGACCTGTTTCCGTCCGTCAGTCGCTGCAAGAGCAGCGGCTACGGTGCCACCGGCTCGGCAAGCAGGTTCTACCCAACCTTCAAATATCAGCCAAAGGCGTCACGGAGTGAACGCGAATACGGCTTGCTCGGAGTGCTGCCTTGCATGGACTGCGGCGGCATTGACACGCTGACGCATCTCGACAAGAAGGGGAATGAGCAGCACTGCCGCCGAAATTCCCATCCGACGGTGAAGCCCGCGACCGGCCTGATGGACTGGTTGTGTACCCTGGTGACCCCTCCCGGCGGGACCATCCTGGATCCGTTCGCCGGCTCTGGCAGCACAGGATGCGCCGCGAGCCGACTGGGGTTCCACTTCATCGGGATTGAGCGGGAGCCGGAATATGCCGCCATCTGCCGCGCCCGGCTCGCCGCGACGCAGCCGGCGCTGGAAGGCACGGGCTAGCGTGGTTCCCGTCACCCACGACGGCCTCACCGTCTACCCGTGCCCGATCAAGCACGCTGGCCGTTGCGTGTACGGGCACACCTACGGCGGTTGGGTTTGCACGACGGCGCTCCGCCTGATGCGGCCGCCAATCCCCTGCGACCAGTACCACGGCGAGCGTCGGAATCGCCTGATCCAGGTCGGACGGATGTACTGGGAGCGGCGGCGCGCGGCGAAGGAGGCGACATGACGCCTGAGGACCAGCAGTCCGCCCGACAGGTCATGGCGCGCTGGCTGGAGACGCGCGCCCAGCACGAGCCCTACCGCTCCCAGCCGCCCGACGAGGCGGCCTGGCGCGCCTCCCTGGCTCAACTGGCCGCCGACGCCCTGCAGAGCGCGCTGCTGGGACGATTGCTCAGCGGCAAGGAGCCGCTGCCGGAGCCGCCGCCGCTGTCCTTCAGTTACCCCTGGTACGAGATCATTGAGGGACAGCCGGAAGCCGTGCTGGTGGAGGGGCCGTTCGACGACGCTCCTGAGTTGCTGTACATCAACCAGAGCGGTTGGCGCATCCTGTCTACCGCGCCCGGCCCGAACGACCTGCCGGAGTAC
>Ga0102924_1005933_pt1 | contig 11599 bp, 13 predicted proteins | sample PaiPotPPM11metaG_FD_80116 | JGI IMG/M metagenome (GOLD analysis project Ga0102924, IMG submission 80116) | Iron sulfur acid spring bacterial and archeal communities from Banff, Canada, to study Microbial Dark Matter (Phase II) - Paint Pots PPM... ...
ATGGAAGCTAGAGACGGTCGGACGATTGATGACGATCTCATTGGAGGGATCACGTCCGATATTAATCTCTGGCGCAGTGAGTGAGAGCGGGCAGAGCTGTTTCTCATGATCGACGTTGGTACTGATCTCAAGCGAGGGCAGCCCTGGAATAAAGCGAGCCAGCGATGTTCGATTACCAGGAGCATTATCTCCATTCATCGCATAGTTGGCAGGTGTCGCGGGTATTTGCTGTGCATAACCAGGAGGTGGAGCTATATAGCCGCCAGGTTGCCCAGGTTGCCCAGGTTGCGCAGGACCGCTGTATGGTGGCATGGGCTGCTGAGCTTGCATAGGCGGTCCTGCTGGCAGCGGTGTGGGTCTGGGTGTGGGTGGAACAGCAAATGGAGCGGGAACACCTCTGCCAGCGCCGTTTGCCGGATTCTGTACAGGTGGCGGCATTGGTGGCGGCGGCACATGTCGCTGTCCATTGCCCTGTTGCTGAGCAGGTGATGGTGTTAGCGGTCCTGCCGGTTGTACTGCATTGGGGGCGTGTTGGATCTGTGGTGGTGTTACTCGCCCCGGCGCTTGCGGGTTCTCTGCAGCTGTAAAGATAAATGTTGTGCCCTGACCCAGACCGATTGTATCACGGTCATTGAGCGCTGATTGCGTAACCTCACGTTGATTTAACGTCATTACGTTTTGTTGCGCTAACTTTTTAACGCTCCAAACACCACCATTATAGATGAGTTGAGCATGTTGACGCGAGACTGCTGGATCATTAATAACAATGTCACAGCTATTGGGATCACGTCCGAGCGTCGTGATAGACTTCGTGATTTGTAGTGACTTCCCTGTAAGCGGGCCTGTTACAAATCTGAGCGTACCAAGGGCTGAAGATTCGTTTACAGCGTCCATCGTCTCTCCATCACACCGCATGATGCGGTATACATATTTTACATCTGTTATTATATATTGTAATGAAGCGCATTGCTTATGACAAGCTGAATGGATAGCAGCTAGTGCCTAAGAATTGGCCTTTAAAATATGAACGTTGCCGGTGCTCACATCTAGGACAAGAGTTGCGGGCGGTAGACTACCCGCCGTGGGATTGAGAGGGGTATGCACATTTACCGGGCCACTCCCATTGCCGCTATTGCCGATATTTGTAGGGAAGTCACTTTTAATGGTACCAATATTGGTATTTGCATCCAGGGTCAGATTTGTATTGGCTGGCAATGTTACATTGATATTGCCCGTTTCATTGCGCATAATATAGCGGACATTCGGTGACGTTCCACCTGTATTCCCCGCGTTGCTTGCCACTGGCAAGAGCAGATAGCCATTGAAGTTAATATTCCCCTGCGCAGTCTCGATCTGCGAACCATTTGCAATAATCGCACGGGTAATATCGACATTGCCGTTTACATCATGAACATTTAAAACACCACTGAGGCCTGACAGGTTGATATTCCCCTGCCGTGACTCGACATCGAGTGCTAGCGAAGGACTGCTGCCCTGGACAGCGCCGGGTGGCAGCGTCACCATAAGATCGACATTCTCATTGGTAGCCTGCGGAAATGTCACATTGATGCTCAGGAAAGAAGAGGGACTGTTCGGGGTCGTGCTACCCGGAGTAGCGGGTGGTGTAGACTGTGTAGTCTGTGTAGACTGTCCCTGGCTTGTTGTTTGTGTACAGGAGAGTGGTTTACTGCTTGTCGCCGGTGGTTGTACCGCCACCGTCATCGCCTGCAATTGTTGATTTGCGTCTGACTGGCTGGTAGATTGTACCGTCTTGACTGCGGTCACCGTTGTCTTCGTCGCAGCAGGATCGACCATGACAGTAGTATTGCCGGTAGTATCACAGATCGTCAGTTGTTGTAACTGTGCCAGATTGACTTGCTGCGTCTCGGTCTTCTTATATGTATGATTATTCACCAGACCTGGCAGGTTCGTAAGCGGGCCGCCACCTTGCAGCGTCTTGAAGCCCAGAATAATCAGGGCGGCCACTACAATGACGATCAGAATCAAGAGGACCAGGCAGCCAACGAAGAAACCCGACCAGAAACTGCGCTTCTTAGGAGCGGCTGCGACAGGGTATCTACGCGCCCCCTCGCCGCGTCTGCTACTGCCACGGCGGGGTGAGCGATAGTCAGCATCACCCTGATAGCCGTAGTGTGAACGAGGGTAGGATATTGGCGCTGAGGAAGGATCCTGGTGAGAGTCCCGACGACCACGCGAACGCGAAGCACGACGAGGAGGATTCGAACGGCCTGGTGGCGGATAGCCATCCTCGTCGTATTCGTACCCGTACTCCTCCTCGTCATTCAGAAAAGGATCGTCGTACTCCTCCTCGTAGATGTAATGGTTATCGATGTAACGGTCTTTGCCATTACGCTTGTTTCTGGCGCGGTCGTCGTCCTGGGGATGTCTACCGTTATTTCTCCCTTTGCCCACTGCTCTATGCCTCGTCTTTCATCAAACTGCGAATGAATCGTGTTTTGCGGGTAGCCCTGCCTATTGTAGCACACGGAACAGTTCTTGCTTGATAGACGTCATCGCAAAAGGAATTTGGTAGAAGCGGTCTTCCCTATCTATGCACCATGAGTTACGACGTACGGCTGGAGCGTGTTACCAGATCTTGTCTGGGAGCGGGAATATCATCAGCAAAGTAGGAATTGACCTCAGCTCCGATGATAGTGACCAGCGCAATAATATAGAAGAAGATCATGAAGATCAGCGCAAACGCGATCTGCCCAACGATCCCTTTCACATAATTGGTGGTATAGATTGGGAAGACTATGAGACCGATCTGGAGCACAATCGCAGCGGTGAGCGCACCACGAACGCTTGAACGGAGACGGTGCTGTACGTTCCGCTTACGATTGGGAATAAAGGCATAGATGATCTCAAAGAGCAGGAAAGAGACCACCAGGCTACTGATAATACCAACAACTTTATTAGCTGTAGTGCTCGTCACATTGAGCGAGCTGTTCTGCAAGATAGAAAGCAGACCGCCAGGGATCAAAGAGGTCAGCACCAGTAGTGGTGTAAGGATCATAAAGACAATTACCATCACGATCGCACGAATATTTTTTTGTTTCTGTGGGCGTGGTGGAACGTGATAGATAATATCGAAGCAAGCTTCCAGGAGCGTAAAGAGGCGCGAGCCAAAGAAGAGCGCGAAGAGCGCGCTCAGCACGATCCAGAGGCCAGAACTTTGAAAAATTTTATTGGAAGAAGAGGCCGTGATATCAGCAGGCAAGATCTGCGGAGGGAAGATCCCTTTGAGATGTGTGATAAATTGCTGTTGTGCATGGGGATCTAGTTTTCCAATGAACAGACCCACAATGGCAAACAATAGCATACCAAGCGGAATAACCGAGGTCACCAGACCGAAGGCCAGTGCCTGTGTCAGATGGAACGACCAATCATGAAAGAACTTGGTTACGAACTCGCGCATCGACTTTGTGCCAGACCTCACTGAAGAGGCTGTATCACGAGCAACATGCTCGGCTTTATCTGAGATCTGTTGACTGTTATTGGTTGTCATACGAATAAGCTCCTATCACGTATTGAATAATAAAGCATAAGGTATGCGTGTACTTGTATAGATATACACAATCCTTATAGCAAGGCGCCCAGATCGTCACCGGGGGACTAACGCTACCAGGAATAAAGGCAGATAGAGCGTGCAAACTCATTAATATGTTCACGGTTCAGCTCAATTTTACGCTTCAAGGTAAAAACAACCTTTTCAATATTTTCATGGCACGTTATAATATGGTGAGCCATCTATCACCAAAAAGGGTTGCGTAGGAGCTAAGCACATGGTAAACATTGAGGAACCAGGAATCTCTATACGTTTCTGGGGAGTGCGCGGTAGCTATCCCACTCCCGGACAGCATACAGTACGGCATGGTGGAAACACTGCTTGTGTCGAGGTGCGGGTCGGGGGCCAACGAGAGCGAACACTCATCTTTGATGCAGGGAGTGGTATTATAGAACTGGGCTCTTCACTCATGCAGCATTCTAATGAACGAGCTTCGCTGGATCTATCGCTCTTTATTACGCATGCCCATGGTGATCATCTGGTTGGTTTTCCCTTCTTTACACCACTTTTTGATGCCCGGACGCATTTACAGCTGTTTGGACCGCAGTTGGCAGGGTTATCAATAGAAGAATTGCTCGTACCTTTGATGTCGCCGCCCTATTTTCCGGTAGATATACGTCAATTGCCTTCACAAAGGATGTATCATACAGTAGGAGATGCGCAATGTGTACGCTGGTTGCCGGGAGCGCAAGAACCGCTGATCTCAGTAGTCGATGAGCAATTGCCAGCGGCGCATGATGGAGAGGTGCGTGTATACAGCAACTTTACGCATAGCCATCCGCTCAACGGTGCAGTCACGTATCGTGTTGAATATGGTGGGCGTAGTGTCGTCTATGCGACTGATGTTGAGTGGAGTCAGGGGTGTGAGCCATCCTTCCTGAAGTTTGTGGCGGGTGCGGACATCTTGATCCACGATGCTCAGTATACACAAGGTGACTATCAAAGGAAGCAAGGCTTTGGTCATAGTACGTTGCGCATGGCAACCGACGTCGCAAAGATGGCCGGAGTCAAAGAACTGATACTCTTCCATCATGAGCCAGCCTACGATGATAATCAGTTGGATCGCATGGAGGTTGAGGCTCGTACCTATTTCGCGCGTACTCGCTCTGCATGCGAGGGCATGGAGATCGACCTTACAGCGGTCAGGAACTCGCAGGCTGAAGCCGGAGCTTCAGAAAGCCTGATACCTACGCCTGATGCCTGACCAGTCATTGCCAGATGCTCCACAAGAGCGCTGGCTACAGTTACATACAAGGAGGCGTGCTTCCCCCGTGTCTGGAAGGGCAGGGGTCTGCGCACGATCTTAAGGATGCTAATAGATGTCGTATTGGCGATCATGATTATCATCTCGTTTTTGGGAGCGCTACAGCTACACGAGTGGTCCCATGCACAGATGGCTTACATGTTAGGCGATCGCTCTCCTGCAACTAACGAGCGTCGTACTTTGAGTTTACGTTCACACCTGGACCCGGTCGGGTTGCTGATGTGTGTTGTGCTGGCCTTTCAATCGATGACCGGTCTGGGTTGGGGACGTCCCCTCAAACCCGATCCATGGAAAATGAAAGTCGGTGCGAATACAGGTGTCCTGCTGGTCGCCCTGGCTGGTCCGATCTTTAGTTTGATCGTTGGCCTGCTCGTCGCAGTGCTTGTACGTGTGGCCTTCCCGGTGCTCTCAGTGAACGTTGGCCTCTTCTTTGTCTTGAAGTTTCTGGCAACCTTCTCTTGTGTCAATATCGGCCTTGCTATATTCAACATCATCCCGCTCTATCCGCTGGATGGCTATCAGGTTCTCTACACGCTGCTACCAAGTAAGCAAGCGGTTCAATTCTCACGCTCAATGACCTATGGTCCATTTCTTATTTTGATCCTCTTCTTCTTCTTACCGTTTCTGGCCCAGTTCGCGCAGTTAAGTGGTTTCTTCCTCTTCCAACTGCCCACAGTGATCCGGGATGGCTCATTGAGTCTGGGCTCGTGGGTCTCAGGTTTAGCTATGGATCAGTTCTATGCCTACGGGTATGGTGCCTTTAGATAGTGGCCGTTATGAGTTTGCTTACACAAAGTTTTATGCAGCAATGGGTGCGTGGTACTGGTTATCGCTTGCAGCAGGTACGGCAGCAATTGGGGTTTGTCTCTCCTCTCTCTGACAACGATTATCGCGAGGTTGCTGAATGGTTACCGCCGCAGGCGATCACGTTGTTTCATACGATGTCGCAAGCGGATCAGCAGCATAGTCTGCGTGTGTTGCGGGGCCTGCGGGAGCGTGGCTGTAGCGAGCGCGATATGCTGAGCGCTGCCCTGCTGCACGATGTCGGGAAAGCGGAGGGTCGGGTACCTTTCTGGACACGGCCCGTAATCGTGATTGGGAAGCGTCTGGCGCGTGGCTGGCTTAGCAGGATGGTTGTAGAGCCGGAGCATGCGCTATTTGCAGGGCTCGCGCCGTGGCGCTGCTCATTAAGTTATGCCTGGTATCACGCAGAGGTAGGAGCGCGCCTGGCCGCTGAAGCTGGTCTCTCCGAGCGCTCCATCTTATATATCCGCACACACCATGAGCCCAATGGACCTGCTGCGGAACTCCATGTAGTAGATGATGTGTCGTAGGGTAAAACATGCTAGAACATAGAGAACACGTTACCTCAGTGCATACTGCTAGCGTCGCTGTGCAGACGCAAGAAGAAGAGTTGCGCGCTGACGTAAGCGCCAGCGATCATTATGTAGTGCACCTGCCTTTGTACGAAGGTCCGATTCACCTGTTGTTGCACCTGATCGAGAAGCGGCAGATGGAGATCACAACCATCTCACTGGTAGCCGTCACCTGTCAATATCTAGAGTATCTGCGCCACTACGAGTTGCAGGAGAGCCTCCCCCTGGCTGCCATGTCCGAGTTTGTCGCAGTTGCCGCACGTCTACTTTTCATCAAATCCCAGAGTCTTTTGCCGCAGACAGCGCGTGAGCAAGAAGAGGCAGGGGTCGAGAGTGCTGTGACGATGGCAGAGGAGTTACAGCGCCACCTGATCGAGTACAAGGTTGCCAGAGACGTTGCCCATCACCTGCACGAACGTGTAGAGGCCGGCCTTCAGAGCCATGGCCGTTCCAGTGTCGTAGCTGGGATCGAGGAGCACCTGGCCTGGACACCACCCAGACTCACCGGTATGGATGCTCAGATCCTGGCTCGTACGTTTCAACGGCTACTCGAGCTCAAAGCGAAGGATGAAGCGCATGGTAGCGAACTCATGCCGATCGCCCGTGTACGCGTCAGCGAACGGATCTCCGAGATCAGGAGTCGGCTTGAAGAGGCCAGCGTTGTCTTGCTCTCAGATGTGCTAGAGCAAGAAACATCACGATTGGTCATGATCGTCACCTTCATCGCTATTCTGGAGCTCTGGAAATGGCAACGCGTGGATGTCATACAGGAATCGCTCATGGGGCCGATCGCCCTGACACATGGCGCGCTCTGGCATGAAACATGGCAGGAGCTTGTCGATGATTGAGGTGAGAAGACAGGAAGAATCAATCTGTTTGACAACAGCACACTCAAGTTTTATAATGAATGCGTAATAAAACCTCGCAATATATTGCATAAAGATAGCGTACACTTAAATATTGTGCCAAGAGGAGAGAATAGAGGACAATGGAAGACCATCGCGATACTATAAATGAGCAAAATGCGTTACCTGACGAGCAGACCAACGGCACTCAGCAGCGTATTGCAGAGCTAGAGACAAAGCTAGAGCAAGCGCAGAAAGAGGCAGCCGATAATTATAACAAGTATCTACGTGAGCGTGCAGACTGGGATAATTTCCGTAAACGCCAGGAGAAGCTTGTCGGAGATCGAGTTCTCTATCAGAAGAAGGCCCTGTTCCATAAGATGTTAGAGGTCCTGGACAACGTCGAACGTGCCCTGGTCTTTGAAGACACCATGGACAAGCAGCAGTTGCAGCACACATTGCGCATGCTGCAGTGGCAGATGAGCGAAGTTTTGCGCGGTGAAGGACTGAACACGATCGCGACCGTAGGTGAAGCCTTTAATCCATACATGCATGAGGCAATCGAAGCCGTTGAGAATAGTGACCAGCCCGCAGACACCATCCTTGAAGAGATCCGTAAAGGTTATACGCTTGGTGATGAAACGCTCCGTCCTGCCCGCGTCAAAGTCAGCGTAGGGAACAAGTAGCAACGTGGTCCTATAAGACCAGGGACCTGCGTGATCACGTAGGTATTCAGTTATTGCATTTCCGCAAGAGAGGTACGGTTTGTGCCTCGTTCGCAATGCAATTTTTTGTATGAGGGCTGGGACATGGATTATAAAGATTACTACAAAACATTGGGCGTGACACGAGGCGCAAGCGCGGATGAGATCAAAAAAGCGTTTCGTAAAATGGCACGCAAATATCATCCTGACGTGAATCCCGGCGACAAGAAGGCTGAGGAGCGTTTTAAAGAGATCAACGAAGCCTACGAAGTCCTCTCCGATACGCAGAAACGTCAGAAATACGATACGCTGGGACCCAACTGGCAGGAACAATTTGGGCCTTCTGGTTTTGGTAGCGCGGCAGCCGGGGGAGCACGTCGTGCGTACAGCTACAGTGGTAGTTCGCCTTTTACAAGTACCGGTGGTTTCGACCCGGGGAACGCCTCTGGCTTCTCGGACTTTTTTGATGCACTATTCGGGCGTAGCACCTCGAGTAGTCGTACGGCTGGTACTGCCAGCGCCGGGAATATGGGTGGTATGGGTGGTATGGGTGGTTTTCAGGATATACGCAAGCGTGCAGGAGATAGTATTGAGCAGCCAGTGGAGATCACGCTACAAGAGGCCTATGTTGGTGGTTCCCGTATCTTCTCGATTCAATCGACCGAGCTTTGCTCAACCTGTCGCGGGACAGGTGAGGTAGGGAATAAGAGCTGTCCTACATGTGGTGGACAGGGACAACTGCCCAAGGTCAAGCGCCTACAGGTCAAGATACCCGCAGGCGTCGATAACGGCTCCAAGATCCGCGTAGCTGGAGAAGGACAACCTGGTATAGGTGGTGGTGCACGTGGTGACCTGTTCTTAGTGATCAGTGTCAAGCCGGACGCAACCTTTGAACGGAAAGGCGACGACCTGTATACGCAGGTAGACGTCGACCTGGTCAAAGCGATGCTCGGTGGTGACGTCGAGGTCTCAACGCTCGAAGGACGCCAATTGCGGCTCACAATCCCTGCTGAGACGCAGAACGGACGCCAGTTTAGACTCACAGGTAAAGGGATGCCACGCCTGCGTGAAGGAGGGAACGGCAACCTCTACGCGCGCGTCAACGTCGTACTACCCCTGAATCTCTCGCCGGACGAGCGCGCTCTGTTTGAGCAACTAGCACGAAGTCGGGGAGATCTGGCGAAAGGAGCGTGATCTAGACGATGATAGATAAAGGGGATGGCGCGTGGTATATCATTAGCGTAGCCGCCCAACGGGCTGAAGTGCACGAGCAGACCTTGCGTCACTACGAACGCCTGGGCCTGATTACGCCTGCACGCAAAGGCAGTAGCCCACACAGTCCGCGACTCTATTCTGATTATGATATTGAGCGCGTTATTCATATACGTGGCTTGATGCGCGACCTGGGTGTAAACCTGGCAGGAGTCGAGGCGATCCTCAACATGAAGGATCGCATGGAGCAGTTGCAAGACGATCTGGCGACCGAGATGGACCAGCTGCGTGAACAGCATGCATCCGAGACCCGGCGTCTGAAAGATATCATAGAGCGCCTACAGCGAGGCTCAATCTAGGCGGACGAAAAAAACGCTGAAGAGCAACCTTCTCACGTGAAATTTGCTCTTCAGCGTTTTTTTTTACGGCGTCAATCTTAGCAGAAGACGTCATTTGTGAGAAGATGCGCTGCTTGATGAACCCACTTTGATGAATCCATATTAATACACATAGGGAGTGCCTTTCCCTGTCTCAAGGTAGGACTTCAGGCTCTCCAGGAAGTATTCCCAGCCTGCGCGCGTCTCCTCAATGCTATAGCCAGTATCACTCGGCACGAGATCATGCTGACCAAAGAGCAGTCTGGTCCCCTTCGAGGTCGGCGTGAGATCCCAGGTGATCGTGGACCCCTCCCAATTATGTGGGGAAAGCCTCACTCTCCAATGCACTTTCTTTCCGACTTCGAGGTCGGTAATCTCCATCTTGAAGACCCCTCCATTCTCAAAGCGAACTTCGGTGAGAGAGCCAACATTTAGCTCGGCAGTCACATGATTCGACCACCACCCGGCGATCCCATCTGGCAGGGCAAGAGCATGAAAGACGTTCTCCGGCGTTGCTTCAATCGTTAGTTCCTGGATAATATCTGACATCATCATTCCTTCCCAATGCAGTTTTTAGCTGCTACAAAATAAACTTAACCAACTGGTTAAGTTTATCATGCTGCCGGATACTCTGTCAAGGAGACGATCTGCGCGAGATGCTCATTTGAAACGAGTTCTGTTCTCAAGAGTGGTGGAGATAACTGCTGTCGAGCTGATCCAGAAGGGAGAGCCATCCAGCTTGATGGAGCGAACGCATCTCCTTGTTGCTGAATCGTTCATGGGTCAAAACGACCTGCGTCACGAGACTATGTTCGATAAACTCGACTGTAACCACAGTCTCCTTGTCATTGGTAGCCGCAGACGACCAGGTAAAGACCAGTTTTTCGGGTCGAACGATTTCCAGATAGGTTCCAACCAGCGAATCGCTGCCATCCGCTAAATCGAAACAGAATGAACCACCAACCTGCACTTCTAGCTTGCTGATGATTATTCCCTTTCCTTCTGGCCTGAACCATTGTAGCAATGCCTCTCGCTGGGTCCATGCGCGGAAAACCCGTTCACGTGCTGCTGGAAACGTGCGCTGTACCGTCAACATTGTGGTTCCATCAGATGCTGGAGGGATCATCAGTGTCTTTCTCCTCTTCAGAAGTTGCTTCTAGATAGGTTGCCAGTTCATCAAATTGTGTTTCCCAAAACTGCCGGTATTGCTCAAGCCACGTTGCCGCCTCTCTCATTGACCTGACGTCCAGGCGAAAACGGTGGTCGCGTCCTTTCTTCCTGCGCACGATGAGGGCTGCCTGTTCGAGCACATGTAAATGTTGCGAGATAGCCGGGACGGATATCAAGAACGGCTGAGCCAGTTCTGTCCCAGAGGCTTCTCCTTGCGCGAGACGTTCTAAAATGGCCCGACGTGTGGGGTCAGAGAGTGCGAGAAAAACAGCATTGAGGCGCTGTGGTGAATTGTTAACCATGTAGTTAATTGTACCAGGACGAACAACCCTTTGTCAAAGACCTCCTCGTGCTTCTCCGCGCTGCTGGTAAGATTGCCACCGTCGTTGTCTGGCTTCAGGATTGTGGCGGGATAGCTGGTATGAGGTGATGTTCGATCTTGAGGGTAAGAATGCGGCGGGCAGCCTCATCGAGGCGGGTTTTGCTGAGGGTTCCATTGTTGAGCGCGACTTTAATCGCAGCGATCATGGTTTGCATGCTGAGGACGTCGCTGGGTCCAAGGAGCATATCATTGCCGGACTGGAGGGCGAGAACGGCGGCCTGAGCCAGGGTGAGATGCTGACCGTTAACCTGGACCCCGCCCATCGTCAGATCGTCGGTGATAACGACGCCGTCGTAGCCCATCTGTTGACGTAATATCTTTGTGATGAAGGTGGATGAGAGCTCGGCAATATAGGTTGGATCGATCGAGGGGACCAGTTCGTCGGTCGCCATGATGATGCCTGGTTGCTCGTCTTTATCGCTGGCATGGATGAAATAGTTGAAAGGCGCAAGATCGATAGAGTAGACCTGCTGTCGAGTGTGGGGGATAGTGACGAAGACAGCATGTGGATCGGTAGCACGGGGTGCGCTCCCGAGGCCGGGAAAGTGCTTCATTGTTGCGATCACGCCGTTACTCTGCATCGCTTTCGTATAGGGTCCTACATATTTAATAACGTTCTGAGCAGTACTGCCAAAGGATCGAGCATCGTAGCCGATATAGTCATTGACGGATGAGACATC
>Ga0102924_1005934_pt1 | contig 11597 bp, 7 predicted proteins | sample PaiPotPPM11metaG_FD_80116 | JGI IMG/M metagenome (GOLD analysis project Ga0102924, IMG submission 80116) | Iron sulfur acid spring bacterial and archeal communities from Banff, Canada, to study Microbial Dark Matter (Phase II) - Paint Pots PPM... ...
CCGCGCCGACGAGAGACCGCTAGTGCCGCCATTCTTTACTAGATTGGGCCTCGAGCCGACGCGTGTCCAGGGGCGCTCTGCCGTGCATGCGCCCCTGGACACGCGTCGGCTCGAGGCCCAATCTAGTAAAGAATGGCGGCACTAGCGGTCTCTCGTCGGCGCGGGCAGAGCTCGGGGGAGGAGTCTGGCTGCGATGGACCGTGATTCGCTCTTCGGCGAGCGTATCGTCTGGAGGGGCCGAAGCCGCGCGGTGACAGTCCCCTTCGTCCAGAAGATGGTGGGCATCGCCTCGGCGGTGGTGTCTGCGGTCACGCTGCTCTATGCGGTGGTCGTCGCGAAGTCGCTCGGCGCGCCGGTCGGTGGGATGGTCCTCTTTGCCGGATGGTGCGCGTCGCTGGCGCTCGGCGCGTGGCGCATTCCCATCTGGTGGCGCTCTCAAGTCGAGTACCTGGTGACAGAACGCCACGTGATCTGGCGTCGTGGCCCGATTCGCCGGACGATCGACATCGGGCAGATCAGCTACTCGCTGATCCGCTGGAGCTCTCGCGACCCGTCCCTGGGCGACCTCGTCATCGTTCGCGCCGTTCCCACGGGAGCGCTGCGCCGGACGCTGTCTGTCACGCTCCACGACGTCGAGGCTCCCGACCGTCTGTGGGCGGTCATCCGCGGTGTCGAGCCGAGCGCACCACTGGGCAGCAGCGAGCGGCCGCTTGCGCAGCGCCTGGATCCCGGCGAACGCGTTCTCTGGTCAGGCTCGCAGCTCGGCTCCGCCTGGACGCCACGGCGAGCGGCCCTGGCTCTCGGCGGCACGGCGCTCGCGGGCGCTTTCGTCCGGGCGCTGGCGCGATCGGTGCCGACGATCGGGCGGGTGCTGCGCCTGCACGCGCTCCCTCCGCCTCTGGCGGTCGTCCTAGTGTGCGCCGCAGGTCTCGGGATGCTGCTCCTTCTCGGCGTCGCCATGCTCGTGGCGTACGCCGCGTTCGTGCGGCCCGCGCGCCTGGCGCGCGACACGCGCTACTTCGTCACCGACAAGCGCGTACTCATCTGCCGCGCCAGCGAGGAGCTCTCGCTCGATCGCGGTCGCATCGCGTATGTCATCGATGCGCCGTGGCGAAAGTTCCACGACGTGTTCCTCGTCCTCGACGGGCCCCAGGCGCGCGCGCTCGCGCCGAGTGGGGCCTTCGGCGGTGAGGATCGCGACGACGCCCTGAGGCCGGTATTCGCCGCGATCGCCGACGCCGACACGGTCGGAAAGCTCTTGCGTCCCGCCGAGCACGAGCTGCAAAAGCGCGCAGCCTGAGCGCCGGTTGCGGCGCTCGAAAATGCGGGCGTCCGCAGCGGCAATGCTAGGCTGGGGCGCCCGCGTGATCGACATCGGCACCGTCGTCAATGGCAAGTACCGGCTGGTGCGCCTTCTCGGCGACGGTGGCATGGGTTCGGTCTACGAGGCCGTGCACTCGGTGCTCGGCACGCGCGTGGCGATCAAGGTCCTCCACTCCGAGCTGACGCGACGCACCGGCCTGGTCGAGCGCTTTCTCCAGGAGGCGCGCGTCGCAGCGCAGATTCGGAGCCCTCACGTCGTACAGGTGACGGACGTAGACCGCACGCCCGACGGCCACGCCTACATCGTGATGGAGCTTCTGGAGGGCGAGGCGCTCTCCGGGGTGCTGGATCGGCAGCGAAAGCTCTCCACGCCGATCGCGTGCGAGTACACGCTGCAGATCCTGCAGGCGCTCGAGGCCGCGCATGCGCTCGGCGTGATCCATCGCGACCTCAAGCCGGAGAACGTGTTCGTCACGTTCGTCGCAGGGCGACCGGTGCTCAAGCTCATCGACTTCGGCATCGCCAAGGCGCGCCGCACGGATCCCCAGCAGCGCAACCTCACCGTGGCAGGGGTTGTCATGGGGACGGCCGAGTACATGGCGCCGGAGCAGGCGCGAAGCGCCGACAAGGTCGACGCCCGCGCGGACATCTATGCGGTCGGCGTGATGCTCTACGAGATGATCAGTGGCGTGCGTCCCGTGAGCGGCGACGACGCGCGCATCGTTGCGTTGAAGGTGGAGCGGGGCGAGGTCATCCCGCTCGTGCAGGCCGCGCCCGAGGTGCCGCGCGAGATCGCCGGCCTCGTGCACCGGGCCATGGCCGCGAGGCCGGAGCTCCGCTTTCCGACGGCGACCGAGATGCGCCTGGCGCTCGAGAAAACCTCGAGCGGGCGCAGGCCCGGCACGGCCGCCATTGCCCCCCAGGCGCCCCCGGGTGCCGCGCCGCCGGGAGGGGGGACCGGAGAGCTCACGGCGACGGGGACGCTCAAGAACGTCTCCGCCCAGCAAGTCTTGCCCGCGGGGCAGCCGCCAACCTCCCAAATGGCCGCAACGCGCACGCCGGTCGGCCTGGAAGGGGAGCCGCCGGCCGTGAACACGATTCGAGCGCCGCCTATCGCCACCGCAATGGCCCAGGCCATGGCCCCGCCGATGTACGGAGCGGGACCCGGTGCTCCCGGCCTTCCCGCGCAGCCCTCCCGGCCGCAACGTCGCGGTCGAACGTTCGCGATCGTCGCGCTCTCGCTGCTGCTGGGCGGCGGGGTGGTCGCGGTTCTGGCGGCCACGGGGACATGGGCATCGAGTTCTCCCGTACAGCCGGCGCCAGCGCCCACCCCATCGGCGGAGCCGAACGCCGCGAGCCAGAGCTCGGCCACGGCGAGCTCGTCGTCCGCGCCGAGCACGCCGACTCCAGGGGGGATCCCCTCCCTCGTCTCGAACCGGCAGCCGGCCGCGCCGACGACACCGCGCCCACTTCCGTCGGCTCACCCATCCTCCGCTCCGGGAGAGGACGCCGGACCGCTGCCCCCGCCGTTCGTCTTTCCTTCGGGCTTCCCGAGCACGCTACCGCCCTTCCCGAGCGTGCTTCCTCTCCCGGCCGGGTTCCCGACGACATTCCCCAGTGTGCTGCCTCCCTGGCCTGCGCCTCCAGCGCCCGCCCCATCGTCCAGTCCCTCGAAATGAGAGTGTGCCTTGCTAGGCTTCCGTCGTCGTGGGTCCATCCGTACTCGAGCCGCTCACTGAGCTCACCCGAGCGTCGCGCCTAGCCACCGGAGCATCGCAGCGCCGGGTTGCGACGGCCGCCGTCGGGCTAACGTGGATTCTCGCCCTTCTCCTGGCTCGGTGCGGCACGGCTCGCACGCGCGGGGCAGCCGCCGCGGCCATCGCCCTCAGCGCGGCGGCCGCCATCGCCTGGTACGAGATCGAACGGCGTCGCTCGCGCGAACCGGCTCGCGTCGTGCGCACGCTTGGTCGTCAGGTGGACCCGGAACGATCGGAGCGGGTCCTGCGAGCACTGTCCCTCCTCCGCCCCGACGGGGCAGCGAGCGATCTCGCGACTTCCGCGGAGCTCGCGCGGCTGCACGTCGGGCGGACGCTCGCGCTCCTGCCCTCCGAACGCATCCTCTCGCGCGCCACGCGGCTCGCCTCGCGCTTCGGCGCCGCTGCGCTCGCGATCGGCATCGCCGCCTTCGGCGTGGCGCTGGCGAACGCTTGGGCCGTGGTCGAGGGGGCAGACGTTCTTTTTGCCCGACGAGGAGTCGCCCCGCTCGCGATGCGATGGCTCGACGATGCACAGATTGTCGCGAGGCCGCCCGACTACCTGCACGAGCCCGAGGTGCGCACGTCGACTCGCTCCTCCCTCACGTTGCCGTACGGCACCCTCGTCACGGTCCGCGGAACGCCCGTCCGCGCGTCGCGCCGCCTCTTCCTGAGCGACGGCTCCGCCGAGGTACCGTTCGTCGAGGATGGGGCGGGAGGCGTCGTGGCCCGATGGCCCCTCGCTGAAAGCACGACGCTGCGTGTGGTGGCACGCTTCGGCGCCGTGGCGATCCCCGAGCCGGTGGCCATCGCGATCCGATCGATCGCCGACGAAGCGCCGGTGGTCACGCTGGAGGGGGCACCGCGGCAGGTCAGTCTCGTGGACGAGGCGGACGACCTCCCGGTCAAGTACGTCGCGAGCGACGACCACGGCCTCCGCGAGGTTCACATGGTCCTGCGTTCGGGCACGCGCGAGGAGCGGCGCGTCTTGGCGCGCCTCGACGGAGAAACGAAGAGCGAGAGCGGCGGATACGTGCTCAAGATTCGCGATGCGTTCGTGAAGCAGAGCCATGCGCCCATCGAGGTCACAGTCGAGGCGAAAGACAACGACCCGCTGACCGGCCCGAAGTGGGGAAAGAGCGCGGCCATCACGCTCATCCCGCCCCAGGTAGGCGAGCCCGAGGCGCGCCGGCTCGACGGGTTGCGTCGCCTGCGCGACGCGCTCGTCGACTCCCTCGCTTGGCGCTTGAATCGTGAGATGTCGGGCGACGCGTCGTCACGACAGCGGATGGCGACCGATGACAAGCGACGCGCCGACGAGGACGACGCTCGCCTTCAAGCGACGCTCGGCGAGACATACGCGGGCGTGCGGGTCGCTCGCCGGCTGGCGGCCATGCTCTTTGCCCAGCAGCAGAAGACGCGCAAGGCCATCGAGGCAGAGTCGCGCGCGCCGTCGGACACGACGCACGCGAGCGTCGTCCGGGCGACGGAGCGCTACGTGCTGGTGGTCGACGCCATCGTCCGCGGTCTCGCCGTGCGAGACTCGCGCGACGCCGCGCGACAGCTCGCCGACGTAGCGGACGACCTCGCGGTCGGCGCAACGCAGATGCAGGAGGGAGCGTCCCATGCGCGATCGCGCGGCGCACGGCGGATGGACGCGGCACGCGTCGTCCTCGAAGGCGGCGAACGCTCGCTCCTGCGACTCGGGCCTCTGGGCAGAGATCTGGGGGAGATCGTGGACGCCGATCTTGCGCGCGTGGCGCGGGCGCGCGCGGCGGTGGATCTCGTGCACGCGGAGCTCGCGGCGCGCGACCTCGCGGCGCGGCTGCGCGAACCGGATCCGTCCTTCGGCTCCCAGGGGAGCGGCGGGCGTGCGGGGGGCGAGTCGGGCGGAGCGCGCGGTACTCCCGGCGAGGACGAAGGCGACTCGGGGGACGAGGTGGATCAGGCGGAGGCGGCGGCGGCGCAGGAACTGGAGAGGTTGTCGCAGGATCACGCGGGCGAGATGGCCAAAATGGAGCAGGCCCTCGCCGGCGCCACGTCGGATGACGAGCTCAAGTCCATGCGCGACGAAATCCAGAAGCACGCGCAGGCGGTACGCGACGCGGCGCGCGATCTTCCGTCCGTCGGGATGGGCAGCGATTCGTGGACGAGCAAGGGCGCGGCCGCGCGCGAGCTCGCCGAACAGATGGCCCGGTCGATGGAACAGGCGCACTCCGACGACGCCGTCCAGAGCGGGCGCAGCGCGCTGGAGTCGCTCGACGAGGCGCGGAAAATGTTGCAGCGTGGCGGCTGGCTCGACGACCCGAACGGGATCAACCAGAGGCGCGTAGAGGACGCGCGCAGCAAGCTCGAGGCCGAAGAGAAGTGGGCCGAGCGTCAGCTCGACGAGATGCGCAAGCGCGCAGCGGAGCGCGCCCGGAAGGACCTCGAGCAAGGCGGTGCCGATGAGGAGAAGCTGGCCGAACGCGCCCGGGAGCTCGCGCAGAAGTCGCGGGATCGGGAGTCGCTGCCGCAGCAGGCCATCGAGTCGATCGACGACGCCGAGCGCGCGGCACGACAGGCCGCCGATGCGCTCAAGCAAGGCGACGCCGACAAGGGGTTGGAGCGGCAGCGCGAGGTGCAGCGCCATCTCGAGGCGGCTCGCCAGCAGCTGGAGGGCGACGAGGACGAGTCGCGCGGCGCGCAGCAGGAGGGCACCGAAGGGAAGGCACCGGGTCCTGGTCGAGTCGACATCCCCAAGGCGGTGGAACACAAGGGGCCCGAAGAGTTCCGGAAGCGCGTCGTGCACGGGCTCGGTCAACCGGCGAGCGGCGCTCTCAAGGACGCGGTGCATCGTTACGCGGAGGGACTTCTGCGATGAGCGTTCGGTGGCTCGTTTGTGCTGCGGTCTCGCTGGGTCTCCTGGCGGCAGGCCCCGAGGCGTCGCGCGCTCAGAGCGCCGCCTCTGCGGACGCAATGCGCGCGCAGTCGCTGATCGTCGGGCTGGACTTCGACGACGCGCGGCGTGTCCTGGCCGTTACCGATAGCGAAGACTCCGCGGTGGCGCTCGAGCGAGCGCGCCTTGCTATCTACGAGCTCGACTGCGACGGTGCGGCTGCCATCCTCGCCCGCCCGGAGCTCCAGAAGACCGACGCCGGCGAACAGCTGGCCGACATCGCGCGAGGGTGCCAGCGTGTCACGGCGGCGCTCGTCGCCGACAAGGACGACGCGATGGCCATCGAGGTCCGCTGGCAAGACGAACACGACCGAGCGCTCGCCCCCATGCTCTTCGACACGGTGGCGCGCGCGCGCGATGCGCTCACTCGCGACCTGGGCGTCGACTGGCCCCGGCCGACGCGCATCGTCGTCGTGCGAGATCTCCTGTCCCTCTCGGCGATGACCGGGCTCCCGTACAAGAGCGCGCAGACCACGGGCACAGTGGCCGTCGCCAAGTGGGGGCGAGTCACACTCCTGAGTCCTCGGGCAAGCCTGCACGGTTACCCATGGCGCGACACGGTCGCCCACGAGCTGACGCACCTGGCGGTGACGCGCGCTTCGCGCGATCGGGCTCCTCTCTGGCTGCAGGAGGGCATCGCCAAGCGCGAAGAGACGCGCTGGCGCGAGCCTGGCCCGTTCGACGACCGACCTGCGCCCGACGCCGTCGTTCAGCGGGGGACCGAGCTCGGCCTGGCTATCCCCCTGGACAAGCTCGGCCCGAGCATCGCCATGCTGCCGAGCGCCGACGCCGCGATGGTGGCTTTTGCCGAGGTGACGAGCTTCGTCCGCTTCTATGCGCAGAATGCGGGGGATCAAGCGCTCCCGAAGCTGCTGGGGCAGCTGCGAAATGAAACCGGCGACAAGGAGGAAGACCCTCTCGCCGTCGCGAGCGGCGTGGACCGCAAGACGTGGGACGAGAGGTGGCGTGCTTACATCGGGGCTCGCCCTCGGGAGCAGGTGCCGGAGCTCCTCGGCCTGGGCGCCGAGCCGCGACTCTCCACACACGGCGACCCCTCGGCCGCGAGTCGCATGCGCGACCTGCGGGATCGAACGCGTCTGGCCGAGCTCCTCCTTTCGCGCGATTCGTCATATGCAGGCGCAGCGCTCGCAGAGCTCGACCGGATCGGCGCGCCCGGCGGGTTGCCTCGTCCCGTCCCTCAGACGCCGAGCGCGACCGAGACCGCAGCGTGGGAGCGCGCGATGGGCGATCCGAGCGTCCGCTGGCTGAGGGCCAGGGCTCTGGAGGCCGCGGGGCGGCGCGAGCAAGGGGAGCCGCTCGTGGCGGATCCGCACCAGGTCGTCACCTCGTTCGGGCCGTGGTGGGCGACCCGCGGCAGATTCGCGCGCATGCGCGGCGACGAGCCGCGCGCCGTCGAGTCCTTTCTCGAGGCGATCGGGGCCGACCCCTTCGACCCCGAGAGCGCCTGCGAGACGATCGATCCCCAGGCCCCAGCCCCTGACGTCAAGTCACGACTCTGCGAAGCGGCCCGATCCCGTGGCGAACCCCCCTTCGGCGCCGACTAGCGGGATGTGGTGTATCGAGCACCCCTGTATTCCTGGTAGGGCCGGGGAGCTCGAGACCCGGGCGGCGGCTGTTCCGCGCACACCCGCTCGTACCCGAGATTGACCCGCTCCAAAACCCGCAGGTAGCATGGTTCAAAGGGCGATCCCTTCGTCTCGAGCCGCGATTCTGGGCGGCTCTTCGCTCGTCGTGTACGGGCGCCCGCACCCATGAGCGCCGTCACTTACGCAACCGCCCGCATCCTGCGCGTCCTCCCGCGTGCTCGCATCGGTCGGGCCATCGGCAAACTCGCGGACGCGAAGTGGCCGAGTCCCGTCGGTCGCGCCGTGGTCGGCGTCTACTCGCACGTGTACGACGTGCGGTTCGACGAGTGCGAAAAAGGGGCGGACTGGGCGAGTTTCGACGCGTTCTTCACACGACGGCTCCGCGCCGGAGCGCGGCCCATCGACTCCGATGCCCATACGGTCGTCAGCCCAGCGGACGGGCGGGTCGAGTCCGCGGGGCCGGTCGACGGCCGCGGGACCTTCGCGGTCAAGGGGCGCCCTTATTCGGTCGCCGAGCTCGTCGGAGATGAGGCCGAATCTCGGCGATTCGAGGGCGGTGCAGGTTGCGTGGTGTACCTGTCGCCGCGCGACTACCACCGTGTGCACGCGCCCGTGGGCGGAACCATCCGCCGCATCCGTTCGATGCCTGGCGACTACTTCCCGGTGAACGCGATCGGGATGCGGCACATACCTCAGCTCTTTTGCCGCAACCGGCGCGTCGCCATCGAGATCGACGCCGACGCCGGCATGGGACGAGTCACCGTCGTGATGATCGTCGCCATGATCGTCGGGCGCATCACGACGCTCGGCGTCGTCGCGGACGATGTGCCCGTAGGCGACCACTCCTTCGACCCACCGCTACACGTCGCGCGCGGTGAGGAGCTCGGCGTGTTCCACCTCGGCTCGACGGCGGTGATGTTCGTCGAGAGACGTGCGGCTGGAGAGTGGCTCGTCCGCGAGGGTCCTGTCCGCTACGGGCAGGCGCTCGTGAGGGCTGCGGAGGCACCGGCGCGCGCGAGCAACGGGCGCAGCGCGCTTCATGGAGACAGCGGATGAGCGAAGAACGCCGCGCAGGCCCGGCGCCGAGGCCGGACCCCGATGCCGCGCCGCTCGGCACGAGGTCACCGTCCGCGAGCGATGAGCACCCGATGGGTGCAGTGGCCGCGCCCGACACGGATCCGCACCCCCTCGACTCGGGCGGCGACGGCACTGCCTCTGGCGGGCCGTCGTCCCGTCCTTCCGACGACGTGGCGGCTGCCACGGGTCGCGTGGGGTTGAGCCGGGACGGGGGCAGCGCTCGCCGGCGCAGCCGCATGCTGCGCATTCCCGACGACGAGGTCTCTCGCCCGAAAGTCGCCACCATCCCGGACCCATCGCCATCTCCTGCGCCCGCCGCCCCCCGCGTTGCCGACAGCGTCGCCCCACCGCGTCCGACGGACAACGTCGCTCCGCGCCCGGTCGAGCCGCTCATCCCACGCTTCGGAGAAGGCCCGGTTATCCCGCGCCCCGTGCCACGCCCGGCCGAGCCGCCGCGTCCTGCGGAGAGCCCCGCCCGCGCGGGAGCGGACGGCGTGGCGTCGCGAAGCGCCGAGAGCGTCCCCCCCCGTGCGGCCGACACCGTCCCCTCGCTGGCGCAGGAGTCGGGCGGCGTCTTGAGGCCGATGCGCATCATCACGATCGGCCCGAGCGAGGGTCCAGCTGTGGCCGAGGTGCTCGCGCGAGCGAACGAGCTTCGAGAGCAGGAGCGCCGTACCGACGCGGTCGCGAGCGCAGACCCGGCGATCGAGCCCGAACGCCCGACGCCCCAGGCGCTGCCTCGGGCGCCGTTCCCGTCCGAGGACCTCATCCCCGTCGACTCCGAGCCTTCCGAGCCGACGCCCGTCTCCGTGGACCCGACGTCGATCGAGCCGATCGAGGAGGTGCCCACCCCGAGGGCGCCGGCCATCGCCGTTCGAAGCTCGGAGCCGGAGGGGGTCGACATCCCGTTCGACGAGGACGTCCCCACCCCCGCGCCGCGGCAGCTCGCGAGAGAGGACCTCCCCGGCGAGCGCACGTCGGACCCGGGCTCGGAGATCTCGATGGAGGAGGTGGTGGCCGAGGACGTCGCGCCCTCGCTGCCGAAGGCCCCCGCGGCGCCACCGCAGGCGCGCCCACTCGCGGTGTCGGCAGCCCCGGCGCCCGCCGCCAGGCCTGCGACCCCGCCCAAGCCGCCGTTGGTGATCGTCCCGCCGCACGTCGGGACCATGGCTCCGCAGGGCGCGGAGGGGGCGACCGCGCGTCGCAAGGGCCGCCTCTGGTGGGAAGACCTCTTCAACGACGACTACCTGCGGACCTGCGAGCGCCTCTCCGACGAGCAGCTCTCGTCGGAAGTTCACTTCATCGAGGATCGACTGAGCATCGAGCGCGGCGGCGCCGTCCTGGACCTCGGGTGCGGGACGGGTCGCCACGCCGTCGAGCTGGCGCGGCGCGGCTACGAAGTCGTCGGCTTCGACCTCTCGCTCGCGATGCTCGCGCGTGCCGGCGAAGAGGCGCAGGACCACGACGCGAAGCTCAATTTCGTCCAGGGCGACATGCGCGAAATGTCGTTCGAGGCGCAGTTCGACGGCGTGTACTGCTGGAACACGACGTTCGGCTACTTCGAGGAAGACAAGAACGCGCAGGTCATCGACCGCGTCCATCGCGCCCTGAAGACGGGCGGCCTCCTCCTGCTCGACGTCATCAACCGCGACTTTCTCGTCCGGCAGTCGCCCTCGCTGGCGTGGTTCGAGGGCGACGGGTGCGTCTGCATGGACGAGATGAACGTCGACTTCATCACGAGCCGGATGAAGGTGAAGCGCACGATGATGCTCGATGACGGGCGGTCGCGCGAGATCGAGTACTCGGTGCGCGTCTACAGCCTCCACGAGCTCGGGAGGATTCTCCACGAGCACCGCTTCAAGGTATGCGAGGTGAGCGGCAGGATCGCGATGCCGGGCGTATTTTTCGGGAACGAATCGCCGCGGATCATCATCCTGGCGGAGAAGCGCTGAATCCTGGCGGAGAAGCGTTGACCGCGTATCTTCGGCAGGACGAGCCGCGCATGGCGCTGAGGAAGATTGCCACCATCGGTCACCCGATCCTGCGCGAGCGCGCACGCGAACTGACGCGCGACGAGCTCGCCGGCCCGCCTGCGCAGCGGCTCATCGACGACATGATCGACACGATGCGCGACGCAAGCGGCGCAGGCATCGCCGCCAACCAGGTGCACGAGGCGATGCGCATCTGCGTCATCGAGATCGCGAACAATCCGCGCTACCCCTACAAGCCCAACTGGCCCCTGACGGTCCTGGTCAACCCCGTCGTCGCGCCGACGACCGAGGAGACGTTCTGGAACTACGAGGGATGCTTGAGCGTCCCCAATTTGCGCGGGGAAGTGTCGCGCTTCGCGGGCGTCCGCGTCCGGGCGTGGGACCGGCGCGGCAAGGACTTGGACTTCGAGGTGCGCGGCCTCACGGCGGGCACGTTCCAGCACGAGCTCGATCACCTCGACGGCACGCTCTTCGTGGACCGCGTCGCGGACACACGCACGCTCTGCACGTGGACCGAGTTCGAGCGGTTCCATCGCGCTGCGTTCGTGGAGCGGGCGAAAGAGCTCGTGGCGCGCTTCGGCTCCTGAGGGCGCGCGCCGACCGGGACGTCATCCACTCCCGGCGCCCTCGCCGGATACGACAACCGCCCGCGGCGCGCCGCCGAGGACGCTCACCGCCACGCCGGCGATCGTGATCCCCACGCCGGCGTAGCTGCGGGCCGAGAGGATCACGTCGTGCTCCCCCGCGGCGTCCACGGCGAGCGCGACGACCGGCTCGAGCAGGGCGAGCGTCGACACCGTCATGAGGGTGACGCGCTTCAGGAGGACGAAGTACGCCAGGAAGACGATGACGGACCCGACGACAGCCAGGTAGAGGAGCGCGGCGGTGGGGCCGGGTGGGGGAGGCC
>Ga0102924_1005935_pt1 | contig 11596 bp, 11 predicted proteins | sample PaiPotPPM11metaG_FD_80116 | JGI IMG/M metagenome (GOLD analysis project Ga0102924, IMG submission 80116) | Iron sulfur acid spring bacterial and archeal communities from Banff, Canada, to study Microbial Dark Matter (Phase II) - Paint Pots PPM... ...
CCGCACCGGAGCCCTTGTCGTAGATGCCGGTGATCTTGCCGTTCGACACGAACTCGGCCTCGGTGGGAAGCGGTTGGTGCAGCTCGACGCCCTGCTGGCCGTGCACCAGCATGGCCGGGTTGAACGAGCCGACATTTGCGAACGGATTTCCGCGCGACGACCGGATCCGCTCGCCCGCGGTGGCGACGCACGCGAACGTCGGGTACACCTGCTGGGTCACCCCGTTGGTGTTCTCGGTCGTGAACTGCAGCTCGTCGACGCCGGCGCCGATGCCGACCGCGTACAACAGGCAGTCCTTCGACGTCCAGTAGCCCTCGGTCGGGCCGAACGTGGATCCGACGGCGGATGGGTCGATGGGCACGGCCACCTCCAGGCGGGATGGGACCGCTGGTCGGTCCCGGCGGGGCGGACTGTAACGGGTTCGCCCGTCAGCGCAGGAGGAGACGTGCCGCGTTCTCGAGCTCGGCCCCGACCGTGCCGGAGTTGCTCCATCCGTTGACCCATCCGATCAGCGCGGCGAACCACACCCACGACAGCACCCGCATGATCCCGTCCCGCTCGCCCGCGGGCACGTCGGCCAGGGCGGTGGACAGCAGGTTGACCATGATCATCGACACGTCGGTCTGGCATTCGCGCACCGCGGGATCGGGACTGGCGATCGCGGTCACGAGCGCGGCGGTCAACTGCGGGTTCTCCTCGAGCGCCCGCGACGCCCGTCGGAGCACGTCGACCACCCGGTCGGTCGTGGTCGAACCGCGTGCCGGCCGCAACGTCAGCCGTCCTTCCATCTCGGCGGCCCATTGCACCAGCGCGGCGGCGAGCAACTGGTCCTTGGAGCTGAAGTACCGGTAGATCGTCCCGAGCGCGACCTGGGCCCGGGTGGCGACGTCGCGCATCTGCACCGCGTCGTACCCGCCCTCGGCCGCGAGCTCGATCGCGGCGTCGATGACCCGGCTGCGACGAGCCGCCTGGCTGCGCGTGAGCGTGTCACCACCCTCGGCTTGGGCGTCGGACGGAAGCGCCATAGCTGCGACATCGTAGGGGGCGAAAAGGAACTCGTTTCAATTCGCGCGGTTGGGGAGGTGGTGGGGAATCAAACCTGGTCGCGCAGACGGCGCACCGTTCGGGTCGCGTCGTCCATGATCCGGTCGAGCAGCTCGCGGCAGGTCGGGATGTCATCGATCAACCCGACGACCTGGCCGCTCGCCATCACGCCCAGGTCCGGCCGCCCGTCGACCATCGCCGCTTTCAGCAACATGGGCGTGTTGGCTGCCATCACCACCTGGCTCAACGTCAACTCCTGGGAGCGCCGCATGGCGAGACCCTCGCGGGCAAAGGCCCGCCACCCGGTGCCGGACAGCCGCTTGAACGCGACCGCGTTGCGAGCGGCGCGGGCCAGGCTGGCCACCCGCCCCGAGCGTTCGAGCACATCGACCAGATCGGTGCGCAACACGCGGTGCGGCACGCCATCGACTTGGCGGGTCACCACGGTGTCGGTCACCGACTTGGAGAGGTAGAAGTCCTTCACCGCGGCGCCCACCGGGCTCTCTGCGGTGAGCAAGAAACGGGTGCCCATCGCCACCCCGACCGCGCCGTACGCCAGTGCCGCGACGAGGCCGCGACCGTCGAAGAACCCACCCGCCGCGATCACCGCCACCCGATCTCCCACCGCGTCGACGACCTGCGGAAGCAGCAGGGTGGTCGGGACCTGACCGGTGTGACCGCCGCCCTCGCCACCCTGCACGATGACCGCGTCCGCGCCCCACTCCGCCACCTTCTCTGCGTGACGGCGAGCTCCGATCGATGGGATCACCACCATTCCCGCGGCCTTGGCCCTGCCGATCAACTCCGGCTTGGGGGCTTGCGCGAACGACGCGACGCGCACGCCACGCGCCGCCATGAGATCGATCCTGGTACTCGCGTCCGGCGCGTCCGCCCGCAGGTTGACCCCGAACGGGCGGTCCGTCACCCGCTGTACCGCGTCGATGGCGGCGGCGAGCTCGCCGATGTCCATGGTCGCCGCAGCCAGGATCCCGAGGCCCCCTGCCGCCGAGACCGCGGCCGCCAGTGGCGCGTACGCGACCCATCCCATCCCCGTCTGCACGATCGGGTGGTCGATGCCCAACAGGTCGCACAGCGGGGTCCGGAACACGCCGTCGTTCAAGCCTTGACCTCGCGGTGACGAAGCCCATTCGGATCGAGGCGGGCGAGCGCGCCCCCTTCTTCGGTACTCGGCGACCGGGAGACGGGGACGTCGTCCGCGACGACGAGCGGGAAGCCGGTCGATGCGATCACGTCGTCGGCGCTGACGCCGGGGTGCACCGACCGCAGGCGGGGGGCGTGATCCGGGCCCTCGAAATCGAGGACCGCCTTGTTGGTCACGACCCGGCGGATCTCATGGTGGGCCGCGATCCACCCGCCGGCGGCCGCGGCCCTGGCGTAGCCGACGCCCGAGACCATGTCGACACGCTCGACGAACACCCGGGTGCTGTGGTTGGGCACGAAGTAGCTCGTCACGTGGTTGACCGTGTTTCCGGGCGCGCCGCGCACCCCGAGCAGCTGGGCCTTCGGTCGGTGCCACGGGCCGATGTTCGAGATGTTCTGGTTTCCCTCCCGGTCGATCTGCGACGCCCCCATGATCACGTGACGCCGGCCGCTCCACAGCGTGTCGAACACCGATCGAAACGGGATCCAGCCCTCGATCGCCTTGTCGGTGGCTCCGAGCGGGAGGTCTCCATCGATGAAGAACGCCTCGCCGTCGGACACGAGGAGATCAGGTTCGAACGTCGCCCGGGCCAGGCGGGCGGCCAGCATCGGGATGGTCCCCATCCCGCTGGCGAAGATCTCGCCGTCGCCTCGGAACGCTTCGGCCAAGGCGACGACGCACACGTCCGCCAACTCGCTCATAGCCGCCCGCTCCCCGCCGCTCGGGCGGGCTCGCTGCGCTCGCTCACGATTTTCCCTCGCTGTCGCGCCAGGCTTGGACTGCGGCCAGGTAGTCCGCCTCGCTGCCGTCGAGGAACCGGGCCCGGAACGCAGGCCACGCCTCAGGATCGGCGGCCGCCGACGCGTACGCCCGCTGGAACGCCTCGTCTCTCCCGTAATCGGGCTCGCAGGAGGTGAAGTGGGCGCCGCCCGGGGCTTCGATCACCCCGTCGACCATCGATCGGTTGACCCTCATCGTCAGGAACGACGCCGAGCCCAGGTCGGCCGTCGCGACGATCTGCTCACAGGACACGAACCGCCGGGTGGAAGCAGCACCGAGGAACAGGTCGTCGAAGTACAGGTCGGGCCCGAGGAACTGGGCGTTGCCGCGGGCATCGGCCCGGTTGAGATGGACGAACGCGGCGTCCAGCTCGAGGGCCGGCATGGCGACGAGCTCTTCAGAGTCGTCGTACGGGGAGCGCACGGTGCGAAGGCGCGGGTTCACCGTCATCACGTCAGACCCCAGCCCGGCGCGGGTCGGGAGGAAGGGCAAACGCAGGCTCGCCGCATACAGCCCCCACTGGAGCATCCCCTCATCGAGCTCCTCGAGCTCTGCGAGTGACCCTGCCTGGCGGGCGGCCCGGAAGTGAGGCTCCAGCGGGATCGTGTCGAGCGACACGAACCCGTAGACCAGCTTGCGGACCCGTCCGGAGGCGCAGAGCAGGCCGACATCGGGTCCGCCATAGGAGACGACGGTCAGGTCGCGCACCCCCGAGCGCAGGATCGCCCGCACCACCGACATCGGCTTTCGCCGCGAGGCCCAGCCGCCGAGGCCGACCGTCATGCCGTCGCGCAACTCGGCCACCGCCTCGTCCTCGGTGCAGCGCTTGTCCGTCATCGATCGGGCTCGGAGGCGGAGAAGTCCGCGGCACGCCCCGTCTCGACGAACGCGTCCCGGGCCTCGTCTGCAACCCCCGAGAGGTTCAGCTCGAACGTGAACCCCTGCTCGTAGCGGTACGAGCGCTTCACGTCGATCGGGTCGATCCCGTTGAGCGACTGCTTGGCCGCCCGGATCACCACCGATGACTTGGCTGCGATTTCCCGAGCGACGCCCATCGCGGCGTCCCTGAGCTCGGCGCGGGGCACGACATGGAGGACGCTGCCGTAGGCGTGGAGCTCGGCCGCGCTGATGGTGGCCGCGGTGTACACCATCGCCCTCATCCGGTGCTGGGGGACAAGCCGGGCCAGGTGGGTAGCGGCACCCAGCGCGCCGCGGTCGACCTCGGGCAGGCCGAAGGTGGCGTCATCGCTCGCCACGATCACGTCCGCGTTGCCGACGAGACCCACCCCGCCGCCGAGGCAGTAGCCGTGCACTGCGCAGATCACCGGCACCTCGCAGTCGTACACCGCAGCGAACGCGGCGAAACAGCCGCGGTTGGCGCCGATCAGCGCGGTGAACCCCTCGGTGGCCTGCATCTCCTTGATGTCCACGCCGGCGTTGAATCCGCGGCCCTCGGCCCGTAGCACCACGACCCGAACGGCGGGGTCCCGGCCGAGCGCGAGCAAGCGATCGGCCAGCTCGTACCAGCCGGCCACACTAAGGGCGTTCACCGGAGGGTTGTTCATCACGACCTCGGCGATGCCGTCGGTCACCGTGTGCGAGAGACCCATTGCCATGCTTTCCTGTCGGCGGACCGGGCGGCCTCGAGTTCTGACTGTCCGTCAGAAGGCGGACGGCGAACCGTAACACCGGCCCTGTAAGGGGACGCCGGTCACGGATGCTGGCTGCTGACCGAGACCACTTCGCCGGTCAGGTACGACGCGTAGTCACTCGCCAGCCACACCATCACGTTGGCTACCTCCCACGGCTCGGCGGCCCGCCCGAATGCCTCCCGGGCGGTGAGCTCCTCGAGCAACTCATCGCCCGTCACCTTGGCCAGGAAGGGGTGCATGGCCAGGCTGGGCGCCACCGCATTGACGCGCACTCCGTGCGGTGCGGCCTCGATGGCCGAGCACCGGGTCAGGGCCATCACTCCGGCTTTGGCCGCGGCGTAGTGCGCCTGGCCGACCTGCGCCCGCCAACCAAGCACCGACGCGTTGTTGACGATCACCCCCGACCCACGGGGGTACATCGTGCGCAGCGCGGCGCGGGTGCAACGGAACGTGCCGTTCAGGGTCACGTCCAGCACGACCGACCACTGCTCATCGGTCATGTCGACGATCTCGGCAGTGCCGCCCAAGCCCGCGTTGTTGATGAGCACGTCGAGGGGACCCACCGCGTCGGTCGTCGACGTGAACAACGCCTGGACCTGGGCCTCGACGGTCACATCGCACGGGAACGCAGGCGGGCGGTGGCCCGTGATCTCCCCGATCTGCTCGGCCGCCTCGCCGAGCCGGCGTTCGTGCCGATCACTGATCACGACGACCGCGCCCTCCTCCGCCGCCCGGCGAGCCGCGGCGAACCCGATACCGGTGCCGGCCGCAGCCGTGACAAGCACCGTTCGCCCCTCGAGCAACCCGTGGCCAGCGGGGTACGGCGGGATGGCAGCACTGTCCACGGGCACCTCCGGGGCACCTGACGGGGCGTCAGATCACGGGTACTGTCCCCTGCTCGATGGCAGCCCCGCAAGCACGGCCCCCGACACGCGGCCCGACCGGGTGTGCGGTGGTGACCATGGAACTGGTCAAGCGGGTGCTGCGGTCGGAGCGATGGACGGCGTCCGACACCTTCGTTCGGGACGGCCCGGGCCGGCCCTGCGCGCCGTTGGCTCCAGCCGAGGTGGCCGCGCTCGAGGCCCGCTTCACCGAGCGCGGGCGGGAACGCGAGCTGCACCTGTGACCCGGTTCTCGTGTGGCCGGGGTCTAAGCTGACGGGTCGTCAGATTTTCGGACCGGGTGAGGAGCACGTGCTGGGAGCGTTGAGGCGCGGCATGGGGACGGTCTCGGACGACACGATCCCCCCTGGTCGGGCGATGGACCTCGCAGGTCGCGGCACGACCTTCGTCGTCGACGTCACCGGCCCTGTCGGGGCGCCGACGGTGTTCCTCCTCCACGGCCTCGTCGCCAGCACGTACCTCAACTGGTACCCGTCGTTCGCAGCGCTCTCGGCCCACTTCCGCGTAGTGGCCATGGACCTGCGCGGCCACGGGCGCGGGATCCCGCTCACCCGCCGGTTCCGGATCGCCGACTGCGCCGACGACGCGGTCGCGGTCGCCGATCAGCTCGGCATCGACCGATTCATCCCCGTGGGCTACAGCCTCGGAGGCCCGGTGGCCCAGATGGTGTGGCGGCGACACCCCGAACGTGTCTGCGGCCTGGTCCTCGCCGCCACTACCCGCAACTTCATGGGGACACCGCAGGAACGCCTGTTCTTCCAGTCCCTCGTCGGGGTTGCAACCGTCGCCCAGTTCACCCGCTACCTCCCGTGGGTCCACGACCCGGCCCCCGCGACCCCGCTGCCGGCAGAGATGGAGGGAGTGCGCCTGTCCTCGTTCGCCCTGTCCGAGCTGCGCCGGACCAGTCCCAACACGGTCGTGCAGGCGATGAGCGCAATGGGCCGGTTCAGCTCACACGAGTGGGTGTCGCGCATCGACGTCCCCACCGCGGTGGTGATCACGGCCAAGGACCGCGCCGTCGGTCCCCATCGCCAGATCAAGCTCGCCAACGCGATCCCCGGCGCCACGCTGCACCCGGCGAAGGCCGGCCACACCGCGTGCGTGATCGGCTCGGCCCAGTTCGTCCCGGCACTGGTCGAGGCCTGCCTGTCGGTCTCGGGCCGCTTGCCGACGGCACACCAACCCGAGCGCGGCCCGGGCGACGGAGTGCTACACACGTGAGACGCGGGTCGCGCCCGGCGACGTGCGGGGAGATCGCCTGATGGAACGCCTCTCGGGAATGGACGCAACCTTCCTCTACGTGGAGAACCCGTCGCACCTGATGCACGTGTCGATGGTCGCGGTGCTCGACGCGAGTCAGATGCCAGGGGGCTACTCGTTCTCCAAGGTGCGCGATCTGGTGGCCGGGCGGCTTCCCGGCATCGCGATCTTCCGGCGCCGACTCGTCCCGGTGCCGTTCAATCTCGGCCATCCGGTGTGGGTGGACGATCCCGGCTTCGATCTCGATTACCACTTGCGCCGAGTCGCGGTCCCGAGTCCCGGCTCGCTGCACGAGCTGACAGAGGTGGCCGGTGACTTCGTCAGCCGCCCCCTCGACCGGTCGCGCCCGCTGTGGGAGATGCAAATCGTCGAAGGCCTCGAGGACGACAAGGTCGGACTGTTGGCCAAGGTCCACCACTCCATGGTGGACGGGGTCGCCGGCGCCGAGATCCTCGTCCACCTCTTCGACCTCGAGCCGAGCCCGGCTGCACCGACGGTGGACCCGCTGCCCCCGGCGCTGGGCGAGCGCGTGCCGACCGATCTCGAGATGGTGACCCACGCGCTCTGGTCGGCCGCCCGGCGGCCGCTGCGCCTGGCGCGCGTCATCCCCAACACAGTTCGATCGGTGACGGGGCTCGTCAACATCCGGCGCAACTCCCCCGGGCCGCACATGCCCGCGCCGTTCAGCGCGCCGCGCACCCCGTTCAACGCCGCGATCACCCCGCATCGAAGCGTCGCCCTGGTCCGGCTGAGCCTCGAGGACGTCAAGGCGGCCAAGCGAGCGTTCGGGTGCACGGTCAACGACGTCGTCCTCGCGCTCTGCGGTGGCGCGCTGAGGACCTACCTCGACCGCCTCGGTGAGCTGCCGGAAGCCCCCCTCATCGCGGTGGTGCCCATCTCGGTGCGCGGGGAAGCGGCGACAGAGGGGTCCAACGCGGTCTCGGCCATGTTCACCACCCTCGCCACTGACGTCGCGGACCCTGCGGCGCGGATCGAGGCCATCCACGAGACGACCAAAGGCGCCAAGGAAGAGCACAAGGCGATCGGCGCGGACCTGCTGACGGACTGGGCGGAGTTCGCGGGCCCGACGATCTTCTCCCAGGCATCGCGCCTGTACTCCAGCATGAAGCTGGCGGACCGCCACCGGCCCATCCACAACGTCGTGGTTTCCAACGTGCCGGGTCCCCAATTCCCCCTCTACCTGGCCGGCGCCCGGCTCCAGATGCTGTGCCCGCTCGGACCTGTGATGGAAGGCGCGGGTCTCAACATCACCTTGTTGAGCTACATGGACTCCATCGACGTCGGCCTCATCGCATGCAAGGAGCTGATCCCCGACCTGTGGGACCTGGCCCACGCATTCGAGGAGTCGATGGACGAGCTCACGGGAGCCGTCAAGGCGGTTGCCGCTCCGCCGGCGTCCAAGGTCAAGAACGCGCGCAAGAAGGTTGCCGCGGCCCGGCGAGCGTGACCCGGGGTCTTGGCGCGCCGGCGAGCGTGGCCCGGCCGGCCCGGCGAGCGTGACCCGGCCGGTCCCGCGGTTGGTCGATGCCTTCCCGTCAGAATAGAATCGGTTCTAATTTCGGGCACGACCGGTCGGGAGGGGACGGGTGACAGGGATCTGCGACGGTCGGGTGGTCATCGTCACCGGCGCGGGCCGGGGTCTCGGCCGCTCCCACGCCTTGGAGTTCGCCCGCCAGGGCGCACGGGTCGTGGTCAACGATGTAGGCGCCGAGCTCGACGGCGCGGGCGTGTCCCACGGTCCCGCCGGGGAAGTGGTCGAGGCGATCGCGGCGATGGGGGGCGAGGCCGTAGCCAGTGACCACGACGTGGCCGAATGGGACGGCGCCCGTGGGCTCATCGAGCTCGCGGTCGAGCGATGGGGTCAGCTCGACATCCTGGTCAACAACGCGGGAATCGTCCGGGACCGCATGGTGGTCAGCATGGGCGAGGATGAGTGGGACGCGGTCATTCGCGTCCACCTGAAGGGGACGTTCGCGACCACACACCACGCGGCCGAGTACTGGAGAGCGGAAGCCAAATCCGGACGTCGTGTCGAGGCGCGTGTGATCAACACGAGCTCGGGCGCGGGCTTGGCCGGCAGCGTCGGTCAGGCCAACTACGCCGCGGCGAAGGCAGGCATCGCCGCGTTCACCATCGTCGCCGCCACCGAGCTCGCGCGCTACGGCATCACGGTCAACGCCATCGCTCCGAGCGCGCGGACTCGGATGACGGAGACCGCGTTCGCTGAGATGATGGCCATGCCGGCCGAGGGGTTCGACGCGATGCACCCCGACAACGTCGCACCGCTCGTCGTCTGGCTCGGCAGCGCGGCGTCGGCCGACGTCACCGGCCGCGTGTTCGAGCTCGCCGGTGGTGAGCTCAGCGTGGCCCAGGGCTGGATGCGAGGACCCGAGATCGACAAGGGATCACGCTGGGATCCGGCCGAGCTCGGACCGGTTGTTCACAAGCTCCTGGAGGCGACCGTCGACCCCCAGCCCGTGTACGGGGCCTGAGGTGGATTTCGACGACTCGCCGGGCGAGGCCGCCTTCCGGTCGGCGGCCCGGACCTGGTTGGAAGCCAACGCCAAGCCCAGGTCCGACGCGGGGTCGCGCCGCACCGACCCGGCGGGCCACGTCGAGGAGTGCAAGCGATGGCAGCGGACGCTCCACGAGGGAGGATGGGCGGGCCTCACGTGGCCGGTGGAATACGGCGGCCGGGGCGCCACACCCATCGAGGCGGCCATCTTCGCCCAAGAACAGGCCGGCTTCGACGTGGCGACCGGGATCTTCGCCGTCGGAATCGGAATGGTCGGCCCCACGCTGATCGCCCACGGCACCCCCGCCCAGAAGGAGCGCTACCTCGACCCGCTGCTGCGGGGCGAGGAGGTGTGGTGCCAGCTGTTCAGCGAGCCCGGCGCCGGATCGGACCTCGCGGGCCTGTCGACCCGGGCCGTCGCCGACGGCGACGAGTGGGTCGTCAACGGCCAGAAGGTCTGGACGTCCGGGGCTCAGCACAGCGACTGGGGCATCCTCCTCGCCCGCACCGACCCGTCCGTCCCCAAACATCGCGGCATCACCTATTTCCTCGTCGACGTGCGCTCCCCGGGCATCGAGGTCCGGCCGCTGCGCCAGATCAACGGCGCCGCCCACTTCAACGAGGTGTTTCTCACCGACGTGCGCGTTCCCGACGGCCAGGTCGTCGGTCCAGTGCAGGGGGGTTGGGGCCCGGCCCTCACGACGTTGGCCAACGAGCGCACCTTCATCGGCAGTGGTACCGGCGCGGGCTGGGACGATCTGGCCGGGCTGGCCCGCTCGACCGGGGGTTGCGCCGATCCGAGGATCCGCCAGGAGTTGGCTTCGGCGTACACCCGGTGGGCCCTGATGCGCTACCTCGGCTTCCGCGTGCAGACCGCGCTGAGCCACGGGCGCCCTCCCGGCGCGGAGAGCTCGATCCTCAAACTGCTCTACAGCCAGCACCTCTCGCGCACGGCCGATGTGGTGTTGGCCATGCAGGGTGTCAGCGGCGCGCTCATCGGGGACGATGCGGAGGCAAGCGGATTCTGGGCCGACTATTTCTTGACCCAGTGGGCGTCCCGCATCGGCGGCGGCACCGATCAGATCCAGCGCAATGTGATTGGTGAGCGGGTCCTCGGTTTGCCCGCCGAGCCGCGCGTCGACAAGCAGATCCCGTTCGATCAGCTGGGGCGCGTCCCCGGCACCAGGGGGTAGACGTGCATCTCGAGTACACACCCGAGCAGCAGGCCCTGAGCAAGGAGCTGCGCTCCTACTTCGAGGCGATGATGACGCCGGAGGTCCGCGCCGAGCTCGGGGAGGCCGGCGAAGGGAGCGACCTGTTCCGCACGCTGGTGCGGAAGATGGGTGCTGACGGCCTCCTCGGCATCGGCTGGCCCACCGAGTACGGGGGTCAGGGGCGACCGGCCACGGACCAGTTCATCTTCTTCGACGAGGTGCAGCGGGCCGGGGCCCCGTTCCCGTTCGTCACGGTCAACACGGTCGGGCCCACGTTGATGCGCTTCGGGACCGACGAGCAGAAGGCGTTCTTCCTCCCCCGGATCCTGTCGGGTGAGCTCAACTTCGCCATCGGCTACACCGAGCCCGAGGCCGGCACCGACCTGGCGTCGCTACGCACTCGCGCCGCTCGTGATGGCGACGAGTACGTCATCAATGGTTCGAAGATCTTCACGAGCGGGGCCAACCAGGCGGACTACATCTGGCTGGCGTGCCGGACCGACCCCGACGCCCCGAAGCACAAGGGCATCTCGATGATCCTCGTGCCCACCGACCTTCCCGGGTTCAGCTGGACCCCGATCGTGACGGTGGGCAACGTCATGACGACGGCCACGTTCTACGACAACGTGCGCGTCCCTGTGGCCAACCTCGTCGGCGCCGAGAACGAGGGCTGGCGAATGATCACCAACCAACTCAACCACGAGCGGGTCGGCCTGGCCGCGCTCGGCGGCCTGGCGCTGCAGTTGTTCGCAGAAGTACTCGAGTGGGCCCGGAGCACTCCGGCGGCGCCTCCCACCTTGGTCGGCGCGCCTGGATCCGAGGGCTCTGTCAGCGCGCCTGGATCCACCTTGGTCGGCGCGCCTGGATCCGAGGTCTGCGTCGGCGTGCCGGCTCCGAGGATGCTCGACGTGCCGTGGGTCCAGCTCGACCTCGCTCGCTGCCACGCCCGGCTCGAGGCGATGAAGCTGTTGAACTGGAAGATGGCCGCCGCCGCCGCATCGGGCGAGCTCTCCCCCGCGGACTCGTCGGCGGTCAAGGTCTACGGC
>Ga0102924_1005936_pt1 | contig 11595 bp, 11 predicted proteins | sample PaiPotPPM11metaG_FD_80116 | JGI IMG/M metagenome (GOLD analysis project Ga0102924, IMG submission 80116) | Iron sulfur acid spring bacterial and archeal communities from Banff, Canada, to study Microbial Dark Matter (Phase II) - Paint Pots PPM... ...
CTTTTTCAAAGCATGTCGCGCGCCGATCAACAACACGCCCTGCGTGTGTGCCGGGGGCTGCAGGCACGTGGATGCAGTGACGAGGATATGCTGGCAGCCGCGCTCCTGCACGACGTGGGCAAAGCGGAGGGACGAGTACCGTTCTGGACGCGCCCGGTCATCGTGCTGGGCAAGTATTGTGCGCCGCGTTTGCTCGCGCGCCTGGCAGTCTACCCACGCGCCGGACAATCCAGGTGGCGGCGTTCACTCAGCTACGCCTGGTGGCACGCCGAAATCGGCGCGAACCTGGCGGCAGAGGCTGGCCTGTCGAAACCTGCTGTGCTTTATATCCGTACTCATCACCAGGCCCATGGACCGGCGGCGGAACTCCATCTCGTAGACGAGGCTTCGTAGCTATGCTAGATCAACTCGAACAGAATATGCCCGCCGGCTATCCCAACGGCGCGCACGATGGACAACAGGCCAACTATGTTGTCCGCCTCCCCGTCTTCGAAGGGCCGCTTGATCTGCTGCTGCACCTGATCGAAAAACGGCAGATGGAGATTACCACCATCTCACTGCTGGCCGTCACCGACCAGTACCTGGCCTACCTGCGCAGCTGGCAGGATGAACAGATGCCACTGGCAAACATGGCCGCCTTCATCTCCATCGCCTCCCGCCTGCTCTACATCAAATCGCAAAGCCTGCTGCCGCACACCTCTAAGGAGGAACTGGCAGGCGAAATGGAAAGCGCGGCAGTCATGGCCGAGGAACTGCGCGCCCACCTGCTCGAATACAAGCTGGCGAAAGAAATCGCCCAATACCTGCGCCAGCGCGAAGAAGCGGGTCTGCAAACCCACGCGCGTTCCGGTCTGCTGGCCGGCATCGAAGCCCAACTTGCCTGGTCGCCACCCACCATCATTGGCTTAGAAGTTGACATGCTGGCCCGGGCGTTCCAGCGCATCCTCGAACTTCGTGCGCGCGACGAAGCTGCCAGCGCCGCCTTTCTCCCGCTTGCCCGTGTGCGTGTCAGCGAGCGCATCGCGGAAATCGTGAGCATCTTGCGCGTGCGCCCTCAACTGCCGCTCGCGGAACTCCTCGAACACGAAACGTCCCGCCTCGTCATCATCGTCACCTTCCTGGCCGTCCTCGAACTATGGAAGCACGCGCGTATCACGGTCGCGCAAACCAGCCTTTTCAGCCCCATCATACTGGAGCGCGGAGAGCAATGGCAGGATGACGAGCAGATACCTGTTGAGGACGAGTATTAAAACAAAAAGCATGGCGACCGCGAGGGTCGCCACTACTATATACGTGTAAAACAGCCTTCAGAGCCGTAGTATAGTAGTGGCGACCCTCGCGGTCGCCATGTCCTCACGTCGGACGCCCCTTGTGGGCGTCCGGGGCAGGGTGTCAGCCACAAAATGAACCATATTTCTCGAACTTGACAGTATCAGACTCAATGTTTATACTAAAGGCACAATAAAATCTATATCATACCAACATGTATAGAGATGATGATAGAGAAGGAGTGAGACAACCCTATGGAAGAGTCCCAGGAAAACCAGGAGAACCAGCAAGAGCAGGAAACAGAGGAAACCCCGGCTGTTTCCGAAAATAACCGCCTGGAAGAACTGGAAAAGCAGCTCGCCCAGGCAAAGCAAGAGGCGACCGAGTTCAAAGATAAATTTCTGCGCGAACGCGCCGACATGGATAATTTCCGCAAGCGCCAGGAACGCAACGCCCAGGAGCGCGTGCAGCGCGAGAAAAAAGCCCTCATTCTCAAAATATTAAGCGTCATGGACAACGTCGAGCGCGCTCTCACCTACCAGGAGACCATGGACCGCCAGGCGTTGCAGCAAACACTACGCATGCTCATGTGGCAGATGAACGAGGTTATGAAAGGCGAAGGACTTACACCCATCGCTACCGTCGGCGAAAGGCTCAACCCCTACGAACATGAAGCCATTGAACTCGTGGAAAATAGCGATCAGCCGGAAGATACCATCGTAGAAGAGGTACTGAAAGGCTATAAAATAGGCAACGAAACATTGCGTGCCGCCCGCGTCAAGGTCAGTTCGGGCAATCAAGCGCCGCAGCAGTAACCAGGCGTTGTGCCGCGAAGAGGGGCAGCATATGGACTATAAAGATTATTATAAAGTACTCGGCGTCTCTAAAACTGCCAGCGTCGATGACATCAAGAAAGCCTTTCGCAAGCTGGCGCGCAAGTACCACCCGGATGTCAACCCCGGTGACAAGAAAGCCGAAGAGAAGTTCAAGGAAATCAACGAAGCCTATGAAGTCCTCTCCGACCCCGATAAACGCCGCAAATATGATACGCTCGGCCCCAACTGGCAAGAGCAATTCGGTTTCAAGCCGGGAGCAGGCAGGCGCAGTTCCGGTTTCTCCGGCTCTACTCCTGGCTTCGATTCCAACTTTTCAGAATTTTTCGAGACGCTTTTTGGGCGTGCGGGCGCGGGCGCGGGCGCGGGTGGAGTGCGTATGCGCGAAGACCCCCGGCGGCGCGCAGGCGACAACATCGAACAGCCGGTGGAAGTCACGCTGCAAGAGGCTTATACGGGCGGTACGCGCACCTATAACATCCAGTCTACCGAAACCTGCGCTTTCTGTCGCGGCACAGGCGAAGTAGCGGGCAAAATTTGTGCCAACTGTAATGGACAGGGACAAATGGCCCGCAGCAAACGCATTCAGGTCAAGATACCGGCAGGCGTCGAAAGCGGCTCGCGCATCCGCGTTGCCGGTGAGGGTCAGCCCGGCATTGGCGGCGGCCCGCGCGGCGACCTCTACCTGGTCATTACCGTCAAGCCCGACCCGCTCTATGAGCGCAAGGGCGACGACCTCACGCTCGACTGCGAAGTTGAACTTGTCACCGCCATGCTCGGAGGAGAAGCCCAGGTACCTTTACCCGACGGGCGCAAACTCGTCCTCACCATCCCGCCGGAAACCCAGAACGGGCGCATCTTCCGCCTCGCCGGCAAAGGGATGCCCCGCCTGCGCGGCGAAGGCAGCGGCAACCTCTTCGCCCGCGTCAAGGTCGTCCTGCCCATGCAACTGACCGGAGAGGAACGCGACCTGTTTGAACAACTCGCCCGCATACGCGGCGCATCGTTCGTCTAACTTCAAAAGAGAGGAGAGCAATATCATGGACGAGAAGGACGGCGCCTGGTATGTTATCAGCGTCGCAGCCATCAAAGCCGACGTGCATGAACAAACACTGCGCCATTATGAGCGCCTCGGCTTAATCTCACCTGCGCGCAAAGGCAATAGTCCCCATAGCCCGCGTCTCTATTCCGACCGTGATATTGAGCGCGTCACCCATATCCGCCGCCTCATGCGCGACCTCGGCGTCAACCTTGCCGGTGTCGAAGCCATCCTGCATATGAAAGACCGCATGGAGCAAATGCAGCAAGACCTGCAACGCGAACTCGAACATCTGCAAGAACAACACCAGCTCGAAACACGCCGTCTCAAAGACATCATCGAACGCCTGACCAGGGCGGGAGCAGAGCCATCGGCCCGTACCCTGTACGACGATCAGGGCGGGGGCAAGCCCGTATAGGGTACGGGCCGATGGCTCTGCCCCCGCCCTGGTTCTTCGCAGGGCATTTGCTTATTCGGAGCAGGGTACGGGCCGATGGCTCTGCTCCCGCCCTGGTCAACGCGCAACCTTTCATTGTCCGACACGTATATATTTTTGAAAAGATCATGTAAAATGGCCCACATACAGGCATATTTATGATATATTGAGCATGAAAATGAATGTTGCCCAGACGGGTGTGAGGAATAAACGTATGTCACTGAAATTACAGGCCGCCGCCAAAACTGATGTTGGACGCCAACGCGAACAAAACGAAGATACTCCCTATCTCTATATCTCGGAAGAAAAAGAACGCGGTCTCTTTATTGTCGCCGATGGGATGGGCGGCTACCGCGCCGGCGAAGTCGCCAGTCGGCTCGCCGTGCAAAAAATCAGCGAGGTCCTTAAAAGTTTTTTGATACCCATTGCTGACCAGCCAACCATCAAACTCTCGCCGCTTTCAGACGCTGATCTTGCCGATCAGTCAACCATTAAACTCGACACGACCAAAAGCAGTGAGCAGGCTGCAAAGTCCAAAAAAACAAGCAAACTGGCCGAGACGCCTACCATTAAAACTATCGAGGACTCGCTCAAAGCCGCCGTCCGCCAGGCCAATCGCGCCATCCTGAGCTATGGCGAAGAGCAATCAGGCGCGCGCGGCCTCGGCTGCACCGTCACCTCCGCCCTCGTCCAGGACGACCAGGCCTTCATCGTCAACGTCGGAGATAGCCGCACCTACCTCCTGCGTAATGGCGAACTCACCGTCCTCACTCGAGATCACTCCCTGGTGCAGCGCCTGGTCGAAGAGAAGCAAATCGGCCCTGATGATGTTTATACTCATCCGCAGCGCAACCTCATCTATCGCTCGCTCGGAGCCGGCCATAAAAGCGTCGAACCCGACGTTTTTCACCAGGCCTTGCAGGATGGAGATACGCTCCTGCTCTGTTCCGATGGCCTCTGGGAAATGGTGCGCCGCCAGGACCTCATCAGTATTTTGCAACAAGAAGACGCCCCCCAGCAACTCTGCGATCGCTTAATCGACATGGCGAATGCTCATGGGGGCGAAGACAACATCACCGCCGTCGTCGTACAGGTGCGGGCAAGCTAACACCCGCCACTGACGCCAACGCAAGAGGGACGCTACGTATCGCGTCCCCAGCGAATAAGGACAGATCGTATGCCTCTTGAACCGCTTCCAGTCGGAACAATCCTGGATAGAAAATTTAAAATCGTCGCCGTGCTTGGTATCGGTGGCATGGGTACCGTCTACAAAGTCGAGCAAGTCGACCGGCCCGGCTACTTTCGCGCCGTCAAAGAACTGCTGCTCGAAGCCAACACCACCGAGGACGAACGCAAGTCCGCCATTGAGCGTTTTAATAAAGAAATAGACCTGCTCTACAACCTCAAACACCCGCGTATCCCCTCCCTCATCCTCGACTTCCGGGAAGGGGGCCGCTACTACTTCGTCATGGAGTTCGTGCCAGGCCGCAGCCTCGAAAAAATACTCGAAAACGCCAACGCCCCCCTTGACGAAGACACCGTCATTCGCTGGATGATGATGGTCTGCGAGGCCTTGACCTATATTCACACCCGCACGCCACCCATTATCCTGCGCGACCTCAAACCCGGCAATATCATGGTCACGGACGAAAACGATGTGTTTCTCATCGACTTCGGCATCGCTCGCCGCTGGAACCCGAACAAGAAAACCAATACCGAGAACCTGGGCACCATCTCATACGCCTCGCCCGAACACCTGGGGTCGATCACCGGCCCCGGCCAGCGGCGCACTGCCCAGAATCCCGGCAAGCTCGCCCAGACCGACGCCCGCTCAGACATCTATTCCCTGGGCGCCACCATGTACCATCTCCTGACGAACCAGGAACCGGAACCCATCCAGACGCCCGCACCTGGCAGCATTCTCGCCAAAAACCCGCGCCTGCACACCGTCCTGCTCAACGGCAAGTTCGTCAGCCCGACCGAACAAATCATCATCAAAGCCATGCAGTTTGATCCCGCCCAGCGCTTCCAGACCGCCGAAGCGATGCGCGTCGCCTTACAGCATTGCCTCTCGAATGCAGCCCAGGCCGCTCCCACAACCGTCCAGATACCGGCCATCTCACCTAACGCCACCATCCTTGTGCCAGCCGCTCCGGCAGCGCCTGCCGCCGAGGTTGCCTGTCCCAAGTGCGGCTACTACAACCGGCCCGGCGCCAAATTTTGCAAGCGCGACGGCCAGCCCCTGACGCAGGGGGCCATCACCGTACCGCCCCAGGTCAGAGCCTCCAACGTCGCCCGCTCAGCCGCCGCTTCACTGCCACCACCCCCACGCGCGCCCATTCTCGCGCGCCAGGTTCAGCCACAGAACCGCGTCCCGGCGGCAGTTCCTGCCAGCGCCGTCGCCAGCAACGGCGCGCAGAACGCCTATCGCCTCGGCCTGCAATTTCTCAACAACAAACAATACGCCGAAGCCATCGGCCAGTTCAAACTCGCCCAGGACCCGGCCCTGCCCACCTACGACGTACAATACAACCTGGGCCGCGCCTATCGCCAGTATGCGCAAACGCTCAAAAATAAAGACAAAAACCAGTTCATCGAACAACTAAAATTCGCTGCCGAATGCTTTGAGAAAGCCATCGCCCTGAAACCGGACGCGCCGGATGTCTCATTTCAGTTAGGCATGACCTATAATGACCTCGAACTCTATGAAAAAGCCATCAGCGTCTTTACCAACGCGCTCAGCTATTCGCCCAGAGACTCTGCTATCTACTACCAACTCGGCTATGCCGCCTCAAAGCGCGGCTTCACCCGCGAGGCCGAAGGCTATTATCTCGAAGGGCTAAAAATCAACCCTGACCACGCCCTTATCTTACTCTCGTTGGGCCGCCTGTATATGAAGACCAACCAGGTCCAGTCTGCCATCAGCGTCTTGCGCCAGGCCACCCAACGCGATCCCGCTGCCTGGGAGGGCTGGCTTGAACTCGGGCGCGCCCATATGAAAGCCCGCCAGTGGAAAGTGGCCCTCAGCGCCCTGGAGCAGGCCCGCCAGTGGAATCCCGACGAATCCAGCGTTTACAGCGCTATGGCAACCTGTTACCTGCGCACTAATAACAAAACCGAAGCACGCCGTATGATGCGTGAAGCGCTGCAGCGCGACTCCAATAATGCTGAAGCGAACCGCTTACAAAAACAGTTATAAATCTGGAGGACGCGCTGTGTCGCGCCCCGACAAATATCGTAAAGGAGGGCAGCTATGAACTGTCCAACATGTAATACAGCGAATCGAGACGACGCGAAGTTCTGCAAGGTCTGCGGGCGCAGCCTGGCCACGGCAACCGTTGCCGCCTCAACCGGACACGCCCAGGCGGAAGCCGCCCCGGCGCCAGCTCCCGAACCAGCCGCCGATGCCATGCAGCACATCCCCGCCGCTCCCACTGAAGCGCACGAGGAGGACATCTCGCAGGAACCAACGCTCGTCATCTCGCCCGAACAAATGACCGCCTATCACCAGCGACTCTGGCGAGACAATGTGGAACCGCAAGCAGCATCCGCTCCTGCTCAGGAGGACGCGAGCGACACAGGCGTCCCTGCCAGCGCTATAGCAACAGAACAGCAGGCGAGCGGTGAACCGGTAGATTCACCATCATCCAGGCAGGACGAACACGGCCCAATTCCTATTCCACCGCCCCCACCGCCGGAAAGCCTGACAGGAGGCGAAACCGGGATGGAAGCGACACCGGGCGAAGAAATGCAGCACAACGGCTACGTTGAAAACGCCGGGTATCCTGAAATGGAAAGAAGTAACACGATGCCAGATTCCTTTGAACAGCAATACAGCGAACACCCGCAGCAGGCCGAACCTGCCGACCAGAGCCAGCAGGCCAACGATGGAACAAAGGACGAGAACGCCGGGGAAGGGACACCCTCGACGGCTCCCACCTCATTCGCCGTCTTAGGGACAGGTACCACCCTGCAAGACCGCTACGAGATCACCTCCCTCATAGCTGACAATGAGCAGGAACATGTCTACCAGGTCATCGACCATCAAGGCTACCAGCGCTGCTGGAATTGCCACTCGGAAAACAATACCGCAGCCGACGATTTTTGCAGCGACTGCGGCGCCAGCCTGCGCGACATCCCCTACCTCATGCACGAATTTTCTGCTGAACAGAGCAAAGAAGACACCCCCGTCCTGCAAGGCAACATCGTCAACACCTTCGTCGACGAGGATCGCACCTACGTCATCGAACAGCGTGAGGCGGAAAACAACGCCTTCCCCAACGGAGTTCACCTGTTGGCCACGTCGCGTTCGGACGCCGGCAACGTGCGGCGCAGCGATCCCAACGAAGATAGCGCGCTGATCCTGCAACTCCAGCGCATCCACGAATCCCTCTCAACACCGGTGGGTGTCTATATCGTCGCCGATGGCATGGGCGGCCACGATAACGGCCAGCTTGCCAGCCGCATGACCATCAACGCCATCGCGCAGCGCATGACACAGGACTTGTTGCTCGCCCCGCTGGCCAATGAAAAAGATGGCGTTCCTGCCAGCCCTCCCGATGAAGAAAGCCTGGTCGCGCTGCTGCATAGCGCCATCGAAGAGGCCAACACCATCCTCTGCGAAGTCAATACCCGCAATAAAACCGACATGGGTTCCACCCTCACCGGTTTTATGATTGCGGGCCAACATGCGTTCATAGTGAATGTAGGCGATAGCCGCACCTACATGCTGCGTGGTGGACAGCTCTATCAACTCACCACCGATCACTCCCTGGTGGGGCAACTGGTCGCGAGCGGACTCATCGAGCCAGACGATGTTTACACCCACCCGCAACGCAGCCAGATCTACCGCAGCCTGGGCGACAAGCCCAACACGCAAATTGATATATTCAAACAGCAACTGCATCCAGGCGACAAACTCCTGGCCTGTTGCGACGGTTTATGGGAAATGGTGCGTAACCCGCAAATTGAAAGCGTCTTAAACACCGCGCCCGACCCGCAAACCGCGTCTCAACAATTGATCGATCTCGCTAACGACAATGGCGGAGAAGACAACATCACCGCCGTGATCGTCTATGTACAATGACAACAAGCGTTCATTGTAAGGGCGGGGGTGGTGCGGATGTGGGGTGGGGACCCTTGCGGTCGCCCTCGTTTACTAAAAGTCTTAGAAACGTTATAGGAGCAATATGGTATACTACGTCAAGCCCATATGCTGTGAAAGGAGCTTTCTATTATGCCCGGTGAAGTAACGCTGGCGCACCAGGTGGGAAAAGAATCTATGCCCGTTACTGGTGGCAGCCAGCTCGCATATGTCCTTCTGGAGGCCCAACCAACCGAAATGATGGCGCAGGTGAGAATGCCACTCAACTTTGCCCTCGTACTCGACCATTCCGGCTCCATGAAGGGCGCAAAACTGCGGAACGTTAAAGAAGCGGTTAAAATGCTCATCGACCGCCTCGAACCCACCGACTACGTCTCGGTGGTCATCTTCGACGATACCGCCCAGGTGATTATCCCCTCCATGCCGGCCAACGACAAGCCCGGCATGAAAGCAGCTATCGACCAGATCCGCGATGCTGGCGGCACCACCATGTCGCTTGGCATGATCCAGGGTCTCAACGAATTGCACCGCTGGAACATCCCCAACGCCATCAATCGCATGATTCTCTTAACCGATGGCGTCACATATGGCGACGCGCAGCGCTGCCGCCAGCTTGCCAGCGACGCCGCCGCCGTTGGCATCGGCATCTATACCCTGGGCATCGGCTCCGACTGGGACGAAGACCTGCTGGATGTGGTCGGACAGACCAGCGCCAGCGGGCAGCCTGCCGAATTTATTCGCGACCCGTCGGATGCCCTCAACGTCTTCCAGCAGCAGGTGCAGAGCGCCGTCAACGTCGCTCTGCGCAACGCCAACCTGATTTTGCGTTTGCCCGTTGGCGTCACCCCCAAAAAAGCCGTCTTAGTCTTGCCCTTCATCAAAGACCTGGGTCAGGGCGTGCTTTCAGACCGCCAGATCTTTATCCCGCTGGGAGACCTGGAAAAAGATAAGCCCCAGTCCGTATTGATCGAATTGATGCTCGACCCACGCCCGGAGGGCCTCTTCCGTATCGGACAGGCGGAGCTGACCTACGACGTGCCGATTGCTGGCCTGGTAGGCGAAAGCGTGCGGGACGACATCAAAGTCAACTTCACCACGGACGCGGCGAAGGCAGCAGCCGTCAATCCTATCGTGATGAACTTCGCGGAAAAAGCCAACGCACATCGCCTGGTAACGCGCGTGCTGGACGAATACAAACGCACTGGCAAAGCTACCACGCGCCTGACCCCCAACGTCACACGCGTGCTGGACGAAGAGACCCAGGCCGCGCTGGAACAGATCAACCAGGGTCAACAAATATCGCAAGACCAGGTAAAATCAATTGGCAACAAAACACGCAAACTGACGCAACGATTAGACGACATTTTGCCCTGAACCGGCAAATCCGTAACAGGGTAGGGGCGCGGGTTTACCCCCTGGCTTGCCCCCGCCCTGGTAAGGGGAGCTACTGCTCCCCCCCTGGCACACATGTAGACACGCTAAATTGTTTTTTAGGAGGATAGAGTATCATGACAGTACGATGTTCTTTAGGCCACGAAAATCCCGATGGATCTCTTTTCTGTGACGAGTGCGGGGAGCCTCTGGCGAGCGGCGCACCCGTTGCCGCGCCCGCTCCGGCGCAGGACGCCAGCAGCCAGGTCTGCCCATCCTGCGGCGCCACCAATGCGGCAGGAGAATTGTTCTGCTCCAACTGCGGCAGCCCCCTCGGCAGCGCGGCTCCGGCTCCGGCAGCCGCGGCGGCTCCCGCGCCCGACTTCACCCCGGCCCCGGCAGCCGCGCCCGTAGCGACAGCCGCGCCCGCGCTTACTGCCCGCCTGATAGTAGAAGCCGATAACCAGGAATTTGACCTGAGCGGCAAAGACAACATAGTCATCGGTCGCGAAGACGCCGTCAGCAACATCTTCCCCGACGTAGACCTGACGCCGCACGGCGGCGAAGAAGGCGGCGTTTCCCGCCTGCACGCGCGCATCTTCGTTGAGAACGGCCAGTACATGCTCGAAGACGAGAACAGCACCAACTTCACTTTTCTCAATCGCCAGAAACTCGCGGGCAAATCCCCCGCCGTCCTGCACGACAACGACGAAATCAAACTGGGCCGCGTCCTCTTACGCTTCAAAGAAGCATAGTAGACGTTCATTGTAAGGGCGGGGGCGGAGGTGACGCGGGGTGGGGACCCTTGCGGTCGCCCTCCGGCCTCTATGGTCCGGTACAAATTGCTCCGCGATTGACAGCGTGTCAGGTAAACGCTATAATCTACAGGAAATTAAAAGTGGAGGAGAAACGGGGTTTCTATGAAACGAACCTGGCAACCCAAGCGCATTCCGCGCAAACGTGAACACGGGTTTATGAAGCGCATGTCCACCCGCAACGGGCGTCGTGTGCTTAAAGCCCGCCGCGCCAAAGGGCGCTGGAAATTGACCGTCTAATTTTAGGAAGAGGCGGCCCTCGCGGTCGCCCTGGAAATTGAAGAGTGGCGCTCAAACGTGCGGCACGTCTCCGCAAAAGTGGCGACTTTCAGCGGGTCCGGCAGCAGGGACGCAGTATGTCCTCCCGGCTGCTCATCCTGGCGTGGAGTCCAAACGATGTCGGGCGACTGCGCATTGGCTTCGTTGTCAGTAAACACATCTCGAAGCGCGCGGTTGAGCGCAATCACTTAAAACGCCTGCTCAGCGAAGCGGCGCGCGCCTGCTTACCCGGCTTGCTCCCCGGTATGGACATTGTGTTCAGCGCCAGAAATGCGGCCAGCGGCGCAACCCTTCAAACTCTCGCGGGCGATATACGTATATTATTACAACGGGCGAAACTGTTCACAACCGCGCCCGGCACAACTAACCAGATCACGTAGTTTGAAATACGCTTTCTTTGGTAGCAGGGTAGGGGCGGGGCTTGCCCCCGCCCTGGCTCCCATCAAGCA
>Ga0102924_1005938_pt1 | contig 11592 bp, 7 predicted proteins | sample PaiPotPPM11metaG_FD_80116 | JGI IMG/M metagenome (GOLD analysis project Ga0102924, IMG submission 80116) | Iron sulfur acid spring bacterial and archeal communities from Banff, Canada, to study Microbial Dark Matter (Phase II) - Paint Pots PPM... ...
CTCTAGCGCGGGGCACCCCAATGCTGCACCCGCAGGCAGCCAGAGCCACCTCGGCCGCTAATTCATGAGAAAACTCAGCTCCTGTCGGTCCCTTCCCCACCATCCCAAATTGTGGGGAGGTGCCGCTGTCACGCCCGGTTCAGCGGGGCCTTGCAGCAATTCACCCGGGAGGCGGCGGCGGCTTCGGAAGAAACGCTCCCGCAACCTAGCCATGCCGGCCTCACGTTGGAGGGAAACGTCCACACGTGAACCGGTCAAGCTTCCCGCGACTCGGGATGACCGGCGAGGCGACAGGCGTTGCGGCACAGCGCTACCCAGTAGTCGAGCGAGAGCGCATGCGCGTTCTCTCCCGGCGCAAATCGGTCGATATACCCCTTCAGCAGCCCCGCGGTCAGCGGCTCGACCGTTCCCGCAGGGTGCTCGTCATCCTGCAGTTCGACCCAGAGCAGCGTCGTCGGGCCGTATTCGCGCATCGCCGCGACAAGGCGCAGGACCAGCGGCTGAGGCAACCGGCGCATCCCGCGGTAAACAAAAATCTTGCGCGCCTCGGTGAGATCTTCGACCAGCTTGCGCCGGAGGAACGGCAACCGCTTTTCCTCGCGGTGGCGGATGTCTTCCGGATCGGCCTCCCCGACCAGCACCCAAGGATGGTACAAAAAGCCGTAGCGGCGATCGATGACCAGGTATTCCTGGCGGTTGGCCGAGACCCGGATCTCGATCTGGTCGGGCTCGCCGACGCCCTCGAAATGACCCTTCAAACCGGCCAGCAGAACCGGCAGCGGCGCGCTCGCGAAGCGCAGCAGGCCGAGCGGTTCGGCGCCGCAGCGGCGTTGCGCCAGACCGAACTCGCAGTTCTCGCCGAGGCTTTCGAACCCCATCATCAACTGGTCGACCGGCAGTTCGTCGATAGCGAACGCATCTTCGGCCGACGGCATCTTGGATCGGCCCCCGGCTACTGCGGCGCTGTCGAACTGAGGGAACAGGCTGAGGGTTTCGAATGCCAACGCCAGTTCGCGATGGTCGGGTACGCCATTGATCTCGATCGGCCGCGCTGCGCCGGGGTGACGAAAGGTCAGCAACACCCACTCGCGCTTCTCGATCACATCCCACGGGATCGTGCATTCGAGTGCGGCCGGCTCCCGTACGGCGAACTCGCCGATTTCGCTGCCATTGACGAGGACGGTCAAATGCTGGGCCGGTATTCGGTCCTTCCAGACGAACGGGCCAAGTTCGATGACCAACATGTAAGTGCCGGCGGCTGCCGGGCGGGGAAACTCAAGCGTGCTTTCCGGGCCTATCGTCCAGGTATGGCGCGGCTCCGGTTCGGACCAACCGGAACGACGATAGTTGTCGCTGTTGCCGCTGCGACCGAAGTCAATGACAAGCTCGCCGCCTTCGCCCATATGGGCCACTACGCTGCCCGTGCTCAGCCGGTTCCGGTCTTGCCGGCAATTACACGGACGAGGTCCCCGACATTGTGCAAGCTGTCGAGTTCGCGGGTGTTGAACTTGATCCCGTACTTTTCCTCGACGGCGAGGATGATGTCGATCTGCTTGAACGAATCCCAGCTCTGCACGTCCTTGGCGCTCAGCTCCGGCCGCAATTGCAGGTCGTCGCGCAGGAAGACATCGCGAAAAATCTCGCTCAGGGCCGCGTAGATGTCAGCTTCGGCCATCGAACTCACGCTTGCTTGACCTCGATGAAGGTGCTCGCCGGGACGAAGGTCGTAAGGTCGAGCGCGCTCAGGCTGCGGCCGTCATCACCGCGTTCGAGCACGGCAAATCCTAGCTTGGTATAATGGTCTTTGACCATGCCGTTCTTCTTGGTAGGCAGGTACTCGCCGAGCAGGCGACGGGCGCCCAGCCGTTTCGCCGCATCGGCAACAAGGTTGAGAGTCGTGGGCTCGACCTGGCGGCCGAGCACCCGGCAGCTCATCAGCCAGGTATCGATCAAAAGATCGTCATCGCTCTGCATCTTGCCGATCACGATGGCGATGATGCCGTTGTCGCCGAACCGGTCGACCAGGCGGAGCTGGAGCCCGAAGGCACTCGGATCGTCCATCACCGCAACAACGTCTTCCTCGCTGTAGCGGCGGGTCGTCAGGTTGAACTGATTGGTCTTGTTGATCAATTGCACGGTACGCTGCAGCCCGAGCTTATCGAAGCGGCGCCAAGTCAGCTGCATTTCGAGGCTGCGCAGATACGAGCCGAGATCGGTCACCGAGGCCTTGAGCTGCTCGCGCTGGCGGTTGCCTTGATATTGCTCGGTGCGCACGCGGTCTTCCTCGGTGACCGCGACCCCTTCGAAATAGCCGGCATCGGCGATGGTCTGGGCAAAGGTGGCGGGATCATCGCCGACCTCGGGTACCGCGACCATCGGCAATTCGCGGCGGACGAGACTGCGCTCGAACGGGTTGTCGTCGACGAAGACCAGCGAATCGAGACCGATGTTCAGCTCTTCGGCGACCGCCCGGATGTTCGACGCCTTGTCGCTCCAGTTCGCGACAAAGCTGGCGACATCGTTGCGTTTCAGCACCATCTCGGGGTGCTGCTCGAACGGCTCGAGCGCGTTCGCCTCGTCGTTTTTTGAGCAGACCGCGAGGATGACGCCGCGGCGCGACAACTCGCGTGCGTAATCCTGGAACGCGACGAACGCCTCGCCAAGCGCGCTGCCCTGGCCGAGCACCAATCCGGCGAGCCCGTCATCGCCGATGACGCCGCCCCAGAGCGTGTTGTCGAGGTCGAGCACCAGGCATTTCGAGGACCGCCCCTGCTTCGCCGCCAGCAGCCGCGCGATCAGTTCGCCGTACATCGGCGCCGCCGCGGGCGAGATCTCCTGCTTGGCACGGTGCCACAGCGCCGGGTCGTGCCATGCCTTGAGGCCGTCGGCCGCCGCCCGCGCATCGACCGCGAGCATATCGACCCCGTCTTCATCGGCCATCGACCGCAGCTCGCGATTGAGCCGGCCGATAAAGGCCCGGCGCGAGCCTGGCAGGCGGTGCTCATTGTTGCCGAGGACGGCGGGATGCACCGGCAGCGGAGTCTGGTGGATCACCGGGCATCGGAACGCTTCGCGGGCCAGCCGCCAGCACTCGCGGATACGACCATTCGCCTCGCCGAACAGATGGTCGGCATCGGTCGTACCAAGACCGGTGCCCAGCCCGGCCGAAAGATGATACGCATCAAGCGCCAGCAAGACAGTGGTCGGCTGGAATTCATACAAGGCGGAGGATTGGTCGGTCAGCTCCTGCCAGTATTGGCCATAGTCGTTTTCGTAGATCTCGATCCACAGGCCCCGCCGCAGTCCGGCGACGCGAATTGCGGCGTGCAGATGCGCCATCGTGCTGGAACCCAGCAACGCCAGCCGGATCGGCTTCGTCGCCAACTCCTTCGGCGGGGTACCGCCAAGGGCGGCTGCGACAGTCTGGTCCAGCGCATTGGTGCGGATGAAGTCGAGCCGCGAATTGGCCAGCGCCACTGCCTCGCCCCAGGCGGGGGCACCATTCTTGCCGAGGCCGCGCAACCGCTCGCGCCAATCGGCAAGTTCCGGCAGCCAATACAAGCTCGTCATTCAACGATCTCCCGATGGAGCAAAGTGCTTTATTTAAAAAAACAATGATTGAGTAACGGAGCATCCGCCAGCGATGGCCGATAACTACACGCAACAGCTCTGACTGGCAATGGCGGGCAATGTCGCAAGCGCTGTTTAAGTAAAGACGGAGACAGGACGCGCTTGCTCGGCGCGGGACGATCGGGTATTCGTGGCGAACAGCGTCGGTGCCTCTAAATGCCCGGAGCGGCGCCCACTGAACGGCGGCCGCAGTTCGGTCCAGCATAGGTCGGGGCCATACAGACTGTTGTTTTCCCGCCGACTGCTCGCAGGCAAACGGAGGTACGTTAATGCAGTCGATCGTCCTGATTGGCAATTGTCAGGTCAGGGCCCTCTACAATTTGTATCGCTGCTTTGCCGGTGTCGCGCTGCGACAGCGCCTGACCTTTGTCGAGTCCTTCGGGGATTTGACCGATTCGGACCGCAACGCGATCCAATTGGCAGACCTCATAGTCCAGCAGGTCCAAGATTTCCAGCCGAAGGCCGATATTGCGGGAATCGAAAGCTTCGCCGAACGAATCCTCGTACCGGTGGTCAGCTGCAATTTCCTGTGGCCGTTTGCCGGTCAGCCGCACCCGAAGAACCCGCAGCGCCCCTACCTCGAAACCGGCCCCTATGGCGCCGAGGCCAGCGATGCCTGGCTAAACCGGATGATCAAGAACGGGACCGACCCCGAGACCGCGGTCGACCGTTATCTGCAACTCGACGTGAACGCGACGATCAATCTCGACCGGTTATTGGAGATCGGCCTCGACAAGCAGCGTCAGCGCGACGAGCTGACCGGTTTCCATATCGCCGACATCATTGCTCAACATTTCCGCGACGAGCCGGTATTCCGCACTCCCTATCATCCGAACGAGCGCGTCGCAGTCGCTCTCGCCAGCCAGTTTTTCGAGCGCCTCGGCGTCGCCGCCGACGATATCGAGCGGATGCGTCGGGCGATCCTGGTGACGCCCTTCCCGAAGGAGGAATTGCCGATCCATCCAAGCGTCTGCCGGCATTTCGGGCTTGGCTTTGCGGGCGAAGATCGGCGCTGGCGCCTGATGAACGAGGGCACCTTCACGTTCCGCGAGTTCGCCCTGCGCTACATGCGCTGCGAGTGGAACGAGCCCCTGGCCGAAGGGCTTGCCCTTGTTCACAGCGGCGATTTCCTTGCGGCCCGCGCACCGCTCACCGCTGGTTTGGCACTGTCGCCGCAATCGGCGGCGGGGCACGGCGCTGTTGGGCATGTCCTGGCGCGGGCCGGCCAACGCGAGGAAGCGATCGCAGCGGCCGAGCGGGCGATTGCGCTCGACCCCGACCACGCGCCGTTCCATGCCCAGATCGGCGGGCTGTTGCGGCTCGGCGGCGATGTCGAAGGCGCCGAGCGGGCTCTCCGCCGCGCCGTCGAACTCGATCCCTTCGACCCGCATTTTTCCGGCATGCTGGCCAATCTGCTGCGCCAGCAGGACCGGATCACTGAGGGCATCGCCGTAGTGCGGGCGGCGTTCGACGACAACCCGTATGCGCCCAACCTCTACCTCGAACTGGGCTATTTCTATGCCAACAGCGGCGACGATGCGGCCGCCGCGGCGGCATTCCGCCGCGCCGCAGAGCTCGACCCGAAGGCGGTCGGACCGGTCGCCGCTCTGGCTGAGCTGCTGGAGCGGCAACAGCGGATCGAGGATGCGACGGCGGCTTTGGAGGAGGCGTTGCGGCGTGAGCCGTCTAATCCGAATTTACAGGGCCGGCTCGCCCATCTGCTCGGCCTCGGTGGCCGCAACGACGAGGCGGAAGCAGCCTGGCGCCGAACACTTGAACTGGCGCCGGCCGATGCGCACGGCCACCATCAGCTGATCAATTTGATGTTGCGCACCGGCAAGCCGGAGCTGGCCGAGGCGGCGGCGAACGCAGCGATTGCAATGTTTCCGGAAGACGCGGGTTTGCGGATCGATCTCGGAGAGGCTCTCGGTCGTCTCGGGCGGCTCGACGAGGCGGTCGCCACCGTTGCCGAGGGAGCTCGGCTCCACCCCGAGAGGCCCGATGCGCATGCGCGGCTCGGCGACCTCGCTCTGCGACGGGGCGACCTCGCGAATGCGGAAACCAGCCTGCGCCGGGCGATCGCGCTCGATCAGCGCCTCGCCCACCCCTATGCCCAACTCGGTCATGTGCTGAGCGCGACCGGCCGCCATGCCGAGGCGATCGCGATGCGGCAGAAGGCGGTCGAGCTCGAGCCGGCCAACGCGCACCGCTATGCCCAGTTCGGCCATGTCCAGATGGCCGCTGGCGAGCACGAGGCTGCAGAGGCATCCATCCGGGCCGCAATCACGCTCGCACCCGAGATGGCGATGTTCCACTTCGATTTGAGCCATGCCCTGAGCCGCGCCGGCAAGGCGCCCGAGGCTGTCGCTGCGGTGCACGAAGCGGTCCGGCTCGAACCGGCACGCCTCGACTACCATTCGCATCTCGGCGACTTATGCCTGCGCGCGGGCGATCCGGCAGGCGCCGAGGCCGCTTGGCGGCACGCCATCGGGATCGATCCGCAGAGTCTGCCTCATCACCTTCGGCTCGCCGACCTGCTGAGCGCGCAGAAGCGCCATGCCGAGGCAATCGAGATGCGGGGTAAGGTGATTGAGATCGATCCGGGCAACGCTCTGCGCCACACCGAATTGGCGGTCGCGCTGATCGAGGCCGGCGACCTCGCCGGCGGCGAGCGCCATCTCGCCACCGCGATCGAACTGGCCCCGGAGAACGCCGAGATCCGCCTCGTATCGAGTCATCTGTTGAGCCGTTCGGGGCGCCTCGATGACGCCGTCGCCGCGGCGCGCGAGGCGATTCGCCTTGGCCCCGACCAGCTGCGCTATCACTCGCATCTTTGCGAGCTTTTATTGCGGCTCGGCGATTTGGTTGCAGCCGAAGCGGCTTTGCGTGCCGCGCTCGCCGTGGATCCGCGCAGCGCTCATTATTGGGGTCAGCTCGGTCACGTATTGAGCGCGGCCGGACGGCATGCCGAAGCGGTTGCGGCGCGCCGGCAGGCAGTCGAGTTCGACCCGTCAAATCCGCACCGCCATGCCCAGCTCGGCACAATCATGATGCAGGCCGGCGACTTCACCGCAGCCGAGGAGCTGGTCCGGCGAGCGATCGCGCTCGGTCCGGATATTGCGGTTTTCTATCTCGACCTCAGCCATGTGCTGGCTCGCGCCGGCCGCACCGAGGAGGCCGCGGTGGCGGCGCACCGCGCCGTCGTTGCCGAGCCGGAGAATTCGCGTTTTCAGGCGCATTTCGGCGATCTGCTGCTGCGGCTCGGCGATCTGGAGGGTGCCGAGGCGGCAATGCGCGCCGCCGTCACTAGCGATCCGGACAATGCCCATTGGCGCGAGCAGCTCAGCCGCATCCTTGTCCGGCAGCAGCGCCTTGACGAAGCGTGTGCCGCAGCGGCTGATGCGGTTCGCCTCGACCCGGCGAACGCCGGCCTTCAGGCCCATCTTCAGCGTCTCGGGGCCGCTGCGGCCGCGGCTGACGGCGGCGGCTCGCCCGACCGGCGCGCCGCTCGCCTTTAGAGATGCAAGCCGTACCGATGTTTCCTCGCCAGGGCTAGCCGAGTTCCCGACCCATGCAGACGAACGAAATCTACGACCGCCTGACCGATCTGTTTCGCGAGCTGTTTGCCGATGATTCGATCGTCCTGACGCCGCAGACTACCGCCAACGATATCGAGGGTTGGGATTCGTTCAACCATATCAGCGTCGTCGTCGCCGTGGAGACGCGTTTCGGGGTCAAGATGACCACGGCGGAGATCGAAGGGTTGGCCAATGTCGGCGCATTGGTCGCCGCTATCGAGAGCAAATTGCCGCGGTAGCAACTCGCCGACGACCTTAGCGCGGAACAGGGGTTGCGCTTCCTTACAGTAAGCTTACAGTCTGCCCCGTGATGCTGATTCTACAAGCTCTTTCGCGGCCGCTTGCGGCGCGGCCCCCGACGCTCGGACCGCAGCCGCTTACATCCTTGGATGTACGGGCCGGGCGTGTCAAAATCCCGCGCCAATCGCGGTCGGGTTTCCTAGCAGCGCCGATGTCGCTCTTCCACACAGTTCCGCTGCAGCGGCCGCATTACAGCGAACGTTTTCGCGACGCAGTCGCCTCGGCGAGGCCGGCGGCCGGCCGCTATTGTTTGGCGATCGTCTTTGTCGGTGCGGCAATGGTCGTGTCGGTGGCATCCCAAGCCCTCCATGTCGAGCACAATCGCTTTCAGTTTTACGCGGCCATTGCGGCAGCTGCTTGGTTCGGCGGTGCCGGGCCCGGCTGCATGGCCGTCGTATTGGCCGCGCTCGGGGTCGAGTATTTCTTCACGCCGCCGCTTTTTAATCTGCGGGTCTACCCGCATGAATTGCCCGATTTCCTTGCCTTTATCGCTTGCGCCAGCGTCAGCCTGACCATCAGCACCCGGCTTGGACGCGCCGAACGGGCGCTGCAGAAGGCGCACCAAGGCCTCGAAGCGGCGGTCGCGGAGCGGACAGCCGCGTTGCGGGAGACCAACGCGGCGTTGACGGTCGAGATCGCCGAGCGGGAGCGGGCCGACCGGGAACGCGCCGAAAGCGAGACGGCGCTCGCCGAGACGCAAGCCCAGCTCGCCCGGGTGCTGCGCATCGCCACGGTCGCTGAATGCGCGGCGGTTGCGCACGAAGTCAATCAGCCGCTGACCGCCATTGTAGCCAATGCCGGCGCCTGCCTGCGCTCCCTCGAGCACGATCCGCCCGCGCTCGACCTGGTGCGCGACGCCGTCGCCGGTATCGTCAGCGACAGCAGGCGCGCCAGCGCGGTGATTGCGCGGATCGGCGCGTTGCTGCGCAACCGCAAGCCCACGATCGCGGCGGTCGATGTCAATGCCCTGATCCGCGAGGTGCTCGCATTGATCCGCAGCGTCGTCGAGAAAGACGGCGTCGTCATCCGCACATCTTTGTGCCGCTCGCTGCCGCCGGCGGCCGGGGATCCGGTCTACCTGCAACAGGTATTGCTGAACCTCGTGACCAATGCGGTGGATGCGATGCGCGGCATCACCGGCCGAGAGCGGGTCTTGACCGTGCGGTCGCGCTCCGATCCCGCAGGTGTCATGGTCGAGGTCAAGGATACCGGCGTGGGACTTGCCACCGCCGATCTCGATCGCCTATTCGAGAGCTTCTATACGACCAAGTCGGAAGGGTTCGGTATGGGGCTGTCGATCAGCCATTCGATCATCGCCGCACATGGTGGGCGCCTGTGGGCGGTGCCGCGCCGACGCCACGGCGCCGTTTTCCGCTTCACCATGCCGGTGGCGGCCGAAGCGAATCCGTGATGGACGCACCGCCCATCGTTTTCGTGATCGACGACGATTCGTCGATCCGCACCGCGCTCAGCAATCTCCTACGCTCGGTCGGTCTGCAGGCCGAAGTTTACGCCTCGCCGCAAGACTTCCTGCACAGCGCAGCGCCGGAGGGACCAGCCTGCATCGTTCTCGACGTTCGCTTCCCCGGCCGCAGCGGCCTCGATCTGCAGCAGGAACTGGCTGCCGCCAACCGACCGCTGCCGATCATCTTCATGCCCGGGCACGGCGACATCCCGATGACAGTGCGGGCGATGAAGGCGGGCGCCGTCGAATTCCTGACCAAGCCGTTCCGCGACCAGGACCTGCTCGATGCCGTCGCGGTGGCGCTCGAAAGGGACCGAGCCCGGCGCGCCGGCGAAGAGCGGATCGACGAATTGCGGAGCCGGCTGCTGACCCTGACGCCGCGCGAACGCGAGGTGCTTCACCTAGTTATTGCCGGCCGGCTCAACAAACAGATCGCCGGCGAACTCGGGGTCAGCGAGATGACGGTCAAAATCCATCGCCGTCACATGATGCGCAAGATGCAGGCCTCACGCATCGTCGAGCTCGTGCGCATGGCCGACCAGCTTGGGCTATCGAGCCAGGCGGCCCCGAGCTGACCAACGCCAGGGGTTGGTCTATTATCCTTTGGGGATATACCCGACGTTACAACTATCGACCGCGCGAACGCGCCGAGCCATAACTGAAGGCTTGTAAATTGAATACGTCGAAAAAGTTGGCTACCCAGAGAGATCTGCTTAGCGAACTGGAATTGTTTTTTGCGCCCGCGCCTCGCAGCATGCGCGAAACCTTCCAATTGTTTGCGCTATACGAAACCGAGAAAGGCATCTCGGGACTGCTCGATCGCATCGATTCTGCCGGCGTCGGACCTGATCAGATTTGTCGGGCTGTATTTGGACGAAGTCCGAAAACGCCGGAAGAAGGTGTTCCATCGGAAGCATATGGCTCCCGAGAGCGGCTGGAAGCTGCTCTGCTGTCATCCGAATTCCAGACCCAAATCGTGGCAAATCTACTGGTCGCCTACCCGGAGCAACAACGGGAAGTGTTTATTCACATTCCCAAATGTGCCGGCACTGACCTTATTCTCAATGTCGGGCAGCGGCGGGAGATGCTGCCTTTGCCGGTCATGCTTGGTGACGAGCGCTGGATTTCCAAGGCCGAGTTGTTCGACACGCTGCATGGCTTGGTACAACTGATCCCGTACCACGACAGGTTCTTTGTGTACGGGCATAACCCGTTGGAAGAATACGTCCGGACAGCGGGCGCCCGAGGAACCGACAAGATCTTTACGGTATTGCGTGATCCGGTTGATCTTCTGATTTCGCAAGCGAATTACGCGATCACACGACTGCGCCAAGATCCGGGGGGCTCGCAGCCTGACGCTCGAGAAGTCCTATCGGTACTCGGCATCGAACGGTTACCCGAACCAATCGCATTGGCCGATTTGAAAGCGATGGCGCTGCGGCTGTTGCTCGAACCGCGGATCGTCCAGCCCAATCCTTTATGCTTCTATCTCGGTGGGCCCGAGAAGTCTGCCCGCTATGAACAGGCCATGGCGAACATCGTGGCCTATGATGTCGAGGTAACGACGACGCGGCATTATCCCTCCTGGCTCCGGCGCCGCTGGCGCATCGTGCCAAATTCGCGCCACAACCAAAGCGATCATTGGATCGACGCGAGCGATCTCGGTCCCCAGCTCCGCGGGGCATTGCAGGATTTCATCGCCGAAGACAGAGAGCTGTTCGATGTCGTCTCCGCGATGCTGGAACGTGGGGCGGCTGCATCGCTAGCTGGTAGCCAGATCGCCCGAATTCTCAGCGGGCGCAGCTTCGCGGCAAGCGCAGAGCATTTCAGACCGGAACAGGCGACGCTTCCGGCCGAGGCGACGGAATCGCACCAGCTCCCCGAACCGACTGTCGTACAAGGTCGTGATGCGATTTTGGCTTTGCTTCAAGACCAGCGCCACAGCGACCCGGCCCTGGCGGTCGATTTTGGATTGCAAGACGGCGGCCGCGGCTATTTGCGCGACGGATGGGCTACTCCTGAACCGCACTTCACCTGGACCGCGGCGGCCGTATGCAGCCTTGAGCTGCCGAAGCCTACCGCCCTCGGCGATTACCGGCTTCGGTTGATCTGCGGCCCCTTCATCGCGAAAGAGCGGCTGCCGAACCAGCGGATCACCCTGGCTGCCAACGGGATCGTTCTCGGGACCGCTACGGCAAAGGAACGATCGGTCATCGAATGGGAGCTGCCGCGCATCGTTCTCGGCGGCCAGAACACCACAACTTTTACGTTTTGGCTGCCGGACGCGGCAAGACCGCGGGAGCTATCAGCCGGCGATGACGAACGATTGCTCGGCTTTGCGGTCGAACGCATCGAGTTGCTGCTGGTGCGCGAAGAACGCTCGCAAAGGCTTATGCCGCACATTTATCAAAGTAAGGACGCGATCGCGAAGCACCTCCACGGCACCTCGCATTTGGAGCCGGTATTGCGTCTCGGCTTCGGCAGCGGTCAAGACTCCGAGCTATTGCTTCGCGATGGCTGGGGAATTCCGGAAAAGCAGTTTACCTGGACATCGGCTCGTCGCGCCAATTGTGAGACCGCAATCCCCGTCCCGGTTGACGATTACCGTTTGCGTATCAC
>Ga0102924_1005939_pt1 | contig 11592 bp, 4 predicted proteins | sample PaiPotPPM11metaG_FD_80116 | JGI IMG/M metagenome (GOLD analysis project Ga0102924, IMG submission 80116) | Iron sulfur acid spring bacterial and archeal communities from Banff, Canada, to study Microbial Dark Matter (Phase II) - Paint Pots PPM... ...
ATTCGCAGCGCCTCTCCGTTCGATTTCGAGTTCCGCCTTCGCTGCGCCGACGGCCTGTTCCGCTGGCAATTCGCCCGCGCCATCCCCGAGCGCAACGGCGGCCCCGATCCCACCCGCTGGCTCGGGACGTTCACCGACCTCGACGAGCAGAGGAGGGCTCACGACGAGCTGCTCGCCGCCATTCGGATGCGCGACGACTTCCTGTCCGTCGCTTCGCACGAGCTGCGCACCCCCCTCACGGCGATGCAGCTGCGCCTCGAGACCCTCGCCCGCGCAGCGCGCGACGGCGGCACGGGCCTCGAGCGCTTCCAGCACGGCCTCGACCTCGCCGCGCGGCAGGGCGAGCGCCTCGCGGAGCTCGTCGGACGTCTGCTCGACGTCTCCCGCCTCGCGACGGGCCGGCCCGAGTTGCGTCTCGAGTCGTTCGACCTCGTCGAGGTGGCGCACGAAGTGGTCACCCGCCTGGCCGAGAGCGCGGAGCGCGCCGGCGGCGCGATCCAGCTCGAAGCGCCGGAGCGCCTGACCGGGCGCTGGGATCGGCCGCGCATCGAGCAGGTCATGACGAACCTGCTCTCGAACGCCGTCAAGTACGGTGAGGGCAAGCCCGTGCGCATCGCCGTCGAGTCCGAGAACGACCACGTACGCCTCTCGGTCACCGACCACGGCATCGGCATCTCACCGGAGGCCGTAGACCGCATCTTCGGGCGCTTCGAGCGCGCCGCGCCGATGCGCCACTACGGCGGCCTGGGCCTTGGGCTGTACGTCGTCGCGCAGATCGTCGAGGCGCACGGCGGGACCGTCCGGGTGGACTCGCGCGTCGGAGGGGGCTCCACGTTCGTCGTCGAGCTCCCGCGCGATGCCTCGGTCACCCGGTGTTCCGAAGCCCCGCTGCAACCCCATTGATCGTGAGAAGGAGCGCCCCCTCGAGCGACGCCGGGATCGGCTCGCCGCGACGGCGAAGCTCGCGCTTGCGCCGCAGAAGCTCCACCTGCACGAAGCTCAGGGGATCCACGTACGGGTTGCGCAGCTCGATCGACCGCGCGAGCGCCGGCTCGTTCGCGAGGAGCGTCGCGTGGTCGGCGATGATGCACACCGCGCGCACGGCGCGGCCGTGGTCGAGCGCGATCGTGCGGAACATCTCGCGCGCCAGCGCCCGGTCCTCGACGAGCGACGAGTACTCCGCGGCGACCGCCACGTCCGTCGTGGCCAGCGCGACGCTGACCGCCTCGAGGGTCGTCGCGAAGAACGGCCACCTCTCGCGCATCCTGCGCACGAAGTCGACGCCGCGCTCGCGCAGCAGCGTCCGCAGCGCCCGCCCCGCGCCGAACCAGCCCGGAACCCCCTGACGCGACTGGTTCCAGGCGAACACCCACGGGATCGCGCGAAGGTCCTCGATCGTCTTCATCCCCGTTCGCCGCGCGGGGCGCGAGCCGATCGGCAACGCGCCGATCTCCTCGATCGGCGTCGACTGCGCGAAGTACTCCGGGAAGGCAGGGTTGCGCACGAGCGCCCGGTACGCCTGCAGGCTGACGTCGGCCGCGCGCGCGAAGGCCTCCTCGTACTCCGCGAGCTCGTCGTCGGGCGGGTACTCGGCGATGAGCGACGCCCGAAGGACGCCGCTCGCGGTGAGCTCCAGGTTGCGCACCGCGATCTCCGGCATCAGGTACTTCCACCCGAGCACCTCACCCTGCTCGGTGAGCTTGAAGCGGCCCTGGATCGACCCCGGCGGCAAGCTCTCGATCGCGCGCTGCGACGGCCCTCCCCCGCGCCCGATCGAGCCGCCGCGCCCGTGGAAGATCTTGAGCGCCACGCCGTGCCGGCGCCCCACCTCGGAGCACGCGCGCTGCGCCCGGTAGAGCGCGAACGACGACGACAGGATGCCGGCGTCCTTGTTCGAGTCGGAGTAGCCGACCATGACCTCCTGCCGACGCCCGCGCAGCGCCAGGTACTGGGAATAGTGGGCGTCGGAGAAGGCGAGATCGAGCTCGCGCGACCCGCGGTCCAGGTCGTCGAGCGTCTCGAAGAGGGGCACGATCGAGAGGTCGGCGACGCCCTCCTCGGGGCGGTACAGGCCGGCGCTGCGCGCGATGAGCAGAGTCGCGAGCATGTCCTGGTGCCCGTGCGTCATGCTCAGAATGAACGCCTCGGCCGCGGCGGGCGTCGTCCGGCGGCGCATCTCGGCCAGGGCCTGCATGGCGCGCATCCCCGGCGTGTTCGGCGCAGGAAGGACGCGCTTGTCGCCGAGAGCGGCGTGGATCGCGCGCATCGGCGGCGCCTCGCCGGCCGGAGAACCCAGCGCCGCCGCGGCGGCTTCGCGCATCCACGCGGCGGGACAGCGGACGTCGAGCTTCGCCAGGTGAAAGCCGAAGACCTCGACCTGCCTGCGCAGGGCGCGCACGTGCGACAGCCCCGCGTGCTGTCCCGCGTTGGTCACCAGCGACCGCTCGATGAGCGCGAGATCGTTCAGGAGCTCGCCCGGATCGCGGTAGCCGAAGTCCCGCTCGGGAGAGCCCCCGCTCGAGCGCGCGCGTACGAAGGCAGCGTGCGTCGCGTGCAGGCGCGCCTCGATCCACCGGAGCTTGCGCCGGTACGGCTCGTTGCGGGTGCGCTCCTCCAGCTCGGCGGCGCGGTGCGGGTGGGACGCCGCGTCGCGCGCGAGCGAGTCGAGTAGCTCCTCGCTCACGCCGACGCGCCGCGTACTCTGCGAGAGTAGCGCCCCGAGCCGCGTCGCCTCGCCGGCGTGCAGCGCGACCGCGCGCGCGGCGTGCGCGAGCGAGGTGTCCACCGCGACCTCCGGCGTCACGTTGGGGTTCCCGTCCATGTCCGCGCCGACCCACGATCCGAAACGCAGCACCGACGGGACAGCGACGTGCGAGCCGTATGCGAGGGCGAGCGCCTCCTCGATCTGCGCGTAGACGCGGGGGACGAGCGGATAGAGGATCTCCTCCAGGTAGAAGAGGGCGTTCTTCACCTCGTCACCGATACGCGGCCGCTCGTGGCGGATCTCGTCGGTCTGCCAGAGAAGCGCGATCTCCTCCCGCAGGTTGCGGCGGTGGACGCGCGACTCGGAGGGCGTCGGCTGCTCGCGGTCGAGGTGATCGAGCAGCTCGGCGATGCGGCGGTGCTTGTCCAGCACCGTGCGGCGCTGCGCCTCGGTCGGATGCGCGGTCAGGACGAGCTCGATGCTGGCGCCGGCGAGGAGGTCCTCCACCTGTCCACGTCCCGCGTGGTGCGCGAGCACCGGCGCAAGCGCCGCGAGGGACCCCTTCTGGAGGTGACCTGCCCGCTCGTGGTCCCTGCTGCGGCGCACCCGGTGGTGCTGTTCGGCGAGGTTGACCACCTGGAAGTAGTGCGCGAACGCCCGGGCGACGCGCTCGGCGTCGGTCGTGCTGAGGGCGGCGATCGCGTCGCGAAGGGCCGCGGTATCGAGCACGCGGGCGCGGCCGGTCGCGCTCCGTCTCTTCTTTGCGAGCGCGCGGATGCGCTCCTCCAGGTCGAAGAAGTCCCGCCCCTCCTGCTCGACGAGCGTGTCGCCGAGCAGGTGGCCGAGCATCGAGACGTCGCGGCGAAGCAGATCGGACGGGTCGGGGGGCATGGGCAGGGAGAGGTAGGTCAAACAACTAGCCCAAAGAACGACCAGCAGGGAATGGGAATGGGCGACCGAACGGAGCCCCGGCGAGCGCCGGAGGGTCGAGGACGAGCACGTAGTTCGAGTGCGGGGACGAACGCGAGGAGGAGGCCTCGGACTCGTGCTCGAACTAGTGACCCTGCTCGATACGACGTGCTCGTCCTCCTCCTCGTGCCACCTGGTCGTGCCCGTGCGCGTACTCGAACCACGTGCCTCGTCCTCGCGGACCCTAGCGACGTGCATACATCGGGCGTGTATACATCAGGTTTCCTTACTGATTCGGGCGTCCCCTCCGCCCGCGCGCCGATGTTCTCCTCCCGCTCGACCTTCGATCTATCGCCGAACCCGCTGGCCGTGGCCCTCGCCCGCGCTCGCGCGGGCGCGCCGGCGCGCCCCGTTCTCGACCTCACCGAGTCGAATCCGACTCGAACCCACCTCCCCTACCCTGAGCAACCCATCCTTTCCGCGCTCGCGCAACCGGCGGCCCTCCGGTACGAGCCTGCGCCCTTCGGGCTGACCGCCGCGCGCGAGGCCGTCGCCCGCGACCTCGGCGCGGGCGGACCGCCGGTCGACGCCGCGCGCATCGTCCTGACCGCGAGCACGAGCGAGGCGTACGCCTTCCTCTTCAAGCTCCTCTGCGAGCCGGGCGACGAGGTGCTCGTCCCCCGGCCGAGTTACCCGCTCTTCGAGCACCTGGCCAAGCTCGAGGCGGTGCGCCTCGTGCCGTACCGACTGGCCTACGACGGTAGCTGGCACGTCGACGTCGGCTCCGCGCGTGCCGCTGCGTCGCCGCGGACGCGCGCGATCATCGCCGTCAGCCCGAACAACCCGACGGGCTCTTACCTCAAGGCCGGAGAGCTCGCGGCGCTCGCGTCCCTTGGGCTCCCCATCGTGAGCGACGAGGTGTTCGCGCGGTACCCGCTACGGGAGGACCGCGACCGCGTGCGCACGGTCCTCGAGGCCGACGGGGCGCAGCTCGTCTTCGCGCTCGGCGGCCTCTCCAAGCAAGCCGCGCTGCCGCAGATGAAGCTCGCATGGATCGCCGTCGGCGGCGAGAAGGCGCAGGCGGAGGCCGCGCTCGAGCGCCTCGAGGTGATCGCCGACGCGTTCCTCTCGGTGGGCACTCCCGTGCAGCACGCGGCGCCGGCGCTCCTCGCGTCGGCGGGCGCGGTGCAATCGGCGATCCGCGCGCGCGCGGCGACGAACCTCGCGCACGCGAGGGCAGCCGTCGCGAGCTCGCCGGTGTCGGTCCTCGACGCGGAGGGCGGCTGGTACGCCACGCTGCGCCTGCCGAGGACGCGCTCCGAGCAGGAGTGGGCGCTCCGCTTCCTCGAGGAGGACGGCGTGTACGTGCACCCGGGGCACTTCTTCGATTTCGAAGAAGAGGCGTATGCGATCGTGAGCCTGTTGACGCCGGAGAAGACGCTCCAAGAAGGCATCCGACGGATCGTCGCGCGGGTCGCGCTGGAATAGTCTCGCGCTCCAGGGCGGCGCGGAGCGCTGTTTGTCTTCGTCGCCAAGAACGGCGATCGCCTGAACGCGCTGCGGTGGGATCGTACTGGGTACTGCGGCCCTCAGGAGTCTGCTGCGCGCGTCCCACGGCGCGGTGGACCTCGTCGATCGCGGCGACGGACGCGGTTGTCGCGCCGTCGTTCGATTGCCCGTCCTCTGACCTCCGGCGGCTACTCGGTACGCCAGGCGTACTTCGTCTGCGCCGTCACGGACTGCGCGGTGCTCGAACGCACGACCGCCCGCGCCTCGAGGACGCCGATGCCCTCGCCGTGGGCGACGAGCGGAACGGCGACGGTCTTGCGATCGCCGGCAGCCAGCCGGCCGATCGTCAGGACGACGCTGCGCCCCTGGACGGTCGTGTCGTCGTCAGCCGTTCCGGCGAAGTCGGCGCCCTCGGGCAGCGCGAACACCACCTGCGTGCCGTTGAGCGAGTAGACGCTCCGGTTCTCGACGACGACGTCGAACGTCGCCTTGCCTCCAGCGTTGACGACGTCGGGCCCGCTGACGCGGGCGCGCAGACCGCCGTGGAGGTCCGGCCGCGACACGTGGACCTTGTCGAGCAGCGCCGGCGTCCCGGTCGCGGGCGGGCTCACCACCTGGCCGGTCGCGGGATCGATCAACGTGTCCGGGATGGCGTCGTTCAGCGGGCGGCCGTTCAGGTCCGTCCCGAACGGGGCCGGATTGGACGGCGTCGCGGTCGACGTCGCGAGGAGGGGCTCGGTGATCTGGAAGAGCGTGAGCTCGTCGTCGCGGACGACGATCTGCGCGAACGAGAAGACCTTCGCCTTGAAGCGGGCGGTGATCTTCGGCCCGCTGCCGGCGCCGGCGAAGAGCGGCGCCATCTCGGCCGTCGTGAGGTGCGTGTCGAGCCAGGAGGCGGGGCCCTGCGGGACGGTCAGCGTCGGCGTCACGGCGGCGGTGCCCGTCGCCGAGTCGTCCTGATCCACGCCGAGACCGGAGCCGCGCGCCGGGCCTTCGTCGCCGTCGAAGTCGCGATTTCCGCCCGCCCCCTCGACGAAGTAGAGGACGCCGTCGGGCACCGAGTGCTTCGCGCCGTCGAATGTCGTGTCGATCGCCACGGCCGGTTCGCCCGCAGGACTCGCCGGAGCCGACGTCTTGTCCGTCGAGCGCAGCGGGTACGTCCGCTGGTAATTGTGCTCGTGCCCGTTGAACACGAAGTTCACGCCGTGATCCTCGAAGAGCTTCGCGACCGCGCGCATCTGGCTGTTGCGGAGCGTCGCGTATCCCGACGAGAAGGCCGGCTGGTGGAAGACGACGACCTTCCAGGTCTGCGTGGTGGAGTCGAGATCGTCGATGAGCCACTTGCGGAGGATCGACGGGTAGCTCGGGAACGCGTCGGGGGCCGAGGCGTAGAGCGCGGCGCCGTCGAGCAGCCCGTTGAAGAGGTGCGGATTCGCGTCGAGGAAGACGAAGTGCGTATTGCCGCTGTCGAAAGAGTAATTGCTCATATGGTCGATCTGCCGCTGGGTCCCCACGATCGTGGAGGCGCGGAACGCTTCGATCGCCGCCGGCGACGTGTAGCTCGTCCCCTTGTACGAGAAGAGGAAGCCGTTGGCGGTGACCGCGTCCGCGTTCCACGTAAACTGCGGGTCGACGCCGGACGGCCCGTTCAGTGGGAAGTAGTAGTTGTTGTAGTAGGCGAGCGCGTTGCCGCCGCCCTGATTGCCGCTGAAGCGAGGCGCTGTGTCGGTCGCCAGCAAGTTCGCGTTGACGCCGGTGCTGCCGACGTCGTGGTTGCCGACGACGATGTAAAAGGGCGTTTTGCGAATGAACGGCGCGCCCGTCTCGTTGGAGTCGACGTCGCTGTTCCACACGGGGAACCAGAAGTCGCGATAGCTGTCCTCGGCGCCAAACGTGTACACGTTGTCGCCGGTGTTGAGGGCGAGGTCGGCGGCCGGCAGGCGCTCCTCGTGGGGGAAGCGCAGGTTCTGCACGTTGTTCATCAGGTGAACGATCCGCGCCTCGTAGTCTGCGAGGCGCGGCGGCGCGCCGGCAGGCGTCGGCACGACGGGGAACTGGCCCTCGTCGCCCTGCACGAGGAACGAGAAGTGGCCGGAGCGATTGCGCGTTCGGAACGACGCCCGGAAGCCGTCCGCGGCCAGCCCCGGCCCGCGAACGACGTAGTCGTACTCCGTATCGTAGGCGAGACCGTCGAGGACCGCGTGGTAGTTCACGCGCAGACCGGTCGCCGTGGGCGGGACCGGGAGCGAGGGATCGGCGGCGAGGTAATTGTCGACGACGCGTCCGACGGGCGCGACGCTGCCGCCGTCGCCGCGGCGGGACTCGAATTCCACCGAGTACGCCGCCGACGGCGCGCTCTCGCTGGTCTGCCACGCGATCACCACCTGATCGTGGTCCCCGAACGACCCGACGCTGCCGGGCTGGATGTACGGCTTGTACGTGACGGGACCGACGTCCGCCCGGGCGGAGACACTAACCACCGTCGTCATGCCGGCGCTCGCGAGGATCGCGAGCAGCGGGAGCTTCGAGTTGTATTTGCGCATTCGGGTCCTCTCTTCCGGACCGCGATCTACGCGTGCCGCGTTACGGCGAGGTGAGTCGTTGGTGCCCCTTTCCTCCCGGAGAGCGTGCAACCCGGCGGCGCCAGTCGAAGTTGACCGGACCTTCGCCGGGCCGCGACCGCGCCGCGACTTTCCGGCGCTCGGAACCCCGCGGTCGTCGCGCTGGGCGCCTCGATGCTCGCCTCCTCTCGAACCGCGTCACAATTCGAGCCAATCCCGCAGTTTTCTCGCACCTAATTGACCGGCGTCGATGGTTTGGGCCTTGCGCATAGCGGGCAATGGGGTGAAGTAAACGTGCCCGCAGCGCAGCCGGCGCAGAAACCACCGAGCCTTGTCAGCGCAGGTTGTGTAGGAGGGCAACGAGTTTTGCATCCGACTCTGTCGGTCGGGCGGAAGGAGTCCTTGCACCATGGACGGCAGGTCGATCGCAAGCGTCGTCTCGCTCGCACCGTTGCTCTTGCTCTCCAGCGGCACAGCCTCCGCCCAGAGCCGTAGTCTTTTCGACGAGCAGGCCGATCGGGACGCGATCGCGAAGATCGTTCAACGTCCGTATCGAAGCATGTGCGAATCGCCGATCGGCCCGCTGGCCGTACGGTGCCTCGCCAAGATCGTGACGGACGAGGCAGGCTCCCCGCTCAGGGTCCCTTTCGCTCGCGGCATGGGACTCGGGGTGCCCGATCTGCAGTCTGCGTACAAGCTGCCGACCACCGGCGGCAACGGCGCGACCGTCGCCGTCATCGACGCCTATCACTACACGAACGCCGAGCAGGACTTGGCCACCTACCGCACGATGTACGGCTTGCCGCCCTGCACATCGGCGAGCGGGTGCTTCAAGCAGGTGGACTCGTCCGGGCAAACGCCCAGCTTCAGTGAGGACCCCCAGGGATGCGGCATGGGCTGGACGGGAGAGGCGGCGCTCGACCTCCAGATGGTCAGCGCCGGGTGCCCGGATTGCAAAATTCTGATGGTCGAAGTGGACCCCCAGGGCGGCGACTTCGCCAGCGCCGTGAACGAGGCCGTCACCCTCGGCGCCGTGGCGGTGAGCAACAGTTACGGCGGGAAGGACTCGCAGGACGACCCCTCGTATAAGCACAGTGGCGTCCTCATCACGGCGTCCTCCGGTGACAAAGGGTACGCCGCGGGTCCTTCTTCTCCGGCGACGTACTCGGGCGTCGTGGCGGTCGGCGGCACGTCGCTCACGCAGTCGTCGTCGTCTCGCGGGTGGGCGGAGGCGGCGTGGAGCGGCGCGGGCAGCGGCTGCAGCCGCACAGTCGCCAAGCCGAGCTGGCAGACCGACACTGCCTGCTCGATGCGCGCCGAGGCCGACGTGTCGTCCGACGCCGACCCGCGCACCGGCGTCGCGGTGTACTGCTCGGACACGTCCGGGTCAGCCGGCTGGGCGCTGGTCGGCGGAACGAGCGCGGCGGCGCCGCTCGTCGCGGCCGCGTTCACCGTGATGCACGTGAGCACGGATCCCTCCTTCGTATGGCAGAACACGATGGACTTCTTCGACGTCACCAGCGGCAGTAACGGCAGCTGCTCGCCGTCTGCGCTCTGCACCGCCGGAACCGGCTGGGACGGACCCACGGGCTGGGGAAGCCCCAACGGCGCTCTTCTCGCGATGGCGAGCGGCGGCAGCGGCTCGGGGAGCGCGTCGTCGAGCGGATCGGACAGCGGCGGGTCGGACAGCGGAGCGACCAGCGGCTCGTCGAGCGGATCGGACAGCGGAGCGACCAGCGGCTCGTCGAGCGGGTCGAGCAGCGGGTCGTCGAGCGGAAGCACGTCGGGCAGCAGTGGGGGCGGCAGCACCTCGGGGAGTGGAACGAGCAGCGGCGCCTCCCCCGGGAGCGGGAGCACGAGCAGCGGCGGCAGCAGCGGGTCCAGCAGCACGGGCAGCGGCAGCTCGGGGGCGACCAGCAGCACGAGCAGCAGCAGCACCGGGAGCAGCAGCGGGAGCTCGGGTCCTTCGCCAGAAGCCGGGACCGAGGGGGATGCCTCCAGCGGCGACAACCTCGACTGGGGCCAGCAAGCGCCATCGGGTTGCGGATGCGCCGTGATCGATACGGATAGCGGACTCGGTCCGCTCGCGATTGGGCTCGGCCTTGTCCTCGGCTGGGGCGCGCGCCGCCGCAGGCGGTAGTAACCCGAGTCAGAAGTTCCCCTTAATTTACTCGGGACACTACCTCCGCCCTTCGCCGGAGGGACGGTTACCCTGGGAATACCGCCCCTCTGCGCTTCGCGCCGAAACCTCCCCGGTATCGCTTACGGCGATCCGGCGATTCTTGGGGGAGGCTCGCCGCAAGCGAAGCGAGCGGCTGGAGGGCATTCGCGGCATCGCGCTGCGCCGGTCATGGGTGGGGAGCTCGAGGGGAGCGCCCGCACTCCCCTCGAACGAGAGCTCGAGGGGAGCGCCCGCGCTCCCCTCGAACGAGACCGTGTGTCGAGCCGCGAATGTACTTTTGCAATGAGCCGAGAGCGCATTCGGGGCGCTCTCTCGATTGGGTTCATAATTCGAGCCAATCCCGCTGTTTTCTCGCACCTAAATGATCTGCGTCGATGGTTTGTCCCTTGCGCACTGCGGGCCATCGGGTGAACTAAACCTGCCCGCAGCATAGCCGGCGCAGAAACCACCGAGCCGTACCCCGCGCAGGTTGTGTAGGAGGGCCACAAGTTTTCATCCGACTCTGTGAAGTCGGACGGAAGGGAGTCGTGCACCATGAGCCGCAGGTCGATCGTCAGCGTGGTCTCGCTCGCGCCGTTGCTCTTGCTCTCGAGCGGCACCGCATCCGCTCAGAGCCGCAGCTTCTTCGACGAGCAGGCCGATCGGGAGGCGCTCGCGAGGATCGTTCAACGTCCGTATCGAAACATGTGCGACACGCCTGCTGGCAAGCAGGGCGTGCGCTGCTTCGGCAAGATCGTGACGGACGAAGCAGGCTCGCCGCTCAAGTTCCCCTTTGCCCGCGGCGGCATGGGGCTGAGCGCGTCGAATCTCCAGGCCGCGTACGGCCTGCCAACGACCGGCGGCAAGGGAGCAACCGTCGCCGTCATCGACGCCTACCACTACACGAACGCCGAGCAGGACCTGGCCACCTATCGCTCGATGTACGGGTTGCCGGCGTGCACGTCGGCCAGCGGCTGCTTCAAGCAGGTGGACTCGACCGGGCAGACCCCCAGCTTCTCGGAGGACCCGATGGGGTGCATGGGCTGGTCGGGAGAGGCCGCCCTCGACCTGCAGATGGTCAGCGCCGCGTGCCCGGACTGCAAGATCCTCATTGTCGAAGTCGACGGTTCCAGCGGCGACTTCAGCAGCGCGGTGAACGAGGCCGTCACCCTCGGCGCCGTCGCCATCAGCAATAGCTACGGTGGTTCGGACACCGCCGACGACCCGGCGTACAATCACAGTGGCGTCCTCATCACGGCGTCCACCGGGGACAACGGATACGGCGTCTCCTCTCCGGCGTCGTACACGGGCGTCGTGGCCGTCGGCGGCACGTCGCTCACCCAGTCGTCATCGTCGCGCGGGTGGGCGGAGGCCGCGTGGAGCGGCGCCGGCAGCGGCTGCAGCCGCAGGGTCGCCAAACCGAGCTGGCAGACGGACACCGCCTGCTCGATGCGCGTCGTCGCCGACGTGTCGGCGAACGCGGACCCGCAAACCGGCGACGCCGTGTACTGCTCGGACTCGAGCGGACAAGGCGGCTGGCAGGTGGTCGGCGGGACGAGCGCGTCGTCTCCGCTCGTCGCTGCCGCGTTCACCTTACTGCACGTGAGCACGGCTCCCTCCTGGATCTGGCAGAACACGATGGACTTCAACGACGTCACGAGCGGCAGCAACGGGAACTGCTCGCCGTCGGCGCTCTGCACCGCCGGAACCGGCTGGGACGGACCCACGGGCTGGGGAAGCCCCAACGG
>Ga0102924_1005940_pt1 | contig 11591 bp, 10 predicted proteins | sample PaiPotPPM11metaG_FD_80116 | JGI IMG/M metagenome (GOLD analysis project Ga0102924, IMG submission 80116) | Iron sulfur acid spring bacterial and archeal communities from Banff, Canada, to study Microbial Dark Matter (Phase II) - Paint Pots PPM... ...
ACATGTTGAGCGAAGCCGAGAGCATCTATCGCCGTTGCCTCTTAGAATCACAGAAAACGCGGGACGCGCTGGAGGCGCTGTTAACTCAATTCAACGAAGAGACGGGCGAATCCGACGCGGAGGCATTGGCTACCTATGCAACCAATACTGACATTACTCCTGTCGCGTCTGAGAACGGCATGAATGGCGCGTCCAATCACGCGGAGACGCTTTCCGAGGAGGAAGAAGCTACATTGCGCAAGCTGCGCCGCCGCGTGGATACCCTGCGCTCTCGCCTGCGCGCGTTGGGCGGCTGTGATCCCGACGCGCCGCAGCAATACGAGGAGACGAAGACGCGCTACGAATTTCTCACCACGCAGATCACGGATATGGAACAGGCCATCCTGCACCTGCAAGCGATCATCGATCAGCTTGATGTCACGATGGCCCGTCAATTTGAGGAGACGTTCCGCGCCGTCAATGTGCGCTTCCGCCAGCATTTCACCACGCTCTTCAATGGCGGTGAGGCGCGCCTGGAGTTGGTGGCGGCCAAAGAGAGCGCGGAGGACGAAACAACGCCATCCAGCAGGCCCGCGGGGGTGGAGATCATCGTGCAGCCGCCGGGGAAGAAAGCTCAGGAACTCTCGCTGCTCTCCGGCGGCGAGCGCGCCCTGGTTTCAGCGGCGCTGCTGTTTTCTTTGCTGGACATCAACCCGCCGCCGTTCTGCCTGCTCGACGAGGTCGATGCCGCTCTCGATGAAGCTAACGTCGTGCGCTTCTGCGATATCTTGAAACAGCTTGCGCGCAACACACAATTTATCGTCATCACGCATAACCGCGTCACCATGACGGAGGCGCAGGTCATCTACGGCGTCTCGATGGGCGGAGACAGCGTCTCGCGCCTGCTCTCGCTCAAACTCGAAGAGGTGATGGTGTAGGGGCCAGATTTATCGCGCCCAGCACAGGCGCAATCAATTGCGCCGCTACCAGATATAAAGAGAGTGTAATTGTAATAATGAAAGGAATAGACCTATGCCAGATCGACCAAGATTCGCCATGAACGTATCTGATATACATAGGAAAACCGACAAGTGTTTTTGCAATAGGATGAAAGCGTTTGGCAACTTATCACCGTGATTGGAAGGTACTCCTGATCGGCGGTTCATCAGGGGTTGGTAAAACTATAACCGCGCGAGAAATAGGGCTGCGACATGGTATATCCTGGCTCCAGGTGGACGATCTGCGGCTGGCGTTTCAATGGAGTCATGTCATGCTGCCGGGGCATACAGATGCACTTTACCTGTTTCAGAATCCCGATGCATGGCAATTGTCTCCAGAAGAGTTCTGCAAGGGTTTGATCGCCGTTGGTGAGATCATGTCTCCTGCTATCGAGATCGTCATAGACAACCATGTTGCCACCGACGCGCCCATCGTGAACGAGGGCGATGGCATCCTGCCGTCGCTCTTCGCCCGGCCAATTGTACAAAAGCATGTGCAAAGTGGTCATGTGCGTGGTATCTTTCTATTTGAGCCGGATGAAAAGGTTTTGTACGCGAATATGCTCGCTCGCGGGCGCGGCGCGGAGGCGATGCCGGAAGCCGAATTGCGCACCGAGGCACGCGCGAAATGGCTGTACGGGCAATGGTTGGTCGAGCAGGCCAGCCGTTTCGGCATACCAGCGCCGGAGGCTCGTCCCTGGGCGACGCTGCTTGATCGGGTTTTGGCGATAGTGTGAGAGAAGATGAAGCCGCCGTTCACCGATGGCGGCTTCATCTTCTCTCACATGACTATCTCCCGCAATGCGCGCGCCAGCGTGTCGATCTCTTCTTCCGTGTTGTAGAAGCCTGTCGAGATGCGCACGGATTGCATTGACGGGATGCTGCGGATGTAGATGTTGTAGCCGTCGCACAGTCGCTGCACGATGTCTTCCGGGGCGCGGTCTTCCAGGCGGAACGAGAGCAGGCCGCTCGCGCCAGGAACCGGCGTCAGCAGCGTCAGGCCGGGGATGGTTTGTAGCGTGTTATAAGCGTAGGTATTGAGCGCGGCGATGCGTTGGTAGAGCCAGTCATAGCCGACGGTCTCCTCCAGCCAGTTGAGGACCGCGCCTTGCCCGGCCAGCGCCGCCGTCTGGCGACCGCCCAACTCGAAACGCTGCGCGTTGTCGTTCAAGGCCCACTCGGCATCGCCTTCGTGCTTTATTGAGAAATAGCCGACATAGGTGGGAGAGATATACTCCAGGCTCTCGCGGCGCACGTAGAGGCCGCCCGTGCCGTCGGGTCCGCAGAGCCATTTCTGCATGGGGATGGCGTAGAAATCGACGCCGAGCGCCTTCACATCGATGGGGATCGCTCCTGCCGATTGCGCGCCGTCCACAGCTACAGGCACGCCAGCTTCGCGCCCCATAGCGGCTACTTCGCTTATGTTGAACCGCGCGCCCGTCGTCCAGGCCACATGCGACAGCGCAATAAGGCGCGTGCGCGCCGTCATCAGATCGGCGATATGCTCGCGGACGGGCTGATCGGCCACCGGCCCGATATCCGCCACGCGGATCACGACGCCGTAGCGGTCGCGCAACTGGTAGAGCGGGCCAAGCGCGCTGATATGCTCGTGATTGGTCGTAATCACCTCGTCGCCTTCATGCCAGTTGAAACCGTGACTGATGATATTCATGCCTTCGCCGGTATTGTCGGTCAGGGCGATCTCGCTGACATCCGCGTTGAGTAACCGCGCGACGCTCGCGCGAGCGTTGCTGTAGGCCGCGCCCATCGCTTCCCAGGCATCAGCTCCCAGGCGTCCATACCTGTACTGCATGTTCAAATATTCTTGCATGGCCTGGATCGCGCAGGTCGGCAGCGGCCCAAACGTGCCGGTATTCAAGTATAGCCGCGCCGTCGCGGCAGGCATTTCCTGGCGAATCCGTCGAATGTGAGATTGATCGGTCAAGATAGAGGCTCCTTCTATGCTGAGAGACAGATGGTATGATAGTAGCATATCACATCCGAACGAGAGGGTAGTATCATGCGTATTCGCCATTATCGCCCGGTTGATGTACCGGAGTTGCTGGAGATAGAGGAGCGCGCCGCCGCTGCTGACGGGAGGCGCGTCTATGACCTTGCCGCGTGGTTCAGCGAGCATGAAGATGAGTCCATGTACAACGTTCTCGTTATCACTGATGACGATGATGATGTCGATCCCTGGGGGCAGTCTGGCACGCGGGTCGAGGTCGAAGGTGAGATTGCAGGCTATACGATTCTCCAGTTACGTGTGGATGAACGCGCCTATCACTTCTACTGTCGTGGAGCAGTGCGCCCGGATCTGCGCCGCCGCGGCGCTGGCCGCGGCTTACTGGTTTCCGCGCTCAACCGCGCTCGCTTCTGGGCCGCCGATTATGAAGCCGAGGCCGAGCAAGAGGGGCGCGCGCTCTATTTCGAGGCGTTGTTACCGGAGCGCGATCCAGGTTCGCCCGGTTTGGCAACCTTGTTGGAGTTAGGCGTGACGGATGAAGTGACGGATGAAGGGCTACGCCTGTACCGGCGTTCCCTCTAATCACACTTTGCGGTACTCGGTTTTGACCGTGTAGGTATTGTCGGGCAACTGCTCGACAACGTAGTCGCTGAAGAGAACGGGATCGACCAGGTGCAGGCAGAGGAAAACGCGCACCGCGAGGGCGCGTATCTCGACTTCAGCGTGCGCGTCGGCGCGCATCTCGATCACATGTCGCCAGGCGCGAGCATTGGCTGTGACGACGATGGGGGCTTCGGTCTCGTTCGGCAGCGCCGAGCGCGCGGTTTGCTGCACTTTCTTGCGCAAATCAGTGCGAGCATCGGCGCTGAGAATGCTGATGCCTTCGCGCTGTAATGCGAGCAAACGCTGTGTGAGAGCGGCGTATTCGGCGGCGGCTCGTTCAACGCGGCTCAGAAATTGGGCGTGAAGCTCCTCGTCCTGTTGGTACTCAGGCCGCTCGACAAAGCGCAGCATCTTGCCGGAGACATACCGCTGGCTAAGCTGGGAATAGCTGAATCCAGCTCTGTGGCGCACCAACTCGTGCGTCAGGCTGCGCGAGACGCCGTAGAGCAACAGGCTAAAGTTGGCATGTTCCAACACGGAGCCATGCCCGGACGATTTGAGATTATCGAAGTAGCGTTCCGCCTGTTCGTTAAATGTGCGCTTCGGGCCAAAACTCATGTAACAGACCTGCCCGGCAATTTTGCATAGTTGCGCTCCATCCGGGAGGGACGTCGGATCATCCACGTATTCTGGAAAGCCGAGGGGAGAATCGAAACCTTCCAGAAAACCGGATAACCCATCAACCCGTGCCTGCGGGCGTCCCAGCAAAACGACTCCAGGCTTGATCAGGTAGGGAACGCCACCGGGAGTATGTTGTACTGGGGAATGAAGCGCCGGAAAACCTGAGTTTTCCCGCCCATCTAGCTCGTGAAAGAGCGCCTTGCTGTCCAGGTCTTTCTCCTTGCTATTCGCTGCATCGGGGTTATACAGCGAGCGCGGCAGATTACGCGTTTCAGGCTGCTAATTCACTAGCTGACCGTGTTGATCTGGTGGGCCGCTTCCATCAGCGCATCCAGCGTCGAACGGCGGATGCGGTATGCCTGGCGTGCCCCTCGATGGGGAAGGGTGATGGCTTCCAGGATGCCGGTCTTGATCCAGCGTCGGACGGTCGTATCATCCACCCGCAATCTTTTAGCTACTTCACGTACTGTAAGCAAATCCGATTCTTCGTGTGCCACGGGGCCCTCTTTCTGGTCTTGTACTAAAGTGACGTTCAATGGTGTTTCTCTGCAAGCATAGCGGGGCTGCATAGAAACAATCTATTTGACTATAACGACGAATATCCTGTTTTTTGGTAACTTGTTCGTAGATTCTTTGTTGCATGTTCGCGAAAGTAGTATTGCGCTGCTTCCTGGTATTCGCCGGTGAAGCGTTTTTGGGATAGAACAGGTCGCCATTACAGGTAGTTCGCCGGTTAGCCGCCAATCATGGACATACTGCGGTTTGCCCGTTTGAAGCGTTTGTCGCCGATGTAATGCTTGAGTTCTTTGTGCCAGACGGCCTGACGGATTGTTGCCGCCAGGTCATCATCGGAAGCGTCGGAGCGAATGATCGCGCGGAGATCGGTCTCCTCGGTGGCGAAGAGGCAGGTACGGAGTTGTCCATCTGCCGTGATGCGGATGCGATCGCAGGACGCGCAGAACGGCTCGCTGACGGGATTGATGAAACCAACCTCGCCAATGCCGTCACTGAACGTGTAACGGCGCGCCGTTTCTGAAGGATCGCCGGTGGTAATGGGAACGAGCGGCCCATAGGCTGCTTCAATAAGAGCTTTGAGTTCACCGCCCGTCAAGATATCTTCTTTGCGCCAGATCTGGTCGGCATCCAGGGGCATGAATTCGATCCAGCGCACGACATAGGCTTTGCGCCGCGCCAGTTTGACGAAGTCCAGGACTTCCTCTTCGCTGAAATCGCGCATGGCGACGGCATTGACTTTAATGGGATGAATGGAGGGGTATTTTTCCAGTTCTTCCAGTCCCTCCAGGACGCGCTGGAATTGATCGCGGCGCGTCAATTGCGCGAACTTTTCGCGCAGGAGCGAATCCACGCTCACATTGATGCGCGTCAGCCCGGCCTCCGCCAGAGAACCAGCCTGCTGCTTCAACAACACGCCATTGGTGGTCAGGCTCAGGCTGTGCAATCCTTCGATCTGGCGCAACTGGCGCACCAGTTCCGGCACGTCGCGGCGCACGAGCGGCTCTCCGCCCGTCAGCCGGATTTGTTCAATGCCAATGTTCACGGCTACACGAGCGATGCGTGTGATCTCTTCATAGCTCAGTATCTCGTCTTTTTTCAGCCAGGGCAAACCCTCAGCTGGCATACAGTAGGTGCAGCGAAATTGACATTTATCGGTTATCGAGATACGCATACTCTTGATGCGCCGTCCATAGCTATCTACAAGTGATTCCATTGGTTTGCCTCTTTGTGCGGAAAGCGAAAAACTATTCTTCCTGTGCAACTAACTATAGCACATATGCGCCACATTTGCCATGTCTTTTCTGTAGCCTTTTTGGTTGTAATGCTTGTCTATCCCGCACACTATTGCTATAATGTCTGGCAAAGAAATCACTTACAATTGCCACAATCATTCTTTGAGAAGTGAAATGTTGGCATCCTGGATCAGGATATAGGAAAACAACCATGTTAAGCATCGGCGTTGATGAGCAACGAGGAATCTGGAAAACTTGCTTGTTGGAAGATAGTCGAGTATTGGAACTGTCTTCTTTTGTGAATACAACCTCAGTCCTGACCTACCTGGAACAGACATGCGCGACATATCCCGAGCCGATCATGATGATATCCTTAGACAGGGGCCGCTGGAATGCCGAATCACTTGATAAATTTCTTATAGCCATCGACTTGATGAATCTTAATAGCTATACTGTACCGCCGCTGCGCTCTTTGCCCGGCCTACCTTCGTACCGCAAGCGTATCCGCGACAATCCAGGAGAGGCGCATGTCCTTTGCAATGTGATGACGCTGTTGTACCGCATGAGACAGCGCGAGGCTATCTGGCAAGAAATGCGTTTCCTCCTCCTCGAAACGCATGAACTCGCCAGCAACGTGGCAGTGATCGAGGATGGACGTATTGTTAATGGCATGACGTCAATGCTGCTTGAGGCCCACGGGCAGCAAAATCAACACGGTGAGAGTGGCGATGGAGAAGATGAAGCGTTCTGGGAACAGTTGGCGCAAACCCTCGCCGGGTTGCTGGCTGTGCATCATATCGAAGATATCGTTATCCTCGGCGACCGCGCTGATGAGGTCATCAGTCACTTTGACGGTTCCTACCAGTTTTACCTTTTTCCCAACGACGCTCAGGAGCAAGTAGGATATGAAGCGGCCATCGGGGCGGCTCTCCTCGCGGAGGGCTTCTACGCGCCCGGCATAGCCGCCGAAGTGGTGGAGCGATTGCAGGTTGCGTTTGTGCAAAGTCCTACTTTTTCCTGATATGAAACCACTCGACCAGAAACGCCAGCGCCGTTCCCGTTATTGTTGCTATGGCAAAACTGCCTTTTGAAGAGACGCCCGGTTGCTTTGCCGCCTTCTGTTTCTTCCTACTCTTGTCAGATTGGCTCTTTGCTGCGGCGGCAGAAGCCCGCGCTTCTGTTGCATCTGTGCTATTATGTTGTGTTATGCTTCTATTGCCGTTGTGTGATGCAGTAGTAGCTTCGGGATGTTGGGCTTGCGCGCGCTGGCTTGTTGCTTCCTTCACGAGCGTCACCACGTCGGAGGCGGTATCGGTCATACCTTCACCGAAGAAGGCGTTGACCTCGGCCCCAAGCAAGAGAATAATAGCGAAGTAGTAGAAAAAAATGAGCAAGATGATGACCGTGCTGATCGAGGCCGCGTAGCCGGTCAGAAAATGCGCGACATAGAGCGGAAAGAGTATCAGGAACAGTTCCAGGGCGATTGCCGCCGTCACTGCGCCGCGCCGACTATGTTTCCAGCTAATGCGCTGATTTGGTACGACCAGGTAGATCGCCTGGAACAAGAGATACGACGAGATCAGGCCGCCCAGGATGCCGCCTATCGCTACCAATACCGTCGTTCCGGGAAAGTTCCCTAGAACAGATTTGAAGATGGTCACGGCAAAGGTAGGCAGCGTGGCGGCGGCAACCATGATAGGAATCAGGATAATGAAGAGCAAGAGCATCCCGAATGCCATCAGGTTTTGCCGGATGAACGCGCGCTGGCGCACGCGGTAGATGATGCCGAAGCAGCCCTCAATGAGGGTAAAGAGCCGTGAACCATTGTACAGCGCCAGCACGATAGCGACGATTGCCAGGATTGTGGATTGGAGGGCCAGTTGATGCTGCTGTTTTGCGAGGGTTCCTCCCAACGCTGTCGAAATGAAGCTGGGCATGTTATGAGAGAGGGTGTTTGTTAGTTGGACATACGTCGCGTGATTGAGCGTGCCGACGACGAGACCCAGGATTGCCAGCAGAGCCAGCGCAATTGGGAAAATGGACATCAGCAGGTTATAGGCCAGAGCGGCAGCCAGATTGAATGACCAGTCGTTGGAGAATTTTGTCCAGAATGCTACCAATGGCCTGACCTTTGTAGTGACTTCTTCTGCCGCCTCTGTTGCTTCTGTAGCTAAAGAACCGTCTCGTTTTTTTGTAATGCTCGGGTCTTGCGGTTGTGTGGACATCTTCTTCCTCCTCGTCGTAAATCCAGTTGCTAGAGAAACTCCTTCATTTATCATTCTGAAAAAGGGCTTTATCTTGCTTCTACAGATACGGACGAGGCGGAGAAAAAGATACAGTAACTATCCATGTTTGGGGCGCTATACATTGCGCCCCAATTGCCTGTTTTCAATCTGTGGTGATGGTTCCGTTCGCATTTGTCTGAGTGGAAACTCCCGGCAGGGCGGTTGTTGCCGGACCTTGCACCACGCGCCCGTTATGGGCTGGATCGAAGATCGAGCCGTGGAGCGGGCAAACCAGCATATGGGTTTGCTCGTTGTAGTTCACTGGCACGCCCTGGTGCGTGCAGGCTCTCTCATACGCGACGAAGTTGCCATTGGGCAGGCGTATAAGCAGGCTGGTTTGCCCATCACGCGGGTTGGTGAAGGACAGCGCCGTGTTGCGCGCCTGGCTCGTGTGGCCTATAACGCTTTTCCCCATGCTCGTTGATGATGGCATCTGCACCATGCCCCTGTTGGCTAATCGCGCCAGGTTCGTATGCTCGAAGCCCACGATGCCCAGCCCAATAGCGATGCCTGCTCCTGTCAGCCCGAATGCCAGGGCGCGGCGGCGGCTGACGCGGCGCGAGCGCCTGGAATAGAGTCGGCGCGAAGGGCCGCCCGTGTCCTGCCAGAGCGTGGACAGGGGGCCAGAGGTATCAAAAAGATGTTCCTCTGCGCTCCAGTTTGTGGTAAGTGGAGCAGAATTCATCGCTGGCGCTGCCTGTGCTACCGGGCAATTGTTGCACAAGGGGAAGCTGTGCGCCTGTCCCGCGGGCGGGACGCCAGGAGACAGGTGCAGCTTGCCGCTGTGGGCCGCGTCCTCTTGAAGCGCCTGCTGGATGGCGGCAAGGAAGTCGCTGGCGCGCTGGAAACGCCGGGCTGGATCGTAGGCCAGCGCTTGCTGGAGAATGTGATCCAATGATGGCAGCACGTCGCTATAGCGTTCGTGAAGCGTGGGCGGAGGATTCCTTCTTTGCGATAACGCCGTGAGCGAGAGATCGCCAGAAAAGAGCGGAAGCGCGCTGATCATCTCGAAGAGGATCGTACCCAGAGCATACACGTCGGAGCGCACATCTCCTCTCTGCCCTTCCAGGCATTCCGGCGCAAGATATCTGGCAGGCGTAAGCAAGGTGTCCGCGATGGTGTACAGGTAGGCATAGGGTCTATCATCCTCGATGATGCCGCGCTTTTCCAGCAGGTTCATGAAGCCTAAACCTGCTACCTGTACCCGCTGATCTTCATGGACAAAAATATACGCGGGATTGAGCGCGCGGTGGACGACTCCCTGTTGATGGGCGTATTCCAGGCCATTGACGATTTGCTCAAGAATGGGCAGGGCAAGAGGAGGCGCGCATCTCCCTTGTTGTTGCAGCAACACCGCGGCCGATCGCTGTGAGAAGGCGGGTGTGACCAGGTAAGGAAAGCCGTCGCGCTCGCCATAGACGTAGATCGGTAAGAGATGAGGGTGGCGCATGGCCTGGAGTTTGGCCGCCTCGTGCATGAACCGCGTGAGAAATTGCTGGTAAACGCGCGCTGATAACGTGCTGGGAGGGAAGAATATGGTAAGTTGAACAGGCATATGATTGAGCAACTGCTGCGCGCGATACACGGCGCTCATGCGGTCCTGGTAGAGCAGAGCCTCTGCCTGGTAGTGAGCGATCGTTTGCCCAACAAATTGCTCTGGAACGACTGTCATCATGGTGCTATGCTCCACTTTCTAGTCATGAAGAGGCATAATTTTTTCTCCTCTTCCTGACATAGTTTGAACTACTGTGTCACACCATATAATGTGTTACAATCATTTCCCTGTATGCGCCTGTCATTTCAATGGTTAGCAAGAAAGTACCAGTACCGCTATGCGAACATAGTTTGTGCCAGCACAATAAAAATACCCCCACTGGTGGGGGTGTAGCGGCGCAATTGATTGCGCCAGTAGGGGCGTAAGCTCTGCCCCGCCCACAGCCGCAATTGATTGCGCCAGTAGGGGCGTGGGCTTGCCCCGCCCACAGCCGCAATTGGCTTGGGAAAAGTAGGGGCGTGGGCTTGCCCCGCCCACTGCCGCAATTGGTTTGGGAAAAGTAGGGGCGTAAGCTCTGCCCCGCCCGTTGCTGAAACGTTTCGCGCAGAATCACGGGCGGGGCAAGCCCACGCCCCTACTGTGTAACAGGCGCGCGCTAATCCAGCGGCAGGGGCGCGCCGCATTTGCCGCAGAATTTTTTTCCAGGGCGCGCGAGCGTGCCGCATTGATCGCAGTAGATCGGTTCTGGCTGCGCGGGCATGGTATGGGGCGCGGACGGCGTGTAGGTATAGGCAGGCGGCGGCTGCACTGGAGCTGCCTGGGGCGTTGGCTGCGCCGGTCTGTAGGGCGGCGAATTCTGCGTGGGAGTTTGCGCCTGCCCCTGGCCGGTTGGCGCATCCGTTTGCAGCGTCTCGTGCAGTGTTTTGGCGGCCTTCATCGCCATACCGCCAATCGTACCAGCGATCTTCAATCCCTTCGCGATATCATCCATATCTTTCTTCACGCGCGTGGTCGGCGGCAGCAAGGTTGAATCGGAAACTTTGGTAAAGGCGTTGCTGCCGATTTGCAGACCATCGCCGCTCAACGAAAGTTGCCCTTGTTCCTGCGTCCCATCATCGAAGCGGAGCGTGATCGCGTTCTGCTGCACCAGATAGCTGCCTTCTCTGCGCGTTTCAGGCACAGGCGTAGTTCCGACGCTTGCCTGTTGCCCGCTCAGCAGCGATTGCGCCATATTGGAGATACGACTACGCTCCTGTGTGATCTGCGTAAAGCGCCCATTGTTGAACAGGGTCAGACGGTCAATGCGCGACGTGAAGTAGTCGAGTCCTATGCCGGAACCGTGGACGCACTCGTATTGGCCCGTGATCGGTTTATTCATCTGGCATGCTCCTTGCTAGCCTGACCTGTTGTTGTCGTTCTGCTCGGTTTCAACGGGAATGGTCGTGCTAAAGACCGTGGCAGTGTGCGAAAGCTGTTGGGCCGTGTCTAGCTCCCTGTCCCCTTCTTCAATTTTACCATTTTTCAGCAAGTGCCTGCCGAGCATATCGTGGGCGCGAATGCGCGCCGCGACGCGATCAGGCGCCTGCTTCTCCAGAGTCAGCAAGGCTTGTCGGAAAGCTTCTTCGGCGCGCGGATCAGCCGCGTTCTTCGTTTCGAGGATGTGTCCGAGCATCATTTCCGCTTCCGCCAGTCTCAGTGTATAACTCAATCGTCCCGTATCCCTGGCTTTCTGTACATAGGTAAGAGCTTCCGCCGTGTTGCCATCTTCTATCTCAATGCCGGCCAGAGAACAGGCGGCGGCAGAACACACATTGGCGGATTCTTTGATCAGGCGAC
>Ga0102924_1005941_pt1 | contig 11587 bp, 8 predicted proteins | sample PaiPotPPM11metaG_FD_80116 | JGI IMG/M metagenome (GOLD analysis project Ga0102924, IMG submission 80116) | Iron sulfur acid spring bacterial and archeal communities from Banff, Canada, to study Microbial Dark Matter (Phase II) - Paint Pots PPM... ...
CCATGTTATAGTAGTCATGCATCAACGAGAAGAATGCAGTGACGGGGTGTGGCGCAGTTGGCAGCGCGCATGGTTTGGGACCATGAGGTCCGCGGTTCAAGTCCGCGCACCCCGACCAGTTCATCATCTTCTCAGGCCCCCTATCCAGCGGGAGTAACTCAGTGGTAGAGTTCCTGCCTTCCAAGCAGGCTGTCGCGGGTTCGAGCCCCGTCTCCCGCTCTCATCGCACAGGAAGCCAGTTCTGACCGGCTTTCATAGCAAACAAGCAGTGATGGTGTTTGCGAATAAGGTATTCAAAAGCGTTTTCTGAGTACCTGCCTCGTAAAACCATAAGTTCCTGTCTCTTCTGCAACTGAAATTTGTGGAAGAACGGTATGAGTATCTGCCTTGCTGTGAATGCCTCAAGCAATTGGAGGTGTTCCTGTGTCTTCTCGCAACAAACAAGGTCAATCGAAAACAACCACATCGCAAACAAGCAAGGCTTATCCTCGTCGTGTAAAGCGTACCCTTCGTTTGTCCATTGATGAGTACATCCTTGATCATCGGAGTCAGAACCATAGCCACAAAACAATTGAGTGGCATACCCTTGCGCTTGGCAACTTGGCTGATTACCTGGAAGAGCAAGGAATTACCTGCATTGATGATATCGAGCGGGTACATATCCTCTCGTGGCTTAGCAAGCTCGGTACTCAGCCAGGCGCAAAGGGAAAAATCCTCGCGGCGCGATCCGTCAACTGCTACGCTCGGTCAATGCGCGCCTTCTGCAACTGGCTAGAGGTGCAGGGCTATGTCGAGGTCGCGCCGTCGAATCATGTCAAGATGCCCAAAGTTGGCAAGCCATTAATCCGCATTATTGAGTTTGACGAATTTGAGCGAATGCTAAAGGCTTGCACGCCGCCTCATGAATTCGGCCCTCTTACTGATCGCAACGCTGCTCGTAATCGAGCGATCCTCTGGCTGCTGTGGGATACCGGCATTCGCCTCGCTGAATTATGCGATCTGCGACTGTCGAACCTGGATCGGGACAAGGGCATGATCATCGTTTGTGGCAAAGGCGATAAAGAGCGGCGGATCGCGCTTGGGCGCAATGCGCTTCGCTCGCTGTTCCTCTATATTGATCGCTATCGCCAGAAACATGACGAACTGGTAGACGTGGGCAATGTCAATGAGGATCATGTGTTTCTCAGTGAGGGTGGTTTCGGCTTGACTCGGCGCGGTGTCGATATGCTCTTTCATCGCATTCGTGGTCGTGCCGATTTGCCGAAAGATAAGCGTATTAGCCCTCACATCTTTCGCCACACGTTCGCCGTGCGTTACCTCATGCTTGGTGGTGACATCTATACGCTACAAGAGTTGCTGGGCCATGAGGACATTGCAACTATAAAAAACTACATGCACCTTAACGATACGCTCATTCAGGAACAAAAGCGCAAGTTCAGTCCTGGTGACAACGTGCCGTTCTCGAACTCGCAAGGTGGTCGTAAACCTCGTACCGATTTCCGCGATCCACCAAAGGGCAAGCCTCGTGTTGGTCGGGGCAAAAAACCGAAGGCTCAACAATAGCAGCGTGGTCGTCTATCCTGGTACTTCTGTGATGTTTTCCAGAATAATATGAGATAATCAGAACATAATAGAGGTATCAGGATATTCTCGGCGTGTTGTGCATGAAGGGATATCAACATGACACAAGAAGTTTCACATCATGGGCGTCTCATCCGTGAGTATCGGGAAACAAGAGTAGGCATCACACAAGAGGAACTGGCGCGGCGCATTGGCAAGAGTCGTCGTACTGTCGTCACGCTAGAGCAGATAGCACGTATCGATGATCTGAAGCTCCGGCGTACTGTGGCCTGGGCGTTGCAGATACCGCCAGCGATGTTAGGGCTTTCGGATATCATTCTGCCTGAAGCTGCTGTACTCACGCCTATAGAAGTTCTGCCAGCGTCAGAGAGCAAGAAATTGAGTCGGGTGGTTCTCATTACGTTCAATGACAATTTGCGGATGCGTCTCGATCTCTACTACCTCGGTGGCTCAATTGCTGCTGACAAGGGGCTAAACGCTCACATTGAGGAGTTGACGCAGCTTGTGCGTAAAGGCAATGCGAGAGATCAGCATGAACTACTCATGCTGCTCAGCCACAATTATCAAGTGAAAGGAATGATCGCGCGTGATCAGCTAGATTACGAAACTGCTGAGAATTGTTTCAAACAAGCATCTTTGCTGGCGCAAGAGGCTGAATGCCCTGAGTTGAACGCGCTTACGATGGCTCGGCAAGCGGTGATGTATCTGTGGCAAAAGCGTGTCGATGAGGCGAATCACCTGTATGAGGCTGCGCGTGAGATTTCTCGCCGTTCTCCACCCGCTCTACGGTCGTACCTGGCTACTGGTCATGCAGAAGTTCAGGGTATGCTCGGTGATCAGGGCTGCCTTGTCTCGCTCACTGATGCTCGTGGTCTGCTCCGGCGTGTCGATCCTGAAGATGATTACTTGTTACTTCGGCATTCAACGCGCTGTTCAGAGCAAGCTATTAACGATGGCTGGTCGCAAAGTCATACACTGCTCGGCAAGCCAAGTATCGCTATTGAGAATTACGATAGGCTAGAGCAGTCGCTAGACCTGAGCATGACTCGCATGAGGGGAAGGCTTTACAGGCAGTATGCAGAGGCTCTTTTTGTTGCAAAGGATTTGAGCTGCTGCTTCTATGCAGTTGAGGGATTAAAGCTCGCTCGTGCTTCTGGTTCGCGCTTTAACGTTTGGCGTGTCAAGGAACTGGCGGCAAAACTGGCTGAACTATTCCCGCATGATGAGCGTGTGAAGGACTTGTTAGGTGCGGTTAATGGCAAGCCGTAGCTATTGATGGCTTGTTTTTGTGCTGTGAGTACGTAATCTATAAATTGCATACTCACAGCATTTTTTGTGCTTTGAACTTTCCTGGTTTAAGCTGTCATGTGCAAACGATGTGCAAAGTGCAAGCCTCGCGCAATACCCCCTCATGAACCTCTTGCGAAACCTCGGAATCGACTATCCTTTCCTCAGACGAACTCGCTGGCCGGACAACTGAAGTGAATATGAGTTGACTTGGCTTCCTGTGCGATGTGATACACGGTTGTTCGCTGGCGGGTTCTCCAATTCATGTGATGAAAGGAGAGGTGGTTGGCTAGGAAACAAGCTCTTGTGGATCGTTTCGGCAAGCTTCCGGCTGGGATGTCAAAAGCCGATGTCGAGGCGGTTATGCAGTTCTTGTATGGAGCGTTTGATCGGCGATCTGCAAAGCAGGTGCGGATCACACATCCTTACCTGGAAACAGATGAGGATGATCCTCCACCGGAACTGACCGTGTTTGAGTTTTGCCGTTGGCTACGTGAAGCTGCGGCATAGTGAGTTGTATTGGCAAGCCAATAGAGGTGCTGGCGGGTGTGTATCAGACACCTGCCAGCGATGTGAGACCTTATTGGCAAGCCATTGGCGTCGGATTGCGCGGGTCTCGGTGTCAGTATCAGACATCGGGTCTTGCCTGTCAAATCTTCTGAAAGGATGTGAAGGCTCGATGTCTTCTACTTCTCGTTCTGGTGATGAACGGAATGTCTCCTTACTGGCAAAAGACCAGTATTTCCGTGAGATGAAGCGCATCCCGCGCTTGTCTGCGGAAGAGGAGCAACGCTACTTGGCGCGCATGGCACGAGGCAAGACGGAACAAGCCAAGCCGCAGCCTGACCAGTGGCGGCTCTCTCTGGCTCAGGATGCCCGTGAGCGCCTGGCTGAGGCGTATCAACCGTTGGTGGTACATGTCGCTCGTCGCTATACTCGCTCCTGCTATCGCCTGGAATTGGTCGATCTCATTCAAGAGGGCAATGTCGGCTTGCTGCGCGCTCTGGATGCCACCGAGCATGACGATTCCTGCCGGTTTCGCTCGTATGCCGCCGCCTGTATTCAGTACACGATTACCAATGCGATTGCCGAGCAGGACTATCTCATTCCGACTTCGCAACGCTTCCATCGCCGCCTGCTCGAAGCCAAGCAGGTCGAGTACCACTTGCGCTTGGAGCAAGGCGGGGAGCCGCCGCTGGCTGATATCGCTACCGCTATGCAGATCGGTGAGGCGCAGCTTCGAGAGACGTATGAGTTGGCTCGTCGGCAAGAGGTCAAGAGTTTGCATGATCTGCTGGAACACTATGAGGATGAGATTGACGAGATGGTGCTGCGTCTGATGGGGAGCTACGAACCGGCTCCTGGTCTATCTCCTGAGCGGCAAGCAGCGCTGCGGGAAACGTTGCACGAGGCGATTGCCGGCTTATCCCAGCGCCAGCGCGACATCCTGCGTTGGCGCTATGGCTTGGATGATGAGCGGCCAGAGGAATGTTCTGTCAAGGAGATCGCTCAGCGCTTGGGCTGTCATCCGAGCGCGGTGCGAACGTCGGAGGTGCGCGGCTGTCAGCACTTAGCCGAGCGGTTGCAGGTGGAACCAGGGCCGGATGGGATGCAGTGTCGGATGCGGGAGGATGCGGTGCGTGTCGCGGAGGTGGCTTGGTATACGCAGCAAGAGGTGGCGCGGCTGCTGGGATGTACGAGGGAGACGGTGCGCGAGAAGATGTTGGCGGGGGAATTGCCCACGCTGCGCGATGCACGCTATCCTTGGCTGGTGTATCCCAAAGAAGCGATTGATCGGCTGGTAGCGGAGCGGCAACGGCAAGCCAGTCTGGAGCAGGAATGTTATCGGTGGCAGGAAGCGATTGCGTGCCTGGGCTGTTCGCGCACGACGTTAGAACGCTATGTCAAGGCGGGCAAAGTGCCGATCATCGAGTTGGGCAAGGAGATGGGCAAGCGGGTCGTGGGCTATCCGCGAGTGGCGATAGATGCTCTGGCAATGCAACGGCAGGGGCAGACGCGTTCATGGCAAGCCATCAAGTGATGGTTGGGGTTGCAGAAACGGCGGGGATTGGTCGGGGGCGGCGGTGGCTGGCGGTGGCCCATCTCTCGCCCTCTGCTTGCCTATGCACGCACGCTGCCAGGACGCACCCAACGCCGGACGGATGGGGTGGGGATGTGGGGAAACCTGGGTGTGGCGGCGGTTAAGGCGTCGCGGTGGGGTAGGGGCCCCGCCGTCGTCGGCCTTAACCGCCTTTTTAGGGCATTGACTTGACCCTATAAAGGATAAGTCACACAAGTACTTACTGAGAAATAAGTAGCTTACAAAAAGAAAGTGTGGATACGTGGGTCGTAGTGATGAAACTGCAAGCAATCCTCACACATTTTCGGTGCTATCGTTCGATGAACAGATGGCGCTCGTTCAAAAGCATCATCTTGATACGCTTCTCTTTTGTCCGAATCCCTGGGCGCTGCGTCACCGTTTCGTCAATCAGGAAACCGGTGAAGTAGCACGCGCTCGGTGTGATAGATGGGATTGCCTGTACTGTGGGCCGCGCAAAGTTGATCAGTGGCGGCGGTTAATCAAGCTGGCCGAACCAACATTGTTCGTGACGCTCACGAAAGTCGGCTGGTCGCTTGAAGAAGCTGCGCGAATGTATACGACAGTGCTGCAATACTTGCGGCGCGGGTCAAAAGGATACGGGCCTCATCATGTTGGGGCGCGTCCTGCCTATCCTCTTGAAAGCTTCGCGGTACTGGAAGAGCATAACAACTTTGAAAACGTTGGCTTCCACTGGCACATGTTGGCGAAAGGCGTAGAATACTTACCAAAGCAGGTCGTGAGTGATGCGCTCCGTTCGGCGACCAAAGGACGTTCGTACATTGTCCACGTTGAGAGCGTGAGGAAGATACACGCTATCGGCTATGTGACGAAGTATCTGACCAAAGATATCACCTCTGACAAGCGGGGAATGCGAGAAGAGTTACGCGAGATGATTGTGTATCACACAGATGAACAGGGCAAGCTTGTTCAGGAATGCTCTATGGAGACGGTACAGGTCATGAGCAAGGCAAGGCGTATTCGCTACACTCGGCATTTCTTTCCGGCATCAACTGCTGATTTGCGCCTTCGGCTCTTCTCAGGGCTGGGAGACGCTGACGAGATCGCTATAGATCAGTCGGCGATACCTGATGTTGAGGATGATGCAAGCCAGGTACAAAGTACCAACGGTGATGCAGACTCGCAACCTGTGAAACAGTCCTGGGTACTCTATGAGCATGATGCTTTCAGTAGAGACATTCAGGACTATCGGGATCGGCGGCAAGCTGCGTTAGTCGAGTCGCTTACTGATCTGCGTGCTGGCAAGCCGATGTATTCGCGGCGTGTTCTCAGTGTTTGGGACTATCAACGCAAGCGTTCATATACTGCAAGGGCAAATGGCAAGCCATAAATGTTGAAGTTCGTGGAAAGGGTAGCAGAGCAAATATATGCTACCTTTTTATTTTTTGAGATATACTACGTACATGTAGATAGATTAGGATTTTCTTATAATACGGATTGCTCCTCTCATCGGAGGTTTGAGATGGCAAATGAATCGATCTTACATGTTTTTATTAGCCATAGCCATAAAGACAACGATTTCGGAGAAAGATTAGTAGTTGATCTTCGTAACGAACTTGGTCAGAATACTTATATATGGTATGATACTCGTGGTTTAAGCGCTGGTGATGATTGGTGGACCAAGATTCTAAAAAATTTATCCACTAGTTCCGTATTTATTGTGATACTTTCACCAGATTCTATGAGATCAAGCTGGGTGAAAGATGAGATTACGATAGCTTGGAGTTACAAAAACTCTCCGCATAAAATGCTTATAATCCCGATTCTTTACAGAGATTGTGAAATTAGAGATGATTTGAAAATACTGCAAATAGTTTCTTTCCTATCTCCTAGACCTTACAGGAGTGCTTTAGAAGAGCTACTTAAAGTATTGCGATCAATTAAATCAAAATCCTCAGCCGTTCTTTCACCTGCTAAGGTTACAGACAAGCGTGATCCCCAGAGCTACACTAAGCAAGCAAGAAAAAATATGCGGGAAAAACAATTGAGAAATAAAAAAGAAACTCAAGCAAATGAAACTTTAGCTGATATGCAATGGCGGGCTATGTTTCCAAGAGCAGGTAGCTATCGCGGAAGCATGGAAAAATCAGCTTTAAGGCTTGCTCGATTGGAAGCTATGCAATCCGAGGCTGAAAGTGATGTAGAATTTGTCTCTACGCCTCTCTTACTAGCGCATAAAAAAAGTGAGAGCAATCCTCTTATTTTGAAAGGGAATCCTCAGGAGGGGGAAACCAAAGGAAGGGAAAGTACTCAAGAAAAATAAAGATATGGCAATTACCCATATTTTGTGGCATTCTCAGTGAAGGGCTTACAAGACTTTCCGCAGATTGTGATGCCTGTAAGGCTGAACCATATCAAGCTCCTTGTAGCAGCATAGAAACTCAAAAATTGTATACTGCCCTTTCTTGTTTTTTGGTATACTACGTACAAGTAGATGGCTTATGAATGGTGGTACATGATGAGCAAGGCAACGTTTCGTATTGGGTTAAGTGGACATCAGCAGCTTGGCGATGAGGTGACGATACAGTTTGTCTCCCAACAGCTTCATGACCTGCTAGCAACATATCAACAAATGGCACGCGATAAGGGTCAAGGGATCGTTGCTTGCTCTGCGTTAGCAATAGGAACTGATCAGCTTTTCGTCAAGACAGCATTGGAGTTCGGTATTCCAGTCGAGGCGGTAATTCCATGTGCCAAGTATGCAGAGATATTCTCGGCTCCTGAGACTCTCGACGAATATCATCGCTTGCTAAGTAGTTGTCAGAATGTTCATAGCTTGCCATTTGATGATTGTTCGGAAGATGCGTACCTTGCTGCTGGTCATTGGATCGTCGATCATAGTGATCTGGTGATCCTGGTCTGGAACGGGTATCCGGCTGCTGGCAAAGGTGGAACGGCGGATATAGCTAGCTATTCGCGGCTGGTTGGGCGTCCCTTTGTTCATATTCATACTCGGTTGCATACAGTAAAGCAATATGGCTCGTTGACTGGCCCTAAAGTGATACATGAAGCAGCGAAACGCAGATATGCGATCTCAAAGGAAACGGTGTATCAAGGGTCTGTGCTGACTGTGAATAAGTATCAGATGCGTATGCCAAATGGTGACATGATCGAACGTGATATCGTCGAGCGCCCTGAAAGCGTGCTGGTGTTGCCAGTTGGTCAAAAGGGAACGGTGTTGCTTATCGAGGAATACGATTTAGGCGCTGAAACGTGGCAATTAACGATCCCTGGCGGCAAAGTGACTGATCTGACGCCTAGTGGTATCCGCAAGCAAGCAGAGATAGAGTTGCGTGAAGAGATTGGCTATCGTCCTGGGCGGCTAGAAAAGCTGCTAGATTTCTATAGTCACCCTGGCTATGTTGCTCACAAAGTACATTTGCTGACAGCGTATGATCTGGAATGGGAACCGCTTGAGATGGAGGATGGTGAAGAGATACGAGTACATACGTTTACTCTTGATGAGGCACTAGCGGCGACTAGGGTAGATTATCGGTGTGATCCTGAAGCTGCGTTGGCGTTGTGGTTGTATAGAGAAAGTTTATCAGAGCCACTGAGCCATTCTCCATAAATGAAAATTTGAGATAGGAGAAAGTTTATGACGTTGCTGAATATTCGTATCTTGGCAAATATTTTTCTTGCTTTGATTGCATTTATAATTATATGTATTTTCGTTCTAGATAAGTTTAAACAGAAAAGTCCAACTCATAGAACAGGAAATCTAACAACTATTAGACGATGGCCCAGAATGATCGATCGTAGAGTATTAATCTCAATATTACTAGCGATTATAATTACAATTAATATTAATATTATACCTGCAAACAATTTAATCTCCAATTCGGCGACTAATGAAAATATGCATTATGTTTTCATAATTTTTATTGTAGTATATTGGATTATATTTGGTATATTTATTATATTCACTGGAATTACACTTTTTGTTGGATTTGCATCCTTTATTAAGTTTTCTGTGTATATGAAATTTTTTACCGTTGTTACGATAGTTGTAGGCATTGGCGGAGGTGTTGGTGGAGGCGTTATTCTTACAAATTCTCTACTTTCACAGTACAATATGCCTTCAGTTATCAATGTTCCTGATTTACAAGTTAGTCTAACTTATAATCATCAAATGAATATAAATCATTCCTCCTCAATTAATGTTTCACTGACTTCTAAAGACAATATCCCTTTATCTCATCTTAATGCGACTATACCTGGCTTAGGTAGCGGTCCGCTTGGTATACTTCTTGGTTCAGACGCAGCTTCTTGTGTTTCAATAGCTCTAGTTGCTGATAATGCTTCATTTTCTATTTCTTCACCGCAATCGGTGGCATTCCCCTTAAATCAGGATAGTGTAGAATACACTTGGGAGGTGAAACCTTTGCAAGCTGATGTACAAGCACAACAAATTCCTATAAATATAATGTTTTCAGGGGGAAGCTTATGCAGTGAACGAGATTTATTGAAGGGGCAATATAGTTTAGCCCCAGAACCTAATTTTAATATATTGGTGGTTGATCCAAATAACACAGTTGCTAATCATGTGACTGGTAGCCCTGCCTTCGGTCCAGTACTTACGGCAATTCTTGCTCTTATTACTGCCTTAATTGGCTGGGGCGCTAAGAGTTTATGGGAGCGTATAACCAAGAAAAAGGCTCGTGAAGAAGCTGAGCGGCTGGCGCAAGAGAGGCAAGAAGAGATTATAAAAAGGGCTCGTGAGGAAGCTGAAGGCATTAAAAAGAAGTCTCGTGAGGAAGCTGAAGACATTAAAAAGAAGTCTTGTGAGGAAGCTGAGGAAATTATAAAGAAGGCTCTTGAAGAGGCTGAGCGACAGATGCGGATAAAACAAGAACAAGAAGATATGAAACAGAGTATGTTTAGAGATATGATTGGGGTTTCTAACCTTCATGCTAGTAAAGAAGCTGAAGAAATTATAAAGAAGGCTCATGAAGAGGCTGATGAGATTAAGAGAAAAGCTTATGAAGAGGCTCAAGAAATGCTCAGAAAGAAAATGTCTAGAAGCAAGAACCGTAAGGCGGCGGGAAGTCAAATGTAGGTGTTCTGCGTTTTATAGCTTAGGCATGGTTCAAATGAATGTGACAATTATTCATCTGACGACTTAATCGTGAGATGGCCTTTAGCAAGGCTCGAAGCATTTTTTTCGAGATTGTTACATCGTTCAATTGTCACATTGTGTTACGCTTAAAATGAACCTTGCCTTAGTTAAAAATGTTTACTTCTCATAACTGTCCTTCCACAATTTTTTATGTTATAATCTTTCTATAGGCATTGACTACCTGCCTTCTCGATGGGTTCATTACATTGTCAAACCTATGCGTACCTGCCTCTTTTGTGCGGGCTTTTCTCTGTAGCTGTATAAATTGGCTTCCCAAGCCGACATAGAGCGAGCGAGCAGCGATTTTCTACGTACCTGCCTTCCAAGCAGGCTGTCGCGGGTTCGAGCCCCGTCTCCCGCTCTGATCGCATGCTGTCTCTGTGCAGGCGCTTCTAGAGCCATCTGACACCAACCAGGCGGCGAACGAGCAGGCAAGCAGGCAGTGTTTTTCCTTGCCAAACACCCTGCAACGACATACTGCCTCGTCACCCTTGCGACGTACTGCCTTCGCGAGCGTGTGACAGACTGCCTCGCCACGTTCGTCCCCCCGGTTGGCGCCTGAAACAGAGAAAGGGCCACCCATCTCATGACAACCAATCGACAGGACACACCCTCTGCCCATGTCACGGAAGCGCGCGCCGCCGCTCAGCGCGCCAGGCTCGACGCCCAGGATGAGCAGCGCCAGCACGCGGCGAAAAATGCTCCCGCGCCCAGGAACGCGCAAGGGAAAGAGCCAGCAACAGATACTGGCGAAGCGACGCGCCGGCACAACGATGGAGCAGGCCATTGCCGATTACCTGCTCGATCATGAAGGCGGCAACGCCAGCCCCAAGACCTTGCAGTGGCATCAGACCGCGCTCGGCCTCCTGCAAACCTTCTTGCAAGATGAGCGGCAGATTACGCTGGTGGGAGAAATCGATGCGCCGGACATCAATGCCTGGTTCGCCTCCATGCGCAAAACGCCGGCCAGCCGCGGCAAGGTGCGCTCCGAACGTACGATCCAGACCTACGCGCGTTCTGCTCGTGCCTTCTTCCACTGGCTGGTGCGGCGTGAGATCTTGACGCAGAATCCCTTTGACCACGTGGCGTTCCCCAAAGTAGGCAAACCGCTTATTCGCACCATTGATCCGGAGGAGTTTGAACGTCTCTTAGTCGCCTGTACTCCGCCCGGCGAAGTGGGGCCGCTGGCTGATCGTGCTGCAGCACGCAACCGGGCCATACTGTGGCTCCTCTATGATACGGGCATTCGCCTCTCTGAGCTGTGCGGGCTGCGCCTGGGCGACTTTGACCGCAAGCACGGGGTGATTGTAGTCACAGGCAAAGGCTCAAAAGAGCGGCGTATTGCCCTGGGTCAGAACTGCCTGCGCAACCTGCTCTACTACCTGGACCGCCACCGGCCCGATGAAGCAGAACTGGCCGAGTGGGGCAGCGCCGGAGAGGATCACTTCTTCCTGGCGGAGACGCGCCGCCCGTTGACCATC
>Ga0102924_1005943_pt1 | contig 11585 bp, 10 predicted proteins | sample PaiPotPPM11metaG_FD_80116 | JGI IMG/M metagenome (GOLD analysis project Ga0102924, IMG submission 80116) | Iron sulfur acid spring bacterial and archeal communities from Banff, Canada, to study Microbial Dark Matter (Phase II) - Paint Pots PPM... ...
CCCCCGGGCAGGGGCCGTTCAACTGCGATCCGGCCAACGTCGTGCACCTGAAGAACAACTACGAGCCCACCGACCTCCCCGCCGGGTTCAAACCGGTGGAGTAACCGGTGCACCAGTTCCTGCTGTACAGCTTCAGCGGGCTCTCCACGTCGGCCATCTACGCCATCGCCGCCGCCGGCCTGGTCCTGACCTACACCACCACGGGCACGTTCAACTTCGCCCACGGGGCCACCGGCATGGTCGCCGCCTTCGCCTACTGGCAGATGCGGTTCGGGTGGCACTGGCCGGCGCCGGTGGCCCTCCTCGTGGTCCTGCTGGTCCTGGCGCCCGCCTTCGGGGCGCTGGTGGAGATCGGCATCATGCGCCGGCTCGGGGGGACGCCCGAGACGACCCGGTTGGTGGTGACCATCAGCCTGCTGGTGGCCCTGCTCGGGGGCGCCCTGTGGATCTGGGATCCCAACAAGCCCTACCCGGTGCGCTTCCTCTACCAGGGCCACAACATCGCCCTGCTGGGCGTCCACGTCGCGTGGAACGACGTGATCACCCTGATGGTGGCGGCCGCCGTCGCCATCGGGCTCCGGCTGTTCCTCTATCGCGCCCGCATCGGCGTGGCCATGCGGGCGGCCGTGGATGACCGGTCACTCACCAGCCTCACCGGGGCGCGCCCGGACCGGGCATCGATGCTGGCGTGGGCCATCGGGGCCTCGCTGGCCGCCCTGTCCGGGGTCCTCATCGCCCCGACCCTCCAGCTGTCGGCCCTTCCCCTGACCCTGTTGATCGTCAACGCCTACGCCGCCGCCATGATCGGGCGGCTCCGGAGCCTGCCCCTGACCTTCGTCGGCGCCCTCATCCTGGGCATGACCAACGAGTACGTCCCCGACTACCTCAAGCAATGGCACGTCGGGGGCCTCTACCTCCAGGGGATGTTCCTGTCCATCCCCATCATCGTGCTGTTCGTGGTCCTGCTGGTCATCCCCAACCCCCGCCTGCGCGGGCACACCACGGCCCGGGTCCGCGAGGTGGTGCCCATGCCGCTCCGGTCCGGGGCGATGGTGTTCGGGGTCGCCGTCATCGCCGGGGCGGCCATGGTCGCATCGGTCGTCGGCAAGGCCGACCTCGCCACCCTCGGCACCGTGTTCGGCATCGGCATGGTGGGGCTGTCGATGGTGCCGCTCATCGGTTTCGCCGGGCAGATCTCCCTCTGCCAGCTCACCTTCGCCGGCATCGGCGCCGTGTGCATGGCCCACGCCGGGACGGGGGGCGACCCCCTCGGGCTGGTGGTGGCCATCGTGGTGACCGGCCTCGTCGGGGCCCTGATCGCCCTGCCCGCCCTCCGCTTGTCGGGCATCTACTTGGCCCTGGCCACCGCCGCCTTCGCCGTGATCATGGACAACTGGATCTTCGCCTTCCCGGCCTTCAAGGTGTTCGGCCACAGCTTCGACATCTTCCAGACCGGGTCGCTGACCATCCCCCGGGTCAAGTTCTTCGAGGGGCAGCGGGCCAACGTGGAGGTGATGGCGATCGGCTTCGTCCTCTGCGCCTGGGTCGTGATCGCCGTGCGGCGGTCCAACTTCGGCTCCCGCCTGCTGGCGCTCAAGGACTCCCCCGCCGCCTGCGCCACCCTCGGCCTCAACATCACCACCACCAAGCTGGCCGTCTTCACCCTGTCGGCGGCCATGGCCGGGTTCGGGGGTGCCCTCTACGGGGGCTCGCTCCAGGTCGCCTCCTCCCAGCAGTTCCAGTTGACCGCCGGGCTCCCCATCCTGCTGGTGGTCGTGATCGCCGGGATCGGGACCGTCGGCGGCGGGCTGGCGGCCGGGATCATCTACGGGTCGCCCATCCTCGGCAACTTCTTCCCGCACCTGCTCGAGCTGCCCACGGTGATCTTCGGGACCGCCGGCATCGGCATGGCCCGGACACCCAACGGGTTCATCCTCGAGTTCAAGGAGCGGTGGGAGCCGGTGTGGAAGCGGCCGGCCTTCGCCGTGGGGATCTTCGCCGCCCTCGGACTGGTGTTTGCCGCCCGCGCCGCCCACCTGATCACCAACTGGCCCTACGCCATCGCCTCTCTGCTGGTGCTCGCCGTCGGCCCGCTCGTCGCCACCGCCCGCCGGCAGCAGCCGGCACCGCAGTCGGTGCCGCTCGAATGGGTGGGCATCACCCGCCCGTTCTCCGCCGACGACCTGGTCGCCCTCGACGCCGGCGTCGGCCTGCCCCGACTGGATCGCCGTGCCCCTGCTTGACGTCCGCGACGTCACCGTGCGCTTCGGGGGCCAGGTCGCCCTCACCGGGGTCTCGGTCGAGGCCGGGGAAGGGCGGATCACCGGCCTCATCGGGCCCAATGGTGCCGGCAAGACCACCCTCTTCAACGTCATCACCGGCTTGCAGGCCCCCGACCGGGGCCGGGTCCTGCTCGGGGAGGACGACATCACCGGCCTCCCCCCCTACAAGCGGGCCCGGCGTGGGGTGGCGCGCACCTTCCAGCGCCTCGAGCTGTTCGGCCTGCTCACCGTCCGGGAGAACCTGGCCGTCGCCGCCGACATCAGGCGGGGGTGGTCCCGCCGTTCAGGTCGCACCGACGACGAGCCGCCCTCGGACACCGCCGAGCGGCTGATCATGGAGATCGGGCTGGTCGACGTGGCCGACGTGCGCGCCGACGCCCTCCCCACCGGCCAGGCCCGGCTGGTGGAGCTGGGCCGGGCCCTGGCCACCCGACCCCGGCTCCTCCTCCTCGACGAGCCCGCCTCCGGTCAGGACGAGCACGAGACGGCCCGCTTCGCCGACCTCCTCCGCCGCCTGGCCGCAGCGGGCATCGGCATCCTGCTCGTCGAGCACGACATGGCCCTCGTCATGGACGTGTGCGCCACGATCCACGTCCTCGACTTCGGGACCATCCTGGCCTCGGGCACCCCCGCCGAGATCCGGGCTGACCAGTCGGTGCTGGCCGCCTATCTGGGGACCGGGGCCAAGCGATGACGGCGACGACCGTCGTCGACGCGCCGGTGCTCGAGCTGCGCGGCGTGCGGGCCGCCTATGGCAAGGTCGAGGTGCTGCACGGCGTGGACCTCGTGGTGCCCGCCGGCGAGGTCGTCGCCGTGCTCGGCCCCAACGGGGCGGGCAAGAGCACCACCCTGCGGGTGGCCGCCGGCCTGCACCCGGTCACCGGAGGCGACGTCTACCTCACCGGCCGCCGCATCACCGGGGCCCGCCCCGACGAGCTGGCGCGACGGGGGGTGTGCACCATCCCCGAGGGCCGCGGGGTCTTCCCCAACCTGACCGTGCGGGAGAACCTGCGCATGTCCACCTACGCCGGCACCCGCCTCGCCGCCGTCGAGGAGACCGCCTACACCCGCTTCCCCCTCCTGGCCGACCGGCGCTCCCAGCCCGCCGGCACCCTGTCCGGGGGTGAGCAGCAGATGCTGTCGATGGCGCGGGCCCTCGCCACCGACCCCGCCCTGCTCCTGCTCGACGAGCTGTCCATGGGCCTCGCCCCGCTGGTGGTCGAGCAGCTGTACGAGATCGTGCGGGCCATCGCCGCCGAAGGGGTGTCCATCCTCGTGGTGGAGCAGTTCGCGCAGACCGTCCTGACCGTCGCCGACCGCGCCGCCGTGATGGTCCACGGGGTGGTGACGACGACGGGGACCCCCGCCCAGATCGAAGGTCTCCTCTCCGACGCCTACCTGGGGGGTTGAGCGGCCGCGGCTATGGTCCCCTTAGAACGCGTTCTACAGGAGGCGCCATGCAGCTCGGCCTGACCCTCGGGTACTGGGGCGCCCAGCCTCCGCCCGACGCCCTCGACAAGCTCCTGGCCGCCGAGGCCCTCGGCTACGAGGCCGCCTTCACCGCCGAGTCCTGGGGTTCGGACGCCTTCACCCCGCTGGCCTGGTGGGGGTCGCGCACCAGCCGCATCCGGCTGGGCACCTCGATCGTCCAGATCTCGGCCCGCACCCCCGCCGCCGCCGCCATGAGCGCCCTGACCATGGACCACCTGTCGGGCGGGCGGTTCATCCTCGGCATCGGCGTGTCCGGGCCCCAGGTGGTGGAGGGATGGTACGGCCAGCCGTTCGGCAAGCCCCTCGCCCGCACGCGCGAGTACGTCGACATCGTCCGCCAGGTCCTGGCCCGCGGCGACCGCGTGACCAACGACGGCCCGCACTACCCCCTCCCCTACTCGGGCCCCAACGGCCTGGGCCTGGGCAAGCCTCTCAAGGCCATCACCCACCCCCTGCGCGCCGACCTGCCCATCTGGATGGGCGCCGAGGGACCCAAGAACGTCGCCCTGGCCGCCGAGATCGCCGACGGCTGGCTGCCCATCTACTACTCGCCCAAGGTGGCCGCCACCTACCAGGGCTGGCTGGCCGAGGGCTTCGCCCGTCCGGGCGCCCGCCGGCGGCCGGAGGACTTCCAGATCGCCACCAACTGCCAGGTGGTGGTCACCGACGACGTCGATGCGACCGTCGAGGCCATGAAGCCCATGCTCGGCTTCTACATCGGCGGCATGGGCGCCAAGGACATGAACTTCCACAAGGACGTGTTCGCCCGGATGGGCTACGAGAAGGAGGTCCAGGAGGTCCAGGACCTCTTCTTCGAGGGGCGCCGCGACCAGGCCATCGCCGCCGTGCCCGACTCACTCGTCACCGACATCTCGCTCATCGGCCCGCTCGCCAAGATCCGCGACGAGCTGGCCGGGTGGGAGGAGGCGGGGGTCACCATGCTGGTGATCGGCGCCCGTTCCGTGGACGAGATGCGCAGCGTCGCCGAAGCCATCCTCGACCGTTAGCCCCGACCTGCCAGGAGCCCCCGTGCCCATCCCCCTCGACGAGTACCCCGTCCACCAGGTCCCGCTCTCGATGCAGTACCCGGCGAGCGGCGACCGCGGGTTCTACGACCGCTCCTACTTCAACGCCCACGACCGGACCGGGGACGTGGTCCTGGTCACCGGCCTCGGCGTGTACCCCAACCTCGGCGTCATCGACGCCTACGCCACCGTCGGGCGTGGCACCCGCCAGGTCAGCATCCACGCCTCCGACGCCCTCGGCACCGATCGCCAGGCCCAGACCGTGGGCCCCTACCGCATCGAGGTCCTCGAACCGCTGCACAAGCTCCGGCTGGTCTGTGACGGCGACGCCCACGGCGTCGGCTTCGACCTGACGTGGGAGGGGTCGTTCCCCGCCGTCGAGGAGCCCGAGCACATCATCCACCTCGCCACCCGCGTCATCATCGACGGCTGCCGCTTCGCCCAGGTGGGGACCTGGACCGGGACCCTGCGGGTGGAGGGCGACACCTACGAGGTCGACCCCTCGCGCTGGGTGGGCAACCGGGACCGGTCCTGGGGCCTGCGCCTCGCCGGTGAGCCCGAGCCGCCCGGGCGGTGGGCGGCCGAGGAGCAGCGCAGCATGTGGTGGCTCTACGCCCCCCTGCGGTTCGAGGACTTCGCCCTCATCGTCATCCTCCAGGAGGATGCCGACGGGACCCGGACGCTCAACGACGCCCGCCGCATCTGGCCGGCGGCGACCGGCCGCCCCCCGGAGCAGCTCGGCTGGCCCGAGGTCGACATCACCTACCGGACCGGCACCCGCCATCCCGAGCGCGCCGTCATCCACCTCGTCGACCGCAACCGCAAGCCGCTCGACCTGGAGATCGAGACGGTCGGGTTCGTCTCCCTCGCCCATGGGTGCGGCTACGGGCAGTCCGACTGGATGCACGGGATGTGGAAGGGCCGCGGCTGGGTCGAGGGCACGGTCCACGACCTGACCGACCCGGCCATCGCCCCCATGGTCCCGTTCGGGGTGATCGACCATGTCGCCCGGGCCACGTGCGACGGCGCCGAGGGCTCGGGCCTGTTCGAGCACGCCAGCATCGGGCGCCACGACCCGAGCGGCTTCGCCGACTACGCGTCGGTGGCGCCGTAGGGGTTCGGGCACCGGCCGGCGCCGGCCCCACCGCAGCCCACTCGCGGAGCCCGCGGGCCGACACGGCCACGTTCCCCGACGCGACGTCAGCCCAGCTCGATCACCGTGCGGATGACCCGGCCCGCCTTCATGTCGTCGAAGGCCTGGTTGATGTCGTCGAGCGTCCCCGTCTTGGTGATGAGGCCCTCCAGGTCGATCCGCCCGTTGCGCCACAGCCGGATGAGGCGGTGGAACTCGGTGCGCACGTCGGCCGATCCGTACAGGCTCCCGACGAGCCGCTTCTCGTTGAAGAACAGCTCGAAGGCGTTGAACTCCACCATCTTGCCGGCGCCGCCCATCCCGACGATGACCGCCGTCCCGCCCCGGCGCACGGCGTCGTAGGTGGCCCGGATCGTCGACGGGATCCCGATCACCTCGAACCCGTAGTCGAAGCCGTGGCCCCCGGTGACCTCCGCGCTCACCGCCGGCAGGTCCTCGGGATGGACGGCGTGGGTCGCCCCGAAGCGCCGGGCCCCCTCCCGCTTCTCCTCCACCAGGTCGACGGCGACGATCTCCGCCGCCCCCGCCAGCCGGGCGCCCTGGACCACGTTGATGCCGACGCCGCCACACCCGAACACCACGACGTTCGACCCGGGCACGACCCTGGCCGTGTTGATCGCCGCCCCCACGCCCGTCGTCACCCCACAGCCGATGAGCGAGGCGATGTCCCACGGCACGTCGGCGGGGAGCTTGATGACCCCCTGGGCAGGGAGCACGACCTCCTCGGCGAACGTCCCCGTCCCGGCCATGCCGTAGGCCGGCACGCCGTCGACCCGGAAGCGAGGCAGGTAGCCCTCGGTGGCGGTGATCTCCAGGCACAGCTCGGGCTGGCCGCCCAGGCAGAAGCGGCACGCCCCGCACGGCGGCATCCACGCCACGATCACGTGATCGCCGACGACCACCTCCGTCACCCCCGGGCCCACCTCCACGACCTCGCCCGCCCCCTCGTGGCCGGGCACGAACGGCGCCGGCTGCGGGATCAGCCCGCTCATGGCCGAGAGGTCGGAATGGCAGACGCCGGTGGCGTGGATCCTGACCCTGACCTGGCGGGGCCCGGTGTCCTCGAGGTCGACCTCGACCACGTCGAGCTTTTCGTCACCGGTGGAGCGGAGTACCGCAGCGCGCATGGCTCAATAGAACACGTTCTCGCGCTGATACGACAACTTCGTCGGGGCCGCCTTCGCGGCCTCAGGCGGTGAAGGTGCACACCCCGTTGTCGATGACGACCTCCCCCGGTGCCCGCTCGGTGCGGAACGTGGCCTGATCGCCGTCCACCCAGATGGACACGGTCAGGTCGTCTCCCGGGAAGACCGGCTTCGAGAACCGGGCGTCGATCGAGCGGAACTTCGACGGGTCGTTCCCACACAGGGTCCGCAGCAGCGCCCTTCCCGTGAAGCCGAAGCTGCACAGGCCGTGGAGGATGGGCCGGTCGAACCCGCCCATCTTGGCGAACGACGGGTCCGAGTGCAGCGGGTTGCGATCCCCCGACAACCGGTAGATCAGCGCCTGGTCGGGACGGGTGGCGTAGGTGACGACCTCGTCGGGCTTGCGGTCGGGCTCGAACTTCGGGGTCGAGGGGCCGCGGTCGCCGCCGAAGCCGCCCTCCCCCCGGATGAAGATGCTCTGGCGCAAGGTGAAGAGCGGGGCGCCGGACTTGTTGTCGGTCGCGTCGGACTCGAAGGTGACGACGGCACCGGAACCCTTGTCGTAGACGCCGGTGACCTTGCCCTTGGTCGAGAACTCGGCGTCGGTGGGAAGGGGCCCGTGGAGGGTCACGCCCTGCTCGCCGTGCACGAGCATGGCGAAGTTGAACGAGCCGATCTTGGCGAACATGTTGTCGCCACTCGACGACCGGACCCGCTCGGGGGCCATGGCCACGCAGGCGAAGGTGGGCAGGACCTGCTGGTCGACGCCCGCCGTGTTCTCCGTCGTGAACTGCAGGTCGTCGAGGCCGGCGCCGACGCCGACGGCGTACAGAAGGCAGTCCTTGGACGTCCAGTACGCCTCGGTGATCCCGGATTCGCTTCCCACGGCATCGGGGTTGATCGGCACCTGCGACCTCCTTTGTCAGTCCCGCAGCACCCTAACTCGCGTACCGTGCGCTGCCATGTCCGTGGACCCCCGCACCCCGGTCCTGGTCGGCGCCGCGACCGCCAGCCAGCGCTTCGACGACCCCGCCGACGGCGTCGACGCGGCGGCGTTGATGGCCGCGGCCTGCGAGGCCGCCGCCGGCGGCGCCCCCGCCCTCCTCCGCTCGGCCGGCCTGGTCCTGGTCCCCCGGGGCACGTGGCGCTACCACGACGCCGGGCGCCTGGTGGCATCGGCGCTGGGCAACTCCACCGCCCGCACCGTGATGGCCGAGCTCGGCGTGCTCCAGACCGCCCTGGTGGAACGGGCGTGCTCGCTCATCGCCGGCGGGCACCTCGACGTCGCCCTGGTGGTCGGCGGGGAGGCCAAGTGGCGGGACCTGCGGGCGGCCATCACCGGCCAGGCGGCCCCGTCCACCGACGACGCTGGAGCGGCGCCCGACGAGGTCATGCGCCGGGAGGCCGACGTCGTCGACCCCGCCGAGGTCGCCGCCGGGCTGGGTGGCTATTCGGCCGTCAACCACTACGCCGTCATCGAGAACGCCCGGCGTTGGGCGGACGGCCAGACCATCGACGACCACGCCGCCGAGGTGGCCTCCCTGTGGGAGGGCTTCAACGCCGTCGCCGTGTCCAACCCGGCGGCATGGAACCGCCGGCCCATGACCGCCGACGAGATCCGCACGCCCGGCCCGGCCAACAAGTCCCTGGCCTGGCCCTACAACAAGTGGCACACGTCGCAGTGGAACGTGGACCAGGCGGCCTGCCTCATCCTGTGCTCGGCCGAGGCGGCGCGCGCCCACGGCGTCCCCCCGGACCGGTGGGTGTTCCCCCACGCCATCGCCTGGTCGGATCACATGGTCCCCGTGTCGAGGCGGGGGGCGATCCACCGCAGCCCGGGCTTCGCCCTGGCCGGGCGGGCGGCCTTCAGCCTGGCGGGGGCAGGGGTCGACGACGTCGCCCACGTCGATCTGTACAGCTGCTTTCCCATCGCCGTCCGGACCCAGGCCCGCGAGTTGGGCATCGCCGCCGGCCGGGCCCTGACCGTCACCGGGGGCATGACGTTCGCCGGCGGGCCGCTCAACAACTACGTGCTGCAGTCCACCGCCCGCATGGCCGAGGTCCTGCGGGAGGCGCCGTCGGACCTGGGCCTCGTCACCGCCATCAGCGGGATGATCACCAAGCAGGGCGTGGGCATCTGGGGGGGCCGGCCACCGGCCGCCGGGTTCCGCTCGGCGGATGTGACGGCCACCGCCGCCTCCGTCACGCCGGAGCTGCCCATCGTGACGGGAGCGACGGGGCCCGCCACGGTCGCCGCCTACACGGTGGTGGCGGGCACGGGGGCGATCGTGGTGGCCGACGTCGCCGGCGGCGGCCGGGCCCTGGCATCGTCGCCCGACGACACCGTGGCCGCCGCCATGAAGGCGGAGGAGTGGTGCGGCCGGAGCGTGGTGCTGGACGGCGCCGGGGGGTTCGCCCCCGCCTGAGGGGCGACGTCACCGGGTGGCCGCCAGAGGCCCTACTTCAGGAGCAGGCGGGCGGCCCGCTCGAGCTCGTCGCCGACGGTCCCCGCGTTGCTCCACCCGTTGACCCAGCCGATGAGGGAGGCGAACCAGACCCAGGCCAGCACCCGCATCACCCCGTCGGCGTCGGGCACGTCCCGGAGGGCATCCGACACCAGCGTCACCATGATGTGGTCGACGTCGTGCTGGGACTCCCGCACCGCCGGGTCGGGACTGGCGATGGCGGTGACGAGGGCCGAGGTCAGGGTGGGGTTGCGCTCCATCGCCCGCGACGCCCGGCGCAGCACGTCGACCACCCGGTCGGCGGCGTTGTCCCCCTTGGCCGGGCGCTGCGTCAGCTTGCGCTCGAGGTCGCTGGACCACTCGACGAGGGCGGCGGCCAGCAGCTGGTCCTTGGAGGTGAAGTACCGGTAGATGGTGCCCAGCGCCACCTGGGCCTGGGTGGCGACGTCGCGCATCTGGACGGCGTCGTAGCCTCCCTCGGACGCCAGCTCGATGGCGGCGGCCAGCACCCGGCTGCGCCGTGCGGCCTGGCTGCGGGTGAGGAGCTCCGCCGGCCCCTTCTCGTCGCTGAGCACCATGGCCCGCCCATGCTAGGGGCAAGGGGGGCCAAAACGGGAACTTGTTACAGTCGGCCGGGCATGCCGTCCCCGACGCTCTCGCTCGGCCTGGCCAACTTCTCCGCCGCCGCGCCCGACGACGGGTGGGGCGGGTTGATCGAGCGGGCCCGGGTCGCCGACCGGGCCGGCATCGACCGGGTGGTGGTCGTCGACCACGTGGTGATGGGCGAGCACCTCGAGGCCTATGACGGGGGCCGGTTCCCCACCGGGCCCGGCGGCAACTGGCTCGAGCCCATGACCGTGCTGGGAGTGATCGCCGGAGCGACCGAGCGGGTGCGGCTGTCGACCGGCATCCTCATCGCCGCCCTGCGCCGCCCGGCCGTGCTGGCCAAGGCCGCCGCCACCCTCGACGTCCTGTCCGGCGGCCGCCTCGACCTGGGGGTGGGGGTGGGGTGGCAGCGCGAGGAGTACGAGGCCGCCGGCCTGGCCTTCGAGGAGCGGGGCGACCTGCTCGACGAGACGCTGGCCGTGTGCCGGGCCCTCTGGGCGGGAGGGCCCACCTCATACCGGTCGGACCGGCTGCGGTTCGACGGCGTGTGGTGCGAGCCCCGCCCCGTGCAGCCCGGTGGGGTACCCATCTGGGTGAGCGGCCGCCTCAACCGCCGCACGCTGGCGCGGATCGCCCGCTTCGGTGACGGGTGGATCCCATGGGGGGAGCACATCGGGGCCGTCGAGGCGCACGTGGCCGAGGTCCACGAGGCCCTGGCCGCGGCCGGGCGGGATCCGGCCGCCTTCGGGGTCCGCGGTCAGCTCCCGGCCGGGCGCGGGGAGGACCTCGGCGGGGCCATGGAGCCGGTGGGGCGCATGGTGTCGGCGGGGGTGACCGACTTCAACCTCGGCCTCCGGCTCCCCGACGATCACGCCGAAGCCGAGGACCTGCTCGCCTCGGCCGTGGCCGCCTTCCGCACGGCGATCGAGGGTTAGCGGCCGCCGCCGAGGCGGTCCAGTGTTGCCGCCGCCTCACCCACGATCCGCTCGAGCAGATCGGCGCACGACGGGAGGTCCTCGATGACGCCGACCACCTGGCCGCTGGCCATGACGCCGAGGTCGGGCCGACCGTCGACCATGGCCAGCCGGAGCAGGATCGGCGTGTTGGCGGCCATCACCACCTGGCTCCACGTGAGGTCCTGCGACCGCTTCATGGCCATGCCTTCGCGCAGGAAGTCCGGCCACGACGTCGCCGAGAGCTTGTGGAACGCCAAGGCGTTGCGCGCCGCCCGGGTCAGCGACGACAGCCTCCCCGCCCGCTCCAGGGAGTCCACCAGCGCCGTTCGCAGCACCCGGTGCGGGACACCGTCGACCTGGCGAGTGACCACCGTGTCGTTCACCGACCTCGACAGGTAGAGGTCCTTCACCGCCGCGCCGGCCGGGCTCTCGGCCGTGAGGAGGAACCGCGTCCCCATGGCG
>Ga0102924_1005944_pt1 | contig 11584 bp, 11 predicted proteins | sample PaiPotPPM11metaG_FD_80116 | JGI IMG/M metagenome (GOLD analysis project Ga0102924, IMG submission 80116) | Iron sulfur acid spring bacterial and archeal communities from Banff, Canada, to study Microbial Dark Matter (Phase II) - Paint Pots PPM... ...
GGCGTCAATCAGCTCGCCGATTACCTCGACCGTCGGGCGCACGGGGCGCCCGCGGAAGCCGTAGGCCAGGAACATCCGGCTGACGTCGGTCTCCGCGCTCAGCCTCAGCCCACGCGTGGACTCCACGCCCGCCCCGCGCTGGGCCAGAAACCAGTCGCCGGACTTGATCTCGACGACGCATCCGAGCTCGACGTCGGCCATCGTCGGCTCCCCGTCACCGAGCGGCGCGAGCGCGACCGCCACGCACGCCGACTCGAGCCCCGCCATCGCGGGCCGCGTACCGTCGATCGGATCGACGACGAGCACGTCGATCGCATCGGGCTGCGCCACGAGCCCCCGGTCCTCTGAATAGAAGGCGACCCGTGGCGCTCGCTCGGCCAGGAACTCCTGCAGCGTCTGCTCGGCGAGCTCGTCGACCGCGAACGTCACATCCCCGCCTGCGCCCGCGCCGCCGTGCGCTCGTCCGGCGTGGACCCCGAGCTCGGGCAGCACGCGCTCGCGCAGGCGCTGGGCGAGCGCTAGCACCAGCGGGCGGTTGGAATTTTCCGATCCTTGTTGCATCTTCGGCGGACTCCTCCCTCGGTCGCGTCGGGCGTAACGTTAGGGCTCATGCGGCGCGCCAACGTCTTCGGCGACGAGTTCGAGTACGACCCGAGCGATCCAGAGGGCTACCGGGGCGGGATGGCGCGCGTCGGTAAGGCCGCGGGCGGCGAGGAGCTGGCGGTCAAGCTGTTCGAGATCCCCCCGGGCCAGAGCCTCTGCCCCTACCACTACGAGTACGTCGAGGAGTGGCTGCTGGTCTTGGAGGGTGAGCTCGTGATCCGCGTCCCGGACGGCGAGGAGCGGGCCGGCCTGGGCGAGTTGGTGTGCTTCCCGTCGGGTCCTGCCGGAGCCCACAAGCTCACCAATCGCAGCGACGCGGCGGTGCGGGCGATGATGTTCTCGAGCGCCCGCGAGCCCGCCGTCGCCGTGTACCCCGACAGCGACAAGATCGGGGTCTGGCCGGGCACCCCCGACGATCACGTGATGCTCCGGCGCGCCGACGGCGACGTCGGCTACTACGAGGGCGAGACCTAGTCCGGGAGCTCGAGCGTGAAGACCGTCTGGCCGGGGCCCGAGGCCACCGACAGGCGGCCGGACATCCGCTCGGCCAGCTCGCTTGCGATCGCCAGTCCGAGCCCCGAGCCCTGGATGTCGTCGCCGGTGAAGAAGGGCTCGAAGATCCGCGGCAGCGCCTGCGGGTCGATCCCGCCGCCGTCGTCGCGGACCGCGAGCCGCACGTGGGCGTTGATGCGGCTGGCGGTTACGACGATCCGGGTCCCGGCAGGGTTGTGGATCAGGGCGTTGTCGATCAGGATCCGGATGATCTGGGCGACCCGGACCGGGTCGCATTGGGCCTCGATCATGCGCGAGGCGAGTCGCAGCTCGAGGTGTGAGTCGTGCTGGGCGAGCGCGGGCTCAAACTCGGATGAGACCGACCTCGTGAGCTCGCCGAGGTCAACCTGCTCGGGTCGCAGCTGCAGCGAGCCGGACTCGAGCCTCGAGAGGTCGAGCAGGTCAACCGAGAGCTTTCGCAGCCGAGCCACCTGCAACTTGACCTGCTCCAGGAACCGCCTCCGCGTCTCCTCGTCGAGCTCCTCGTCCTCGAGCAGCTCGACGAACCCTCCGAGCGAGAAGATCGGGGTGCGCAGCTCGTGGGAGGCGGTGGCGATGAACTTCTCCCGCGCGGACTCGAGCTGCGAGAGCTGTCGCTGCATCTGGTTGAAGGCGACGGCCAGCTGTCCGAGCTCGTCGGCGGAGTCGACCTCGATCGGATGATCGAAATCTCCGGCGGCGACCTGCTCGGCGGCGAGCTCGAGTCGCTTGACACGCTGGGCCAGCGCCCGCGCGAGCAGATACCCGCCGACGAGCGCCAGCAGCAGCGCGATCCCTCCTGCGATCAGGATCTCGTGGCGCACGATCGAAACGCTGCGGACGACGTCGGAGACCGGTGAGGAGTAGACGATCACGTCGGTCACCCGCCCCCGGTAGGTGACCGGGTAGGCGGCCTCGGCGACCGGCCCCCCCGTCGCCGGCGCGGTTCCGGCCGCGGGGATCCCCGAGCGGGCTGCGCGATCGGCGACCGTGGGAGGAAGCGCGCCCGCCGCGCCGAGCTTGCTGGAATCCGCCTGCGGGGAGAGCTGCACGCCGCCGGGCGTGCGTGTGACCAGCAGCAGCGTCACGCGCTCGCCGGAAACGAGCGCGGCGGCATCGACCTTGGCTCTGACGACGTTCACCGGATCGGCGCTGCCGACTGTCTGGATCAGCTGGGCGGAGTCATTGCGTGCGGCGCCCGCCAGCTCGTTCAGCCGCTCGTTGATCAGGCGAGTCCGCAGGCCGGGGGCGACATACAGATACAGGGCCGCGATCGCGACCAGCGTGATCGCGAAGAACACCAGCGCCAGGCGGTTACGCAGCGAGCGTCTCATGATCGGCTCGGGAGGCTAGGACTCGGTGTCGCGGAAGCGGTAGCCGACGCCCCGAACCGTGAACAGATACTCGGGGTCCTTGGGGTCACGCTCGATCTTCTCGCGCAGGTGCCGGATGTGCACATCGATCGTGCGGGGATCCCGGTAAGCCGAGTCTCCCCAGATTCGCGCCAGCAGCATGTCACGGGTGAACACCCGTCCGGGGGCGCGCGCCAGCGCCGAGAGGATCTCGAACTCCACAAACGTCAGCTCCGGATCCTCGCGGCGGATTCGCACCAAGCGCTTGGCGAAGTCGATCCGCAGGTGGTGGGCCTGGAGCGGTGGCTCGTCGAGTGCCAGCTCCGCCGCGCGGCTCAGCTCGGCCCGCCGCAGCGCGGCCTTGATCCGGCTCGAGAACTCCCGCAGCGAGAACGGCTTGGTGATGTAGTCGTCTGCGCCCAGCTCGAGCCCGACCACCTTGTCGATCTCCTCGGACTTGGCGGTCAGCATGATGATCGGGACCGCGCTGCGGCTGCGCAGCTGGCGGCAGACCTCGAGGCCGTCGACCTTGGGCAGCATCAGGTCGAGTACGACGAGGTCGAACGGCTGCTCCTCGAAGCGATCGAGCGCCTGGCGGCCGTCGGTCGCCAGGACGACGTCATAGCCCTCCTTGCGCAGCGGGTACGACAACAGCGTCTGAATCGACTGCTCATCGTCGACGAGCAGGATGCGCGCTGATCGATCGGCCACAGTATCCCTCCTGTCTGGGGGAAGGTTAACCTCTGGTCGCGATGCTGGATCCCCGGATCTACCGCACGGCGCTGGTCCCGCTTGTGCTGGCGGTGATTGTGCTCGCGTTCTCGCTGGAGAACCAGCAGGCGCCGCTGAGCACGAACATCGCTCCGGACGCCTACAGCGGCGGCAACGCGTACGCCGCGATGAAGGCGCTGGCGAGCCAGTATCCGAACCGCCGCCCCGGCTCGCAAGGCGACAACCGGCTCGCCGGATACGTCGCGGGCCAGCTGAAGAACGACAACTTCACGGTCTCGACCGACAGCTTCCGTGGGCGGACCGTCGACGGAACGCGCATGCTCCAGAACGTCGTCGGCGTCCGGGCCGGTCTCGGCAACGGCGCGATCGTGGTGGTCGCCCACCGCGATGCGCTGTCCTCGCCCGCCACCGCCGATCTCTCGGGCACCGCGGTGCTGCTCGAGCTGGCCCGCGTGCTCGCGGGCGAGACCCAGCAGCGAACGGTGGTGCTGGCGTCCACCAGCGGCTCCGCCGGGGCGGCCGGTGCCGCGCGGCTCGCACGTACCCTCCAGCAGCCGGTCGACGCCGTGATCGTGCTCGGCGACATGGCCGCTAGCGCGGTCCACGGAGCGGTCATCGTTCCGTGGTCCAACGGCCAGCAGGTCGCCCCGCCGATGCTGCGGAACACCGTTGCGAGCGCGCTCGGGGCCCAGACCGGGCTCCAGGCCGGGAGCACGGGGCTCGTCGGCCAGGTCTCGCATCTGGGATTCCCGATGGCGGCCTCTGAGCAGGGACCGTTTGGCGCCGCCGGTGAGCCGGCGGTGCTGCTGTCGGCCTCCGGGGAGCAGGGCCCGACGCCCCACGAGCCCACGAGCCTTGCTCGGATCACCGGGATGGGGCGCACCGTGCTGCAGGCGCTCACCGCATTGGACGCGGGCTCCTCGGTGCCCGTGCCGTCGAGCTATCTGGGCTTCTCCGGCAAGTCGATCCCGTCATGGGCCGTGCGGCTGCTGGTACTGGCGCTGATCCTTCCGGTGTTGATCGTGGCGGTTGACGCGCTCGCTCGGGCTCGCCGCCGAGGTCACTCGATCGTGGGCTGGATCGCCTGGGTGCTGTCGGCTGCAGTGCCGTTCGGGCTCGCGGCGCTGCTGGTGCTCGCGGCCCGGGAAGTCGGCCTGATCGGGGCCGCGCCGCCGGCGCCGCTCGGCGGGAGCGCCGTTTCGGTGACCGGTGGCGAGATCGTCTTCCTGGTGGTGCTCGCGGCGCTGGTCGTGGCCGGCCTCGTGTGGGTCAGGCCGCTGCTGATCGCGCTCTTCGGGGTGCGATCGGGGCACAGCGACGAGCCCTACGGCGACGGCGCAGCCGCAGCGCTGCAGCTCGTGCTGTGCGTCGTCTCGCTCGTCGTGTGGCTGGCAAATCCGTTTGCGGCAGTTCTGCTGGTGCCCGCCCTGCACCTGTGGATGTGGATCGTCGTTCCGGATCTCCGCTTGCCCGCCCCGCTCGTGGCCGTGTTGCTCGTCGCCGGCTTTGTGCTGCCAGTCGTGATCGCCCTCTCCTACGCGCTCACGCTCGGCCTCGGCCCCCTGCAACTTGCCTGGAGCTGGGTCCTGCTGCTCGCGGGCGGGGCCGTCGGCCTGGCCTCCGCGCTCGAATGGAGCGTCGTGCTCGGTTGCGCGTTCAGCGTGATCGCGATCGTCTGGCGGGCCGCGCGCCAGCCGCAGCCGGAAGAGGCGCCGGTGACGATTCGCGGCCCGCTCAGCTACGCGGGACCTGGATCGCTCGGAGGCACGAAGTCGGCGCTTCGCAGGTGAGGGCGGGCGCGCTCAGCGCCGCACCCGGCTTCCTGACCGGCGGCCGAACCCGGCCGAGCGCGACGCGGCGCGTACTCCGCGACGTCTCCTCGGTGCTGATCATCTCGGGGCTGCTGCTGCTCGCCGATGCGGGTGTGACGTTGCTCTGGCAGGAGCCAGTCACCGCCGTGATCGGCCTGATCGAGCGAACGCAGATCGATCAGCGCTTCCTCAGCTATCACAGCGCTCCGCTGCCGGCCGCGGCGCAGCGTCTGCTGCAAGCCCTCGCCGGCACCGATCAGCGGATCGCTTACCTGGCCCGCCGCGAGCAGGCTCAGGTTGCCAGCGGCGACGCCGTTGGACGGATCGCGATCCCCCGGATCGGCGCGGACTTCATCGTCGTCCAGGGCACCGACGAAGGGAGCCTCCAGAAGGGCCCGGGCCACTACCCGACGACCGCGCTCCCCGGGCTCGGGCAGACGGTCGCGATCGCCGGCCACCGGACCACCTACCTCGCGCCATTCCGCCATCTCGACGCGCTCACACCGGGCGACCGAATCACCGTCCGGATGCCGTACGGGAGCTTCGTCTACGCCGTCCAGTACCACCGGATCGTTGCGTCGAGCGCGTGGTGGATCACCGCCAACGTCGGCTATGAACGGCTTGTGCTCTCGGCCTGCAACCCGCTCTACAGTGCCGCCCAGCGGATCGTCGTGTTCGCCCGCCTGGCGTACTTCCGGCCACTGGCCGCATAACCCGCACTCGGCCGCTGGCCGAATGACCGATGCGCCCGTCGAATGGGGTCCAGACCCCCTCACGTGTGTCCGGCGTGCTGCCGATAATGGTTTCAGTCAACGGAGTGCGGGAGATGCCATGAAGGCGAGCAAGGTACCGACGATCAAGCTGCTGCTCGAGAAGGGTCAGTACCGCATCGAGCCGCACACGATCGCGGACGCGATCATCCGCTGGGTCCGCGCGCGGCCGGCTGCGGCTGCGGATTCCGCGGACCTTCAGAACGAGTGCTCGAAGCCCGAGAGCTCCTCGCCGGCATCGCTGAACGTCACGCCCGTGGGCCCGTCGAGCACAGACCCGATCCAGGTCACCCCCGCGTTCGCGCGCGGCGAGCTCTGAACGAGCTCGGCCGCGGCTGACGGCACGCACACGCACAGCTCGTAGTCCTCGCCGGCTGTGGCCGCGAGGGACCGCGCGTCCACGCCGAGCTGCGCGGCGACTTCGGCGACTCCATCGGCGAGCGGGAGCGCGGCCAGCGACAGCTCGATCCTGACTCCGCTGCGCCGCGCGATGTGCCCGGCGTCGGTCGCGAGGCCGTCGCTGATGTCGATCATCGCGCTCGCCCCTGCCCGCGCCAGCGCCTGGCCCTCGAGGAGTCGCGGCCGCGGGCGGGCGTGGCGCTCGAGCAGCGCCGCCGCGAGCTCGTCGTCCAGCTGCTCGGCCGAAGCTCGTCCGTCTAGCAGTGCGAGACCCGCACCGGCAGCGCCGAGTGTTCCCGTGACCCCCACCAGGTCACCGGGCCGAGCGCCGTCGCGCCCGACCAGGGCGCCGGGGTCCTGCGCCCACCCGACGACTGTGAACGAGACCGTCAACGCGGGCGAACGCGTGACATCGCCGCCGGCGATCGTGACCCCATGCGCTGCCGCCAGGTCCCGGGCCCCCTCAGCGAGTGCGAGCGCCCGGCCGGTGGCGATCCCGGGCGGCAGGCCGAGCACGAGGAAGGCCTCGCCAGCCGCCGCGCCCATCGCTGCCAGATCCGAGAGCGCCGCCGCCAGCGCACGGTGGCCGATCTCGTTGGGTGACAGTTGATGGCTGCGAAAATGCACCCCGTCGACGATCGCGTCGACCGAGGTCACCGCGTAGCCGGCCGCCCTGACGACCGCCGCGTCGTCGCCCAGGGCCCTGATCACGCGCCCGCTAGCCGGCGCGAAGACCGCTCCGAGTTGCTCGATCAGCTCCCATTCGCGCACCGACAAGGGCGCCTCGTCCTGCGAGGGCTCAGCGGTGCCGGTAGACGATCCGGGCGCGGTCGAGGTCGTAGGGCGAGAGCTCAACCCTTACGCGGTCGCCCGGGAGGATCCGGATCCGGAAGCGGCGCATCTTGCCGGCCACGTGTCCAAGCACGGTGCGATCCATGTTGTCAAGCTTGACGCGGAACATCGCGTTCGGCAGCGCCTCGACGACTTCGCCTTCCAGCTCGACTTTCTCTTCCTTGGCCATGTTCCCTTGAGGTTAGTGCTTCTTGCCGCCGCCGCCGCCACCGGCGCCGTTGCCATTCCCGGCGCCGGCGTGCTGGTCGCCGCCCGGCGTCGCGCCGCCGCTCGGAGAAGTCCCGCCACTGGTGGATGGCGATTGCGGCGGGTTCGCGTACAGCGTCTTGTTGTTGTAGGGGTTCGATGGCTTGGCGTTGCCCGGCCCGCTGTTCGTGGTGCTCGCCGCGCCCGTCGACGCGTGCGGGCCGAAGTACGGGGTCCCGCTCCAGTACGTGGTGGGTTGTGGAAAGTCACCGCAGAAGCCATTGCTCGCCTGCTGCATGTAGTCGTGCCAGATCGGCGCAGCGAGCGTGCCGCCGAAGCCGTTGGCGCCCATCCCGATATTGCCCTGCGGATAACCGACCCAGACGGCGGTCGAGAGCTGCGGCGTGTAGCCGACGAACCACGCGTTGGCGAGGTTCTCACTGGTGCCGGTCTTGCCGGCGGCCGGGCAGCCGTAGCCCGCCGCGGTGCCGGTGCCGCTCTGGATCACGCCCTGCAGCACCTTCGTGGCGGCGTAGGTCTCGCCGTTCGAGAACACCTGCGTTTTCGGTGTGGTGTCGAGGTTGATCGAGCTGCCGTCGGGGAACACGACCTTGCTGATGATCGTCGGTGCGACGTGGTCGCCGCCGTTGGCAAGCGTCGAGTAGGCGTCAGCCATCTGGAGCGTCGTGACGCCCGTATGCAGGCCCCCGATGACCTCGGAGGGGTACGCGTTGAGCGTCGAGGTGACGCCCATCGCGTGGGCCGTGGCGTCGAGCTTGTCAAAGCCGATGTCGGCGGCGAGCTGGGCGAAGACCGTGTTGTCGGAGATGATCGTCGCCTTGGTCACGTTGATCGTGCCCTGGTAGGTGAGCTCGGCCGTGTGGACCCCGTAGCTCGGGTAGCCGGGCAGCCAGCCCGGGAACAGCTCCTTCGAGGTGTAGTAGGTCTGGTTGGGGTCGCCGTTGTAGTCGTGGATCAGCGTCATCAGCGCGAACACCTTGAACGAGGATCCAGGCTGACGATTGGCTTGGGCGGCGAAGTCGAACTTGGTCTGAGCGTAGGTCGATGAGTTCGCCATCGCCACGATGTGACCGGTGGCCGGATCGATCGAGGTCAGCGCCGCGGCCGGCTGGTTGTCAAGGATCGAGCCGCCCTCGTGGGTGTCGATCGCCGTCTGTGCCTCGAGCTGGCGTTTGGGGTCGATCGTCGTGTAGATCTTCAGCCCCCCGTTGCTCACGCGGGGGCAGTTGGTGGGGTTCTGGGGGCAGAGCTTCTGGTCCAGCTGCTGCACGACGTAGTCGAACACGTAGGGCATGCGGCGGACGCTGTAGCTGGTGTTGGCATGGACGTTGAGCGGCTCGGCCTCGGCGGTGCTCGCCTGGCTCTGGGTGATGTAGTGCGATTGCACCATCGCTTGGAGCACCGCCGTTCGCCTCGTTCGCGCGGGGCCGGGATCCAGGAACGGGTTGTATTGCGACGGCGCCTGGGGCAGGCCGGCGAGCAGCGCCTCCTGGGCGAGATCGAGCGTCCATACGGGCTTGTCGAAGAACATCTGCGACGCCGCGCCGACCCCATACGCGGTCTCGCCGCCGACGGTTCCGTAGGGGGCGACGTTGAGGTAGCTCGTGAGGATCCAGCTCTTGCTGTGGCCCTTCACGAGCTGCTCGGCGAGCTTCGCCTGGATGATCTTGTACTTGAGGTTGTGGCTGACGGCGTATTTGGTTTTGTTCAGGTACATGTTGTCGACGAGCTGCATCGTCAGCGTCGAGGCGCCTTGGAGCGAGCCGCCGCCGCCGAAGATGTCCTTGATCCCCGCGCGCAGGATCCCCTGGTAGTCGAGCGCGCCGTGCTGGTAGAAGCGCCGGTCTTCGATCGCGACCGTCGCCTGCTCGAGCGTCTTCGGGAGCTGGCGGCCCGAGACCGCGCTGTAGACGCTGTCGGAGTGGATATAGCCGAGCGAGCTGCCGTCGGCCGCGAACACCTGTGAGAGCGGGTGCGGATTGCGGGGCGTGAGGTCGCGCAGGTTCGGGGCGGAGTCGGCGACCGCGACCACCCATCCGACCGCCAGCAGCGCTCCCATCACGACAGCGCAGACGCTCACGAGCGCGGTCATCAACGCCACCCGTCTGAACGGGTGACCACGGTGCTGTCGGCGGTGCCGCTGTCGTTCGCGTCGGCTCATCGAGAGACTGTCGGAGAAGGGGACGCCGGTGCTGCAGATAGGGCGGACGCGGCGTCAGCCTCAGGGGGTCAGTGTAACTGGCAAGGTGTTTCTGCCCGCCGCTTCGGGGTCCTGCCTGGGGATGCTTCACTCGCTCGGGATGCGGGCCCGGCCAGCAACCGTCACGTCGCGCCTCCAGCGGCTCCGGCAGGCGCTCGACGCTCCCGCCGTGCGTGTCGCCTGGCAGGCGCTGTGGACCTCACGGCTCGTGGTGCTGATCTCCGGCGTGCTCGCGGTGCTGTCGTTCGGGCGGGCGACCGACTGGCGCGGGTTTGACCCGACGCGGTTGACGACGCCGTTCGGGTACTTCGGCAACCTGCTGGCGGCTCCGTTCGCCCGCTGGGACTCGGCCTGGTACCTGGCGATCGCGCACGGGGGCTACGGCCACGAGCCCGCGCGGACCGCCTTCTTTCCCCTGTATCCGCTGGCGCTCCGCGGCCTCGGTGTGGTGATCGGCTCCGACCTCGTGGCGGGGGTGCTGATCTCGCTGATCGCGTTCGCTGTCTCGCTGGTGCTGCTGTACCGGCTGGTCGCGCTCGAGCTCGACGACGAGGTCGCGCGGGTGGCGGTGATGCTGATCGCGTTCTGCCCGATGGCGTATTTCTTCTCGGCGGTCTACAGCGAGTCGCTGTTCCTCGCGCTCTCGCTCGGTTGCCTGTGGAGCGCGCGCAACGGCAGATGGGCGTGGGCCGGCATCCTCGGCGCGCTCGCGGCGGCCGAGCGAAACAGCGGGATCGCGCTGCTCGTTCCGATCGTGCTGCTGTTCCTCTACGGCCCGCGCGCCGATCGCGAGCCGGTCGTTCGGCCGGCGCCGGCGTCGCGGCTGCGCAGGCTGCTGCCCCGTTATCGCCCGGCGCCCTCGCTGGCGTGGGCGCTGCTCGTGCCGGCGGGCCTCGCGGCGTACGTGGTCGCGCTGGCGCTGGCGACCGGGGATGGGCTCGCTCCGTTTCACGCCCAGCAGGTGTGGTTCCGGCACTTCGCCGGTCCGTTCGGCGGGGTATGGGACGGCGCGGTCGCGGCCTGGGACGGGCTTCGACAGCTGCTGCACGGGCCGCCGCCGCCGATCTACTTCACGAAGTCGGGCGGTGACCCGCTGGTGGTGGCGGGCCAGAACCTGATGCTGTTCGGGTTCCTCGTCGCGGGGGCGGTCGCGCTCGTGGGCGCGTTCCGTCGCTTGCCGTTCGCCTACGGGGCGTACTCGCTGGTGGCGCTGGCGATGCCGCTCTCCTACCCGGCCTCGCCACAGCCGTTGATGTCGCTGCCCCGCTACGAGGTGGTCCTGTTCCCGCTGTTCATCTGGAGCGCGTCGTGGATCCGGCGGCGAGCGCTGACGACGCCCGCGGTGGCCGCGGTCGCGGTTCTGCTCGGATTGTTCACGGCGGAGTTCGCCACCTGGCGGTTCGTGGCTTGAGCACTGCCGGCCTACGGCGGGCGGTCCTGCTCGACGCGCTCGGGACGCTGCTCTCGCTCGAGCCCCCGGCTGCGCTGCTGCGGGCCGAGCTCGCACAGCGGTTCGGGGTGGACGTCAGCGAAGCCGACGCCGGGCGCGCGATCGCCGCCGAGATCGCCTATTACCGCGCCCACCTCGGCGACGGCAGCGATCCCGAGCGCCTGGCGGCGCTTCGCCGCAGCTGCGCGCAGGTTCTGCATCGAGCGCTGCCCGAGTCGGCCCGCGGGGCGCTGGCGGACACCGACGCCCTGACCGCGGCGCTCCTGGCCTCGCTGCGCTTCCGGGCGTTCGACGACGTCGCCGGGGCGCTCGCCGCGTGGCGCAGCCAAGGGCTGGTGCTCGTGGTCGTGAGCAACTGGGACATCTCGTTGCCCCGGGTGCTTCAGGACGTCGGCCTGGGGAGCATGATCGATCGGGTGCTGACCTCCGCCGAGGCCGGTGCGCGGAAACCGTCATCGACGATCTTCGAGCAGGCGCTGGTGTTAGCGGGCGTGCCGCCGTCGGGCGCGATCCACGTGGGCGACAGCCTCGAGGAGGACGTCGCAGGCGCGCTCGCCGCGGGCATCGAACCGGTCCTGTTGCGGCGCGACGGGAGTCCGGGCCCGCCGGACGTCCGCACGGTCGCGAGTCTCGCCGAGCTGGCCCGCTGAGCTCCGAGCTGGCCCGCTGAGCTCCGA